>Ga0081539_10001963_pt1 | contig 31326 bp, 24 predicted proteins | sample TabmetS4T2R2_FD_71023 | JGI IMG/M metagenome (GOLD analysis project Ga0081539, IMG submission 71023) | Tabebuia heterophylla rhizosphere microbial communities from the University of Puerto Rico - S4T2R2 | ecosystem: Host-associated > Plants > Roots > Rhizosphere ... | reverse complement strand
AAGCTGAGTAAAAGCGGAACTCGGGTTACGGTCGGCCGGTGAGCTGGATCGACCGCGCGTACGAAACCGCTACGGCGCGGATCATGGCGGCCCGGTTCCGCTCGCGCCACTTCGACCATCTGTGCCGCGCGCTGCTGCGCTACGACCAGATCCAGGGCGGGCGGCTGGCCGCGGCCATCGCGTACTACGGGTTCTTCGCGATCTTCGCCCTGCTGCTGATCGGCTACTCGTTGTTCGGCATCCTGCTGCGCAACAACACGGAGTTGTTCGGCATCGTCCGGGACTTCCTCCACCGGAATCTGCCGTTCCTGGACCTCACGCAGCTGCTCAATAGCGGCAAGACGGTCGGCATCGTCGGGATTATCGGGCTCACCTTCACCGGCATCGGCTGGGTGGAGGCCATCCGCTCGTCGCAGCGGCTGATCTGGCGGCTCGACGAGCATCCCGGCTACATCGGCGTGCGCCAGGTCGTCGACCTCGCGGTGCTCGTCGGCATCCTGCTGCTGCTCGCGCTGTCGCAGCTGGGGGTGTACGGGCTGGAGAAGGCGCTGGAGTGGATCGCCAACGGCCGGATCGGTTTCGTGCTGTCGGCGGTGAGCCTCGTCCTCACGGTGGCCATCAACATGCTGCTCGCGGCGGCGCTGCTGGCGGCCGTACCCCGGCTGCGGATGACGGTCCGCCGGATACTGCCGCCCGTGCTGCAGGTCGGCATCGGGATCACGCTGCTCAACACGGTCGGTAAGTCGTTCGTCGGCCTGATTCAGCGCAATCCCGCGTACGGCCTGGTCACCAGCGCCGTGGGCGCACTGGTCTATCTGTACGTCTTCAACCAGCTGCTGCTGTTCGGTGCGGCCTGGGCGGCGACCAGCCCGCACGGAAGGGTCGTGGATCTGTCCGCCGAGGACAAGACCGCACCGGTCGGGCAGAACATATGGATCCGTCACGAGCCGCCGCGAGAATGAGGTGTCTGCTCCTTCGGACCGCGCGAAGTAGACGAGAAGAATCGCGCCCGCATCGGCCACGCCACCGAAAGAATGACGGGTTGCGGACAGATAACGGTGCGCCAACAGTCCGGCCCGATCTCCTGACGGCGTCCTGGCCTGCGCGTACGCTCCCGCCTGGGACGCACCGCGAAGGTGTCGGTGTGCAGTGGAAGGAGGGCGTTTTGCGCCCAGTACGTGGGAAGCAGATCGCTGCGATTCTCGCGGCGGCCGGGCTGACGCTCTCCGCCGCAGCATGTGGCAGCCCCCCGCCGGCGACGAGCCCGAGTGGAGGCGGCGCGAGCGCCGCGGCGGCATACAAGGCCTGCATGGTGACCGACACCGGTGGTATCGACGACCGGTCCTTCAACGCCTCTGCCTGGGCCGGCATAAAGGCGGCCAAGGATACGGCGAGCAACGTCGACCCCAAGTACGTGGCGTCGAATGCGGAGGCCGACTACGAGCCGAACCTGCGCCAGTTCACCACCCAGAAATGCAACTTCATCCTCGCCGTCGGTGGCCTGATGGCGAACGCCACCAAGAAGGTCGCCGCCCAGAACACCAGCTCGCAGTTCGGCATCGTGGACAGCAAGATCGCCGGCGCGGCGAACGTGTTCCCGATGCAGTTCGCCACGCACGAGGCCGCGTTCCTCGCCGGCTACCTGGCCGCCGGGTACTCGAAGTCCCATAAGGTGGCCACGTTCGGCGGCCTGAAGATCCCGCCGGTCACCATCTTCATGGACGGCTTCGCCGACGGCGTGGCCCACTACAACAAGGTCAAGGGCAAGAACGTCCAGGTGCTCGGCTGGGACAAGGCCAAGCAGAACGGCACGTTCGCGGAGAGCTTCACCGACCAGAACAAGGGCAAGGCCATCACCAACACGTTCGTCGGCCAGGGCGCGGACGTCGTGTTGCCGGTCGCCGGCGGCACCGGCCTCGGCGCCGGTGACGTCGCCAAGGGGTCCGGTGGCAAGGTCTCGGTCATTTGGGTCGACCAGGACGGCTGCAACAGCGCGGCGCAGTACTGCAGCGTGTTCCTGACCACCGTGGTCAAGAACATCAAGGACGCGGTGGAGCAGGCGGTGGTCACCGGCGCCCAGGGCAAGCAGCTCACTCCGGACCCGGGCTACCTCGGCACGCTGAAGAACGACGGGGTCTCGCTGGCGCCGTTCCACGATTTCGACAGCAAGGTCGACGCGGGCCTGAAGTCCGAGGTGGACAAGCTCAAGCAGGACATCATCTCGGGCACGGTGAAGGTCCAGTCGGTGAACGCGCCGAAGTAGTCGCGCCGATCTTGGAGGTGTGGTTGGCACAAATAAGGACAGAGCTCACATAAGGCCAACCACAACTCCAAGATCGCGGGGATATGTGGTTCGGGCGATCAGAAGAAGCTGAACGCGGGTGGGAAGACCAAGACGACGGTCCAGGCCCAGGCGGCGTACACGGCCAGGTAGTGGGTCTGCCAGCGCTCCAGTTGCTGGAACGGGCGGCGGCGCCGGACGAACCCGGCGAGCAGGAATGCCGTCCAGCCGAGGTTGGCGAGCAGGATGACGTTCTCGCCGAGTACGGCGGCCTTGTTCGGTGTGGTGCCCCACTCCGAGATGCGGTTCGTCACGGCCAGCAGCACCAGGACGTCGATGAGCGTGGCACTGATCGCAAGCCCGAGCTGCAACCAGTCGAATGGCCCTGGCCGGGCAGCCGGATCGCGCGCGGAGATCGCGTACAGCAGCAGTCCGAGCACGACCACCAGTACCACGTCGAAGAGGATCAGCACGTCGCGCTCGACGTCGATGACGCTGCGGGTCAAGAGCGCCGCTCCGAGGAACGCCAGCAGCGCCGCGGTGAACAGGGGAGTGAACAGCCGGGTCAGCACCGGAGCCATGTTTTCGATGACGCTCTGCTTGGCCTCGACCAACCAGGCGGCCACCACGACCGCGGCCACGGCGCCGCATGGCACCAGCCACGCCTCGATGACGCGGCCGATGTCGATGCCGATCGCATTGAAGACACCGGCCGTCACGCCGAGGAGGATGCCGCCACCGAACGCGATGAGCACGAAGTAGATCAGCCACTCCCCGCTGAACCGGATGAAGTCCATGCGTTTGCGGTCGGATCGCCAGTCGCCGCCGACGTAGGCGACGCCGACCACCAGCCATAGCGCGAGCGGCAGGTGGATCGTGGTGAGCACGATGCTCTGCGAGCCTTTCGCCAGCGGGTAGGCGTTGGCGGCGGTAGCGCCGAGCGCGAACAGCACCACCAGCACGCCGACGCCGGTGGCACCGATGCGGCGGCGATAAGCGAGGTACGCGGCCAGCGGTAGCAATGCGAAGAGGCTGAAGTTGCGTGCGTAGAAGCCTTCGTCGGTGGCGAGATCGAGGCCGAACAGGGCCGGCACCTTGATGCTGATGGCCGCGACCGCGGCGCAGGCGACCATGATCAGCAAGTCGCGGCGTGATCCGACCGGTCCGGGTGCCTCCGGCCCGCCGGCCAGCACGAGCTGTTTCCACAGCCGTTCGGAGTGCACCCGGGCGAACTCGCGGGACAGTTCGTCGAGGTTGCCCATCCGCTTCACGGCGACCAGGAACGCCTCGTCCGGCCGCAAGCCGGCGCCGACCAGGTCGGCCACCGTTGCCCGGAGGTGGTCTTCCAGCTCGTCGACGTCGGTGTCCTTCACGGCGCGACGCCGCCGCATGTAGGTACGCCACGCGGCGATCTGGGTTTCCAGTTCGCTGTCGCTGTCGCTGTCGATGGTCATTTCACGTCTCCGCCGGAGTCATGGCGACCGAGGGGAGGCCGCCGGTGGAGTGCCAGACGTTCGTGAGCGTGTTGACGACCGCCGTCCATTGGCGGCGTTGGTCAGCCAGCTCGGCGCGCCCTTGTTCGGTGATCCGGTAGTACTTGCGGCGGCGGCCGGCGCTCGGCGTGTGCCAACTCGAGTCGACGTGGCCGAGCCGCTCCAGTCGGTGCAGCAACGGGTAGAGCAGGCCCTCGGTCCAGGCCAATTCCCCGCCGGACATCTCGTTGATCTGCTTGAGGATGGCGTAGCCGTAGCTCTCGCCGCGGGCGAGGATGCCCAACACCATCGGCGTGGCAGACGCGGCTACCAGATCCTTGGTGACCTGCATGGCACGTCTCCTAACCTAGCAGTGCCATGTATCGTACCTCTAGGTATCAAGCTTTGTGGTGGCGCCCACAGGTGACTTTGCGGGTTCGGCCGCGTGGGCCGTGAAATGCTGAAAACCGGATGCCGGCGGCCGGACGCGGATGACACCATGGTCGCCTTGTTGACGCGCCATCGCTGAGAGCCTGGAGCATTACGTGACTGATCAAGCCGCCGCGGCGCCCAAGACGCTGGACGCCGCCGTTCTGAAGATCGCCGGAGTGGTGGTTCTCGGCGCGATCATGTCGATCCTCGACATCACCGTCGTCAGCGTTGCGCTGCCCACCTTCCAGACCGAGTTCGACGCCACGTACGCCGAGGTCGCCTGGACCATGACGGGCTACACCCTGGCGCTCGCGACGGTGATTCCGCTCAGTGGTTGGGCCGCCGACCGGTTCGGCACCAAGCGGTTGTACATGCTCGCCGTGCTGCTCTTCACGCTCGGCTCGGCGCTGTGCGCCACCGCGGGCTCGATCGAACAACTGGTCGGCTACCGGGTGCTGCAGGGTCTGGGCGGCGGCATGCTGATGCCGCTCGGTATGACGATCATGACGCGGGCGGCGGGTCCGGCACGTATCGGCCGCCTGATGGCGGTTCTGGGCATCCCGATGCTGCTCGGCCCGATCGGCGGCCCCATCCTCGGCGGCTGGCTCATCGAGGCCGCGAGCTGGCACTGGGTCTTCCTGATCAATGTCCCGATCGGCGCCGTGGCGCTCGTGTACGCCCTGTTCGCCCTGCCGAAGGACAGCCCCAAACCATCGGAGTCGTTCGACTTCATCGGCATGCTGATGCTGTCGCCCGGTCTCGCGCTGTTCCTCTACGGCGTCTCGTCGCTGCCGGGAACCGGCACCATCACCGCCACCAAGGTCTGGGTCACGATGCTGGCCGGCGCCCTTCTGGTGATCGGGTTCGTGCTGCATTCCTTCCGGCCGTCGCACCCGCTGGTCGATCTGCGGCTGTTCCGCAACCGCAGACTGACGATCTCGGCCGTTTCGCTGTTCGTGTTCATCATCGCGTTCATGGGCGCGGGCCTGCTGTTCCCGAGCTACTTCCTGCAGATCCGCGGCGAATCCACGCTGCACGCCGGTCTGCTGATGGCGCCGCAGGGCATCGGTGCGATGGTCACCATGCCGATCGCCGGCACCCTGGCTGACAGGATCCCGGTTGGCCGGACCGTGCCGTTCGCGATGGCACTCATCGCCGCCGGCTTCTTCACGTTCACCCAGGTCGGCACGGACACTTCATACCTGCTGCTGTGCGGTTCGCTGTTCGTGATGGGCCTCGGCATGGGCGGCACGATGATGCCGATCATGACGTCGGCGCTGCGTACCCTGTCGAGCCAGGAAGTGGCGCGCGGTTCCACGCTGGTCAACATCCTCCAGCAGATCGGTGGCTCGATCGGTACCGCCACCATGTCGGTGATCCTCACCAGTCAGCTGAACCAGTCGTCCCCGATCCCCGGGCTGACGAACCCACGTACCGGTGAGCCGATCACCGAGGCCGGCGCTGCGATCGCCAGCCAGCACGGACTGCAGATGCCGCTGCCGCCGTCGGTGATCCAGCGCGGCCTGGAATTCGCCGCCGACGCGTTCGCCACGACGTTCTGGGTTGGCTTCGCGCTGGTGCTGATGACGTTCATCCCGATCGCCTTCCTGCCGCGCAAGCGTCAGGCTGCGCATCTGGACGACGTCGGTGACGGCAGCGCCGGCGAGGTCGAGGCCGTTGCGATGATCCACTGATCACCGGGGTGGCGGCACCTGGCCCGGCAGATCACGCCAACGCCCGGTAGGGTCGTGTCCCCCGCGGCGAGGGCCGCACGGGTCAGGGGGTGCGCACGATGATCGAGACCGAGAACTACGTGCGCTTCGAGCGCGTCACGTCGGTGGACGAGACCGGGCGCGGGCTGCTGGCGCGGTTGCATGACGAGCAGCTGCGCATCGATCTCGTCAGAGACGACGTGGTACGTCTGAAGATCAGTCGTGGCGGAACGTTCGACGAATCGCCAACCTTCGCGGTCTGCGTCGACCCGCTGGCCGAGCCGGTGGAATACCGCGTCGATCGGGACAGTGACGGCGTTCGTCTGCACACCAGGGCCGTCGTAGTGTCACTGGGACTGGACCCGTTCCGGTTGGACGTGCACCGGGCGGACGGCAGCCCGGTCGTGGAATCGGCGCCCGACCCGGATGGGAGCTACTGGACCTACGCGACGCTGAACGACGCGTTCACCGTCCGCCGCCGGTACCGGCGCGAGGACTCCATCTACGGCCTGGGGGAGAAGACCGGCCGGCACAATCGCATGGGTCGCGACTTCACTCTGTGGAACACCGACGTCCTCGACCCGTACACGACGCTGGAGTTCACCGCCGGGCGCGCGGCCGACGACCCACGCTCGGATCGGACCAGCACCGAGTTCGATCCGTACTACGTGTCGATTCCGTTCTTCTATCACCGGGCCTACCCGGCCGGAACGATGGCGGCATCATTCATCGACAACGGCTATCGCGGTAGCTACGACTTCACCGCGCCGCACGAGTACCGCATACATTTCTCCGGCGGGCAGTACACGGAGTACATCTTCGCTGGCCCCGGCATGCCGGAAATTCTCGCCGCCTACACATGGTTGACCGGGCGAACCGCACCTCCTCCACTGTGGTCGCTCGGCTATCACCAGTCCCGGTGGTTCGACTACACCCAGGATGCGGTCGTGCAGATCGCCGAGCGGCACCGGGACGATGGGATCCCGTGCGATGCGCTGTGGCTGGACATCGAATACATGGACGGTTACCGGGTCTTCACCTGGAACACCACAGCTTTTCCGGACGCCGCCGGGATGCTCGAACGGTTGGCCGACAAGGGTTTCCGGGTGATCACCATCATTGATCCGGGAGTGAAGTACGACCCCGGGTACTGGGTCTTCGATCAGGCGCGGTCGCGCGACCTGCTGTGCAAGACCGAAGGCGGCAACACGTACATCGGGCAGGTGTGGCCCGGTAACACCGCGTTTCCGGACTTCGTCACCGAGGAAGCACGTAGCTGGTGGGGCGAACTGAACGCCGCGCATGTGAAATCCGGGCTGGCCGGGATCTGGAACGACATGAACGAGCCCGCCACCGGCGCCATCCCACCCGACGCCATGCGTTTCGGCAACGGCCGCTACCCGCACGAGCGCTACCACAACCAGTACGCACTGCTGATGGCGATGGGCACCACCGCGGGGCTACGACGCGCGATGCCGGACCTGCGCACCTTCGTGCTCTCCCGGGCCGGCTTCGCCGGCATCCAGCGGTACGCGGCGAACTGGATGGGCGACAACCTCTCCCGTTGGGACCACCTGTGGATGAGCATCCCGATGGCGATGGGATTCGGCATCTCCGGGCAGGCGTTCGTCGGCGCCGATGTCGGCGGTTTCCAAGGACATTCGAACGCCGAACTCTTCCTGCGCTGGATGCAGTACGGGACATTGACGCCGTTCTGCCGGAACCATTCGGAGATCGGAAACATCGACCAGTACGCCTGGGCCTTCGGCGCGGTCGTACTGAACCTGGTACGCGAGGCGATCCGGCTGCGGTACCGTCTGCTTCCGTACCTCTACGCCGCATTTCTGCGTGCCGCGGAAACCGGCGCTCCCGTGCAGCGACCACTGGTCTTCGACTACCAGTACGACACGACCGTGTGCGACATCGACAACGAGTACCTTCTCGGGCCGGACCTGCTCGTCGCACCCGTCGTCGAGGCCGGGGCCACCGCCCGCCAGGTCTACCTGCCTGCCGGCACCTGGTACGACTGGCACACCGGAGTTCGGGTGAGCGGCGGATTCCTCGTCGCCGCAACGCCGATGGACCGCATCCCCATGTACGCCCGCGGTGGAGCGGTGATTCCGATGTGGCCGGAGGCGCCGGCGTCCACCGCCGGCTACCACCCGGCCGTGATCGAGCTGCACGTGTTCGTATCCGCCGACGACGGCTCGTACCGGTCTTTTCTGCAGGAGGACGACGGGCTCACTATCGCCGCGCTGCACGGCGCGCGATACCGCACCACGTTCGAGTTGACCAGAACCGGCAGCCGGGTGACGCTGCGCGGAGACGTGGACGGTGACGGCTATCCCGAATTCGCCCGCACGGCATTCCACATCGTGGTCCATGGAACCGAACCGGACAACGTGCGTCTGGACGGCGCCGAGCTGCGGGGGACCGGCGGGCATTTCACCGTACCGAACGCCGGCAGCGCTTTCGCGCTCGAATTCGACCTCGGTCTCATCCGAGGGTCGCGACCGTGAGCCGTTGTTCCGGCAACGCCCGCTTCCGGTCACGTCGTGACCGGAGCTGCCTCGGCCTCCTCCGGCAGCGAGGCGCGCCGGTCCGGACGTCGGCGACGTACCAGCAGGACGCTGAGTGCCGCGCAGCCCATGACGGCGATGGGCAGCCATAGCGTGACTCGCATGGCGCCGACGAAGCCCTGGTGGAAGACGAGGGTGAAGAACGCGGTCAGTTGGGCGCGCACCTGGTCCGGGACTCCGGCGGGCAGGCGCGGGCTGATCTGGCCGCCGGCGATGTCCTGGTTGCCGGAGGCGATGTGGCTGAGCGCGCCCACTACCTGGGACCGGTACTGCGGCGGCAGCTGGGCGGCGTTGGCCAGGGCCGCGCTCTTGAGGTGAGTGGAGATCTGCGCCTGCAGGAGTGCGCCAACGGCTGCGGCGCCGATCACGCCGCCAAGTTGCCGCGTTGTGTTGATCATGCCGGAGGCGGCGCCGGCCATCCGCGGTTCGACGTTGCGCATGGCGATGGTCTGCAGCGGTGCGAACGTCATGCCCAACCCGACGCCGGCCACGATCAGCCCGGGTAGCAGATGTAGCCGACTGCTGCCGACATGCGCGGACGCGATGAGCACGCCCATACCCGTGGAGAACAGCGAAAGTCCGATGAACAGGATCCACTTGCCGCCGATCCGGTCGGCGGTGCGCCCGGCCAACGGCGCGATCAGCATGGAGATCACCGACATCGGCGCCGTGGTCAGCCCGGCCTGGAGCGCCGACAATCCCAATACCGACTGCAGATAGATGGTCAGCGGCAGGAACAGGCCCAACATGCCGAACGCGATCGACGCCACCACGAAGTTCATCACCGAGAAGTTGCGGTCGCGGAAGATCTCAAACGGGACAAGCGGCTCTCGGCGCTGCTGCGACCATTGATGCAACGCGAACAGACCGATTATCACGAGGCCCGCGATGATGATCTCCACGATCGTGATCGGACCCCAGACCTCGCCCCAGTCGTGAGACTGGCCCTCGATGAGCCCGAACGTGACCAGGAAAAGCCCCGCGGTGACCAGTACGGTGCCGGTCCAGTCGAGCCGGTGCCGGCGCTGCGGACGCAGATCCGGCATCACGATCCCGGCCAGTACCAGCGTGAACACACCGACGGGCAGGTTCACGAAGAAGATCCACCGCCATCCGAATTCGGTGACCAACCAGCCGCCCAGCACGGGTCCGGCGAGCGTGGCCACGCCCGCGACGGCGCCCCAGATGCCGAACGCGGCCCCGCGCTTGTCCGGCGGGAAGATCACGGTCAGCACGGAGAGGGTCTGTGGCGTCAGCAAGGCACCGCCCAGCCCCTGAATCACCCGGAAGACGATGAGCTGGGTCGGATTCTGGGCGAACCCGCAGGCGACCGAGGCTGCGGTGAAGATGACCAGTCCGATCAGGAAGAGCTTCTTGGGACCGTACAGGTCCCCCAAGCGGCCGGCGGTGATCAGCAAGACGGCGTAGATGAGAATGTACGCGTTGATGATCCACAGCACGTCGGACAGGGACGCGTGCAGGTGGTCGCTCATCTGCGGGATCGCGATGTTCACGATCGTCGTGTCCAGCAGGATCATGAAGAACCCGAGGCACAGGGCCGCCAGCACAAGCCACGGGCTGTGCCTGCGCTGTATGGGGACGTCCGGTGGTGTCATGTCGGCAGCTCTTCCCAAGATCGTCGGGCCACACCGAGGCGGATGACCCCCTGGCGTTTCGATCGCCGACCGCAACGATAGTAGGGAAGAGCGGGCGGAGGGACGTCAGCGAGCCATGTCAAGCTGCCTGCGGATGAGGCGCTCCGCCGCCGCCGCCCCGGTCGGTTGAAGCTCCGCTTCGCCGTGCTGTGTCTGTACGTCCACGGTGACGGCGATCCGATCGGTGCCCGCAATGATCATCTCGAAGATCTTGGCGAAGCTGACCGTGATCTCCTCGTTGTCTTCCAGCAGCACCAGTTGTCCGCCGCGGGGCACATCATGTAATTGACGCGTTCGAAGGCCGGTGATGTCGGAGTAACGGCAGTCGAACGTTTCTGCATTCGACACGATGGCGCTGATGAAGTCCCACTCACACGAGTAGACAGAAACTCGCTGGTGGCCCAGGAACATGATGACGAACTTGTAACGCGAAAATCGCATCACTCCGTCGCGGCCGACTGCCTGCTGGGTGCGTTCCGCCGGGCCGGTGACGATTTGGGGCTCTCGGAGCAGGCCTTCGAAGTTGCGGTCGAGTGTTTGGAGTGCGTGGTCCAGAATCCCGAACCTGTCGAAGGTGAGCCACTTGTCCATTTGCTCGTCGGTCGGCTTGGGCTCGGCCGCCTCGTAGGCTCGGCGGTAATTCGCCTGCTCCCTGGTGTACCGCAGGTAGCCTCGTCCCGCGAGATATACGGCTCCCGCCATGAGTGGGACCGACAAACAGAGGAGACCAGCAGAATTGGAGCCCGCAACCCCGGCGATTGTCAACACCAATCCCAGCAGTCCGCCACATGCACCCGCAATCATCAAGGCCTGAGCTGATGTGAGGTTCGGCGGCTCTGGAGTGCGGATGAAGTATTTGTGTACGTTCGGCCGGCGTTCATTGATCCCTGATTGGGCGACCCGCAACGCGGCCTGCCAGAGGGGGTTTTCCGGACTCTCCAGGAATGGCGCCAATTCGGTGGCGTGTGCCGCGTCGATCTCCCGAACCTTGGCTCTCAGCTCGCTCGCCGAGGGGGATGGCTCTGTCCGGTCTCGGTAGTAGTCGGCTTTCACGGCCGCCCAGAGGGCATAGGCGTGGCTGCAGCGCGGATCGATCTGGATCGCGCGGTGCAGATGCTCCTCCACGTTCGGAACGATCTTGTTCGCCTCCGCGCCCAGCTGGCTCGGCTTCCGCCCACCGAGCAGCGCCAGCGCCAGATAGTAGTGCGGGTCCGCTCCGGGAGCACCGCCCGTTATGGCGTCGGAGAAGTGCTTCACCGCTTCGGCGTACAGCTTCTCGTCGATCGCCCTGCGGGCTCGCTGAAGAATGGCGTCCGGGCTCTCACGCTGCGTGGCGTAGACGTTCTCAGCATTTATCTGAGGCCCGTACACCCGCTGCCCACTCTGGTTCACATTCATCGTCTATCCCACTCCACCGACCGAATTCCAGGCACTCACCACAGCGGCGGCGATCGCCGCCAACGGCGATGCCGCTTTCAGGACATCGGCGGCGCGGCTTATGCGGCTTGAGGCGCCGGCCCGGTCGCCGTCCGACAAGCTGTCTATCGCGCCCGCCAGGTTCTCCGCCACCGATCTTTCCGACTCCGGCGAGATGAACTGCTGCCGGCTGGCTTGCCGCAGGCTCGCAATGGCGCCGCGAAGCTGTTCGATCACCGCATCGGTGTTTGTCGCCACCACCGGCGAGTTGAAAGCCGCATCACGTAGGTCAGCTCTTTCGCTGTTGATTTGACTGCCTACGGTCTGGCCTTGCTGGTTAAACCTTGCCATCACGGACCTCATTACCGGACATGCGGGCAGAACGTATCTAGCAACAGCATTGCTGTCCTGTCAGAAGCGAACCAGCACCGGCACCGCGGCCGCAAGAATCTTTCGAGTGAATGTGCCGGCCACAGAAACCCGCGATCTTGGAGTTGTGGTTGGCCTTTTGCACGCTTCATCCGGATTCGTTCCAACCACAACTCCAAGATCGCGGGGGAGAGGTACGCAGCCGACTGGGTAACCGGTGGGGATGAGCCGACACATTGTGGAAAGCCGACCTCCGGCACTGCTGTTCGACCTCGACGGCACGCTGATCGACAGCGTCTACCAACATGTCCTCGCCTGGCAGGAGGCGCTGACCGGGGTCGGCATCGAACTGTCAGTGTGGCGGCTGCACCGGCGTATCGGTATGAGCGGCGGGCTGTTCGTCACCGCGCTGCTGCGCGAGACGGGCGGCACGCTATCGGCGGAAGAGATCGCCGAGCTCCACCGCGCCCACACCGAGGCGTTCGCGCGACGGCGCGACATGGTCCGGCCGCTGCCCGGCGCGCGGGAACTGCTCGCCGAGCTCACCGAGCGGCGGGTGCTGTGGGCGATCGCCACGAGCGGGCTGGCGGCCGCAGCCCAGCCGGCGCTGGAGATGCTGGGCCTGCCGGGCGACACTCCGCTGATCACCCGAGACGAGGTACGCCACGCCAAGCCCGATCCGGATCTGTTCCTGGCAGCCGCCGAGCGCATCGGGGTCGACGTCAGCGCGGCGATCGTGGTGGGCGACAGCATCTGGGATCTGCTGGCCGCGCGGCGTGCCGGCGCGCTGGGCGTCGGCCTGCTGTCCGGCGGATACGGCAGCGACGAGTTGGAACGCGCTGGTGCGTACCGGGTGTACGCGGATCCTGCCGACCTGCTCATCCACCTCGACGAGGTCGGTGTCCGCCGCCCTGACTGACCCCGTTCCCAAGTCTCCGGCCCTGGTAACCCCCTCACCGCGATCTTGGAGTTGTGGTTGGAACGAATCGGGCGATAAGCCGCGAAAAGCCAACCACAACTCCAAGATCGCGAGGAGGGGCGAGGGTGGCTGCGGATTCGGCTCAACCGAAGGCGGCCTCGGCGTCCTGCGATGTGGTCTCGACGCGGTGGGTGGGCGTGGACGCCGGGGTCTCTTGGGCCACCACGGCCGGATCCACCCGCATGATCGCGTAGCCGCCGACCGCGCCGGCGCCGAAGCCGGGGGCGAACACCCGCAGCGGCTCCTTCAGCACGCCGTCGGCCTTGGCGTCCACGATCGCGAGCGGGATGCTCGCGGCCGACACGTTCCCGACACTCTCGATGTTGAAGTAGAGCTGCTCCGGGCTGAGACCGGCGTCCACCGCCAGGTTGATCACCATGGTCTTGTTGGCCTGGTGCGGCACCACCAGGTCGACGGTGTCCAGCAGCGTCTGCTCGCGCCCGTCCGGGTCCGGCTGGGCCCGCAGCTCGTCGATCATCTGGGTGAGGTAGCGGCCGGCCAGCTTCTTGACCTCCGGCCCGTACACGGTGATGTTGTTGTCGAACTCCGGGTTCGGCCAGATGATCGAGTTGACCTGACTCACCGGTCCGCTGGCGTAGGTCTGCAGCACATCGATGTCGGCCTGCTCGCCGGGCGCGGCCGGGCCGATCACCAGGGCGGCCGCGCCGTCACCGAAGATCATCCGCGGCGGCCGCACCGTACCGATCTTGTCGGAGAACTTCTCCCCACAGACCAGCAGCACCGGCCGGTCCACCTCCTGCAGCTGCCGGGTGGCCTCGGACAGCCCGTACGGCAGCCCGGCGCACGCCGCCACGATGTCGAACGAGGCATGGGTCTGGTACATGCCGAGCTGACCGGACAGCCAGGTGGCCACCGAGGGCATCAGCCGGGTGCTGGTGCAGCTGCAGAACAACACCGCGCCGATCTCCTCGGGCCGGCGCCCGGCGTGCTGCAACGCCGCCTGCGCGGCCTCCAGCGCCAGGTCCTCCAGCGGGCGGGCGGAGTAGACCCGCGATTCGATGCCGGTCTTGTCGCTGATCTCCTGGGCCGACATCGGGGACCAGCTGTACGCGGTGTTGCGGATCAGGTCCTCGTTGGTGACCAGCCGTTCGCCCTTCACCGCCGCGAGCGCCTCGATCTTGGGCAGCACGCTGAACCGCTCCCGGACCCGGACCGGCGGGTACGGGCGGATCGGCGGCCTGGCCTCGACGTCGTGCGAGGTGCCGAACCCGCGGTGCACGGTGCCGCCGCCGCCGGAGGTCACCCGGCGGACGAAGTCCAGCACGTCCCGGTTGCGCGGGTGGAACACCACGACATAGTCGTCGTCGCGCAGCTCACCGACCGGGGTGAGTCTCGTCTGAGTGCGGTCCCACGGGTACTGGTTGTGCAGCACCATCGCCCACCGGTGCAGCGCCTCCAGCTCCGGCACGTCCTCGCTGCAATCGAGAATTTCCTGATAGCGATACACCGGATAGTTCGGGTCGTAGGTCGCCAGGGTGTACGTCAGGCTGTCCGGCTCGGCCAGGATCTGCTCGACCGTCGGCTTGATCGCCGGCAGCTCGGTCGCGTGGAACTTCCGGTGCCGGACCAGGTCGAACAGCACCTCGAAGATCCGGTCCTCCACCTCGGTGTCCCACGTGGTGGGCAGCGACCCGTACGTGGCCTCGATCGCGGCGACCTTGCGTTCCGCGTCCTCCCACGGCGTCAGCACCGGCAGGAACACGTCGTCGCGGTTGCGCGGCACGTCCCGCCACCGGGTGGGCCGCTTCTCGTACATCGTCATCGCGAACCGGTTGGCCCAGAACAGGTTCAAGGCGACGTCCCGGATCAGCTCAAACCGGGTGGTGTAATGTCCGCCGGACTCGATCCGCTGCAGGATATCCGTGCCGGTCGGCGCCTTGGCCTCGAAATCGCGGCGGATCACCGCGGCGAGCTGGTCGAGATCCTCGATCACCGTGAAATCGAGCTCCGGCTGGAAGTTCGACGGGAAGACGATGCGGTCATGGCTGTTGATCACGAAGGGCTGCATAAATCCTCCCAGCGGGACTGTCTACCTTCACGCTTGAGGATGCCGGTTTCCGGCGTCCACGTCACGGGGTCACCGGCAGACGGCACCGACCGAGGCCGAACCGACGAGCCGGGCATACTTGGCGAGGACCCCGGTCCGGTATCGAGGCGGCGGCGGGGTCCATGCGGTGGCGCGGCGGCCCAGTTCAGCCTTGTCGACCTGCAGATCCAGCCGCTTGGCGGGAATGTCGAGCCGGATAAGATCACCGTCGCGGACGAACGCGATGGGTCCGCCGTCGACGGCCTCCGGTGCGATGTGCCCGACGCAATGACCGGTGGTACCGCCGGAGAACCGGCCGTCGGTGAGCAACAACACGTCGTTACCGAGCCCGGCCCCCTTGATCGCGCCGGTGATGGCGAGCATCTCCCGCATGCCCGGGCCGCCCTTCGGCCCTTCGTAGCGGATCACGATGGCGTCGCCGGCGACGATAGTGCCGTCCTCGAGAGCGTCCATCGCGGCGCGTTCGCCGTCGAACACCCGGGCCGTGCCCTCGAAGACATCGGCGTCGAAGCCGGCGGTCTTCACCACCGCGCCGTCCGGCGCCAGCGAGCCCCACAGAATGGTCAGACCGCCGGTGCGGTGGATCGGCTCGGACATCGCCCGCAGCACCTTGCCGTCGGGGTCAGGCGGGTTGATGCCGGCCAGGTTCTCGGCCATGGTGCGGCCGGTCACCGTCAGCGCGTCGCCGTGCAGCAGACCGGCATCGAGCAGACATTTCATCACCACCGGCACGCCGCCGACCCGGTCGATGTCGGTCATGACGAACTGGCCGAATGGCTTGACGTCGGCCAGGTGCGGCACCCTGGCGCCGATCCGGTCGAAGTCGTCCAGCGACAGCGCGACCTCGGCCTCGTCTGCGATTGCCAGCAGGTGCAGGACCGCGTTGGTGGAACCACCGAGCGCCATTACCACCGCGATCGCGTTCTCGAACGCCTCCCGCGTGAGGACGTCTCGAGCGGTGATGCCACGGCGCAGCATGTCCACGACGGCCTGGCCGGACCGCCGGGCATAGCCGTCGCGCCGCCGGTCGGTGGCCGGGGGAGCGGCCGAGCCAGGCAGCGACATGCCGAGCGCCTCGGCGGCGCTGGCCATGGTGTTCGCGGTGTACATGCCGCCGCAGGCGCCCTCGCCGGGACAGATCGCCCGTTCGATCGCGTCGACGTCTTCGCGGCTCATCAGCCCGCGCGCACAGGCGCCGACCGCCTCGAACGCGTCGATGATCGTGACCTGGCGTTCGGAGCCGTCGGAGAGCCGGGCGACGCCGGGCAGGATCGACCCGGCGTACAGGAAGACGGCGGCCAGGTCCAACCGGGCGGCGGCCATCAGCATCCCGGGCAGGGACTTGTCGCATCCGGCCAGCAGCACCGACCCGTCGAGCCGTTCCGCTTGCATGACGACCTCGACGGAGTCGGCGATGACCTCGCGTGACACCAGCGAGAAGTGCATGCCCTCGTGGCCCATGGCGATGCCGTCGGACACCGAGATGGTGCCGAACTCCAGCGGGTAGCCGCCGGCCGCGTGGACGCCGTCTTTGGCTGCCTTCGCCAGCCGGTCCAGCGACAGGTTGCACGGCGTGATCTCGTTCCAGCTGGACGCCACCCCGATCTGTGGCTTTCCGAAGTCGTCGTCGGTCATCCCGACCGCTCGGAGCATGCCGCGGGCGGCGGTCTTCTCGATGCCGTCGGTGACGTCCCGGCTGCGGGGCTTGAGGTCTGCTAGGTCGCTCATGCCCCACACCTTAGGGGCACAGCGCGTCGCATTTGCCGAGCAGGGCTATGACGTCGGCGCTGTCCCGCTCGGGCGGCCAGAACGCGTCGAAGCTGATCGCGATCCAGTCACCTTCCGGCTCCCTCGTGAAATCAAGACGGTGTGTGGCGAAGTAGTCGACCCGCGCGGTCGTCAGCTCGTTCCAGTACGGAACGGAAAGAATGGTGAAATCCCGATCGGCCCCGGGAAAGGTCATCGTCTGCTTCATCCGAGGCACGCTGAACCACCAGTCCAGCACGATGCTCTCCGGCTTCGGGCGGTCGAGCGCGATGGCGCCTTCCTGCGGCCGCACCTCTCGCAACTGCTCGGGTGGATCGTCGGGATCGAACGGTTCGCTGTTGATCCATAGCCCGCGCTGCCACGGTTGGCCGTCCCGGTCGGGCGGCGGCTCCGCCACCTGCACCCGCCGGAACAGCGCCGGCGGCGGATTGTCCTGCGCGAACCGGGCAGCCGCGTAGGGATAGCCGACCGGAGCGCCGAAGGCGAATCGCAGAGAGTGACGGCAGGCTCCCAGAATCTCCACGGCGGCATCGCTGACGGGCTGGCCCATGTCCGGTTCCTCCCTCGGCGGGACTGATAAACCGATGGTGGCGATCGATCCTGACGCTAAGACTCGTAATGTGGCCAGGCAAGGATCATTGTGACGGACAGCTTCGCAAGACTCGCGGCGACGTGGCGGTCGTACCTGCCCGACCACGTCCTCCGGCTGCTTCCGGCGTCCGGCGTGATCGAGTTGCCGGTGACCCGCCGCACGGACGCGGTGATGCTGTTCGCGGACGTGGTCGGCTTCACCGCGATGGCCGAGGCGCTGTCCGGCTCCGGTAGCTACGGCACCGAGCAGCTCACCCACGTCATCAACCGCTGGTTCGCGATCACTGCGGATGCCATCGCGGGCCACGGCGGAAGCGTGGTGGATTTCGCCGGCGACGCGCTGGTCGGGTTGTTCGAGTACACCACCGAATCGGAGCGAGAGGTTGCGCGGTCGGCGATTCGCTGTGCTCACCTGATCCGGCAGGCGACGGCCTCCGTCACGCCGGTGCCCGCTCCCGGCGGCACCCGATCGCTGACCATGAAGGTGGGGCTGGCGGGCGGGCCGCTGGAGGTCATGCTGGTGGGCGACGCTGCCGTCCGGCTGCAGCATCTGGTCGCCGGCCCGGCGCTGGACCGCGCCGTGGCCGCGCTGCACCACGCACGGCCAGGCGAGATCGTGATCGATACGGCTCTGCGGGCCGCTGCCGACCTCGACTTGGGCGAGAGCCGCGACGGCTGGCCGGTCGTCGCCGAGACCGCCACCGGATTGCCGGACGACCCGGCGCGGTCGCGGACCGCGGCCCCGGCGCCAGCCGACCCGGAACGGCTGCTGACGCCTTTCCTGCACCCGGCGATCCGGGCACGGCTGCGGTCCGGGCGCCAGGAGCTGGTGAACGAGCACCGAAAGGTGACGACGGCGTTCGTCCAACTGCCGGACGTGTCCATCGACGATCCGCGGACGGTTGCCGCGCTGCAGCGCTATCTGGCCGCCGGCGTCGCGGTCATCGACCGCTACGGGGGTCACCTCCGGCACCTCATGGCCGACGACAAGGGCACCGTACTGGTCGCGGTGTTCGGCACACCGGTGAGCCACGAGGACGACGAGGAGCGCGCGATCCGGTGCTGCCTCGAGCTGTTGGCTTTGCCGGGCGGTCCGTACCGGGCGGGCGTCACGACCGGGCCGGTCTACTGCGGCGAGATCGGCTCCGATGTGCGCCGCGAATACGCCGTCGTCGGCGATGCCGTCAACTTGGCCGCCCGGCTGATGCAGGCGGCCGATCCCGGACACCTGCTCATCGATCAGGCCACATACGAGCGCGTGCGTGACGGTGTCGTCGCCGAGCAGCCGGCACCGGTGATTGTCAAAGGCAAGGCGCAACCGGTACCGGTATGGGGGGTGCGCGCGATACGCGAAGCCCCGCCGGCCGTACCGCCATCCACTGTCACCGCATCACCTCTGCTGGGGCGAGATCCGGAGCTCGATCTCCTGCGGTCGGTCGCGGCGCAGGTCCGCGTCGGCCGAGGCCAGCTGCTCTGGATGCATGGTGAGGCCGGCATCGGCAAGTCCCGGCTCGCCGCGGAGATCAACGGGATCACACCAGGCTTCGTCCGTTGCGGTGGCAGCGCCCGCTCCCACGGCACGACCACGAGCTACCTGGTCTGGCGAACGATCTGGCGAGACCTTTTCGAGCTCGATCCGGCGTTGCCGATTCCGGAGCAGAGAGCCGCGCTGCACCGGCGCGTCGCCCGGTACGACGGCTCGGGGGAGCGCGCGCCGGTGTTGGCCCCGATCGTGAATCTCCCCATGCCGGACACTGATCTGACTGCACAGCTGGACCCGGCGGCCCGGGATCAGCTCCTGCGATCCACTCTGCTCGCCTGCCTGCTGGATCGCGCTGCCGAAGGCCCGCTGGCGCTGCTGTTGGAGGACTGCCACTGGCTGGACCCGGCCTCGCTGGCGCTGCTCGATTTTCTGGCGCGGCACATCGCCGACCTGCCGGTGCTGATGATCGCCACCTCGCGGGAGCCGGTCGCCGGCCGGCTGTCGCGATTGGACCACCTCGTGGACGTGCGGCTCACCGAACTCGGCAGCCGGCACACCGACCGGCTCGCCACTCTGCGGCTCCACGAACGGTACGGGCCACGCGTCCGCATCGCTCCGGGGCTCGCCCATGAGATCGCGGAGAGAGCCGGAGGCAACCCGTTCTACGTCGAGGAGCTGGTGAGCTATCTACACGGCCATGGCGTCGACCCGGGAGATCCGCGTGCGCTCGCGGTGGTGCAACTCCCGGACAACCTGCAGCGGCTGGTGATGGCCCGCATCGACCAACTGACCGACGACCAGAAGGCGACGATCAAGGTGGCCAGCGTCATCGGCCGGCGGTTCCGGCCGCCGTGGATCGCCTCGGTATATCCCGCCGCCGGATCGGTACACCAGGTCGCCGACCACCTCCGCCGGCTCGAGGTGCTGGACCTCACCCCGCAAGTGGTCGCGGAGCCGGAGCCGGAATACGAGTTCAAGCACCCGATCACGCAGGAAGCGGCGTACCAGAGCATCACGTACGACACCCGGGCGGTGCTCCACGAGCGCGTCGGCCAGCTGGTCGAAGAGGCGTTCGCGGATCGGCTGTCCCAGTACGTCGACGTCCTGGCGCACCACTACGGCCGTACCGGTCGGACCGACAAGCAGCAGATGTGGTTCCGGGCCGCCGGGGACCGCGCCAAGGAGATGTTCGCCAACGAGACCGCGGTCGACTACTACGGACGGTTGCTGCCGTTGCTGTCCGAGCCGGACCGGGCCGAGTTGCACGTGGACATCGGCAGCGTGTACCACCACATGGGACGGTGGCCGGAGGCCGAAGACCACTACCGGCAGGCGATGCGCGCCGCTGAGTCCATCGGCCGGCGCGACATCCTCGCCGCCAGCCAGCGCCAGCTCGGCGACCTGATGATGTACACCAATTCGTACGCCGAGTCGGTGAGCTGGCTGAAACGCGCCGCGGCGGAGTTCGAGCGGCTGGCGGACCGACGCGGACTCTCGCGGACGATGGACCGGATGACGTTCGCGTTGTTCCGGCAGGGCGCGTACGGAGAGGCGCTGGCCATCGCGCAGCGACACCTGGACATGGCCGGCCAGACCGGTGATCTGGCCGGGATGAGCATCGCACTCAACCACGTTGGTCTCGTGTACCTCAACACCGGTCACCTCGAGGAGGCGCTCGACCACTTGCGGCGGGCGGTGGACGCCGGGCAACGCGCCGGCGACAAGCAATGCACGCTGCATGCGGCGACCAACCTCGGCTGGGCCTACCTGCGGGGCGCCGACCACGTCCGAGCGATAGCGTCCTACCGGCATGCCCTGACCGTCGGGCGCGACATAGGTGCCGGACACACCGCCAACGTGATCGTCGGCAACATGGGTGAGATCTACCGCGAGCAGGGCGACTTCGCCAGCGCCCGCACGTGCGCGGCGCACTCGCTACGGATGGCCGTCGACATCGGAGACTGGTCGAGCGTCGCCGACCAGGTGGCCAACCTCGGTGCGGTCGCCGCCGCCGAGGGCCGGACCGACCAAGCCAAGCGGCTCCTGGAACGAGCCGTCGAATTGGCACGCGAGCTGGACGCGCCGTACTTCCTCTGCGAGTGGCTGCACCGGCTGGCCCGCCTGCACCTGGCGACGGGCCAGCTGGACCAGGCGGAGCGGCTGAATGCGGAGGCGCTGGCCATCGCCGACGAGCATTCCGAACGGGACACGCAGGTGAGTGCGCATCTGCTGGCGATGCGACTGCAGGTGGCCGCCAAGCGGATCGATGCCCGGACCGCGACAGACCAACTGCGCAAGGCGGCGAGCGACTGGACCGAGCCGCACGAACGGGCGGCGCTGCTCGACATGGTGTGGCAGCTGGACCGGACGGACGAGGACGCCCGCACCGGGGCAGCGGAGATCTACCGCACCTTGTACGAGCGCGCGCCGACCATCGAGTACCGGCACGCCTACCGGCGGCTCACCGGCATCCGGCTACCGCCCGGACCGCCGCTGCCGCCGTTGCCGGCGTGGGTCACGGCCGGGGACGACGCGGATGTGGAGGCGCTGCTGAGGCGGGTCGATCGGTCAGCCGTCAAATCTCGTTTTCACGAGCCAGCAGCTTGAGCGCGTCGATGGACGGTGCGAACGCATACACGGCGCCAGTGGTGGTCACGAAGCCGCCCAGCGCCGGCGGGGGGATGTCACGGGCGATCCGCTTCCCGAAGCGTCGGCGCGCGACTTGAGCGTCGTCCCCGAGTACCGGGTCGAGTCCGCTGACGGCCGTACCCTTTCCGGGCTCCGGTTGGAAGCGGGCCAGCGTGCTCGCCGGGAATTCCGGATTGTTGGCCCACCGCCGCTGCAGAAACTCGAACTGGTCCTCGATGCTCGCCATGTATGCGTTGAAGAGCAGTCCCCGCTCGTGCTCATCTGGCCTCTCCGGATCGAAGGCCGGTCCGAAGAGGATCCCCCGCCGCAGCAGCTTGTGGCTGCGGTCGCGGAACACCTTGTCATCTCGCGGGTTCATCTTGCGGATGTGCGCGTAGAACGGTGTGTACCACCCGTGCGGGTCGTTCTCGTAGGTGAAGGCGTTGAGCGCGTCGGGGCGGTAGGACGGATCCAACGGGCGCCCGTCGGTACGACGTCCGATCGCCCGCGCCTGAACCTCGTCCGGGTCGCTCCCATAGCCGCTGAGCGCCTCGGTCTTTTGTCGCCAGCCGGCCACGTCTTGACTCAACCGCCGGAACACCTGAAACGACCCGTCGCGCATCCACGGCGGCGTCGCGGGTCGTGGCCTCGGAGCCGGCGGCCGACGCTCGCCAGGGTGGCCCAGGATGAACTCGCCGGCGGCGATGATGGGTGAACCCGGCCGGTCAGCGTCCTCGAGCCGGCCGTTGACGTCCGCCACATTGCTGTAGCCGCGGATGCCCGGCTGCGAGATACCGTCGGCGAAGCCGAAATGGTCGATGCTCTTCTGAGAGTCTTCCTTCCGAAGAACCTCCCCTTTCTCAACGGAGACAACGTCCAGGCCGGCCGCCTCGGCCCGCCCCGTCTCCTCGTCGATTTGGGTGCGCAGCTGGTCGATGTCCTCGGCAGCGATGGTCAGCACCGCATCGATGGGCGGCCGATCCGGGCCGCCGACCACCCAGGACGTTGGATCGCTGGCATCGACGTCGCTGAGCAGCGCCGCCGTCGTTGTGAGATCACCGGAATCGTCGATCCGGCTCCCGAGCGGCCCGTTCCAGAACGCCTCGAACTGCGCCAGGACGGACGCCAGCTCGGGATGGAGCACCACCAGCCCGGTCGCGGTAAGCCCGAGATTCCGGAATGGCACGCCCTTACTGTCGCGAGCGTCCTTTGTGCTGGTCACCCGTCCGGCGACATCGCCCAGCCACTGTCGGGCGCCGTTCCGATTGTGGCGGAAGCTGAGGAACACGAAGGCCTGATGGTCACAACGGAACGGAGCGAGGATGTTGCCCTGGATCTGATCGGAACTGGCGAGCGGCGGCGAGTCGGGGTCAGCTGCCATGGTGGAGGCACTCCCTCGGTCCGACTACTCAATCTCGTTGATGATGGTAGTGCAGCCGCCCGTGCCGCGGCGGCGGGAACGTCGACGGTGCCGTGTGCCAGAGACTCCCCGCGATCTTGGAGTTGTGGTTGGCCTTACGCGGCTTTACGCCTGATTCGTTCCAACCACAACTCCAAGATCGCGGGGGAGTGGCTACGCCGCAGGGTGAGGACGCAACGGTCAGTCCTCGGCGCCTACTCCATCACGGTCGGCCGCCACGCCGTCCACCGACGATCCGGGTTCGCATTCGTCGCGTCGACGAACTCCTCGACGGAGCACCATCCGCGCATCTCGTCCTCACCGATGGTCGCGACGAGCGCCGCGGTCTGGGTGGCCTGGGCGCGCAAAGCGACCAGCTTCCGGTCAGCCAGCTCGTCACCCAGCTCGAACTCCAGCGCCAGATCGGCTCGTGGCGTGAGCACGGGCAACCCGTCGGCGAGGTAGATGTCGAGGTCCGCGAAGAGGTGCTGCCACCGTTCGTGGCCCTCCGCCGACGTGCCGGCGTAGAGCAGGCGGGCGCTCCTTCCGGTACGGATGTGGGCGGCGGTCGTCCACGACGACACCGCCTGGTGGTCGCTGTGCCCGGTCATGCCGTCCGGCCCGAACGTGAGAATGGTGTCCGGCCGGACCTCCTCGATGACGTCGACGAGCCGCCCGACCACCATGTCGAAGGGCTGGTCGACGCAGCCTCCGTCGGGCAGGCCGAGCACGTGGTGCTCGGTCACGCCCAGAACGGCCAGAGCGGCACGCAGCTCCCAGGCGCGGGTCCGGGCGAGACGTGCCGGCGGCCAGCGTCCCGGATCCGGGGTGCCGTGCTCACCGAGAGTGGCCGTCACGCAGACCACCCGCTGGCCGGCGTCGCGTGCGGCGGCCATGAGGCCGCCGCACAGGTACACCTCGTCGTCCGGGTGCGCCCAGATGCCTAGGACGGTGCCAAGCGGGGACACATCGGTCATGATCGCTCTCAGCCGGTGATCTCGTAGAGGATGTTGAAGGGATTCTCCACCTCCGCGTCGGCGGGATCGGGGTACAGCTCGGCCAGGGTGGCGGTCCCGATGGACATTTCTGCCGTACTCATGGTCACTTGCCTCCGTTTCGTCGACGATGTGACGATGACCGGGCCGCCTTGCGGCTCGATTGCCGCTGGCCGGCCCGGAGGCGATGGCCGGTACGGGTGAGCAGACGGACTGGGAGTTCGGGAGTGACGGATGAGGTCGTCGGAGTAATCGGAGCCGGTATCGTCGGGCTCGCCATCGCACGGGAGATCGCCCGGCGCCGTCCCGGAACGCGGATCGTCGTGGTGGACAAGGAACACCGCGTGGCGGCGCACCAGACCAGCCACAACTCGGGTGTGGTCCATGCCGGAATCTACTACCGGCCGGGCAGCCTGAAGGCACGCCTGTGCGCCCGCGGGATGGCCATGCTCCGCGAGTACTGCGCCGAGCATGACCTGCCGTACGACGAGTGCGGCAAGCTGGTGGTAGCGGTCACCGAAGACGACCTGATCCGGCTGGACGCCTTGGCCTCTAGAGCCGACCACAACCTCGTTCCCGATCTCCGGCGCGTCGGCCCGGCGGAGATCCGCGAGATCGAGCCGCACGCCATCGGGCTAGCCGCGCTGTACTCGCCGCGCACGGCCATCACCGACTACGCCCGCATCGCGCGATCCTTCGCCGATGAGGTGGTCGCGGCGGGCGGCGAGGTGCGGCTGGGCCTTCCGGTCACCCGGATAACAACAGTCGGCGACCGGTTGGAGATCTCCGCCGGCGAGCAGGTGTTAACGGTGGACCGCCTGATAATCTGCGCCGGCGTCCATGCCGATGTCGTGTCCAGACTCGCCGGTGATATCGCGGCGCCGCGGATCGTGCCGTTCCGCGGCGAGTACCTCCGGGTCCGCCCGGAGAAGCGGCACCTGGTGCGTGGACTAATCTATCCAGTTCCGGATCCCCGCTATCCGTTCCTCGGCGTGCATTTCACCCGCCGGGTGTCGGGCGAGGTGGAGGTCGGGCCGAACGCCGTCATGGCGACGGCCCGCGAGGGTTACCGCCGCGGGAACGTGTCAGCCCGGGACGTGTACGGCATAGCCGCGTGGCCGGGCACGTGGCGGATGGCGGCGAAGCACTGGCGTACCGGGGTCAGGGAACTACGCGGGTCGGTGTCCAAGCGGGCCTACATGACGGACGCCCAGCGGTATGTGCCGGAGATCGGCGCGGCCGACGTGGTCCGGGCCGGTTCCGGCGTGCGAGCCCAGGCGCTGGACCGCGATGGCAGCCTGGTCGATGACTTCCGGATTCACCGGATGGGTCCGGTAACCGCGGTTCGGAACGCACCGTCGCCCGCTGCGACATCCAGCCTTGCGATCGCCGAACACGTCGTCGACGTGCTCGACGGCGAGACCGTCGAGTGACCGCTCAGCGCTTCCCCGCTGCCAGCCGCCTACGTGGTGTCTTCCGCGCCCGGGCCCACCGGGACCTGACCGCCTCGTACGAGTGGGGGCACCGGTAGATCGCCTACGGTATGTAGGTTTGATTCCGGCCGGTGCGGTCATGTCTTGGAGAACGCCCAACGAGCTCCGACGACAGAGGACTGGTCAGATGCCGTCATTCCTCAACCCCGAGTGGCTGATTTCGACCTTTGGGGTGATCGGCATCCTGGTGATGGTTTTCGCCGAATCCGGGCTGCTGATCGGGTTCTTCCTCCCCGGTGACTCGCTGTTGTTCACCACCGGTCTGCTCATCGCCGACGGACGGTTTCTGCACCTGCCGCTGTGGCTGATGTGTGTACTGATCTCCGTCTCCGCGGTCCTGGGTGACCAGGTCGGGTACGCCTTCGGCCACCGTTTCGGTCCGTCGGTGTTCCGGCGCCCCGACTCGCGGCTGTTCAAGCAGGAGAATCTGACACGCGCCGCGACGTTCTTCGACAAGTACGGCGCGCGCTCCATCGTGTTGGCCCGCTTCGTGCCGATTGTGCGGACATTTACGCCGATCGTGGCCGGCGCCAGCCGGATGCACTACCGGAAGTTCTTCATGTTCAACGTGCTGGGCGGCGTGATGTGGGGCTGCGGTGTGACGATCCTGGGCTATTTCCTCGGACAGATCGCGTTCGTGAAGTCGAACATCGAGTTCATCCTGATCGGCATCGTGCTCGTCTCGCTGATCCCGGTGATCGTCGAGCTGATTCGCGGCCGCCGCACGACCCGGAACGATGCCGACTCCACCGAGCCGTCCCGGGCGAGCCGCTGATCCCGGCGGCGAACGGTCACGGGCGGTCAGCCGTGTGCGGCCTCGATGAAGAAATCGGTGGCGAAGCCGAGCAGCATGCCGGCCAGCAGGCCCCAGTACAGCAGCGGAGTCCGCCCCAGCTTCAGGGCGACCCCGATCAGCTGCACGATCACGTACAGGATCGATCCGCCGGCCAGGGCCAGGAATCCCAGGTACAGCGTCTCGTTGACGAACGACTGACCGATCAGTGTGCCGAGGAGGGTAGGGCCGCCGCCGATCAGGCCGAGAACGGCGAGGAAGCCCCAGCCGGGCCGTTCGCCCGCCAGTGGGGCGGTGATGCCGAAGCCCTCGGTCGCGTTGTGCAGGCCGAATCCGATAATCAGGAGGATCGCCAGGCTGAGCTCGCCGGCGGCGGCGGACTGACCGATGGCCAACCCCTCGGCGAAGTTGTGCAGGCCGATGCCGACCGCGATGAACAGACCGAGGCGGTGCGCCGGATCGCGGAACATGACGCTGCGGGTGGCAGTTCCGACCGGCTCGCCGACAGTCATCGCACCGGGTCCGAACCGGCGCTTCGCGCGGCCGGACATCCAGCGTTCGTAGTGGGCGAGGCCGAGCAGTCCGATGCCGAACCCGAGGATCACAATCGGGGCGCGCAGCACGAATGTGGCCCAGCTCTCCTTGCCGCCCGCCGCGTCGACCAGCGCTTCCTCGACCGGCTCGGCCGCGTGCGAGAGCACCTCCCAGAGCAGGAAGAGCAGCACGCCGGTGGCCGTGGCGTTGAGGAACTGGCGCAGCCGGGGCGTCGGGGTCTTGAGCCGCCCGATGGGGAGGCCCAGGAAAATCGTGAAACCGGCGATGGCGCCGAGGATGGCGATCTCTACCTGGCTCATCCGAGGCCCGTCCGGTATGACGTTGCGGCGTTCAGCACGGGCCGACAATAGGGTAGGCTGACCTAAGCGCGCAAGCCGGCTCCCGGGGTGTGTGAGGCTTCAGGGCGCGACGACATGGGTGACCGGTAACCCGAACCTCTTGAGTCTGCTCGTCAGATCCTGCCGCAGCCATCGGGATCGCGCGTGCGGCAACGTGGACACGATGATCTCGTCGAACTGCCGGTCCTTCAGGGCCTGGTCGACCGCCTTGTACGGATCCGCGTCGCCGATCTCGCCATCGGCCTCCGCGCCGGCCTCGTGAAGGCGCTGCAGCTCCGCGTCGAGACGCTGCTGGGCGACCGAATCGCCGGTTTCGTCGAAGCCCGTGAGAGCTGCCTCCGGAGCGTACGTATCACCGCTCATTCGCATCGGATGACCGGCGGCGTACCGCTCGGCGAAATGTGCCGGCTTGGTGGCCGGGACCAGAACCCAGAATTCGGATGGCTCATGCAGCATCCGCTCGCGGACCGCCTGGACGAGCTGGTCGCCACCGAGGGTTTGATTCGCCACCACTAGATACCGTCGCATTTGAGCCGCACCTCCTGCGGAACGGGCGCTGTCAGGCGGAGCCTATCGGATTATCCCTTGACGCCGGCCGAGGCGATACTGCTGACAAAAGTGCGCTGGAACGCCAGGAAGAACGCCAGGACCGGGATGGTGATCAAGGTGGAATAGGCCATGATCTGTCCCCACAGGACGTTGAGTTGCTGGAAATACGAGATGCCGACCATGACCGGCCGCAAGCTTTCGGTCTGCACCACCATCAGCGGCCAGAGGTAGGAGTTCCAGGCCGGCAGGAAGGTGAGGATGGCCACGGTGGCGGTCGCTGGTCCGGCCAGCGGCATGATCACGCTCCGGTAAATGCGGAACCAGCCCGCGCCGTCGACGCGCGCGGCCTCGTCCAGATCCTTGGGAATGCTCTGGAAGTAGGAGTAGTAGAGGAAGATGGAGAAGGCGTTGGCGATGAACGGGATGATCTGCACGCGGTAGGTGTCGAGCCAGCCGATGGAGTACAGCGGGACGAAGTTCTGGACAACGATCCACGGCAGCTTGTTGACCCACCACACCATCGGCAGCGCGAAGGTCTCGAACGGTACGACCAGGGTCGCGATGACGGCCCCGAGGACCACCGTTTTGCCGCGCCAGTGCATCCGGGACAGCGCGAAGGCAGCCATGCTGTTGACCAGCAAACCCAGAAGGACGGTGGCCGCGGTGATGAGTACCGAGTTGATGAGGAACCGGGCCGCGGGCGCGGTCTGGAACACGCCGGTGTAGTTGTCCAGCGAGATGTTTCCGACCGGTAGGAATGCCTTGAACGAGCTCAGGTCGGCGAAGATCTGCGTGTCCGGCTTGAGGGAGGACACGAACATGAAGACGAGCGGGAATGCGAAGAACAGGGCCAGCAGAATTCGAACGACGTACTTCCAGATGAGGCCGGCGGCGTTGGACGGCTTCTCACCCGCGGCGTGTGCGGGCATCGAGGGTGCCCTCGTTCCAGCGACGGTCGCCATGATCAGCCCTTCTCGCGCGTCAGATAGCGCTGAACGAGGGACACGGTCAGCACGAGGATGAAGAACACCAGTGAGATCGAAGAGGCGTACGCCGTCTGCTGCTGCTGGTAGCCGACACGGACCGCCTGATAGACGACCGTCGTGGTGGCGTCGAGCGGTCCGCCCTGAGTCATGATGTTGATCTGTGCGAACAGGCTGAGCGCGGCGATCGTGATAGTGACCAGGATGAATGTGCGCGTGTTCCGTAGTCCCGGCCATGTGACGTAGCGGAACTTCTCCCATTTGGAGGCACCGTCGATGTCAGCGGCCTCGTACAGGTCCGGTGAGATGGTCTGAAGGCCGGACAACCAGATCACCATGTGGAATCCGACGGCCTGCCAGATCGACATGAAGATGATGGCGGGCAGGGCGGCGCCCGGATTGCCGAGCCAGTCGGTGCCCTGGATGACGTTGAACGACAGCGACTGCAGCATGTGGTTGACCAGGCCGTCCGGTTGGTACATGAACTTCCACAGGATCGACACCACGACGATCGAGGTGACTACCGGCACGAAATAGAGCGTGCGGAAGAAGTTGGTGCCGCGAATCCGCTCGTTCACCACGATTGCCAGGAGCAGCGCGAACGCCGACTGCAGCGGTACGACGACAACGGCGAATAACAAAGTGTTGCGCAGCGATTTCCAGAACAGCTCGTCCTGAAACAACCGGGTGAAGTTGTCCAAGCCGGCGAAGGAGATCGACGGCGAGATGAGCCGCGCGTTCGTGAACGCCAGCAGGAATGCCAGCGCAACGGGGATGAAGAAGAAGACGATCAGGAGGATGACGGATGGGCTGACCATGAGGACGCCGACCAGTGCCTCACGACGCTCGGTTCGTTTGATCGAGGGTCCGTGGGTGTCAGTGGCCGCTGCCGTGCCCCGCTTCGTGGTCTGCCGTGGCGTGGTGACAGACATGGAGTCTCCAAGGGTCGAGCGGTTGGCCGGAGGTGCGACAGGCCGCACCTCCGGCGGCGCGAGGGTCAGCTCTGGTAATAGTTGTTGCTCTTGAAGTTCGCGTCGATGTCCTTCGTGGCCCGATCGAGTATCTGGGCGGCGTTGCCGCCTGCCACGATGTCCTGCGTGGCCTTCGCGAACGTGGTCGTCAGGTACGGGTAGCCCGGCGTCGGCGGCCGGATCATGCCGAACTTCTGCGACTCATCGAGGAAGAACCGCTTCGCCTCGCCCTGCTTCCAGCCCGGTGTCATCGCGGCCGCGTCCTCGGTCGCCGGCACGACGTTCTGCTTGATCGCGAACTGCGCCAGGTACTTCGGGTCCAGGGAGAACTTGAGATAGTCCAGCGCGGCATCCTTGCTCGCGCAGCTCGAGCTGATCGCCCACTGCCAGGAGCCGCCACCGATCTTCGGGCCGTTGCCGAGGTCGGGCGGGGGCACGTAGATGCCGTCGGAGCCCAGTTTCGACAGGTTCGAGGTGCTCCAGATGCCGGACCAGATCATGGCCGACTTGCCGTTGACGAAGTCCGCGAAGGCGTCGGTGCCGGACTTCTTCGGCGTGTAGCCCTTGCTGATGAGACCCTGCATCCAGGCCGCCCATGCCTTGGCCTTGTCGCCGTTGAGCACGCCCTCTGAGCTCTTGTAATCGGTCCGGTTGATCAGGTCACCGCCGAAGCTTTGCAGGAACGGTGAGTACGCGTACGTCCACCACTCCGTGCCGGTGTCACCCGTTCCCAGATCGAACGCGTACTTGTACTTTCCGTTGGCCTTCAGCTTGCCGAGGAGCTGGTCGAATTCGGCTGCCGTCCAGGGCTTGTCGATGGTCGGGATGCGGGCGCCGGCCGACTGCAGCGCCGACTTCCGGGTGAAGATGGCCAGCGCGGCGTCGTAGTAGCCGATCGAGTACAACTTGTTCTGGTACTTGCCGAGTGTGCTTGGCAGCTGCTTCGCGACGAGGTCCTGCGGCAGGTTCAGCTCGCCGAGATAGCCGGCGAACGCCCAGCTGGGCACGGTCGGCGCGTCCGTGTCGAGGATGCACGGCAGTTTTTTGGCGGTGGCCGCGGCGACGACCGAGTCATTGTAGTTGGCCTGCGGAAAGGCCTGTACCTTGATCTTGGTCTTTCCCTGCGCGTTATAGTCGGCGACAATCTGGTTGACCACCGCCAGCTCTTCCTTGTTGCCGGCGTTGTGCGTCCACAGTGTCAACTCGCCGCTGGACGAGCTGCCGCCGCTGTTCGTCTGAGCCTTGCCGCAGCCGGCCAGGACGACACCGGCCGCGAGCACGGTGACGCCGGCGAGAACGAGCGGCCGCATGGTGCCTGATCTCATTGCGTATTCCTCCAGTTCGGGGTGCTCGGCTCGCGGGCCGGATTCGAGGGTTCGCGCCCGCGGCCGTGTCTGGTCCGGTGGTCGTCGCGGTCACAGGTGCGGCGGCGAGGTCACCGATCCGCGGCGGACCAGCGGGGCGCGCAGCCGCACCTGTCGGGTCCGTCCCGGTGTGGTGTTGATCATTGACAGTAGTTGGCGCGCTGCCCACACGCCCATTTCGTAGTGCGGTAGCTGAACGGTCGTCAGTCCGGGGGCCAGACCGGTCACCAGTGGACGCATGTTGTCGTATCCCACAATGGACAGGTCACGGGGGATGCGGAGGCTCACCTCCGCGGCTGCGCGGTACGCACCCATGGCCATCAGGTCGTTGAAGCAGAACAGGCCGGTCGGCCGATCGCTTCGATCGAGCAGGTGGAGCGCCGCGCGGTAGCCACCGTCGGCGCTCGGCGGCCCCCCGGACACCAACGTGGTGTCGAAATCGACACCGGCCCGC
>Ga0081539_10001962_pt1 | contig 31338 bp, 27 predicted proteins | sample TabmetS4T2R2_FD_71023 | JGI IMG/M metagenome (GOLD analysis project Ga0081539, IMG submission 71023) | Tabebuia heterophylla rhizosphere microbial communities from the University of Puerto Rico - S4T2R2 | ecosystem: Host-associated > Plants > Roots > Rhizosphere ... | reverse complement strand
GGGACCGAGAGGGGCGCTGCCCCTCTCGGGCTCTCCCCGCTGGGGGGCGACCTCGCCCCCCAGCGGGGAGGTCCAGGAGGGGCAGCGCCCCTCCTGGCCCGCACCCGGGCCTTCAGTCCACCCTCGCGCCGGAAGCGCGGATCAGTGGCGCGAGGCGGGTTTCCTCGGCCGCGCGGTGGGCGCGGATGGCCTCCGGCGTGGTCCACCAGGCGGTGGCGCCGAGGTCGAGATAGGCGCGGATCAGCTCCGGGTGTTCGAGCGCGCGGCGGCTGAGGGTGGAGATGCGTGCCGTGATCTCCGGCGGCAGGCCGGCGGGGGCGCAGAGGCAGGTCCAGGAGGAGATGTCGAAGCCTGGCAGTGTCTCGGCGATCGCCGGGATGTCGGGGACGACGGGGCTGCGCTGGGCGGAGGTGACGGCGAGCGCCCGCACCTTTTCCTGCCGCGCCTGCACCAGGGCGCCGGGGATGTTGTCGAAGATCATGTGAACCCGCCCGCCGATGACGTCGATCATCGCGGGCGCGCTGCCGCGATAGGGTACGTGCAGCATGTCCACGCCGGCGAGGTGCTTGAACATCTCGCCGGAGAGATGGAGGGTCGTGCCGGAACCGGCCGAGCCGTAGGAGTAGCGGCCGGGATTGCGCTTCAGGAGCGTGATGAGCTCCGCCAGGCTCTGCGCCGGCAGCTCGAGGTTCACCACCAGCAGGTTCGGCAGCTGCCACAGCCCGGTGACGAAGGTGAAGTCGCGCGCGGCGTCGAAGGGCAGCGCGGCGTAGAGCGCGGGCGCGATGGCGTGGGAGGCGATGCCGCCGAGGCCGAGCGTGTAGCCGTCCGGCGCCGAGCGGGCGAGGGCGAGGGCGCCGACATTGCCGCCGGAGCCGCCGCGGTTCTCGACCACGAATTGCTGGCCGGCGATCTCGCTCATGCGGGCGCAGAAGATGCGGGAGAGCGTGTCGGTCGGGCCGCCGGCGGGGTAGGGGTTGATGTAGCGCACGGGCTGGCTGGGCCAGGCGCCTTGGGCGCGGGCGAGGGAGGGCACGCACAAGGTGGCGGCCAGCACCGAGCGGCGGGCGAGTCCCGGCGTCCTGGGCATGCAACTCCTCCCGTGTCGTTGCGGGGAGGGTAGGGCGGCGGCGGACCCGGCTGCCAGCATTTACGGCGCGTGCGGACCGGGAGGCGCGCTGGCCCTCTCGGTCTCTCCCCCTATGCTTGGCCCTGCGGGCCAAGCTGTGCTACCGCGCGGCCCCGATCGAGAGAGGCCCTTGCATGTCCGACCAGCCAGCGCCCGACGCCAACGGCGCCCCCATGGCCCAGGGGCCGCTCACGGTGAATCTCCAATTCACCAAGGACCTTTCCTTCGAGGTGCCCGGCGCGCCGGAGGTCTTCCTGAACCTGCGCGAGCCGCCGCGCATCGACATCGCGCTCGACGTTCAGGCCCGCCGGCTGCAGGAGGGCCAGGAGACCTTCGAGGTGGCGCTGCAGATCCGCGCCGACGCGAAGGGCGCGGAAGACCAGACCGTGTTCATCGCGGAGCTGGTCTATTGCGGCATCTTCACCATCGTCGTGGAGCCGCAGATGCTGGAGCCGATGCTGCTGGTGGAATGCCCGCGGCTGCTGTTCCCCTTCGCGCGCAACATCCTGGCCGAGGTGACGCGCGACGGCGGCTTCCCGCCGGTGCTGTTGGCGCCGATCGATTTCGTCGCGCTGTGGCAGAGCCGGCGCGGCCAGATCGGCGGCATGCCGACGATGGCCAACGCCTGAGCCGCGCGCGGTGCCGCGGCGCGCCATCGTCCTGCTCAATCTCGGGGGGCCGGATCGCGCGGAGAGCGTGCGGCCCTTCCTGGTGAATCTGTTCACCGATCCCGCGATCCTGCGGGTGCCGGGCTTGGTGCGGCCGTTTCTCGGGCGCTTCATCGCCTGGCGGCGCGCGAAGCCTGCGCTTGCGAATTACGCGCTGCTCGGCGGCGGCTCGCCGCTGCTCGAGCTCACGGAGAAGCAGGCGCGGGCGCTGGAGGCGGCGCTGGGCGACGGCACGCGCTGCTTCGTCGCGATGCGCTACTGGCACCCCTTCAGCGAGGCAGCGGCGCGCGCGGTGAAGGATTGGGGCGCTGAGGAGGTTCTGCTGCTGCCGCTCTATCCGCAATTCTCCACCACGACGACGGGCAGCAGCGTGACCGCCTGGCACGCGGCCTGCCGCAGGGTGGGGCTCGACCTCCCCACGCGCATCCTGTGCTGCTGGCATTCGGAGGCGGGCTTCGCTGAGGCCACCGCTGCGCTGCTGCGGCAGAGCTGGGAGGCGGCGCGCGCGGCGCTGCCGGCGGCGGTGAAGCTCCGGCTGCTGTTCTCGGCACATGGGCTGCCGGAGAGCATCGTGAAACAGGGCGATCCCTATCAATGGCAGGTGGAGCGGACGGTGGCCTCCGTCGTCGCGGCGCTGGACATCGCGGGGCTGGACCACGCCATCTGCTATCAGTCCCGCGTGACGCCGGAGGTGTGGATCGGCCCTTCGACCGAAGAGGAGCTGCACCGGGCGGCGCAGGACGGTGTCGCGGTGCTGGTCTCGCCCATCGCGTTCGTGTCCGAGCATTCGGAGACGCTGGTGGAGCTCGATGTCGAGTATCGCGACGTCGCGCGGCGCCTCGGCGTGCCGGGCTATTTCCGCGCCCCGGCGCAGAACGACGATGCCGGCTTCGTCGCCGCACTGGCCGGGCTGGCGCGGCGCGCCTTCGCGGATCCGCGGCCGCTCTGTTCCTTCGCCGGGGGGCGGCAATGCCCGAAGCCCTGGACCGGCTGCCCGCATGCGGCGCGGGCGGCATGATGCGGCCCGCCGCGGTGCTGTTCGACTGCGACGGCGTGCTCGCGGATTCCGAGCTGCTGGTGAACGGCATCGTCGCCGAGGACCTGTCCGCGCGCGGCTGGCCGATGACCGCGACCGAGTGCCGCGACCGGTTCCTCGGCGCCGCCATCCCCGACATGATCCCGCGCATCGAGGCGCGGCTCGGGCCCTTGCCGCCGGGCTGGGGCGCGGAGATGTCGCGCCTCATCGCGCAGCATCTCGAGGACCGCACGCCGCCCATCCCCGGCGCGGCGGCGGCGGCGCGCGCCATCGCCGCGGCGGGGATTCCGGTGGCGGTGGCGTCGAATTCCGCGCGGCTCGAGCTGATGGCGAAGCTGCACAGCATCGGGCTGGCGGAACTGTTCGGCGCGCGGGTGTTCTCCTTCGAGGATGTCGAGCGGCCGAAGCCCTGGCCGGACATCTACATCGCCGCGGCGGAAGCCTGCGGCGCGGCGCCGCGGGATTGCGTGGTGATCGAGGACAGCGTGCCGGGGGTGCGCGCGGGGCGCGCGGCGGGGTGCCGCGTGCTGGGCTATGCGCAGCCCATGCAGGGCGCCGTGCTGGCGGCCTATGGCGCGGAGCCGTTCGCGGACATGGCGGCGCTGCCGGGGCTGCTCGGCATCGCGTGAGCGCGCCGCACGGCGAGGGCGAAGGCGATCGACGCGATCGGGATCAGCGCCGCGAGATAGGCGGCGAGGAAGATTTCGGCCGGCGCGGCGAAGTTCAGCTCGCGCAGCGTGCCGAGGAGGAAGGCGGCGAGCCAGCCGGTGCCGGAGAGCGCGCCGCAGCCGATCGCCAGGCGCTGCTCCGCGGGTGCCAGCCCGGCGAAGAGCGGGCGGCCCAGATTGCGCGCGAACAGCGGCAGGATGCGCGCGTGCAGCAGGAAGCCGTTGGCGGTGATGGCCAGCACGATGGCGATCTTCGCGTGGAGCTTGCCGTTGCCGAGCAGGTGGGGCGTGGCGTTCCAGTAGAGCAGCAGGAAGCCGATGCCGCTGGCCCAGAGCAGGGCGAGGCCGATGGTGACGAGGCGCGAGAGGTGGTGCACGAGATCCGCATCGGACGCGCGCACGCGCGCCCCGCGCAGGAAGCGCAGCAGATGCAGGTCGAGGGCGATGACGCTGCCGAAGCCGATGGCGAGTCCGGCGAGATGCAGGAGCAGCAGGATGGTCTTCGGCTGCATGGCGCGTTCCGAAAGCTTGGGGACCGCGTCCTGCGGCGCTGGGGCGCATTGAAGTGCGGCAGGGTTACGATTTCGCTTAGAGCGTTTTCATCCGCGGTGTAGGCGCTGGGGGGCGGAGAGAACTCCGCCCCCCAGACCCCCCACCTCCTTTTTTTGGCTCCGGGGAAGCGTGGCCAGCTCCGTTCTCAGCCCGACAACGCGGCGTCGCCTGAGAGTGCGGGAGCCGCGAGCGCCAAGTCGCCAAAAAAAGGAGGTGGGGGTGTGGGGGCGGAGTTCTCTCCGCCCCCACTCTTTCTTCTTCATCTCCGCCCCCCAGCCTTGTTCGAACGCCTACGCCGTGGCGCGCGGTTCACCTCCTGCGGCGAAGCGCCTATGGTCGGGGCGCAACGCCGGGAGGGTGACGCGATGCGCAGCGTATTGGCCGCGGTCCTGATGCTGGTCGCTTGTGCCGCCGGCGCGCAGGAGAGCTATCCGTCGCGGCCGATCCAGTTGATCGTCGGCTATCCCCCGGGCGGCAACACGGACCTGATGGCCCGCGCCCTGCAGCCGGAATTGTCCCGCGCCGTCGGCCAGCAGGTGGTGGTGGTGAACCGCGGCGGCGCCGCGGGCACCATCGGCGCGGCGGAGCTCGCACGGGCGCGGCCGGATGGCTACGCGATCGCGCTGGCGCCGAACAATTCGCTGACGGCGCAGCCGCATCTGCTGAATCTCAGCTACTCGCTCGACAGTTTCCGCTTCCTGTGTCTGGTGTATGACAACCCGCAGGTCGTCATCCTCGCGCGCAACGCGCCGTTCCGGGATCTGCGCGGCATGATCGAGTATGGCCGCAGCCGGCCGGAGGCGCTGACTTATGGCGTGCCGGGTGCCGGGAGCACGCAGCACATCCTGATGGCGGCGCTGCTGAAGGCGGCGGGCGTGCAGGGGCTGCACGTCACCTTCACCGGCGCCGGCCCGATCTCGCAGGCGGCGCTCGGCGGGCAGATCATGGTGTTCGCGGAATCCTCGGCGGTGTCCGCCTCCACCGGGCTGCCGGCGATCGCGGTGCTGGGGCGCGAGCGGCTCGCCAGTCTGCCCGAGGTGCCGACGACGGCGGAGCTCGGCTACGATGTCGCGGGCACCTCGCATGGCGGGCTGGTGGCGCCGGCGGGCATCCCGGAAGCCGCGGCGCAGGCGATCGAGAAGGCGTGCGAGACGGCGGTGGGCAGCGAGGGATTCCGCGCCACGGCGCAGCGGCTCGCCTCGGTGCCGCACTTCCTGCCCGGCCCGGCCTTCCGCGCGCGCTTCGCGCGCGAGAGCGAGGCCAACCGCGTGCTGCTGCACGAGCTCGGCATCGGCCGGGACTGACGCGATGACGATCGACGCCCTGGCGCCCTGGTATTCCTGGATCAAGGCGTTCCACCTGATCTCGGTGATCGCCTGGCTCGCGGGGCTGTTCTACCTGCCGCGGCTGTTCGTCTATCACACCGATGTCCTGCCGGGCTCGGCGCAGAGCGATCTGTTCAAGGTGATGGAGCAGCGGCTGTTCCGCGCCATCATGAACCCGGCGATGATGGCGGCGTGGCTGTTCGGGATCGTCCTCGTGCTCACGCCCGGGGTGGTGGACTGGCGCGCCGGCTGGTGGCACGGGAAGCTCGCCGGGCTGATCGGGATGACGGTGTTCCATCATCATCTCGGCTATGCGCGGAAGGATCTTTCGGCCGACCGGCGCATCCACTCGGCGCGCTACTGGCGTGCGGTGAACGAGATCCCGACCGTGCTGCTGGTGCTCATCGTCATCATGGTGATCGTGAAGCCGTTCTGAGTCACTCGGGCGGCCGCGGGACGGTCACGCGCACGCTGAGCCCGGGCGCGGCGTCCTCCAGCGCGATGTCCATGCCGTGCAGCGCGGCGACGGCGCGCACCAGGGCGAGGCCGAGGCCGCTGCCCGGCGTGGAGCGCGCGGCGTCGAGGCGGTGGAAGCGGCGGAAGACGCGCTCGCGCTCCTCCGGCGGGATGCCGGGGCCGTCATCGGTCACCGCGATCACCGCGCCCTCCGGCGCCGGTTGCAGGGCGAGCGCAATGCGGCCGCCCTCGCTTCCGTGGTTCACCGCGTTCTGCACGAGATTGGCGAGCAGCTGCGTGACCAGCATGGGATCGCCATAGGCGGCGATGCCGGGGGCGATGCGCGTCTCCAGCGCCTGCCGGCGCTCCTCGGCGGCGGGGGCGTAGACCTCGGCCACGGATTCGGCGACGGCGGAAAGGTCGAAGCGGCGGAAGCCGGCGCGACGGGTGCCGGATTCCGCCTCGGCGATGCGCAGCAGCGCCTCGAACAGCTCGAGCAGATGGTCGCACTCGGCCTGCGCGGAGCGCAGCACGGCCTGCCACGCCTCCGGCGTCGCCGCCTTGGCGCCCGCTTCCAGCCGCTGGCGCAGATGGCCGAGCGGCGTGCGCAGATCATGCGCGATGTCGTCGGTGACCTGGCGCAGGGTCGCCATCAGCTCCTGCACGCGGTCGAGCGTCGCGTTGATGCGCTGCGCGAGGCGGTCGAACTCGTCGGCGCCGCCGCGCACCGGCAGACGCCGCGCGAGCTCCCCTGCCTCCACCGCGGCGAGCGCCGCCGACATGGCCGCGGCGCGGCGCGCGACACCGCGCGACGCCGCCCAGCCGCCCAACAAGCCGATCAGCAGCGCACCGCCGCCGACCCAGCCGGCCGCGCCGAGCAGCCGGCCCTGCAAGGCCTCGACCGCGGAGAGATCGCGGCCGACGATCAGCGTGTTGCCCTCCGGCAGGGGCGTGCCGAGCATCAGCACCGTGACTTCCTCGCCTTCCGGGCGCCGCACGCGCGTCTCGTGCCAGCCGGTCTCGAGCGGCGCCTGGGCGAGATTGCCCGCGAGCCGGCGGCCGCCGCTGCCGGCGAGCAGGTAGAATTCGGCGCCGCCGCGATCCGCCGCCAGCCGCGCCTCGATGGAGAGCGCCACGCCCGGCAGCCCGGACAGCGCCGCAGATTGCAGCAGCACGCCGGTCGCGCGCACCACCTCCTGCGCCGCCTGCCGCGCCGCATAGCCGACCGTCGCCCACCACGCCACGCCGCCCAGCAACACCGTGCTGAGCAAGGTCAGCACCACGTAGAGCAGCGCCAGCCGGAACACCGTGGTGCGCACGAAACTCCAGCGGCCGGCGCGGTGCTCCTCAGCCATCCGCCCGGATCACATAGCCGGCGCCGCGCATGGTGTGGATCAGCTCGCGCGCGAAACCCTTGTCCACCTTGCCGCGCAGCCGGCTGATATGGGTCTCCACCACGCTCGTCTTGGGATCGAAGTGGAAATCCCACACGCCCTCGAGCAGCATGGTGCGCGTCACCACCTGCCCGGCGCGGCGCATCAGGTATTCGAGCAGGCGGAACTCGCGCGGCTGCAGCTCGATCCGCTTGCCGGCGCGGGCGACGGTGCGCTTCAGCAGATCCATCTCGAGATCGCCGACGCGCAGCAGGGTGGGCTCCTGCTGCAAGGCGGGGCGGCGCGCCAGGGCGTTGATGCGGGCGAGCAGCTCGGCGAAGGCGAAGGGCTTGGTGAGATAGTCGTCGCCGCCCGCGTCCAGCCCCTCGACACGCTCGCCGACGCCGCTCTTCGCGGTGAGAAAGAGCGCCGGCGTGGCAACGCCCGCGGCGCGCAGGGCGCGGACGAGGGAGAGCCCGTCCAGCTTCGGCAGCATGCGGTCCACCACCATCACGTCATGCCCGCCGCCGGTGGCGAGGAACAGCCCCTCCTGCCCGTCGGCGGCGCGGTCCACGACGTGCCCCGCCTCCGCGAGGCCACGCGCGACATACTCCGCCGTCTCGGCATCGTCCTCGACCAGCAGGATCTTCACGGGCGATCGGACCTCCCCCGGCACAGCATACGAAACCGTATGATTCGCGACAGCGCCCGAAGACGGGCCGGGGCGTTTCCTCAGCGCTGCCAAGCCACAGGATCCCAAGGGGACCGCACCATGCTGCAACGCTTCCGCCGCCCGATGCTCGTCGGCGGCTTCCTCGCCCTAGCCCTCGGCACCACCGCGCTGACCGAGCTCGCGCGCGCCACCGACAACCAGGCCGGCACCCCGCCGGCGGTCGCCCTGCCGCGCCCCGCGGGGCCCGACTTCGCCGATGTCGCCGCCCGCGTCGCCCCTGCGGTGGTGCGCGTGACGACCGTCGAACGCGCGCAGTACCGGCCCACCGCCGAGGTGCCGCCGCAATTCCGCGGCACGCCCATGGAGGAGCTGTTCCGCCGCTTCGGCGGCCGCGGCATGCCCGCGCCCGAGCAGCGCCGCGCCGGCCTCGGCTCCGGCTTCATCGTCGACGCGAATGGCTACATCGTCACCAATGCCCATGTGGTGGGCGATGCGGGCGAGGTGCAGGTGCGGCTCGCCGACGGCCGCGAGCTCAAGGCGCGCGTCATCGGCCGCGATACGCCTACCGATATCGCGCTGATCAAGGTGGACGCCGCCAACCTGCCCACCGTCGGCTTCGGCGACAGCGACCGCGTGCGCGTCGGCGAATGGGTGATGGCGATGGGCAACCCCTTCGGCCTCGGCGGCACCGCCACCGCCGGCATCGTCTCCGCCCGCGGCCGCCAGATCGGCGCCGGTCCCTATGACGACTTCATCCAGACCGACGCGCCGATCAATCCCGGCAATTCCGGCGGCCCGCTGTTCAGCACCGGCGGCGAGGTGATCGGCATGAACACGGCGATCTTCTCGCCCTCCGGCGGCAATGTCGGCATCGGCTTCGCCGTGCCGTCCAAGATGGTGCAGCATGTCGTCGCGCAGCTGCGCGAGACCGGGCGGGTGGAGCGCGGCTGGCTCGGCGTTTCCGTGCAGATGATCGATCCCGAGCTCTCCCAGGCCATCCAGCTGCCGAACGACACGCAAGGCGCGCTCGTCGCCGGCGTGGAGCCCGACAGCCCCGCCGCCAAGGCCGGGCTGCAGCCCGGGGACGTGATCACCGCGATCAACGGCCAGCCGGTGCGCACGCCAGGCCAGGTCGCCTCGACAGTCGCGGAGTTCCAGCCCGGCCGCAGCGTGACCCTGAGCGTGCTGCGCGACGGGCGCAGCCGCGAGCAGGCCGTCGAGCTCGGCAACAACCCGGCCAACCGCCAGATCGCCAAGGGCGGGGAGGAATCGCCCCAGAGCACCAATCTCGGGATCACGCTCGCCGAGCGCCGCGAAGGCGGCGTGGTGGTGGCCGAGGTGGAGCCGGGCGGCATCGCCGAGGAACGCGGGCTGCGCCCCGGCGACATCATCCTGCGGGCCGGCGACCGCACCATCGCCAAGCCGACCGATGTGCGCGAGGCGCTGCGCGCCGCCCGCCGCGCCGGCCGCACCGCGATCGCGCTGCAGATCCAGCGCGAGGACGGCCGCGCCTTCGTGGCGATCCCGCTGCACGGGCAGGGCTGAGAGGCCCAAGTGCGGGCCAGGAGGGGCGCTGCCCCTCCTGGACCTCCCGGACCCCGCGTGAGTGTTCAGGTTCGGAAATGGGAAGGGGCACGTCCCGCCCGCTGAAGCGGCGCGCGGATTGTGCCCCTTCCCATTTCCGAACCTGCCCTCGGGGTCTGGGGGGCGAGCTCGCCCCCCAGCGGGGAGAGCCCGAGAGGGGCAGCGCCCCTCTCGGTCCCGCACATCGAGTACCGCCCTACGCCGCCGCCTGTTCCGTCGCGCCCGGGGTGTTCTCGTTGGCGACGGCGGTGCGCCGGTAGCGGTCCAGCCGCCATTGCAGCAGGCGCCACGCCCCCCTGGCGGCGAAATCGGACAGGCGGCCGCGCGGTTCCAGGCCGATCGCCTTGAAGATCATGCCCATGCCGCGCTCGATGTGGCGGTAGCGGTAATAGCCCATGGCGCGCGCCATGTAGCCGGCGATGCAGCGGTTGTGGTCGTAGGTGATCGATTCCGCCTCGTTGCCGCAGTGGAAAGCGTAGGCGAGCTCGTCATCCTCCGATTCGCCGATGCGGCCGGCCGCGACGCGCAAGCGTTTCAGGAAGGAGAGGTTCTCGCGCGCCAGGTAGCGTTTCATATGGTCATAGAACAGCTTGAAGTGGCGGTACTCGTCCGCCGCGATCAGGCGGCAGACCTCCTTCAGCACCGGCTCCCCGCTCGCCTCGCCGAGGGCGGTGTAGTAGCTCGAGGTGCCGGTCTCCACCATGCAGCGGGCGATCAGCTCGCCCGTGCGCGAGCCGCGGATGGAGGCGTCGACCTCGGTGTCGATCCTGAAGCCGGCGCGGTAGCGGGCGAAGGCGCTGTCGAAGTCCCAGCTCGGGTCGGCGAGCGCGGCCCAGCGGCCGAGGGCGTCGCCGTGCTGGATCTCCTCCACCGCCCAGTTGTTGGCGGCCTGGCAAAAATCCGGATCGTCGTGGAACACGCCGTTGAGATAGATCGCGTAGTCGCCGCCGTTCTTCTCGACCATGGCGGCCGCCTTGACGAGGGGCACGATCTCCGGGTCGACCTCGGACGGATCGAACCGCTCCCAGGCCACCTCGTCGATATGCCAATGCTTCATGCTGCCCCCGAAAGCCTGGTGGAGACCCGACGCGGCGGGCCGCCGACGCGAGCGCGACCGCCCGCAGCCAATGTTCTGCGGGGGGCCGTGGGTTTCAAGCCGTTGGAATCATGGCCACGTTCGTGGCGCGCCGAGCGTGGCCCGGATGCAAGGGGCCGGGCCGGGGCGTCCCGGCCCTCCGGCATCAATGCTGGGCGGCTTCGGCCATGGCGCGGGCGGATTGCAGCCGCGCCATGGCGGGATCGGTGACCTCGGGGCCCTGGCCGGTGGTGGCGCCGAAGGCCGCCTCGGCCTCCGCGATGCGGCGCTCGGCCTCGGCGCGCGCGAGCTGGGCGACCGGGATGGCCTCGTCGGCCAGCACGGTGCAGCGCTCCGGCGTCACTTCGGCGAAGCCGCCGCCGACGAAGAGGCGCTCGGTCTCGCTGCCGTTCTCGGTCACGCGGATGACGCCGCCGCGCAACGCGACGATCATCGGCGCGTGGCCGGGCAGCACGCCCATCTCGCCTTCGAAGGCGGGGATCACCACGGTCTCCACCTGGCGGCTGAGCAGCAGCCGCTCCGGCGAGACCAGTTCGAGGAGGAAGGTGCCGGCCATGGGGTCAGGCCGCGGCCTTCAGGCCCTCGGCCTTCTTCACCGCCTCCTCGATGGTGCCGACCATGTAGAAGGCGGCCTCCGGCAGGTGGTCGTAGTCGCCCTTGCAGATCGCGGCGAAGCTGCGGATGGTGTCCTCGAGCTTCACGAACACGCCGGGGAAGCCGGTGAACACCTCGGCGACGTGGAAGGGCTGGCTGAGGAAGCGCTGGATCTTGCGCGCCCGCGCCACCACCAGCTTGTCCTCTTCCGAGAGCTCGTCCATGCCGAGGATGGCGATGATGTCCTGCAGCGACTTGTAGGTCTGCAGGATGCGCTGCACCTCGCGCGCGGTGGTGTAGTGCTCCTCGCCGACGATGCGCGGGTCGAGCGCGCGCGAGGTGGAGTCGAGCGGGTCCACCGCGGGGTAGATGCCGAGCTCGGCGATCTGGCGCGACAGCACCGTGGTCGCGTCGAGATGGGCGAAGGAGGTCGCCGGCGCGGGGTCGGTCAGGTCGTCGGCCGGCACGTAGATCGCCTGCACCGAGGTGATCGAGCCCTTCTTGGTCGAGGTGATGCGCTCCTGCAGCGCGCCCATGTCGGTGGCGAGCGTCGGCTGGTAGCCCACCGCCGAGGGGATGCGGCCGAGCAGGGCCGACACTTCCGCGCCCGCCTGGGTGAAGCGGAAGATGTTGTCGACGAAGAACAGCACGTCCTGGCCCTGCTCGTCGCGGAAGTATTCCGCCAGCGTCAGGCCGGAGAGGCCGACGCGCGCGCGCGCGCCGGGCGGCTCGTTCATCTGGCCGTAGCACAGCGCCACCTTGGAGCCTTCGGTGGTGCCGTCGTCGTTCAGCTTGATCACGCCGGCATCGATCATCTCGTGATAGAGGTCGTTGCCTTCGCGCGTGCGCTCGCCGACGCCGGCGAACACCGAGACGCCGCCATGCGCCTTGGCGATGTTGTTGATCAGCTCCTGGATCAGCACGGTCTTGCCGACGCCGGCGCCGCCGAACAGGCCGATCTTGCCGCCCTTGAGGTAGGGCGCCAGGAGATCCACCACCTTGATGCCGGTGACGAGGATTTCCGCGCTGGTCGCCTGCTCGTCGAAGGGCGGGGCGTCGCGGTGGATGGTGTAGGTCTTCTCCGCCTTCACCGGGCCGCGCTCGTCGATCGGCTCGCCGATGACGTTGAGGATGCGCCCGAGCGTCGCGGGGCCGACCGGCACCGCGATGCCGGCGCCGGTGTCCACCACCTCCTGGCCGCGCACCAGCCCGTCGGTGATGTCCATGGCGATGCAGCGCACCGTGCGCTCGCCGAGATGCTGCGCGACCTCCAGCACCAGCTTGCGGCCGGAGACATCGGTGCGCAGCGCGTTCATGATGTTCGGCAGCTCGGCGGGGAACTGCACGTCCACCACGGCGCCGAGGACCTGGGTGATCTTGCCGACGTTGTTCTTCATGGTGCGTGCCTTCCTTCAGATCGTCTGCTGATGCGATTCACTGCGCGCCTGCGGCGCTTCGCGACCGCAGATCGTCTGCCGATGCGATTCACGCTGCGCGCCTGCGGCGCTTCGCGACCGCATCAGACTGCCTCGGCCCCGGAGATGATCTCGATCAGCTCCTTGGTGATGTTGGCCTGGCGCGTGCGGTTGTAGTTCAGGGTGAGCTTGTTGATCATCTCGCCCGCATTGCGGGTGGCGTTGTCCATCGCGGTCATCTGGCTGCCGAAGAAGCCGGCGGCGTTCTCCAGGATGGCGCGGTAGAGCTGGATCGCGAGGTTGCGCGGCAGCAGCTGGGCGAGGATCTCCTCCTCCGCCGGCTCGTATTCGTAGATGGCCGAGGGGCCTTCCGAAGCGCGCTCCTCGGCGTCGTGCACCGCGGCGGGGATCAGGCGCTGCTCGGTCGCGACCTGGCTGATCACGCTGCGGAAGTGGTTGTAGATCAGCGTGCAGACATCGAACTGGCCGGTGCCGAGCATCTCGGCGATGCGCTCGGCGATCTTCTGCGCCTCCTCGAAGCCGACCGTCTTCTGGCCGTGGAAGGTCACCTCGGCGACGATGCGGTTGGCGAATTCGCGCTTGAGATAGGAGGCGCCCTTGCGGCCGACGGTGAGGATCTTCACCGTCTTGCCGCGCGCCTCGAGGTCGCGGATCTGGTTGCGCGCGTAGCGCCCGACATTGGTGTTGAAGGGGCCGGCGAGTCCGCGGTCGCCGGTGACGACGACGAGCAGATGCACCTGGTCGCGCCCAGTGCCGACCAGCAGCGGCGGCGCATCGGGCCTTCCCGCCACCGCGGTGGCGAGCGAGGCCAGCATGCGCTGCATGCGCTCGGCATAGGGCCGCGCGGCCTCGGCCTGCGCCTGGGCGCGGCGGAGCTTGGCCGCCGCCACCATCTTCATCGCCTGCGTGATCTTCCGCGTCGACTTCACCGAGTTGATGCGGTTGCGCAGGCTCTTGAGGCTGGGCATGGGATGCGGTCCCTGGCCCGCGTCAGGCGAAGGACTTGGCGAAGTCGTCGAGGAAGGCGACCAGCTTCTTCTCGGTGTCCGGCGTGATCTGGTTCTCGGCGACGATCGACTGCAGGACTTCCGGGCTGCGGGTCTTGAGCTCGGAGAGCAGCCGCCGCTCGAACTCGGTGACCTTGCCGACATCGATGCGGTCGAGATAGCCGCGGGTGCCGGCGAAGATCGCCACTACCTGCTCTTCCACCGGCACCGGCTTGAACTGCGGCTGCTTCAGGAGCTCAGTCAGCCGCGCGCCGCGCGCCAGCAGCGCCTGGGTGGAGGCGTCGAGGTCGGAGGCGAACTGCGCGAAGGCCGCCATCTCGCGGTACTGCGCGAGCTCCAGCTTGATGCGGCCGGCGACCTGTTTCATCGCCTTGATCTGCGCCGCCGAGCCCACGCGCGAGACGCTGATGCCGACATTCACCGCCGGGCGGATGCCTTTGAAGAACAGCTCGGTCTCGAGGAAGATCTGCCCGTCGGTGATCGAGATCACGTTGGTCGGGATATAGGCCGAGACGTCGCCCGCCTGGGTCTCGATGACCGGCAGCGCGGTGAGCGAACCGGCGCCGTTGTCGTCGTTCATCTTCGCCGCGCGCTCGAGCAGGCGGGAATGCAGGTAGAACACGTCGCCGGGATAGGCCTCGCGGCCCGGCGGGCGGCGCAGCAGCAGCGACACCTGGCGGTACGACACCGCCTGCTTGGAGAGGTCGTCGTAGAAGATGACCGCGTGCATGCCGTTGTCGCGGAAGAACTCGCCCATCGCGCAGCCGGCATAGGGGGCGAGGAACTGCATCGGCGCCGGGTCCGAGGCGGTGGCGGCGACCACGATCGAATAGTCGAGCGCGCCGTTCTCCTCCAGCGTCTTGACGAGCTGCGCCACGGTGGAGCGCTTCTGCCCGACCGCGACGTAGATGCAGTAGAGCTTCTTCTTCTCGTCGTCGCCGGCGTTGATCGGCTTCTGGTTGATGATCGTGTCCACGATCACCGCGGTCTTGCCGGTCTGGCGGTCGCCGATGATGAGCTCGCGCTGGCCGCGGCCGATCGGGATCAGCGCGTCGATCGCCTTGATGCCGGTCTGCACCGGCTCGTGCACCGACTTCCGGGGGATGATGCCCGGCGCTTTCACCTCGATCAGGCGCCGCTCGGTGTACATGATCGGGCCCTTGCCGTCGATCGGGTTGCCGAGCGCGTCCACCACGCGGCCGAGCAGGCCCTTGCCGGTCGGGACATCGACGATGTTGCCGGTGCGCGAGACGGTGTCGCCCTCGCGGATCGCGCGGTCATCGCCGAAGATCACCACGCCGACATTGTCGGATTCGAGGTTCAGCGCCATGCCGCGCAGCCCCGCACCGGGGAACTCCACCATCTCGCCGGCCATCACGTTCTGCAGCCCGTAGACGCGCGCGATGCCGTCGCCCACGGTCAGCACGGTGCCGACCTCGGCGACATTCGCCTCGGCGTCGAAGCCGGCGATCTGCTGCTTCAGGATCTCCGAGATCTCGGCGGGACGGATATCCATAGGTCAGGCGGCCCCCTTCATCGCGTACTGCAGTCGCTGCAGCTTGGATTTGATCGAATTGTCATAGAGGCGGGAGCCGATCTTCACGATCAGCCCGCCCAGGATGGACGGCTCCACCGCCTCGACCAGCTTGACGCCGGAATAGCCCGCCTCGGTCAGCCGGGCGGCGAGCTGGGCACGCTGGGTGTCGTTCAGCGGATGGGCGGTGGTGACCTCGGCGGTCTGCTGGCCGCGGCGGGCGGCGAGCAGCGCGCCGAAGGCCTGCGCCACCCTGGGCAGCGCGGCGAGACGGCGGTTGACGATCATCACGCCGACCAGGTTGCGCACCTCATGGCCGATGCCGGCGCGCTCGAGCACCGCGAAGGCGCCGGCTTCCTGCGCGGCAGCGCCGAGGCGCGGATCGGCGACGAAGGCGCGGAAGCCCGCATCCTCGCGCCACAGCGTGAACAGCCGGTCCAGATCGCCGGCGATCCGGTCGAGCGCGGCGGGCTCGCCCTGGCGCTTGTCGTCGGCGAGCGACAGCAGGGCGGCGGCGTAGCGCTCGGCGAGGCCGGACGGGTTGAGCGAGGCGGTGGTGGTCTGCTCGGCGGAGGCCACGGGCGGTCCGGGATCCTGTTGCTGGATGGCCGTGCGCGGAGAGCCCTGCCCCCCGGCGGCGGCAGGCCCTTATCATAGGGATACCGGACCCGCAACCGAGCCAGAGGTCGGAATTCCGCGTCCTGGGCGGGGTTTGGCGGCATGCAGCTGCGCTGCCCGGAGCAGGCGCGGCGGGGCCGAATTCGCGCTTGCGCGGCGGTATCGTTCATGCGCTATCGTTCGCCTGCGAACGGTCGCGGAAACGGCCGGCCAGGGAGACATCGCCGGGTCGTTGCGGCTTGAGGCGCCGCCGGCGGCAGCCGATCCTGGCTGCCGCAGGACCTTCATGGAGGCATCCCGGTGATGCGTGGCTCCCCCCTCACCCGACGCGCCCTGGCCGGTGCGGCGCTTGCCCTCGGCAGCCCCGGCTTCGCACCCAGCATCGCCCGCGCGCAGAACGCGCCGGTGCGCATCGGCGAGCTCAACTCCTACAGCCGTATGGCGGCCTTCGCGGTGCCCTACCGCAACGCCATGCAGCTGGCGCAAGACCAGGTGAATGCCGCCGGCGGCGTGATGGGCGGCCGCCGCCTGGAACTCGTCTTCCGCGACGACGGCTCGACGCCCGGCGACGCGGTGCGCGTCGCCGAGGAACTGCTGACGCGCGAGAACGTCGCCTTCCTGGTCGGCACCTTCCTCTCCAATGTCGGCCTGGCGGTGGCCGACTTCGCCAATCAGCGGCGGCGGCTGTTCATCGCCACCGAGCCGCTGACCGACGCCATCACCATGTCGCAGGGCAACCGCTACACCTTCCGCATCCGCCCCGGCACCTACATGCAGACGAAGATGATGGTGGAGGCGGCGCGCGGGAAGCCGAACAAGCGCTGGGCCATCGTCGCGCCGAACTACGAATACGGCCAGTCCGCCGCCGCCAATTTCAAGCGCCTGATCCCCGAGGCCATCCCCGGCGCCGAGATCGTCGTCGAGCAGTATCCGGCGCTGGGGCGCGTGGATGCCGGCGCCACCGTCGGTGCGCTGATGCAGGCGCGGCCCGACGCCATCTTCAACGTGCTGTTCGGCGCCGACCTCACGGCTTTCGTGCGCGAGGGCAACACGCGCGGGCTGTTCGAGCGGCGGCTGGTGCTGGGGCTGCTCTCCGGCGAGCCGGAATACATGATCCCGCTCGGCGACGAGACGCCGGAAGGCTGGATCGTCACCGGCTATCCGTGGGAGCAGATCGAGGCCCCCGCGCACAAGGCCTTCGTCGAGGCCTACCGCGCCCGCTTCAACGACACGCCGCGCCTCGGCTCGCTGCTCGGCTATGTCGTCGTGCAGATGATCCGCGACGCGCTGAACAAGGCCAACAGCCTGGAGACGGACGCGCTGATCGCCACGCTGGAATCGCTGCGCAGCGACACCATCGCCGGCCCGGTCGGCATCCGCGCGCTGGACCATCAGTCCACCCTCGGCGCCTGGGTCGGCGAGACAGTGCTGCAACGCGGCCAGGGCACGCTGAAGAACTGGCGCTACGCGGACGGCGCCGATTACCTCTTCCCCGAAGCCGAGGTGCGCGCCGCGCGGCGCTCGACCTGATGGAATGGAGCTTCCTGCTGGTCCAGGCCCTGTCGGGCCTGGCCAGCGCCTCCGCCCTCTTCGTGATCGCCTCCGGCCTCACGATCGTCTTCGGCGTGACCCGGATCGTGAATTTCGCCCACGGCTCCTTCTACATGCTGGGCGCCTATGCCGCGGTGACGATCGTGCCGTGGCTCCTGCAGTTCGACCGCTCGCCCGGGCTGTTCTTCTTGGGCGTGCTGCTCTCCGCGGTGGCGGTGGGGCTGCTCGGGGTGCTGATGGAGCTCCTGCTGCTCCGCCGCATCTACAAGGTGCCGGAGCTGTTCCAGTTGCTCGCCACCTTCGGCGTGGTGTTGATCGTGCAGGACCTGGTGCAGCTCGCCTGGGGCCCGGTGGACATCGCCGGCCCGCGCGCGCCGGGGCTGCGCCACGCGGTGGATATCCTCGGCAGCCGCTTCCCCGCCTATGAGCTGTTCCTGATCGTCGTCGGCCCGGTGGTGCTCGGGCTGCTCTGGCTGCTGATGCGACGCACCCGCTTCGGCATCCTGATCCGCGCCGCGACGCGCGACCGCGAGATGGTCGGCGCGCTCGGCGTAAACCAGGCCGCGCTGTTCACCGGCACGCTGTTCCTCGGCGCCTTCCTCGCCGGCCTCGGCGGCGCGCTGCAGATCCCGCGCATTTCCGCCAGCACGCATATGGATGTCGCGATCCTCACCGAAACCTTCGTCGTCACCGTGATCGGCGGCATGGGCTCGGTGCCGGGCGCCTTCATCGCCGCCGTGCTGATCGGCCTGCTGCAAGCCTTCGGCGTGCTGGTGTTCCCGAAGATCACCCTCGTCCTCGTGTTCCTCCTCATGGCCGTGGTGCTGGTGGTGAAGCCGTGGGGGCTGCTCGGCCGCCCCGATCCCGGCGCCGGCCGCGCCGCGCAGCCCGAAGGCATCCTCGACCCCCACCGCTTCCGCGCGCCGGACCGGCTGATCTTCGCCGCCGCCATCGCCTTCGTGCTGCTGCTGCCGCTCGCTGGCGATTCCTACACGTTGAAGGTCGCGACCGAGGTGCTGGTCTTCGCCCTCGCCGCCTTCTCGCTGAATTTCCTGGTCGGCAACGGCGGCATCGTCTCCTTCGGCCACGCCGCCTATTTCGGCCTCGGCGCCTACGCCGCCGGCCTGCTCGTCACCCGCGCCGGCTTTTCCATGGAACCCGCGCTGATCGCCGCACCGCTGCTCGGCGGCGCCTTCGCCGCGCTGTTCGGCTTCTTCGTCGTGCGCTTGAGCGGCATCTACCTCGCCATGCTGACCCTCGCCTTCGCGCAGATCGCCTATGCGGTGTGCTTCCAGTGGGTGGAGGTCACCGGCGGCGACAACGGCGTCGTCGGCGTCTGGCCGTCGCGCTGGGCGTCGTCCGGCGAAGCGTACCACTATCTCGTCGCGGTCCTGGCGATTGCCGGCATCCTCGCGCTCCGCCACGTCATCTACGCCCCCTTCGGCGCCACGCTGCGCGCCGCGCGCGATTCCGAAGCCCGCGCCGATGCCATCGGCGTCGATGTCCGCACCCATCGCTGGCTCGGCTTCACCCTCGCCGGCGTCGCCGCGGGCCTCGCCGGCGGGCTCTATGCCTTCTCCAAGGGCTCGATCGACCCGACGCTGCTCGCCATCCCGATGTCGGTGGATTTCCTGGCGATGATCCTGCTCGGCGGGATCCAGACCGTGATGGGTGCGGTCGCCGGCGCCGCCGCCTTCCACAGCATCCGCGACGCGGTCATGCCGCTGACCGACCATTGGCGCCTGCTGCTCGGCCTCGCGATCATCGCGCTGGTGCTGCTGTTTCCGCGCGGCCTCGGCGGCGCCTGGGCCGCGCTGCCGCTCCCCGGCCGCCGCCGGCGCGAGGCGCCGGCATGACCGCCCTGCTCGAGGCCGAGCGCCTGAACAAGCGCTTCGGCGGCGTCATCGCCGCGCGCGACGTCTCCTTCGATGTCGCGCCTGGCGAGATGCTGGCCATCATTGGCCCCAACGGCGCCGGCAAGTCCACCACCTTCAACATGGTGGGCGGCCAGCTGCGCCCCGATTCCGGCAGCGTGCGCCTCGCCGGCCGGGAGGTGACCGGCCTGCCGCCGCGCGCCCTCTGCCGCCTCGGCATCGGCCGCACCTTCCAGGTGGCGCAGACCTTCCTCTCCATGACGGTTGCCGGCAATGTGCAGACCGCGCTGATCGCGCACCACGAGCGCAGCCGCGACATCCTCTCCCGCGCCGCGTCGCTCTACCGCGACGACGCGCTCGCGCTGCTCGATCGCGTCGGCATGGCCGCGCAGGCGGACCGCCCCATCGGCGAGCTCGCCTATGGCGACGTCAAGCGCGTCGAGCTCGCCATCGCATTGGCCGCCGAGCCGCGCCTCCTGCTGATGGACGAGCCCACCGCCGGCATGGCGCCGCGCGAGCGCGCCGCCTTGATGCAGCTCACCGCCGGCATCGCGCGCACGCAAACCATCGGCGTGCTGTTCACCGAGCACGACATGGACGCCGTCTTCGCCCATGCCGATCGCATCCTGGTGCTGGTGCGCGGCGAAATCATCGCCGCGGGCACGCCGGAGGAGGTGCGCGGCAACGCCGAAGTCCGGCGCGTCTATCTCGGCAGCACCGGCCACAAGGCGGCGCTGCGCGCGCGCAAGGTGGCCGCCCATGGCTGAGCCGATGCTCGCCGCAGAATCGCTTGCCGCGGGCTACGGCCCGGCGCAGGTGCTGTTCGGCGTGGACATCGCACTTGCCGCCGGCGAGGTCGTCGCACTGATGGGCCGCAACGGCGCCGGCAAGTCCACCACGCTCAAGGCGATCATGGGCCTGCTCCCGCCGCGCGGCGGCCGCGTGCGCTTCGCCGGAAGCGACATCGCCGGCCTGCCGCCCTTCCGCATCGCGCGCCTCGGCCTCGGCTATGTGCCGGAGGACCGCCGCATCTTCACCGACCTCACCGTTGCGGAAAATCTCGAAGTCGGCCGCAAGCCGCCGCGCGACGGCCGCGCGCCCTGGACTCCCGAACGCCTCTTCGCCGTCTTCCCCAACCTAGCCGAGATGCGCGGCCGCCGCGCCAGCGCCATGTCCGGCGGCGAGCAGCAGATGCTGACCATCGCGCGCACCCTGATGGGCAATCCGGATGCCGTGCTGCTCGACGAACCTTCCGAAGGCCTCGCCCCCGTGATCGTCGAGCAGATGGCGGATTCCGTGCTGCGCATGAAGCAGGAAGGCATTGCGGTGCTGCTCTCCGAACAAAGCTTCGACTTCGCCGCTGCGGTCGCCGACCGCGCCTATGTCATCGAGAAGGGCGCCATCCGCTGGTCCGGCACCATGGCGGCGCTGGAAGCGGCCGACGACGTGCGCGCCGCCTGGCTGACGGTGTGACCATGCAGCGCATCGCAGGCATCGATGTCGGCGGCACCTTCACCGATTTGCTGCTGCAGGAGGCGGACGGCACGGTGCGCCTCGCGAAAGTGCCGACCACCGCGGCGAATCAGGCGGGCGGCGTGCTCGCCGCCATCGCGGCCGCGGGCAGCAGCCCGGATTCGCTGGACCTCATCATTCACGGCACCACGGCGACGACGAACGCGGTGCTCGAGCGCAAGGTGGCGCGGGTCGGCCTCATCACCACGCAAGGCTTCCGCGATGTGCTGGAGCTCGGCCGCCGCACCCGCCCGAAACCCTACGGGCTGTTCGGTACCTTCGAACCGCTCATCCCCCGCGAATGGCGCCGCGAGGTGCCGGAACGCATGGACGCGCGCGGCAATGTCCTCACGCCGCTCGACGAGGACGCCGTCGCCCGCGAAACCCGCGCCCTGCTCGCCCAAGACTGCGAGGCGCTGGTCATCCACTTCCTCCACGCCTACGCCAACCCCGCGCACGAATTGCGCGCCGGCGAGATCGCACGCGACATCTGGCCCAACGCCTACATCAACCTCGGCCACGCCCTGCTCTCCGAATTCCGCGAATACGAACGCGGCACCACCGCCTCGGTGAATGCCGCGGTGCAGCCGGTGCTGGACCGCTACATCCACCGCCTGCAATCCGAGCTCACCGCCCGCGGCCATGCGCGCGACGTGCTGGTGATGAACGGCAATGGCGGCACCGTGCCGGCGAAGCTCGTCGCGCAGGAAGCGGCGAAGACCGTGATGTCCGGCCCCGCCTCCGGCGTCATGGCCGCCGCCGCGACGCTCGCGCAATCGGGCCTCGCCAACGCCATCACCTACGACATGGGCGGCACCTCCACCGATGTCGCGCTGATCGCCGGCGGCGTGCCGGAAGTCTCCGCCGAGCTCTCCATCGCCTACGGCCTGCCGATCCATCTCCCCATGGTGGATGTGCGCACCGTCGGCGCCGGCGGCGGCTCCATCGCGTCGCTCGATCGCGCCGGCATGCTGAAGGTCGGCCCCGAAAGCGCCGGCTCCGAGCCCGGGCCGATCTGCTACGGAAGCGGTGGTACGCGCCCCACCATCACCGACGCGAATCTCGTCCTCGGCCGCCTCGACGGCGAACGCCTGCTCGCCGTACGCAACGCGGTATCGATCGAAACCATCCGCGAGGCCTTCCTCCGCGACATCGGCCGCCCGCTCGGCATGAACGCCGAGCAGGCCGCCGAAGCCGTCCTCAAGCTCGCGAACGTCCACATGACCGGCGCCATCCGCATGGTGTCGCTCTCGCGCGGCCACGACCCGCGCGAATTCTGCCTCTTCGCCTTCGGTGGCGCCGGCCCGCTGCACGCGGTCGCCCTCGCACGCGAGATCGGCATCCCCGAGGTCCTCGTCCCCGCCCGCCCTGGCCTCACCAACGCGCTCGGCTGCCTCGTCGCCGATCTCCGCCAGGACGTGGTGAACACGCTGAACCGCCCCCTCGACGACATCGCCGAAGACGACATCGCGACCATCCTCGCCGCCCAGCGCGCCCGCGGCCTCGCCACCATCGAGGCCGAGCGCCGCGAGGTCGAACAGGTCGTCGTCCTGCACTCCGCCGACATGCAGTTCCGCGGCCAGACCCACCTGATCCGCGTCGCCCTGCCGCGCGCCGAGATGCGACGCGCCGAGATCCAGCACGCCTTCGAAGCCGCCTACTTCGCGCGCTTCCAGGTGCGCCTGCCCGAGATCCGCGCCGTCCTCGTCAACCTCAACACCTCGGTCATCGGCCGCCGCCAGCCCTTTCCGCTGGCGACACTCCTTGATCCGGCACAGCGCAACGGCGACGCACGCGTCGGCGAACGCCCGCTCTACGCCGACGGCGCCTGGCACCGCGCGCAGATCTGGCAGCGCGAACGCCTGCGCGAAGACACGCGCCTGCGCGGCCCCGCCGTCATCCGCCAGGCCGATGCGACGACAGTTCTGGAACCGGATTCCGAGGCTTACGTGGACGACATCGGCAATCTCCGCATCCGGGTGAACGCATGACGCCAGCGCCCCGTGCACGCCCAGCCTCGCGCGGCGCCGGCGCCGGCATCAAGGACGCTGTGCGCCGGCTTCGCCGGTCGCCTGCGGCGATCCTTGACCCCGGCACCGCCGCCGCGCGCTGCGAATGCGTGGCCGGGACGGAGAAACGGCGCCTTCAACCGAACAAAGAAACAGGGTGGTGGTGGACGCCTGTTGCGTTGAGAGCGGACGCGCCCCGTCCCGGTCGAGACTCGCGCGACGTCGCCCGGATGGAGGAACGGCGCCTGCGACCGAACCAAGGAACAGCGTGGGGGTGGATGCGATGAGCCTCGACGCACTCACCCTCGCCGTCGTGCAGGCGGGCCTCCAGCAAGTCTGCAACGAGATGGACATCGCCTTCTCGCGCGCCGCCTTCTCGCCCGTCATCGCCGAGGCCGATGACCGCTCGGATGGAATCTACGGCGCCTCGGACGGCGCGCTGATCGCCCAGGGCGAACTCGGCCTGCCCGTCTTCGTCGGCACCATGCAGCACTCCGCCGCGCATCTCGCGCGCCTCATCCGCGAAGGCGCGGTCGCCCCGCCCGAACCCGGCGACATCTACATCGTCAACGACCCCTATCTCGGCGGCACCCATCTCATGGATGTGCGCTTCGCCAAGCCCGTCTTCGTGGACGGCCAACTCTTCTGCTGGCTGCAGAACACCGGTCACTGGCCGGATATCGGCGGCATGGTCCCCGGCGGCTTCTCCGCCCACGCCACCGAGGTCGAGCAGGAAGGCCTCCGCCTGCCGCCCGTGAAACTCTTCAAGCGCGGCGATCTGGATCGAGAAATCCTCGCCATCATCCAGTCCAACATCCGCGTTCCCGAACAGCGCATCGGCGACATCAAGGCCCAGGCCGCCGCGCTCCTCGTCGGCGAATCCCGCCTCTTCGAGCTCCTCGCGCGCCACGGCGCCGACACAATCGCCGCCGCCATCGCCGCCATCCGCGAGCGCGCCGCCGCGCGCATGCGCGCCGAGATCCGCCGCATCCCCGAAGCCACTTATCGCGCCGAAGCCTTCGTCGATTCCGACGGCGTGGTGAACGAACCCTTGCGCATCGCTCTCGCCGTCACCCGCCGCACCGACGAGCTCATCTTCGACTTCGCCGGCTCCTCCGCGCCCTGCGCCGGGCCGATGAATTCCGTCTGGGCCACCACCTATTCCGCCGTCTGCCTCGGCGTGAAGCACATCTTCCCCGACGTCCCGATCAACGCCGGCACCTTCGCGCCGCTGCGCATCCTGCGCCCCGAGGGCACCTTCCTCGACGCACGCTATCCACGCCCGGTCTCCGGCTGCGCCGCGGAAGTTTCGCAGCGCATCGCCGAAGCCGTGTTCCTCTGCCTGGTGCAAGCGCTGCCCGAAGAGGTCACCGCCGCCCCCGCCGGCACCTCCGGCAATTTCGCGCTCGGCGGCAACGACCCCGCACGCAACGCCGGCTACGTCATGTACCAGATCACCGGCGGCGGCTATGGCGGCAATGCGCGCGAGGACGGGCTGACCAATGGCTGCTCCACCATCGGCATCTCGAAGACCGCGCCCGTCGAGGTGATGGAGCAATACTACCCCGTGCTGTTCCGCCGCTTCGCCCTGCGCGAGGGCTCCGGCGGCGCCGGCTTCCGCCGCGGCGGCTTCGGCGTGCATTACGAGGTGGAACTGCTCCGCGGCGAAGCCCGCGCCAGCTTCGTCATGGACCATGGCCGCTTCGGGCCGCCCGCCGTGCTCGGCGGCGCCGATGGCGCGCCCAACATCGTCCGCCTGCACCGCGACGGCGAGACCACCACGCCTGCGCACCTCTCCAAGGACCAGGGCTTGCACCTCGCCGCCGGCGATCGCGTGGAGATCATGACTCCCGGCGGCGGCGGCTATGGCGACCCGCTGGCCCGCGAGCCGGACCTCGTCGCCCGCGACGTCCGCCGTGGCTACTACACCGCGGCCGAGGCCGAAGCGCTCTGGGGCGTGATCCTGCTCTCCGACGGCGCGCCGGACCTCGCCGCCACTGCCGCCTGCCGCATGGCGCGCAAGGAGCGCGCGGCATGATCGCCTATCACCGCCCGCGCAATCTCGACGACGCCATCGCCATCCGTGCCGGCAAGGATGTCGTCGTGCTCGCCGGCGGCACCGATGTGCATCCCGCCCGCGCCAACCGCGCCGCCTGGGGCGATCCGCGCCACGGCGACGTGCTCGACATCACCGCCATCCCCGGCCTCGACGCGATTGAAGAAACTGGATCCGGCTGGCGCATCGGCTGCCTCGTCACCTGGTCGGCCTTGTTGCGCACGACGCTGCCGCCGCTCTTCGAAGGACTGAAGGCCGCGGCGCGCGAGATCGGCGGCATGCAGGTGCAGAATCGCGGCACGCTGGTCGGCAATATCTGCACCGCCTCCCCGGCCGGCGACGGCGTCCCCAACCTGCTGGCCCTCGAGACCTCCGTCGAGCTCGCCGGCCCACGCGGCACGCGCCTGCTGCGCATGTCCGACTTTCTCACCGGCTATCGCCGCACCGCCTGCGCCACGGACGAGATCGTCACCGCGCTGCACATCCCGCGCCTGGCGAATGCAAGCAGCGCCTTCCGCAAGCTCGGCGCGCGTCGCTACCTCGTCATCTCCATCGCCATGGCTGCGGGCGTGATCGCGCTCGACGATGCCGGCGACATCGCCGCCGCCCGCATCGCCATCGGCGCCTGTTCCGCCGTCGCGCAACGCCTGCCCGCGCTCGAGGCCGCGCTGATCGGCGCCACGCTCGCCGATGCGTCAAACTTCCCCACACCCGCGCATCTCGCACCGCTGGCGCCGATCGACGACGTCCGCGCCTCCGCCGCCTACCGCCAGCACGCCGCGCTGGTCCTGCTGCGCGACCTGCTCGCCGACCTCGCCCGGGAGAGCGCGTGATGCTCGACCGCCCCGCCGCCCTCGCCGACATCGTCTTCACCCTCAACGGCACGCCTTGCCGCGTCGCCGCCCCCGCCTTCGCCCCGCTCTCCGACACGCTGCGCGAACGCCTCGGCCACACCGGCACGAAGATCGGCTGCGAGGCCGGCGATTGCGGCGCCTGCACCGTGCTGATGAACGGCGCGCAGCTGTGTTCCTGCCTCGTCTCCACCGCCCAGGCCGAGGGCGCCGACATCGCCACCGTCGAAGGCGATGGGCCCAACGGCGTGCTTGCCAAGCTCCGCGCCGCCTTCCTCGCCCATGGCGCCGCGCAATGCGGCATCTGCACGCCCGGCATGCTCATGGCCGCCGCCGATCTGTTGTGGCGCAACCCTGCGCCCGACCGCCCTGCCATCCACGACGCGCTCGGCGGCGTGCTCTGCCGCTGCACCGGCTATCTGCAGATCGTGGATGCGGTGCTCGACGCCGCCCACGCCACCACGCCGCCGCTCGCCCAGGCCGAAGCCGGCCGCGTCGTCGGCACCGCCATTCCCCGCGTGGACGGAGTCGCGAAAGTCGAAGGCACCGACCGCTTCGGCGCCGATGCCGCGCCACCCGACGCGCTTTGGCTCCGTATCGTGCGCTCCCCTCACCCGCGCGCGCGCTTCGCCCTCGGCGATCTCGAAGCCGCGGGCCGCGCCCATGGCCTCGCAGCCATCCTCTCCGCCCGCGACGTCCCCGGTGTGAACGCCTTCGGCATCATGCCGAACCTCAAGGACCAGCCCGTCTTCGCCGAGGCCGAAGCGCGCTTCCGCGGCGAGGCCATCCTTGGCCTGGTCGGCACGCGCGAAGCCGTCGATTCCGTCCGCGATTCCGACCTCCCCATCGTCTGGGAAATCCTGCCGCCACTCGCCGGCATCGAAGCCGCTCTCGCCGCCGGCGCGCCGGCCCTGCATGCGCATGCGCCCGACAACGTGCTGGTGCGCGGCTTCCTGCAATCCGGCGACATCGCCATCGGTCACGCGCAAGCGTCCGCCAGCGCCGAAGGCCACTTCCGCACCGGCTTCGTTGAGCACGCCTATATCGAGCCCGAGGCCGGCCACGCCATCCCGCGCGCCGACGGCATGGACGTCGTCGCCTGCACCCAGGCGCCCTACATGGACCGCGAGGAAACCGCGCGCGTCCTCGGCCTGCCCGAAGACGCCGTCCGCATCATTCCCACCGCCTGCGGCGGCGGCTTCGGCGGCAAGCTCGACGTCTCGATCCAGCCGCTGCTCGCCGTTGCCGCGCACGTCACCCAACGGCCCGTGCGCATGATCTACACCCGCACGGAATCGATGGCCTCCACCACCAAGCGCCACCCGGCGCACATCCACGCCCGCATGTCCGCCGATGCGCAAGGCCGCTTCACCGCCTACGCGCTCGACGCCGACTTCAACACCGGCGCCTACGCCTCCTGGGGCCCCACCGTCGCCAACCGCGTGCCCGTGCACGCCTCCGGCCCCTATCGCGTGCCGCATGTCCGCAACCGGACGCGCGCCATCTACACCAACGACACGCCGGCCGGCGCATTCCGCGGCTTCGGCGTGCCGCAGGCCGCGATCGCCACCGAATCCCTGGTGGACGACCTCGCGGAACAACTCGGCCTCGACCGCTGGGAGATCCGCCGGCGCAACGCGCTCGCCCATGGCGACACGACGCCCTCCGGCCAGATCCTTCACGCCTCGGTCGGCCTCATCCAGTGCCTCGAGGCGCTGAAGCCCGATTGGGATGCGATGCTCGCCGAAGCCGCGCGCCACAACGCGACCGCCACGCGCCATCGCCTCGGCGCCGGCATCGCCTGCATGTGGTATGGCTGCGGCAACACCTCGCTCTCGAACCCGTCGCGCATGCGCCTCACCCTGGCGCGCGACGGCACGCTGACCCTCTTCAACGGCGCGGTGGATATCGGCCAGGGCAGTTCCACCGTCATCCTGCAGATCTGCGCCGATGCGCTCGGCCTGCCCGTCAGCGCCTTCCGCATGGTCACCGGCGACACCGCGCTCACGCATGACGCCGGCAAGACCTCCGCCTCACGGCAGACCTTTGTGAGCGGCCGCGCCGCTTACGAAGCGGGGCGGAACCTGCGCGCCCGCATCCTCGCCCTCGCCAATGCCGGCGCCGAGGCCCGCATCGCCCTCGATGGCGCCACCCTGATCGTCACCGACGAAGCCGCCGGCCACCGCATCGAACTCGCCGCGCTCCCCGCCGATCTCGACGCCGAAGGCCACTACGACCCGCCCACCACCGCGCTCGATGCGAACGGCCAGGGCATCCCCTACGCCACCTACGGCTTCGCCGCGCAGATCGCGCTCGTCCGCGTCGACACCGCGCTCGCCACGGTGAAGGTGGAGGAGATCGTCGCTGCGCAGGATGTCGGCCGCGCCATCAATCCCACGCTGACCATCGGCCAGATCCATGGCGGCATCGCGCAGGGTCTCGGCCTTGCGCTGATGGAGGAATTCATCCCCGGCCGCACCGAGAATTTGCACGACTACCTGATCCCCACGGTCGGCGACATGCCGCGCATCCGCATCCACCTGATCGAGGATCCCGAACCCGAAGGCCCTTACGGCGCGAAGGGCGTCGGCGAGCCCGCGCTGATCCCGACCGCGCCCGCCATCCTCTCCGCCATCCGTCACGCCACCGGCGTGACCATCCGCGAAATCCCAGCCCTTCCCCACCGCCTGTGGTCGGCCCTGTCTGCCGTGCGCTCTTCACCTTCCCCTAAGTCAAAAAAAGGAGGGGGTGCGGGGGAGTTCACTCCCCCGCCGCTTTCTTCTCTTCTCCCGGAGCCACGCGCATGACCGCATCCCGCGTCAGCGCCGAGGCGCGCTCGCAAAAGTTCGGCGCCGCCGAGGGCGAGGGCATCATCCGCTGCGATGCCTGTCCGGTGCTCTGCCGCATCCGTCCCGGCCGTGCCGGCGCCTGCGCGCGCTACGCCAACGAGAATGGCCGCCTGGTCCGCACCGACCCCGCGCTTGCCCTCGCGCATTCCGTCGAAGCCGGCCGCCCCGTGGTCGCCTTCGCCGAGGGTGCGTGGGACGACCGCCTGCTCGATCCCAGCCGCGCCTTCGTCACCGGCATCGGCGCCGGCACCACCTATCCGGACTACAAGCCAGCGCCCTTCATCGTCGGCGCCGAGCATGACGGCGTGGACACCGTCACTGTCGTCACCGAGGGAATCTTCAGCTATTGCGGCGTGAAGGTGAAGATCGACACCGACCGTCACCTCGGCCCGGAATCGGCGCCCATCCGCGTCGCCGGCGAGCAGGTCGGCCATGTCACCACCGCCGAGTACGGCTCGCAGATGCTTTCGATCGGTGGCGTGCGCCACCTCACCGGCGGCAGCAAGAAGGAAGGCAATGTCACCTGCGACACGCTGCTGAAGCTCTGCGCCGGCGAAGCCGTCGAGATGGCGATCGATGGCGGCCACGGCGTGATCGTGCAGGCTGGTCACGCGCCGATCGTGGACGGCAAGCCGGAGAGCCGCATGCGTGTCGGCTGCGGCAGCGCCACGGTCGGCATCTTCGCCCGCCAATGGCTCGGCGAGGCCGATGAGGTGATCGTGGTGGACGACCACATCACCGGCGTGCTGACCGAGCACCAGGCGGGCAAGGTGCTCGGCATGAAGCCCTCGGGCATCCGCGTGCGCGGCCGCCGCTCCACGCCGGGACGCTACTTCCAGGTCGCGCAGCCCGGCCTCGGCTGGGGCGGCACCGACATCGCCGACCCGCTCGCTGTCATCGAGCGCATCGACCCCGCCATCGCCTGGCCCGGCCTGCGTCTCCTGCTCACCTCCACCACCGGCGAGGACGCGCTGTGGTGCGTGCTGGACGAGACATTGCAGCCCGTGCCCGCGGAGATGCCGGAAAGCGTCCGCCAGGTCGTCGACCGCATCGGCGAGAATTGCGAAGCCTCGCTCTGCACCGTGCTCTTCATGGCCGGCGCCGGCGGCAGCTTGCGCGCCGGCGTCACCGAGAATCCCGTGCTGCTCACGCGCAGCGTCGCCGCCGGCGAGACCCGCGTCACCATGGGCGGCGCGCCCGTCTATGTCTGGCCCGGCGGCGGCATCACCGTGATGGCCGATGTCACGCGCATGCCGCGCAACGCCTTCGGCCATGTCCCGACGCCCGCCATCGTCGCGCCGATCGAATTCACCCTGCCGCGCGCCCTCTATGCCCGCCTCGGCGGCCATGTCGAGGAGATCGTCCCGCTCCAGGACATCGTCGCCGGCCTCGGCGAGGGGCTGCGCATCGAAGCCTGGCACCCCGCCAATCCCTGGCCCTTCGCCCGCTGATGTCCGCCGCGCCCGATGCCGCCGACAGCTATGTGCTCGAGGACCAGGTCGGCTTCATCCTGCGCCGCGCCCATCAGCGCGCCACGGAAATCTTCGCCGCGGTGATGCAGGGCTTCGAGGTCACGCCGGTGCAATTCGCCGCGCTGGCCAAGCTCGAGGACGAAGGCGCCACCTCGCAGAACGCGCTCGGCCGGCTCATCGGCGTGCATCAGGCGACGCTGTCCGGCGTGGTCCGCCGCCTCGCCGCGCGCGGCCTCGTCACGCAGTCCCACGCCCCCGGCGATGCGCGCCTCGTCCTGCTCGATCTCACCCCGGAGGGCCGCGCGCTGACCCGCGCCATGAAGCGTCGCGGCCGCGATGTCAGCGCCCGCACCCTGGGCCCCCTCACCACCGAGGAGGCGGCGCAATTCTGCCGCCTGCTCGCGCGGCTGACCTGAGTGGATCCGCCGCAGATCCGGCGCCTGCCCGGCGGCCGGCTGCATCTCCAGCACGGCCCGATCGACATCGTCCTGCACGCCTGGGGCGCGCCGCACCACGTCGCCGCGGCCGAGGGCGCCGCCATCGCGCGCTTCGCTACCATCCTCCCCGAGCTGGTCGCCGAACTCGCCGAGCTGCGCAAGCCGATGACCGAGGCGCCACGCCTCACCGGTGCCGTCGCGCGCCGGATGCGCACCGCCTGCGCGCCCTTCGCCCCGCTCTTCATCACGCCCATGGCCGCCGTCGCCGGCGCCGTCGCCGACGAGCTCCTCGCCGCGATGCGCGCCGCCGCGCCGCTCGCCCGCGCCTATGTCAACGACGGCGGCGACATCGCGCTGCACATCGCGCCCGGCGAATCCCTGGCGATCGGCATGGCCGCCGATCCCACCCATCCCGCGTTCGACGCATCGCTCCGCCTCACCGCCGCGCATGGCATCGGCGGCGTCGCCACCTCCGGGCGCCACGGCCGCTCCTTCTCCCTCGGCATCGCCGATGCGGTCACTGTGCTCGCGCGCGACGCGGCAAGCGCGGACGCCGCGGCCACGCTGATCGCCAACGCGGTGGACACGCCCGATGTGCCGGTGCGCCGCGTGCCCGCGAACACGCTCGATCCCGACAGCGATCTCGGCGCGATTCCGGTCACGACCGAGGTCGGTCCGCTCACGCCGAGCCAGATCGACGCCGCCCTGGCGAACGGCGCGCAGCGCGCGGAGGTCTATCGCCACGCCAGCCACATTCGCGCCGCGGCGTTGCGCCTGGGCGGCGCGCTCCGGTTGGTCGGCGCGCAGGAACTCCTGCCGCGGACACCGGGGGCGGAGTGAACTCCGCCCCCGGACCCCAGGGGAATCGCATATCAGTAGAAAGCTGTTGCGCGGCGAGTAGAAGTTGATTCTGAAGGAGGTCCACCGACGCTGGGGGGACCTTCGGATGCTGGCGTTGATTCGGATATTCGAGGCGGT
>Ga0081539_10001961_pt1 | contig 31358 bp, 28 predicted proteins | sample TabmetS4T2R2_FD_71023 | JGI IMG/M metagenome (GOLD analysis project Ga0081539, IMG submission 71023) | Tabebuia heterophylla rhizosphere microbial communities from the University of Puerto Rico - S4T2R2 | ecosystem: Host-associated > Plants > Roots > Rhizosphere ... | reverse complement strand
GTCCGACCCGTCGAGCCCGCGCCAGCCGCGCAGACGAGCCTGTTCGACTCCGTTCCTGGCTAGCCCTCGACGGGCGCCCAGCCTTGGGCGGCGGTGGCCGCGGCGAATGCCTCGCGCGGATCGGAGCCGCCGTCCAAGCCCGCGGCATAGCGGCCGACGACGCCCGCGAAGGCGGCCTCTGCGTCCGTGTCGTTCGTTCCACCGGGACGCTCGAGGACCGTCGCAGCGTCGGGGATGGTTGTCTGCTGTGCGTCGGGCGGCACGAGGGCGACGATCGCCGCTCCGGACCAACCGGCCGCGTCCGCGACGACACGCCAAGCGGGGTCGTCGAGGTCCGTGGCGATCACGAGCACGCGGTAGTCCGGCAGGTAGCGCAGCGCCAGCTGGAGGTCATCCGCGTCGAGGCCCAGATCCGCCTCGTCGGGGGCTGACATCTCGTCGTCCCCGCCCTCGCCCGAGTCGATCGCTCCCGCCAGCCCTTCGTCGTCCGGAACGACGTCAGGTTCGGCGCTCGGCCGGACCGGTGTCTGCCGTCCCGGCGTGCGGAGGACGGCGACGTGACCCACGCCCGCCGCGGCGAGGTCGACGAGGAGCGCGTCACCGGGCGGGTCCTCGCCCACCCGGCCCACGATCTGGACGGCCGCTCCCGCGGACGCGGCCGTCCGAGCGATGCCGGCTGGCATGCCGGCCGCTCGGATCCGACCGTTCTCTTCGCGCGCCGCGAGATTCCCGATGACGACCAGCAAGCTCTTGTCCGGACCCTGTCTCGATCCCCGCTACTCGACGAGCCCGACCGCGCTGATCTCGGTGTCGACGCCCATCTCCCGAAGGATGTTGACAGTGCCACCGTTGCCTTGGATCGAGAACGTCTGGGCGATCACCTGGTCCATCGAGAAGACGCTGCTCGAGCCGTTCACCTTCAGGTCGCCGCCGGGCAGGTAGATGATGCCGCGAACGCTCGTCGCCTGGGAGCTCGAGCCGTTCAGGGTCACGTCATCGCCGCCGAGTGAGATCGCGCGGTCCTGGAAGATCACCAGATCGATCGTCGTCGTCCCGAACGGGTAGTCGTACGGCTGGAGGTTGAGGGTGGCACCGCCGCCGCCCAGGCTGATCGGGCCCGCAGCGCCGGCGGCGGTCGTCGTGAGCTGGGAGTTGTAGATGAGGATCCCGCCGCCACCGGTGCACGGCGGCGAATTGCCGACTGTGCAGACCGCGGCCGCGCGATCGGTCTCACTGTTCACGGAGATCGTGGACGCGTCGCCGCTCGTCTGGAATCCTCCGCCGCCGATCCAGTAGATGCCCGGCATGAGGTACGCGGTGATCCCACCTTTCATGTCCAGGCCGCCCGGGTACAGACCGGGATACAGGATCCACTTTCGGCCCGCCTGCGCGCCGCCCTGTCCGAGGACGCACAGGCGCGGCGTCGCCTCGGCGGGCGCCTTCGTTCCGGTCGCGCCGGGGCAGTAGTCGGGGATGTTCAGCGGCGCGGCGATGACGGTCCCGCTGGAGTTGACCTCCTTCATCGGTGCGGCAAGGGCCGGCTTCGCGGGTCCGGCCAGGTCACGGAGCGGATCCGGCAGGGGGAATGCGAGCGGGTCCTTCGCGCACGTCATCGACCCGCTGCCCTGATCCTGGATGGATCCGACCGACCGGCAGACCGCGTCCGGCGCCGTGACGTTCAGGACGCCGCCACCGGTGCGGGCCAACCCGATCGTCGAGGGCGGTGGGCAACCGGATCCGTCCGAGTTGGACTGGACGTTGGAGTTCGCGTTGACCACGCCCGTGCCCGAGATGAGGATCGCCTTGCAGGCGTCGGGCGACAGGGCGAGCATCCCGAACGAGTACGTGACGCCGGGCTGGTTCGCAGCGACGGACATCACGCCGACCTGCCAGTCCGTGCGTCCCAGGACCCCGGCGAAGATCGCCTGGCGGGTCGCGTTGATCCGGACCTCGACGAAGGCCGGGAAGCCGGTGTAGATGCCGTCCGTGGGCGGGATGTCGACCAGGACGTTCTCGCTCGCACGCGTGTCGTCGTAGTTGTTCGCGAGGGCGATCTCGCATGCGGCTACGGCAGCCGGCGTTCCGGCGGCGGCCGCGCAGGAGCCATGGAAGCTGACGGTCTCGTCGACATAGCGGGCGCCGGCGAGTGACGCCGCGTCGGCTGCGTCCTGCTGGGTCCGGCGCTCGAGGAGCGTCATCCCCACGTCGAACGCCAATGCGGCGATGACGAACAACACCAGGAGCCCACCTGCGAACAGGACGAGCACCTGCCCCCGCTCGGACTGGCGGCTAGTTGTTGATGACAAGGTTCGACTCCGAGCTGATATTGATGGCCGGTAGGGGAACGATCGGAACGAGTGGCCGGTAGGTGAACGTGCCGGTCACCCGAACCTGGCTGTCGCGGCCGTTGCCCAGGCCGCCGTTCGTGCACGAGCCATCGGGAGCGAGGACCGGATCCCAGCACGTGCTGACGGTGACGCCGCTGCCGAGCACCCCGAACGCCTTCGTCTTCACCTGCGCGACGACCTTGTCGCCCGGCAGGTCGTAGCAGCCGGGGGCGGTCATTCCGGGAGGCATCGGGCCGCTCGGGCAGTTCGAGTTCGAGCCGTGGACGATCGCGTATCGCGCGCCTTCACGGACGGCGTCGTTCAAGGACTCGTAATAGAGGATGAACCGCCCGCCTTCGATGATCCCGAACAGCAGGAGGAAGAAGATCGGCGCGACGAGCGCGAACTCGACCATCGCCTGGGCGCGAGACCGCGCGCGGCGAGGTGGAGGAGCGGGCCTGGTGAAACGGATCACGGGGCAGGACTCTCCGGGATGGTCAGGTCGGTCATGGGGAACACGCTCGACCGGACGATCGTGATCGTGCTCGGGACGCCGAACTGGATGCCGAAGGCCTCGAGGTTGAACGGCGCCATCAGGTGGAAGTCGTACGACAGGGTGACCTTGAGCCAGCACGGCGGGGTCCGCGCATCGTCATCGCACGTGGGTGTGATGCCGCTCGGTGCCGAGACCCAGGTCCCGCCCTTGTCGCCGGACAGCTGGTACGTCATCGTCGGGTTCGTGCAGCTGTCGTCGGGGCCCACGTAATCGGGCAGCTTGCTCGTCGCCACGCAGGCCCGCCGGCGCATGTTCGCTTCGGTCCCGTCCGGAACGGCCGCATAGATCGTGTCGTTCCAGCGCTGCGATCCGAACGTGCCGTAGTCGGCGGCTTCTCTTGCCGCGGACTCGACCGCGATCATCGTCGTGTAGACCCGCGCCATGTCGACGATCGCCAGCACGAGGACCACGAGGATCGGCACGATCAGGGCGAACTCGACGACGGACTGGCCAGACGTCGAGCGCCGGCGGCGGGAGGGGGAGCGGCGGAAGGCATTTCGGCTGATGGTCATGCCCGGCTCGCTTCGGTTCCTGCGGCGACCGTCACCCCGGTGTCGCCTCAGGGATGCGGGATTGTCCGAGCCATACCTTGCAGTCCCCCTTGCAAGAAGTACCAGATCGCGCCCAGGACCATCTTCCGGTGCGATCGAGCACCGAGCACGGTGGGTCGGGGCTGTCGCTCCCCCGCGCCAGTTCGGACGGGCTAGCCGTCCGAGCCTGACTCGCCTGAGCCCGAGCCCGAGCCGTTGTCGTCCGAGCCCGAGCCGGAGCCGGAGTGGTCGGAGTCGCCGCCGCCTCCGCCGCCGCCTCCGTGGTCGTCGGTTCCCGTCGCGGTCGGGCGGGCCGTGTGGTCCTCGGTCGGCTCGGCCGTCTCGGTCGCCTCCGGTGGTTCGGTCGGCTCGGCGGTCGCCGAGGGGCTCGGCGACGGCGACGCCGACGGCGAGGGCGACGGGGCGAATGAAGGCAGCGGAGCGCTCGGCAACGGGCTCAGCAGCGGAACGCTCGGAGGCGGTTCCGGCGGCGTCCCACGCAACAGCGCCGCCGCGCCGACGGCCGCCCCACCCGCGAGCCCGAGGCTGCCGATCGCGACCAGCAGGACGAGCGCCACCGCCTGCGCGCGGACGGCCAGCGGGACCCGGGGCACGGTCACGATCCGCGCCGCGTCGCGGACTGCGGACGCTGCCGCGCGGACGCGACCGGCGAGGAGCGCCAGGCCGAATGCTCGAACCGGCTGCGGGAGCGGTTCCGCTGCGACCGCCGCCATGACCCGATCCGCGAACCCCTCGCTGGGAACGATCGACGTGGTCATCGTCAACTGCTGGAGCTCGCGGGCCATGCCGGCTGCGAGCCGATCCTCGTCATCGGGGTGGAACGCCATGTCGCCGCTCACGTCGCGCTCCCCTCGACCGCGGATCGCAGGCGCAGAAGCCCTCGGTGCAGATGCGTCTTCACCGTCCCCAGCGGCCGCCCGGTCTGGGCGGCGATCTCGTCGAGGCTCAGCTCGCCGAAGAACCGGAGCGCGATCGTCTCCCGGTACGGCTCGTCCAGGCGGGACACCGCGGTTCGGACGTCTGCCGCACGCTCTGCGCGGAGCGCCGCCATCGCCGGATCGGGGCCGCCGGGCAGATCGAGGCCGCGCGCCGGCTCTGCGGGATCGATCCGGGTCACCTCGCGTCGCCGCTGGGCGCGGCGCAACGCGATCCGGACGGCGATCCGGGTGAGCCACGCGCCGAGCGGTCCCTCACCGCGCCAGCCGGCCAGACTCCGGAAGGCCGTCACGAACGCTTCCTGCGCGGCATCCTCGGCCTCGTGCAGGTCGCCGAGGATGCGGTGGCACGCGCGGATGAGCGCCGCGGACTCGCGGTCCACGATGAGACGGAACGCCTCGCGGTCGCCGGCAAGGACCGCGTCCACGGCGGCTCGCTCATCGGGCAGCTCCACGATGTCTGGCGGCGATGGCGACGTGGACAGCTGGTCCTCCCCCACGCGCAGCGGAGCCACGGCCGGCCGAGCGGTCTGACCATGGTCCATGGTTCCGGGAACGTCTGCGATGCGCGTCCGGATCAGTCGTGGCCGCTGCCATGATGGCCCGAATCATCCGAGCCTCCGTCCGAGCCGTCCGAGGTGTGGGCGGAGTCGTCGGAATCGCGGGAATCGTTCGAGTCGTCGTCATCGGCGTCCTGGCCATGGTCGTCCGCCGACTCGTTCGGCTCCGCGGTGGCGTCGTCGCCGTGGTCATCGGCAGTCTCGGTCGGCTCCGGCTCGCTCGTCCCGGTGGGTTCGGCCTCCTCGGCCTCCCCGGCCTCCTCGGTGGGCTCGGCCTCCGGCGTCTCGTCGGGCTCCAACTCGGGGGTGTCGAACGCCTCCAGGGTACCCGTGGGCCCCGCCGTCGCCGCGGCATCGACCTGCGTGCGGTCGTCGGGCCCATTCGAGCCGGCGCGGGCGGCGTTGGCGCTGAGGACGGCCGCAGCGACGAGCATGAGACCGGCCACCGAGGTCGCGGCAGTGCGGATCAGGGTCTTGTTGAGCTTCATCGGTCGGGGGTCTCCATGATGTCCGGGCCGGCGGTGACGACCGGCCATCCGACTCCTTGAGACACCCGCCTCCGAAAAGGTTTCAGCGCCGCGCCGGGTCGATCAGGTCGCGTCCTCGGGCGTGTCGGTCAGGTCCGGCTCCGGATCCTCGGCACCCTCCGTGGGTCCGGCCGGGCCTTCGTCGAGCGGCTGGAGGTCGTCCTGGACGCCGGTCGCGCGGCCCTGGTCCTTCGGCCCGCGGTCGCGCTCGATGACGATCGGACCGAAGCCGGCCGCATCGAGCTCGGCCCCGAACGCATCCGCGTCGCCGACGAGGACGATCGCCGCCGCGTCCGGGCGGATGTGATCGGCCGCTGCCTGGACAGCCTCGACGGTGACCCCCTCGATCGCAGGACGGTAGCGGGTCAGCTCGTCGTCGGACAGGTCGTGGATCGCGAGGCCGGCCAGGGCCCCAACGACGGGGCCGGGCGTCTCGAACCGGAGCGGGAATACGCCGACCAGGTAGTCTCGAGCCGCCGCCAGCTCGGCCGGCGTCACCGCTGTCGATCGGATCCGCTCCAGCTCCGTGAGGATGTCCGTGATCGCGGCCACGGTGACCTCGGTGTTGACGGGCGCACGGGCCGCAAACGGTCCGGCCCCTCGGCGGAGGTCGAACCCGGCGCCCGCTCCGTACGTGTAGCCCTTTTCCTCGCGCAGCTTCATGTTCAGGCGAGAGTTGAACAGCCCGCCGAGGATGGCCCCCATCACCGACAACGCGTGGAAGTCGGGGATGCGCCGCGGCAGCCCGACGTGCCCGATCCGGATCTCGGTCTGGACCGAGCCCGGGCGATGGACGACCTTGACAAACCGCTCACGGACCGCGCTTTCGGCGACGATCGCGCCGCTCGTCGTCGCCCGGACCGACGGACCCCAGCCGCCGAAGAGCCGCTCGGCGACCGCCGGGACGTCCAGGCCGCCGAGATCGCCGCCCACGATGAGCGTCGTCCGCGCGGGATCGAGCCCGCGCTCGTAGGCGGCCCGGAGCCGCGCGGGCTCCAGACCCTCGACCGTGGGCCGGAGACCGCCGGACGGCCGGTGGTACGGCGAGCCGCCGCTGTAGATCGTCGCGACGAATGCCTCCTCGGCCCGGCGCCGCGGATCCGCTTCTGCCTGGAGCAGATCGTTCAGTCGCTCGTCACGCAGCCGCTCGACCTCGGCGTCGGGGAACGTCGGATGGAGGGCGACCTCCGCGAGCAGCTCGAGGGCGGGCTCGAGCCGCGCCGACGGCACGTCGACGCCGATCGTGGTGGCGTCCCAGCCGGCCTCGGCATGGAGCGCCGCACCCAGCCGCTCGGCGGCCTCGACCAGGGCGATCGCGTCGAACCGCTCGGTGCCCTCGGTCAGGGCGCGAGCCGCCATGACCGTCGCTCCTCCGTCACGATCCGGCTCGTCGACCGCCCCGTTGGCCAGGACGAGCGTCGCGGACACCAACGGCCGGCCGGGCAGGTCGACGACCGCGACGGTCAGGCCGTTCGGGAGCCGGCGCCGGTCGACATGCGGGAACTCGTACGGGCGGGGCGTGCCCGGAGTGGGCCGGTCGGCGACGATCCGGACGTCGGTCCCGCTCACGCAGCGACCTCCTCGTCCTCGGCGACCTCGTCCGGCTCCTCCTCCGTCTCGCGCGCGCTGTCGGCAGGAGCCAGCTCGGGAAGGTACGTCAGGATCACCCGATTGTCGGCTCGGAACACGTCCGCCGCGACCGACCGAATCCCCTCCGCGGTCACCGCGAGGTAGCGCGGCAGCATCCGGTTGATCAGGTCAGGATCGTCGAACAGGGTCGCGTACATCGACAGGCGGTCGGCGCGCTCCTCCACGCGCGACAGCGCGCCCAGCTCCTCGGTCTCGATCAGCGCCTGGGCCCGCGCGAGCTCGTCGTCGCTGATCGGCTCCCGGCCGAGCCGCTCGAGCTCCTCGAGCAGCGCCGCCTCGACCCGCTCGACGGGAACACCAGGCCGGACGGTCGCCCAGCCCACGCAGATCGACGCCCCGCCGACGAACCCGAGCGCGACGAGGGCGACGTCCTGAGCGGTCCGCTCCTCACGGACCAGCCGGCGGTGCAGCCGCGAGCCCTTGCCGCCGGCCAGGACCTGGGCGGCGATGTCGAGCGCGTCGAGGCGCTCGTCGCCGAAGGCGGGGGCCCGGAACCCGACGTAGACCCGGGGCAGCGGGACTTTATCGGGGACGGTCTCGCGGATCTCGCGCCCGAGCCGAGGGGGCAGCGACAGGTCGCCGAGGGCCGGGATCGCCGGGTTCGCCGGGATGCCGCCGAAGTAGCGCTCGGTCCAGCGCCGGATGTCGTCAGGGTCGACGTCGCCGACCACGGTCAGCACCGCGTTGTTGGGCGCGTAGTACGTCCGGAAGAAGGCGCTCACGTCGTCGACGGACGCCGCGTCGAGATCGGCCATCGAGCCGATCGTCGTGTGGTGGTAGGGGTGCTCGGGCGGGTACAGGTGGCCCTGGATCTTCTCGTACCACGAGCCATACGGACGGTTGTCGTAGGACCAGCGCTTCTCGTTCTTCACGACCTCGCGCTGGTTGTCGAGGTTCTCCTGGTTGAGCGCATCGAGCAGGGTCCCCATCCGGTCCGCCTCGAGCCACAGCGCGAGCTCGGCCTGGTGGGACGGCATCGTCTCGTAGTAGTTCGTTCGGTCGAGCCAGGTGCTCCCGTTCAACGTTCCGCCGGCGGCCTGGACGAGCGACATGTGCTCGGCCTTGCCGACGTTCCGGGAGCCTTGGAACATCACGTGCTCGAAGAGATGGGCGAAGCCGGTCTTGCCCTCCACCTCGTGCTTCGAGCCGACGTCGTACCAGATGTTCACCGCGACGACGGGTGCGAGTCGATCGACCGAGATGATCAGGCGCAGCCCGTTCGCCAGGCGCTCGTCCGTGAAGGACACGGTGGGGACGGTGGGCATCGGGTGGTTCGGCTCCTCGGGTCGGATCGGGCCCACGGATTGTAGGCGGAGCCGCCGTCCGGGACCGCCGCCGTCGGTCGCACCCGGGCGCACCCGACCGATCCGGGCCGCACACCGCCACACCCGGCCGATGCGGGCCGCACCCGGCCAAACCCCGCACCCCGCCCCTCGCCGCCTCGATGATCGCCAGGTGTGCATTTCGGCGACTGCGGGGCCCGCGGCGGCTGCTACCCCCGCCCCTGCGGCCCGGAATGCTCACGGCGTGTGCACGAGCGGGGGGACCGGGGGTTTGCCGACCCCAGGTCGCCACGTTGTCGTCGCGCATGCGCGGGAATGAACACCGTGCGACCAGTCCGTCCGCGAAGGCCTGCCGCGGGGACGTTGGCCGCGGGGTGGGGGCGACACGGCGGCTCGCTGGTGCTTGACACGCCAGCCGTCATGCGTTAGATATTCATCTAACACAAGTTAGGAGACAGGAACGACGATGGCAGCGCGACCGGCGACCCGGCGGCCGATGGGGCGACCGATGGATGTCGCGCCGCGCGCGATCGTCCGCGACCTGACCCGGGGTGCCGCGTCCTACCGGATCGATTGGGACGTCCGGACCGCCTACGACTTCATCTTCTCGCTGTCCGGCGACGCGGGCTCGACCGATGACCTGCCGGCGTCCGACCGGGCGTGGCTCGCCGAGAGCCGGGCGGCCCTGCCCGAGGACGTCCGAGCGGGGGTCAAGGAGCTGTTCGAGAGCGAGCTCGCCATCCATGCGGGAGTCCTCCTCGTCGACGCTCCCGACGTCCGGACCTCGGCGGACGTGGTCGAGCTCATCGCGAGCCTCACGCCGCGGGACCTGCTCGGCTCGCTCTTCTCCGAGGAGAACCGCGATCCCGAGATCGATCGCCTGCTGGACGCCGCGATCGGTGGCGACGCCGGCGTCATCGACGTCCTCGCCGAGAAGCTGCCCGAGTACCACCGGAAGGGACGGCTCGAGCTCCTCCGCGATCCGATCGCGGCGCGGGACCGGATCGTCGCCGTCCTGCGGGCCTGGCAGGTGCCGTTCGCCACGATCGAGGACCGGGTCCTCGCGATCCTCGAGCGCGACTACGACGATCGGGCGGACGACCGCGAGCGGCTGGCGCCCGCGGACCTGATCGAGACGACCACCGGCGGCGTCCGCTACCTGCCGGAGCCCGGGATCTCGCGGGTCATCCTCGCGCCGTCGTTCTTCTCGCGTCCGTTCAACTTCCTGATGTCCGCGCGCGATTGGCGCCTCTTCGGATACCCGGTCGCGGACTCCGCGCTCGGGCCGTCGGACGCGTTGACGCCCCCGCTGTCGGTCGTCCGGCTCCACCGCGCGCTCGGCGACGAGACTCGCCTCCGGATCCTCAAGCTCCTCGCGTCGCGGGACCTCTATCTGACCGAGATCGCCCAGCAGCTCGATCTGTCGAAGCCCACGATCAAGCACCACCTCGCCCAGCTCCGCTCGGCGGGCCTCGTGACGATCACCGAGTCCGGGACCGTCATGTACTACAGCCTCCGGCGGAACCGCCTCGACGACGCGTCCGCCGAGCTGAAGCGATTCCTCGTGAGCTGACCAGGCGTCACCCGCCAGCCCTCGGGCCGCGGTCCGTGCCGCGGCCTCGTTTTCGGGGAGGAAGTTAGATGTTCATCGAACATGAGTCAGATCGAAACATGACGGGAACGGGACGGAAGGACCCTACAGTGAGCGACATGATCGACCTCCAACAGGCCCTCGTGGCCGACCACATCGCCGAGCTCGAGCGCGAAGGCGCGGCGCTCCGGGCGGAGCGGGCCCAGGCTGCCCAGGAGCACGACACCGCGTCGGGGCCGGCCTCACCGGTCCGCCTGCCGGTCGCCGTCCCCAGCCGCCGGGTCCGCATCGGGCGATGGCTCGTCGGCGTCGGCAGCGCGATCGCCGGCACGACCGAGCCCGTGCCGGCTGCCCTCGTCGCGGACGACGGGCCGTGCGACGACGGGCCGACCACGATCCCGCACGCCGCCTGACGATCACGCGCTCCTGGCGAATCGTCCCCACGGTCCGGGCGGCCGCCTGCACGGTCGCCCGGACCACCCAGCCGACTCCGCCCTGACGGCGGCCGGGGACCGCTCTCCCCCCGGTCCCCGACCGCCGTTTCCAGTGCCGTCCGGACCGATCGCGCGGAGCCGTCCGGCCCGTGGCGCATCGTGGGGCGGGCACGTACGATCCGGGGCGATGATCGTGACCGCCGTGCCCGCTCGCGCGCGCTGGGGAGCGAGGATCCGTCTGGCGGTTCTCGTGGCCGCCGCGCTGCTGGTCAGTCATACGGCGATCTACGCGATCCAGGATGGATTGGGCGCGGCGTTCGGCGCAGCGATGACCCTGGGCGGCCACGACGGCTGGTGGCTCCCGGCTGCCCTGGCGATCCTCGGCGGCGGCGTCCTCGTGGCCGGCTCGACGATCGCGAGGCTCCTCCGGCTCGAGGTCCGGGCACGCCGCGCGACCGCTGTCCACGGCCTCCGGCGACATCAGGAGCGCGACCCCGGGCTCGGCCCGGAGGCGCTGACGATCGGCCGGCGGCTGATCCCGCTCGTGCTCGCCGCGTTCACGATCCAGGAGAACGTCGAGCAGCTCATCGCTCACGGGCGGCTCCTGGGCATCGACGCCCTCGTCGGGCCGGACCATCCGCTCGCATTGCCGGTGCTCGTCGTCGTCTCCGTTGGCCTCTCCTGCCTGGGCGCGGTGGTCCGCTGGCGCAGCGCGATCCTTCGTGACCGCGTCGCCGACGCCTCCGTCGCCTTGCGCCCGCGGGGCAGTGCCGACCGGATCGGCGCGGCATGGCGCACCGTGGGAGCCCTCGCGCCGCTCCGCTGGATGCTCGACCGGCCCGACGCCGGCCGATCGCCGCCGATCCTCCGTCCGACCTGACCGAGCCCGATCCCCGTGCTGCTCCAGCCCGGGAGACGGCATCCCCATGACGGAGGCCACTTCATGCCGTTCCGGACCCGCGGGCGACGCGCCCGCCCATCCCCGCACGATCGACACCTTCCGGCGCACGCTCGGCTGCGAGCCGGCGCCGCCCTGGCCGCGCTCGCGATCTTCGCCATGCCCTCGAGCGCGGCCGCTCACGCCGCGCTGGTCACGATCGACCCCGCCGATGGCGCCGCCGTCACCGGCTCGCCGGCCGAGATCGTCGGCACGTTCACCCAGAACCTCGATCCGGCGAAGAGCTCGTTCACGGTGGTCGACGCTACCGGCGCGGTCGTCGCCCAGGGTGGGCTCGTCCAGGCCGATGAACCGCGGACGATGACGCTCACGCTGACGGAGCCGCTGGATCCGGGTCGCTACACCGTCCGGTGGACGACCCTGTCGACCGAGGATGGCGAGCTGGACCGCGACACGACGACGTTCACCGTCAGCGCGGCCCCGGCGACCTCGGCCCCGCCTGCGAGTGCCCCGGCATCCGCGGTCGCATCGGCGGAGCCATCCGTCGCCACGATCGTCCCGTCCGTTGCGCCGTCGCCATCCGCAACGCCAACGTCCCCAACCACGACGACAAGCGATGCGCTGATCCCGATCGTGGCCGCGGTCCTGGTCATCGCCACCCTGGGCCTGTGGCTGACTCGCGGTCGGAAGCGGGCGGGCCGCTAGATGACCCGATCGACCCGATCCACCCGGATCGCCCTGGCCGTCCTCTCGACCGGCGCGGTCCTCCTCGCGGCGCCGGCCGCGGCGCTCGGCCACTCACTGAGCAACACGTACCAGAGCCGCCTCCCGCTGATCGTCTACCTGGCCGGCGCGGCGATCGCGGTCGGGCTGTCGTTTGCGTTCCTCCTCATCGCGGACGTCCGCGCGGAGCCGCCGACGATGTCCGCGGGCCGGGTTCCGCCGCGCTGGCTCCGCGCCCTCCTCCGGACGATCGGGCTCGTGGGATGGCTGTGGATCGTTGCCCAGGGAATCGGCGGTGGGAGCGGCGCCGGCGACGTGACCACGCTCTTCCTGTGGGTCTACGGCTGGGTCGGGCTTGCCGCGCTGTCGGCGTTCGTGGGACCGGTCTGGCACTGGCTCGACCCGTTCGCGACGCTCCACGATCTCGGCGCGGGCCTGCTGCGCCGGCTCGGCATCCGCGGCTGGGCCGCGGCCGACTACCCGGCCGCGCTCGGTCGCTGGCCGACGGTGATCGGGCTGCTGTTCTTCGTCTGGCTCGAGCTCGTCGGCAACAGCGGTGGCCCGCGCTCATTGTTCATCGTCGTGATCGGCTACACGGCCTTCACGCTCGCGATGATGGCCCAGTTCGGACGGGACACGTGGCGTGCCCGGGGCGAGACGTTCTCGGTCTGGTTCGGCCTCCTCGGCCGGCTGGCCCCGTTCGCGCTCGTCGGCGATCCAGCGGCCGGCCGGGTTGCGCGGCGGCCGTTCGCGTCGGGGCTCCTCCTGCCGGGCTGGCGGCTCGAGGAGGTGGTCCTCGTGGGGGTCGCGACCGCCTCGATCCTGTTCGACGGCCTGTCCCAGACCCGGCCCTGGTTCGAGGTCTTCGGCGCACCGTCGGTGCCGATCAAGACCCTCGAGCTGTTCGCGTTCGAGGGCCTGATCGTGGGCGCCGCCCTGCTCGTGTCCAGGCTCGTGGGGCTCGAGGCGACGGCGGCGGGGCTCCTCCCGATCGCCGCGGGCTACCTCGTGGCCCACTACTTCACGTACCTGCTCATCGACGGGCAGCGCATCGCCATCGCGCTCGGCGATCCGCTCCAGCAGGGCTGGGACATCGGGAACTTCGGCTGGGCCTTCTTCGAGCCCTCGTCGGCCTGGCTGCCGCCGGGGTTGGTCTGGACGATCCAGCTGGCGGCTGTCGTCGGCGGGCACATGCTCGGCGCGTGGGCCGGCCACGTGGTCATGGCGCGCACGACCGGGGCTGCGCGCGGGGCACGCGCCCACCGTCAGCGCGAGGTGCCTCTCGCGGTGATCATGGTCGCGCTCACCACGCTGACGCTCTGGTCGCTCGGCCAGGCCCTGGTCGTCGAGGCGCCGGCGAACGCGACCGCGACCGCGACCCTCGGAGCGGCGCCGGGCGATTAGGGCCGTGCCGTGTGCGCCACGTGCACCCAGGCAACACCTGAGGGCTCCGCTCGACCAGGAACCTCACTCGTTTGTGCAGCGAGTGCACCATCTCGGTCGTGAATCGCGGATTCTGCGACCGCAACCCGCTCGTTCGCCCGGGCTCCATGCTCGAATGTGCACGCGTGGTGCACATCGCGGTGCCAGCCGCCGATCGCCCGATCAGCCGAGCAGCGCCGGCAGCTCCCGCATGTCGTGGAAGACGGTCGTCGCCTCGCCCTCGAGCGCGCTCGCCGGGGTGACCCCGCCCGCGTAGGCGAACGCGTGCATCCGGGCCGACCGGGCGGCGGCCACGCCGTGACGCGAATCCTCCACGACCGCGGTCCGCTCGGGGGCAGCACGCATCGATCGGGCGGCGTGGAGGAACAGGTCCGGCGCGGGCTTGCCGTGCTCGACGTCCTCGCCGCTGAAGATCCGCTCCCCGAAGCGGTCGCGGAGGCCGGTGAGGGCCAGGTTGCGCCGGATCTTCTCGTGGCCGCCGCTCGAGGCGACGCACGTCGCGTAGCCGGCCGCCTGGACCGCATCGACCGCCTCCGCTGCGCCGTCCACCGCGACGAGCTCCGCGGCGAACGCGGCGATGTAGCGGTCGGCGAACGCGTCCCACTCGCGCCCGATGTCCCGGCCCAGGTGCTCCTCGATCTCGCGGCGCATCGCGACATCGGTCTTGCCGACCCAGCGCTCGATCACCTCGTCCTCGGTGACCGGCCAGCCGAGCCCCGCCAGGAACTCGACGTCGAGCCCGATCGACAGCCGCTCGCTGTCGACGAGGACGCCGTCGCAGTCGAAGACGACCAGGTCGAACGGACGCACGCGGGCCGTCATGCGGGGACGGCGACGGCTCCGTCGCGCGGGGCGGCGCCCGCCGGCGGCAGCCCGGGATGGGGCACCCAGTCGCTGAGCGACCGGACCGCCGCGATGTCGCCGGCGATCGACGGCTCGAGCGCCTCCGCGGCCGCGACCGCGGTCTCGATCGCGGTGAGGCAGAGGATCCCCTCGGCCGTCGCCGCCAGCCGGATCTCGGCGGCGTCGCGTACGACGCCGGAACGCGGCGTGGGCGTGTTCACGACGAGCCGGACCTCCCCGGACGCGATCAGCTCGAGGATCCCCACCTCGCCCAGGTCACCATCCGGCTCGGCCCCGAGCTTCGCGACCGGACGGGCGGACAGCCCGGCCGCCTCGATCGCCTCCTTCGTCCCGGCCGTCGCTGCGAGCCGGTAGCCGGCCGCGTTGAGGGCGCGTGCGAGCCGCCCCAGCTGTGGCTTGTCGCGCTCCGCGATCGACAGGAGCGCGAGCGGCGCATCGTCGGGCCCGAGCCGTCGTGGCGGCACGAGCGAGGCGCCGGTCAAGGCCTTCGCGAGGGCGATCCGCGGGTCGGTGCTGATCCCGATGACCTCGCCGGTCGACTGCATGCCGGGGCCGACGGACGGATCGACGCCGCGGAGCTTGGCCGTCGAGAACGCGGGCGCCTTCACCGCGACGAAGGGGGGCTGCGGCAGCAGACCGTTCGGCCAGCCCAGCGCGGCGAGCCGGTCGCCGAGCGAGATCCGCACGGCCAGCTCGACCATCGGGACGCCCGTGACCTTCGACATGAACGGCACGGTCCGCGAGGCACGCGGGTTGACCTCGATCAGGTACACGCCGTCCTCGCGGACGATGAACTGGGCGTTGCACAGGCCGCGGACGCCGAGGGCGAGGACGATCCGCTCCATCGTCTCGACGATCAGGCCCTGGTCGCCGGCTCCCACGTTCTGCGGCGGGAAGACGCCGACCGAGTCGCCGCTGTGCACCCCGGCCCGCTCGACGTGCTCGAGGAGGCCCGGGATGAGGACCGTCTCGCCGTCGCTCACGGCGTCGACGTCGACCTCGATCCCCTCGAGGTAGCGATCGATCCGGACCGGCCGGTCGGGGTCCACGACCGTGGCTGCCGCGAGCTGGCGGACGAGGTCCTCGGGCGAGTAGCAGAAGTCGATGGCGAGCCCGCCGATGACGAAGCTCGGCCGGACGATGACCGGGTAGCCGATCCGCTCGGCGAGCGTCAGCGCCTCCTCGGTGCTGTGGGCCATGCCGCCGTCCGGCTGCGGGATGCCGAGACGGTCGAGGAGCGCGGCGAAGCGCGTTCGCTCCTCCGCCTGGTCGATCGTCTCGAGGTCGGCGCCGAGGAGCGGGACGCCGCTGGCCGCGAGGGGCCCCGCGAGGTTCAGCGGCGTCTGGCCGCCATACGCGACGACCGCGGAAAGAGGCTCCGCGCCCGGTGGGGTCTCGGCCTCGATCACGCTCCGGACGCTCTCCGGGTCGAGCGGCTCGAAGTAGAGGCGCGAGCTCGCGTCGAAGTCGGTCGAGACGGTCTCGGGGTTCGAGTTGATCATCACCGCCTGCCAGCCGGCGCGACGGAGGGTGTCGGCGGCTTGGACGGCGCAGTAGTCGAACTCGATTCCCTGGCCGATCCGGACCGGGCCGCTGCCGATCACGAGGGCCGCGTCGCGGGCGACCGGGGGCGCTTCCGGCTCCGAGCCCGCGGCCGCGTACGTTGCGTAGAAGTACGGCGTCTCGGCGGCAAACTCCGCCGCGCACGTGTCGACCATCGCGTAGCCGGGTCGGAGGTTCAGGGCGGCCCGGGCGGAACGGAGGTCCGCCTCGTCGATCCCGGCCATCGTCGCCAGCTCCCGGTCGCCGAACCCCGCCCGCTTCGCGGTCGCAAGGAGCGTTGCCGCCTCGCCGTCCCGTGCCGCGTCGGCGAGCCGCGGCCCCATCCCCCGCACCTCGACCTCGAGGGCGACGTTCCTCCCCATCTCGGCGAGGAACCACGGCGCGATCCCGGTCGCGGCCTGGATCGTGGCCTCGGGGACGCCGCGGCGGAGCAGCCCGAGCAGCCGCCAGAGCCGGGAATCGGAGGGCGCCAGGAAGCGGCGCAGCACGATCGGCGCCGCCGAGCGCTGAACGAACCGCGTCGACTCGCAGGCCTGGCCGCTCTCGTCGATCCAGCGGATCGGCGCGTCGTCGTCCGGGTCGCCTCCGAGGGCGCCCGCGAGGTAGTCGGAGGTCGGCCCCCATGACGGATCCTCGCTGAGCGGCCCGACGCCTGCCTGTTCGAGCCCGCGCAGCGCCTTGTTCAGCGCCGAGCCGAACGTCCGGTCGATCGCCATCACCTCGCCGGTGGCCTTCATCTGGCTGCCGAGGGTCCGATCGGCCGTCGGGAACTTGTCGAACGGGAAGCGCGGCAGCTTGACGACGACGTAGTCGAGCGCCGGCTCGAACGCGGCGACCGTCGTGCCGGTGACCACGTTCGGGATCTCGGCCAGCGTCCGGCCGATCGCGATCTGGGCCGCGACCCGGGCGATCGGGTAGCCGGTCGCCTTGCTCGCGAGGGCGCTCGACCGCGACACGCGCGGGTTGACCTCGATGACCGCGTAATCGCGCGAGTCGGGCGAGAGCGCGAACTGGACGTTGCAGCCGCCCTCGACGCCGAGCGCCCGGATGATCGCGAGCGCCGCGCTCCGGAGCCGCTGATGGACCGGGTCCGGCAGCGTCTGGACCGGCGCGACGACGATCGAGTCGCCGGTGTGGACGCCGAGCGGGTCGACGTTCTCCATCGAGCAGACCGCGATGCACGTGTCCTCGGCGTCCCGCATCACCTCGTACTCGATCTCCTGCCAACCCACGAGGCACTGCTCGACCATCACCTGGCCGATCGGGCTGGCGCGCCGGCCGGCCCGCACGATCTCGCGATACGCGGATTCGGTCTCGACGATCCCGCCGCCGGTTCCGCCGAGCGTGTACGCCGGCCGGACGATCGCCGGGAGCCCGATCGTCCGGAGCGCCGCCTCGACGTCATCGTCGGTCTCGACGATGTAGCTGGGTGCGTACGGCTGCCCAATCCGATCGAGCAGGTCACGGAAGGCCTCGCGATCCTCGGCCATGTGGATCGCCTCGAGCGGCGTCCCGAGGAGCCGGATCGGATGGCGCTCGAAGACGCCCGCCTCGGCCAGCTTCGTCGCGAGGTTCAGCGCGGTCTGCCCGCCGAGCCCCGCCAGGAGCCCCTCGGGCTGCTCGCGGGCGATCACCGCCTCGACCGCGTCGACGGTCAACGGCTCGAGGTAGATCGCGTCCGCGACCTGCGGGTCGGTCATGATCGTCGCCGGGTTCGAGTTGACGAGGATCGTCCGGACGCCCTCGGCTCGGAGCGCCCGGCAGGCCTGCGTGCCGGCGTAGTCGAACTCGGCCGCCTGGCCGATCACGACGGGGCCGGACCCGAGGATCAGCACGGAGGCGGGCCTCGAGCGTCGGATCGCCGGATCGATCGACCGCCCGCTGGAATCTGCCGTCATCGGGTCGGGACTCGCGCTGCAGCGGACAATGCCCGCGGAGGGTGCCCATGTCCGCCATCGTCTACATCGACCGCTCGACCATCCGAAGCCCGGACGTTGCGGGCCTCCGGCACGCGGTCGCGGAGCTCGTCGACTTCATCCGCGATCGGGAGCCGCAGCTCCTGTTCTACGGGTTCGAGATCGACGAAGCGGCGGCGACCATGCACGTCGTCGCCGTCCACCCTGACGCCGCCTCCCTCGAGCTCCACCTGGCGCTCGGAGGTCCCGCGTTCCGCAAGGTGGGCGCGTACATCGACCTGCAGGAGATCGACGTCTTCGGGGACGCGACCGATCGCGTCCGGGAGCAGCTCGCCGAGAAGGCCGCAACGCTCGGGACGGCGGCGCGTGTGCACGTCGGCGAGGTCGCGCCCGGTTTCGAGCGGCTCACTCCCCCTCGGGCTTGAGCCGCCGGCACCCTCGCCCGCCGGTCCGATTTCCGGCTGCGGACGCCGCCGGCCGCGCCGCTCGCTACCCCGGTTGACATCCCGGATTAACCCATTCATCGGGCTGCGCGCGCCCCGGTCGCCGCCACGAACCGGTCGAACACCGCCAGTGCGTCCAAGGGCCCGGGCGCGCCCTCCGGGTGGTACTGGACGGTCTCGATCGGGAGCTCGGCGTGTCGCAGGCCCTCGACGGACCCGTCATTCAGGTTGAGCTGGCTCACGTGGAACCCGGAGTTCCGCGGGAGCGAGTCGCCCACGACCTGGACCTCGTGGTTCTGGGCCGTGACCTGCACCAGTCCCAGGTCGACGTCGCGGACGGGGTGGTTCGCGCCGTGATGCCCGAAGCGCAGGCGGGTTGTGTCCGCGCCCGCGGCGCGCGCCACGATCTGGTGACCCAGGCAGATCCCGAGGAGCGGCCGGCCGTCGTCGATGATCGCGCGCGCCAGCGACACCGGGCCGTCCAGTCGAGCCGGATCGCCCGGTCCAGGCGACAGGATCAGCCCGTCGACGTCGCGGGCAAGGGCGACCGACGTCGAGATCGTGTGCGGCAGGATCCGGACGCGGGCGCCCCGCCGGCGCATCGCCCGGACGATGTTCGACTTCAGGCCGAAGTCGATGATCCCGACGAGCGGCCCACCCTGCTCCGCCGAGCCCACGTCCATGATCGACGACGGCGAGACCTCTCCGACGAAGTCCTGGTCCTCCCAGCGAGGGACCGCGCGGGCGCGATCGACCGCGTCGTCACGGTTCGTCGCACCCGGCTCGGTGACGATCGCCCGCAGGCTGCCGTGGGTCCGGAGATGGCGGGCGAGCGCCCGAGTGTCGACGCCCGCGATCGAGGGGATCCCGTTCCCCCGCAGGAGGGCCGAGAGTTGGCGGACATCGTCGAGCACGGCGGCCGTGGCGTTCGCCACGACCAGCGCCCGGAGCCACGGCCGGAGCGACTGGTCGTCGTCGATCAGCCGGCCGTAGTTGCCGATCAGCGGATACGTCATGACGACGACCTGGCCGGCGTACGAGGGGTCGGTGCAGACCTCCTGGTAGCCCGTCTGGGAGGTGTTCACGACCAGGTCGCCGCCCGCCGCCGCGGCCGCGCCGAATGCGATCCCGGGGAAGACCGTTCCGTCCTCGAGCGCGAGCAGCGCGGGGCCGAGCGCGCCCACCCGTGGATCGACGATGGCCGATGCGCGCGGTTGGGGCGGCGAGGGGCGCACGACGGGATCGGCGATCACCAGGTCCCCGACATGAAAACGCCACCGGCCCGACGGGCTCGGTGGACGCGCGCAGACACGTTCGCTGGCCTCCTTTCCGGCCTCACGGGACCGGTCCGCCGGCCTCACGGGACCGGCTGTCAAGGATGCCCGAAGGGTAGCAGGTCGGCGGGTGCCCGGTCCGGGCTGGGGCCGGCTCGAGGGCCCGTGAGGCGGTGGCCAGGAACGGCTCGTTCACGGATTGCAACCGCGGTGCAAACCGATCGGTGGCGTTCCCGTTCACCCCTCCGGCCTACGATCCGGGTCCGCGGGCCGGCACGGAGCAGGCCGGCAGGGATGCGCTTCGGCGCAGGAGCAGCGGCATGACCAGCGTCGGACTCGCCCACCGATCGACCCGGCACTTCGTCGCGGAGTGGACCGACCACGAAGCCGAGCTCGCCAACGATGACCCCCACGATGACACCGATCCGAAGCGTGTCGAGGCGGGCGACTCGGGTGCCCCGGCTCGGCCGACGCCCGAGGACCGCCCCACCGGCGACGTCGACGATGGCTGGTTCGCGGGCGAGCCGCTGTGATCCTCAGCGGTCCGCGTAGCGGATCGGGGCGGGCGCCGGACTGCCCACGATCCGGTCCGCACGGCGGAAGATCCGCGCGAAGACCGTCGGCATCCACCAACGCAGGAAGTAGAGGCGGCAGCCGACGCAGATCCCGGTTGCTGCGAGGAGGATCTGCAGGCCGGCGACGGTCGCGACGAGCAACCAACCGATGGGCGTCAGGCCCGAGACGAAGGCCAAAGCGGCGAGCCCAACGAAGGTCGCCCCGAGCGCCTGCGCGAACCGCGGCGGGTACTCGTGCTCGGTCTCCTTCGGCGGCCCGAGCTTCAGCGCCGTCTTGACGGGCCGCCAGGCGCGGCCGGGCAGGAAGAGGCGCGTCCCGAACGCCGCGGAGATCGCGAGGTTCAGGCCGACGAGGATCGCGATCCAGGGCGCGGAAAGCCCAAACGCGAGGACGAGCAGGCCGGCCGAGAGGCCGGCGCCGAAGCGCTGACCGCGCGGGTCGATCTGGCGCGCATGCGGCGTGAGGATGGACACGAGGGACCTCCAGGAATCGCGGAACGGGGACGGCCCGACCGACAAACGGGCCGGTGGCCGAAGACGGAGAACGCGAGGACCGGCGGCGGCCGGCGGAGGTCGCTAGGCGAGACGCGCCGCAGCCCGTGCCGGGACTCGCCGGCGACAGGAGCAACAGCCCAGGATGCGGAGATCGTGGTCGCGCGTCATCGCCCGCGGATGATCGCATGCCGAGCGGCGGAGCGGCAATGGTCCCAGCGGATCGGCCTGGCGCCGCGATGCCCTGGCGAGAACTGCGACCCCTGGCGTCGGACGCCGGGGGTCGCTTCGTGTCCGCGATCAGGCCTTCCGGTAGATCCGTACCCAGTCGATCTGGAGCCGGACCGAGCCCGACATCGTCGGCTTGAACGCATCGAGCTGGGCGGCCAGGTGGTGGGGGACGTCGGGGATCGCCTTCGCGTCGGTCAACGTCCAGACCAGCGAGCCGTCACGGTAGATCCGGATCGCGCTCGCCTCCCACTCCATCGCCATCGTGTGCCACTGCGTGCCATCGGCGGCGTGCAGGAAGTAGTACTGCTGGTTGGTCGTGCCGTAGTGGACGAACGTCTTGAACGGGTTCCGGTCCGCGTCGAGCATCGTCTCGTAGATGTCGTTCTCGCCGTCGACCGGCCAGTTGCCGGACTGCGGCCAGGTCAGCACGACGCCGTTCGTCACGAGCGAGGGGTCCGCGTCCGTTCGGACGCGGACCTCGTACCGTCCGTAGGTCTGGTTGAGCTTGTTCATCAGCCCGCCCGAGACGAGCGTGCCGTTGACCATCTGGGCGGTGATCGTGAGCAGACCGCCACCGACCGACAGCGCGCTCGCTGCCCGCTGGCCGTTGCCGCCATTGCCCGGCCCGGTGTAGATCGCCCACTTCGACGTGTCGACCGCGCTGCCGTCGAAGTCCTCGGACATCGTCAGGACCCACCCCGGCGGGGTCGAGCCGGACGGAGCGGGGGTCGGCGTCGGAGTCGGCAGGGGGGTCGCCGACGGGCGCGGGGTCGGTGTGGGTGTGGGGGTCGGCGTCGGTGCCGGTGCGGTCCCGGACGTTTTGAACGAGATCGTCGCCGAGGTTCCCCAGTGGCCCGCGGCGTCGGCGGCGCGAGCGTAGATCGTGTGCGAGCCGGCGGGCCAGCTGGCCGAGTTCCAGCTCGCCGCCCAGGGCGCGGCTCCGTCCCAAGCGACCTCGGTTCCATCGACGTACCACTTGACCTGGGTGACGCCGACGTCATCGCTCGCCGTCGCGGCGAGGAAGATCGTTCCCGAGACCGTCGCGCCCGCGGTCGGGCTCGTGACCGAGACGGTCGGGACCTGCCGATCGGGCCGGCCGGCCGAGGCCGGCGCCGCGACCGTCAGGCACACGGCGGTCAACAGGAGGATGAAAAGAGAAGAGAGCGCCTGTCGTGGGCGGGCGCTCCGCCCCGCTGCGGGGACGATCGTGGTCCTCACCGGACTGGGTCCTGGAGGCGGTCCAGGGGCCGGTCGAGAACCGTCGCGATCCCGTGGGTCGTCAGGCGACCCATGCTCCCTGTGGGGACGGTCACAGGGTCCGGATCGATGTGCCGTGTCGTGCTGTCCCCGCCGGGACCCCACGACGCCCTCGCGGCACGGGCGTGTCGCCAACCCAAATCCAGCTCCTCTCTACCAGAACGCCGTAGGCCATACGGCGACGATGGCCAACCCGTCCGCAGCAGAGATCTCGTGGTTCGGGACGCAGCCGGACCGGAGGCCGGCCGCAGATCGCGGGGCCCTGGGGGAGGCCCGGATCAAGCGATGACGGTGGGGCGCGAGTCAGGAACCGGCCTGTGCGACGAAACGCACCGGGGACAGGACCCGGGTCGCTCCTGGTCAGGGGTGCTGCTGGACAGGGAGACGGTGCCTATGGGGTTGTCGCCCTCTCTGGGGAGAGGGTCGGCTCCTGACGGGCACCAGTATCGCACCATCGCCACCGCCCCGGGCGGCGCCCCGACGCCGCCTGGCACGCGCGGGTCCGCGGACCGGGTCAGGGTGGATGCTGGTGAGCCGGGGGAGACTCGAACTCCCAACCAACTGATTAAGAGTCAGTTGCTCTGCCATTGAGCTACCGGCCCAGCGACGGCGAAGGATACCCCAAGCCGGCCCGCGATCGCCCGTCCCGGTGAACCCGGACAGCGTGCCGGCGGTACGACCAAGGGGTGACGGTGCGCTCGATCGCCTTCGTGCTGCTCGGGGTATTCCTCGCCGGCTGCTCCGACGCGACCGGGCCGTCGGCGGCGAGCGTCGCGTCGGGCAACGCGCTGGTCCCGTCGCCCGCCGCGCTCGCGTCGCCCTCGCCCGCGCAAAGCGTCGGTGCGAGCCCGTCGCTTCCGTTCCTCGGCGGCTCGTGGTCTCCGGGGCCGGCCCTCCCCAGCAAGCTCAGCGAGGTCGCCTCGGCGGTCCTCGACGGGAAGCTGTACGTCGCGGGCGGGTTCACCGAGCGTCGGCTCCAGTCCCGGGCCCTGTACCGGTTCGATCCCGGGACGAACCGCTGGACCGAGCTCGCTCCGCTCCCCGAGGCGCGCGATCACGCCGCGCTCACGCCGATCGGCGGCCAGCTCTACCTGAGCGGCGGAAACGCCGAACGGCTCGTCCGCCGGTCGAACCTGTGGCGGTACGACCCCGGCGCGGATCGCTGGTCGGCGCTCGCGGCGATGCCCGAGCCCCGAGCCGCCCACTCGGCCGTCGCCATCGACGGGAAGTTGTACCTGATCGGCGGCGTGATCCCGTCACAGACGCTCCGAGCCGCCACATGGCGCTTCGACCCGGCCACCGGCGACTGGGCGAGCGACCTGGCGCCGATCGCGACGTATCGCGAGCACCTGGCGGCCGTCCTCCTCCCCGACGGCACGATCCTGGCGATCGGCGGCCGCGCGTCCACGGACCTGGCCGCCATCGAGCGCTACGATCCGCGGACGGACGCGTGGAGTCCGCTGCCGTCCCTGCCGACCGCCCGCGGCGGGCTGACGGCCGCGCTCCTCGAGGGAGCCGTCCACGCAGTGGGCGGCGAATCGATCGACGCCCCGCGCGTGTTCGCCCAGCACGAGGTCCTGGACCTGGCGACGCTCACGTGGAGCGCCGCCGAGCCGCTCGACCACGGTCGTCACGGGCTCGGCTCCGGGGCGATCGACGGCCGCTGGTACGTGGCAGCGGGTGGATCGGCGCCGGATCTCGCCGTCTCCGATCGGTTCGACATCTTCACCCCCTGAGGGCCGCCTTGCGGCGCCCGATGCGAACGAGCAGACTGCGACCTCCCGGGGCTTCGAGGAGGAATTCGATGACTCGGCTTCGTCGTGTCGGGATCGTCCTGACTGGCAGTCTCCTGATCGCCGCGGCGATCCCAGGCACGGCCATGGCGGCCGGCTCCCTCGACGTCGGCCTCGTCGGCACGTTCAGCGGGCCGGGCGGGACGAGCGGCCCGACTGGCGGCGTGCTCCGGATCAGCGGGTTCGCGGACGACGCCGGTCCCGCGGCGGTCGGCGCGGCGACCGTGTCCCTGTGCATCCCCGGCGTCGACCCGAAGAACTGTCTCGCGACGATCACCGTCGACGTCCGCGTCCCGATCGATGTCATCCGAGCGACGTGCAGCTCGGTCGAGCTCGACCTCCTCGGCTTCTCGATCGTGTCGCCGTTCACCCTCGATGGGTTCACGCTCGTCTTCGAGCCGACCACCGTCGCGATCACGCCGGACACGGACGCTGCGACCCGGTCGGCCTGTGCGCTCGCCCGACAGCTCGACCACGGCGCACGCGATCGATCGGTCGTGCGCCTGTTGAACCGGCTCCTCGGCGCGCTCGCCTGACCCTGACCCTCGACCGATCAGGCCGGCTGGCCGGCGGCGCGCTCGTCGGGCCGCCCGTCGGCCTCGTCGACGTGGCCCTCGATCGTCACCTCGGGCAGCCAGCGCAGCCAGCGCGGCAGCCACCAATTCCACTCCCCGAGGAGCCGCATCGTCGCGGGGAGAAGCACGCTCCGGACGACCGTCGCGTCGAGGAACACGGCGACGGCAAGCCCCAGCCCCAGCTGCTTGATGATCGTCAGCTCGAGGGTCACGAACACCCCGAACACGACGACCATGATCGCGGCCGCGCTCGTCACGGTCCCCGACGTGATCGAGATCCCGCGCGCGACGGCCTCGTTCGAGCTCATCCCGTGGTCGCGCGCCTCCTTGATCCGGGTGAGGATGAACACGTGGTAGTCCATCGAGAGCCCGAACAGGATCGTGAAGATGAAGACGGGGATGAACGACTCGATCGGGCCGGGCTTGAAGTCCAGCACGTCGGCGAGGTTGCCGTCCTCGAACACCCACACGAGCACGCCGAACGCGGCGCCGGTCGAGAGCAGGTTCAGCAGGATCGCCTTGATCGGGATGACGATCGAGCGGAAGGCGACGAGGAGGAGGATGAACGAGAGCGTCAGGACGAACGCGGCGACCTGGGGCATCCCGCGCGCGTAGAAATCGACGATGTCGAGGGTGTACGCCGCCTCGCCGGTCACGAGGCCGCGTGACCCGGGCACCGCGCCGACGGTCTCGGGCACGATCGACGAGCGGACCTGGCGGACGATGTCCTGGTTGCGCTGATCGTTCTCCGTGCCGCCCATCGCGTAGTTGATGAAGACCGCCTTGCCGTCGCTCGAGGGGATCGTCTCGGGCGGCCCGCCGACGCCGGGGATGGCGAGGATCCGTTCCGACATCGTCTCGATCGCGCTCTTCGTGGCGGGCTGATCGGCGCCGGTCACGACGACGGAGAGATCCAGGCCCGTCGCCGTCGGCCACTTCTCGTTCAGGACGTTGAAGGCCTGGACGCCGTCGATCCGGTCGGGGAACGAGGCGAAGTCCGCCTGGCCCATCCGGAGCCGCGTCACCGGTGATGCGATCAGCAGGAGGCCGGCCGTCACCGCCACGGCGCCGATGATCGGGCGGCGCATGACCGAGCGCACCACGTTCGCCCAGATGCCTGAGCCTTCCTCACGCGACCGGCCGAGGACCGGCACACGGAAGCGGTTGACGTTGTCGCCGAGGATCGCGAGCGTGGCCGGCAGGAACGTCAGCGAGCCGAGGACCGCCACGAAGATCACGGAGATCGTCCCGACGGCCATCGAGCGGAAGAGCGGGTCGTCGAGGAGGAACAGCCCGCCGATCGAGATCATCACCGCGAGCCCCGAGAAGAACACTGCCCTGCCGGCGGTGTTCGAGGCAACGTCGATCGCTGCGAGCTTGGGCCGGCCGTGGCGTCGCTCGGTCCGGAAGCGCGTGACCATGAACAGCGAGTAGTCGACGGCGACCGCGAGGCCGATCAGGACGACGAGCTGGCTCGCATACGGGCTGACGGCCGCGACCGTCTGGCTGTAGATGCCGAGGATGCCGAAGGCCGCGAGCAGGGCCGTCACCGCCAGAACGAGCGGGATGGCCGACGCCACGACCGCGCCGAAGGCGATGAGCAGGATCACGAACGTGAGCGGGATCGTGAGCCGCAGCGAGTCGTCGAGGCCGCCGTTGATCATCTCCTGGATCTCGTCGTTCGTGAGCGTGTTGTTCAGGACGTGCATCTCGACGCTCGGGTAGGCCGCTCGGAGCGCGGCGATCTCGGCCGGGACGCCAGCGAGCCGCTCGGCGAGGGCCGGTCCGTCGCCGGGCACCCGGCCCACGAGACGGAGGGTCGTCCGGTCCGGCGAGATCAGGGCCGCGGCCTTGGGATCGGGCACGCCGATCGGGTCGACGAGCTGCTCGATGACCGGGCCGGTGACTCCGTCGACCGTTGCGGTCATGGCCTGGAGACGCGCGGTGATCGCGGCGACGTCGGCCGCAAACCCCGGATCGTCGACGGCTCGGCCGGTGGACGACACGGTCATCAGGAACTGCTGCGATGCCGGCTCCTGGACCGTCGTCGGCGGGTTCGCCTCGCTCCAGACCGAGTAGGCCTCGCCGGCCTCGTACTTCGAGCGTTGATCGTTCGACACCGCCTCGACGGCCTTCGTCCCGCCGATTGCGAGGCTCGCGACGAACGCCCCGATCGTGACGAGGAACCAGAGGGCGAAGACGAGCCAGCGGTGGGCGGCGCTCCAGGCAGCGACGCGGACGGTCCAGGGGCGAGCGGACGGGGATTGCGCGGTGACGGTCACGGCGGCTCAGGGTACCTGACCAGGGTTGCCGGAACGCTTCCGGTTGACCGGGGTACCCCGGCCGCGGCTCTCAGGTTCCGGCGGCCGTCAGCCGCGCTTCCGGGCGACCCAGATCTCCTCGGTCGGCCATTGCCGCGCCCACTCCGGCGTGACGTACGGAAAGTCGGTCGTCGCGTCATCGGCCGGATAGAGCTCGGCCAGCCGCTCCACGTCGAACCGGTTCGCGCGGAGGAGGTCGATCCAGTCGCCATGGCTCAGGTGGAAGTTGACCGACTGATCGCTCGTCCACTCGAGCCGATGCAGGCCGCGCTGCGGCCGGAGGAGCTCGTTGGTGGCCGGCCGCTCCTCGTCGGGCATCGCGAGCATGAGAATGAGCCCGTTGACGAGGAACACGAGGAGACCGCCCGGGCGGAGCACGCGGGCGGCCTCGGGGACCCACGCGAACGGATCGGCCCAGATCGACGCCCCGTACTCCGAGATGACGAGATCGAAGCTCGCGTCCGGGAACGGGATCTGCTCCGCGTTGCCGTGGATCAGCGGGAAGTCGAGTCCATGCTCGGCCTGCAGCCGCCGGGCCGTCGCGAGCTGCTGCTCGGAGTTGTCGATCCCGACCGGTCGCGCCTCGCGCCGGGCCAGCCAGGCCGAGACGTAGGCGGTGCCGCAGCCGAGCTCGAGGGTCTCCTGACCGGCCAGGTCGTCGGGGAGGAGGCGGAGCTCGCGCTCGGGGATGGCCCAGATCCCCCAGGTCTCGTCGCCGGGACCGAGTCGCCAGCTCCGCTCGCCGTTCGCGACGTATCCGGCTGCCCACGCGTCCCACGCCTCGCGATTGCGGCGGACGTGGTCGGGCAGCTCGTCGCTGGCGATATCGGCCTCGGTCATGAGGGGGGCAGAGCCTTCAGCATCGCCCGGTCGTAGTCGCGATAGCCCAGCTCGTGGTACAGCCGGATCGCCCCGTCGTTCGCCGAGCTCACGGTGAGGATCATCCGCTCGACGCCGTGCTCGGTGGCCCACCGCTCGCAGGCCGCGATCAGCGCCCGGCCGATCCCGAGCCCGCGGAAGCCCTCGACGACCGACACACCGAACTCGGCGGTCCGGACCGGCCGAGCCATGTTGCCGGCGCTCGGCGGATCGGCCAGGTCGACCGAGGCGGATCCGGCCATCCGCCCGTCCACGATCGCCGCGACGTACTCGCCGGTCGTGCCCCGGCCGTCGATCCGGCGGCGAAGCCGGGCGGCGACGTCGTCGCGTGCGGGGACGTGGAACACCTCCGGATCGATCGCGGCGTGATGGCGCGCGGTATCGAGGTAGACCTCGATCAGGGTCTCCAGGTCGTCGGGCCTGACCGGCCGGATCTCGACGGAGACGCTCTCACTGGTTGTCAATCTGGGCTCGCTGGAGGCGCCCGCTGAAGTCGACGTAGATCGCCTTCCACTCGGTGAACGTGTCGAGCGCGGCGTGGCCGGCCTCGCGATGGCCGTTGCCCGTCTCCTTCCAACCGCCGAACGGGAGGTGCGTCTCCGCGCCGGTCGTGCCGGCATTCACGTAGACGATCCCGGTCTCGAAGTCGCGCATCGCCCGGAAGGCGGTGTTCGCGTCGCTCGTGAAGATCGAGGAGCTCAGGCCGTAGCGAGTCTGGTTGAGCGCGGTGACGGCAGTCGGGTAGTCGTCGACCGGAATGACCGACAGGACCGGCCCGAAGATCTCCTCCTGGGCGATCCGGTCCATCGGCGCGACGTCGCGGAAGATCGTGGGGCTGAAGAAGTGGCCGTTCGCCAGATCGCCGTCCCGGGCCGGCTCCCCGCCGAGGACGAGCTCGCCCTCGCCGCGGCCGATCCCGACATAGCCCGCGACCTTTTCGAGCGCGCTCTTGTTGATGAGCGGCCCGACGTCCGTCGTGTCCTCGAGTCCCGAGCCCAGACGGAGACCTCGCGCGCGCCGCTCCAGTCGATCGAGCAGCGGCTCGACCGCCCGCCGCTCCACGATGACGCGGCTCGCGGCCGTGCAGCGCTGGCCGGTCGTCCCGAAGGCCGACCAGAGGATCCCGTCGGTCGCGAGATCGAGGTCGGCATCGGCCATGACGACGATCGCGTTCTTGCCGCCGAGCTCCAGGCTCAGCCGCTTGAGCTTCGCGCCGGCACGGGCGGCGATCCCCTTCCCCGTCGCCGACGAGCCGGTGAACGAGATGACCGACACGTCCGGGTTGTCGATGATCGCGTCGCCGACGTCGGCGCCGGCGCCGGTCACCAGGTTGACCGTGCCGGGCGGGAAGCCGGCTTCGGCCATCAGCTCCACGAGGAGCGTCGCGCAGTGCGGCGTGTCGCTGGACGGCTTGAAGACCACCGTGTTGCCCGCGACGAGGGCGGGCATCATCTTCCAGCAGGGGATCGCGATCGGGAAGTTCCAGGGCGTGATGATCCCGGCGATCCCGATCGGCTGGCGGATGCTCATCGCCCACTTGTCGGGCAGCTCGGACGGGACCGTGTCGCCGAACATCCGACGGCCCTCGCCGGCCATGAGGAACGCGATGTCGATCCCTTCCTGGACGTCGCCGCGCGCCTCGGCGAGCACCTTGCCCATCTCGCGCGTCATCGCCCGGGCGAGGCGCTCCTTGTGCCCGGCCATGAGCGCGCCGAACCGGTACAGGATCTCGCCCCGCTTCGGGGCCGGCGTCCGGCGCCACAGCCCGGCGGCGGCGTCGGCGGCACGGACGGCCATGGCGACGTCCGCGGGCGAGCCCGCCTGGAAGCGACCGATCACGTCTCGGGTGTCCGCCGGGTTGCGGCTCTCGAACGTGGCCCTGGACGTGGACTCGCACCACTCCCCGGCGATGAAGTGACGGAACGTCGGCGGCTCCGCGGACGGACGATCCGCGGCGGGCCGGATGGCGGTGTCGGTCATGGCGGCGAGTGTAGACCCGGCGATCAGGCGGGCACCACGGATTGCTCGTCCGCGGATCGATCGTCCGCGGATCGCTCGTCCGGGAATCGCGCGTTCCGGATCGTCCAGGGCTCGAGGATCGCGTACGCGGCGTCGAGGAACGGCGTGGCGATCCCGTGCTCGCGCCCGAGCCGGATGGCCGCGCCCTGGAGGGCCTCGGTCTCCATCCGGTGGCCGGTGGCCAGGTCGTGCGCCAGGGAGGTCGAGGCCTCTGGCTCCTGTCCGAGGAGCAGTCGCATCCGATCGTCCACAAGGTCGTCGGCGAGGGGCACGCCGGCCTCTCGGCCGACCGTCCAGACCTCGGTCATGATCGCGCCGAGCATCGCCCGCGCGGCGGGCGCCTCGCGGATCGCGCCGATCCCAAGGCGGGTCGTCGCGGTCATCGCCGAGAAGGCGACGAGGAGCGTGTACTTCTCCCAGAGCGCGACCCGGACGTCGTCCGCGGCGATCACCTCGAGCCCGGTCCTGGCGCCAACCTCGACGATCCGCTCGATCCGGGCCGATGGCGGGCCGGGCTCGAGTTCGCCGATGACGATCTGGCGCGGTCCGGATGCCTCGATCACCCCCGGCTCGCGGATCGCAGCGAGGATGTACGCCGCCCCGCCGACGACGTGGTCGCGCCCGATCACGGCCGCGATTCGGTCCTCGTTGTCGATGCCGTTCTGGAGCGAGATGACCGCCGTGCCGTCTCGGAGCAGCGGACCGAGTCGCGCCGCCGCCTCGTCCGTGTCGTACGACTTCACGCAGAAGAGGACCACGTCGACAGGGCCGATGGTCGCCGCGTCGTCCGTCGCCGCGAGGCGGGACGTCGTCGTCCCTTCCGGCTCCACGATCGTGAGGCCGTCTCGGCGGAGCGCCTCGAGATGGGCGCCCCGCGCGATGAGCGTGACGTCGGCGCCGCCGTCCGCCAGCCGCTTGCCGTAGTACGCCCCGACCGCGCCGGCCCCGAGGACGGCAATCCGCATTTCCGCAGCCATCGCCCCGACTGTACATAAGCCGCCGGTGAGTGGAGTCTGCAAAGCTCCCCCGGTGTCGGAACGAGCGGTCGGGACGGGGATCCGGGCGATCCGGCTGCGATCGCGGCTGACACAACACGAGGTCGCGATCGCGGCGGACGTGCCGAGGTCCGTCATCCAGGCGGTTGAGAGGGAACGTCTTGATCGGGTGCGGATCGGCGATCTGCGGCGGATCGCGGGTGCGACGCGTCGGTGGACCAATCGCTCCGCTGGCGCGGCGGCGATCTGCCGCGGCTCGTCAATGCTCGTCACGCGGCGCTTCACGAGGCCGTGGCCATGCGATTTGCCGACCTGTCGGACTGGCTCTATGAGCCGGAGGTGTCGTTCTCGAAGTGGGGCGAGCGCGGTGTCGTCGACGGGATCGGCTGGCATCCGGCGACCCGCGCTCTGCTCATCGACGAGCTGAAGTCGGCGATCGTCGACCCGAGCGAGCTGATGGGGACCGCCGATCGGAAGCGACGCCTGGTGGCCGAGATCGTCCGGGAGCGAGGTTGGAATCCGGCGACGATCTCGCTCTGGATCGTCGTGGCGGACACGCGCACGAACCGTCGTCACCTGTCGCAGCAGGAAACCGTGCTCCGGGCCAAGTTCCCCGCGGACGGACATGCGATCTCGGCCTGGCTGCGCAAGCCCGTCGGCCGGATCGATGCCCTCAGCTTCCT
>Ga0081539_10001960_pt1 | contig 31362 bp, 20 predicted proteins | sample TabmetS4T2R2_FD_71023 | JGI IMG/M metagenome (GOLD analysis project Ga0081539, IMG submission 71023) | Tabebuia heterophylla rhizosphere microbial communities from the University of Puerto Rico - S4T2R2 | ecosystem: Host-associated > Plants > Roots > Rhizosphere ... | reverse complement strand
ACGCTCAGGCAACAAGGCGGTGTGGCGACGATCTTGGATGTGCGCCAGGCGGAGGAGTTGGTCTATCAGGCGTCACAGACGATCCCCGACACCGAACGAGCAATCGCGCAGACCGAGAACCGGATCAGTCTGCTCTTGGGCAATCCCCCGGGATCCATCACCAGAGGCCGGCCACTGACAGAGCAGGAAGGACCGCCGTCTGTGCCCGCGGGCTTGCCCTCCGCGTTGCTTGAGCGCAGACCCGACATCCGCGCCGCCGAGGCGAATTTGGAAGCACAGGGCGCGTTGGTGCGTGCGGCGAAGGCGGCTTTTTTTCCGCGTCTCAGCCTGACAGGGCTTCTGGGATTTCAGAGTGACCAGCTCTCGAGTCTGTTCACAGGCCCGAGCCGCGCCTGGAGCTTCGTACCGCAGGTCACGCAGCCGATCTTTACCGCCGGCCGGCTGAAATCGAACGTGAAGTTTGCGCGGGCACAGCAAGAACTGGCGCTGGTCCAGTATCAGCAGACGATTCAGAATGCATTCCGCGAAGTCTCTGACGCGCTCATCGAATACCGCAAGGTGAAAGAGATCAGAACGCAGCAGGAACTGTTGGTGACGACCTTGCGCGACCGCTCCCGGCTGGCTCATGCGAGATACGAAGGCGGGGTGGACACACTGCTCAACGCGCTCGATGCGGATCGTGAACTGTTCAGTGCGGAGTTGAACCTGGCCCAGACGAGACGTAATGAATTACTGGCGCTCGTCCAACTCTACCGAGCTTTGGGCGGCGGTTGGCAACAGTAGAAAGTGATAAGTGGTGTGTAACTTTATAAGGCGCCAGCATTGCACTTTGCGCATTACTACTTCGTGCGCGTCCATCAGACCTTGTGCGTCGTGCCTGCGCTGGAAGCCGGGATTACGAGCCACATTTGGGCGTGGGATAAATTGATCGGGGCACTGTCAGAAGCGCCCACTGCTACGAAAGCTGTCTAATTCTTGCATCCAAGCGGCCGACAGTGCTTGGGGAACGATCTGAAACGCCTTGTCGTGGTCACACTACGGCGTTGGGTAGTCCCAAACATCGGGCGGCAGCTTATCCTTGAGCGACGCATACATGGCGTCGCGAAGCAGTTTCACCGCCGGATACGGCCGAAGGGCAATAGTGCGCTCCACGATCAGCCCCTGCTCATTGTCCACGATGACCTCCAAGCTCTCGATCTTGTGGCCATCCATCGTCCCCTCCCATCGCAAGAAGGTGGTGCGCTCATCGAGCTTAAACTCGGCTGTATAGGTACCGGAACCACGCGTAGAGCTCGACTGAGCGAAAATCGCCGCAATGACTTCACGTCCCTTGATCGGCCGTACTAGGATCGGGCTGTTGACTACGATGTCTTCGGCAAGCAGCGCGCTCACCTGGGCGGGTGTGGCTTTACCAGATTCCCGTAGTTTGCGTAAAGGATGCATGGTGATTTTTCCTATCCGGAGGGTTGACAGTTCACGAGGCTTACGCGCCGTTCAGGTCACTGAGCGGCTCCAGCAAGAGTGGCATGAATCGAAAGCATGACAAATCAGGTAGTAGCTTTACCAATAAAGTACTTTCTACGGCAGGATTCGCCGATTATTGCTCAGCAACTTTTGGTTAGGACAGCACCCGGCAATTTTCTCTGATAACTCAGCATTTTCAGCAATCTTTTCTGATAACTCAGCATTTTTAGCGGTAGTGTCGCTGCTGCAAATCGCAACCCCTTTAGATTCTGTACCTGGTCGATGGCTCTCCTATTGCATTAACCCTCGCCGAGGTGACTGAGGATGCTAAAGATCGAACGACTATTTAATGGAGAACGAATCACTGTCCGCCTGATCGGGCGAGCGCGGGCCGAGCATCTGGGCGAGATTACAAACCAGATGGGAAGCTGCGGTCCCAGCGTCAGCCTGGATCTGGAAGAAGTCACAGTCGTAGACGTGGAAGTAGTCCGTTTTCTAGGCGCTTGTGAAGAGAAAGGAATTGAACTCTTCCATTGCCATCCCTCTATCCACAGGTGGATCTCGCGGGAACAGCAGTAATTCGGCGAAAACAGTTTTTAGCAAAGGATAAGAGTATGAGTATGAGTACGAACAATTCCAATTCAAAGGGCACTGCCCTGATCAGTGGCGCTTCGACCGGCATCGGCGCCGTCTATGCGGACCGTCTTGCAAAACGTGGCTACGACCTCATCCTGGTGGCTCGGAATGAGGAGCGGCTCAAGGCACTCTCCGCCCGGCTGTCGAGAGAGACAGGACGCTCGGTTCTCCCGCTGCAGGCGGACCTGAGCAATAAGGCGGACCTCGCGAAAGTGGAGAGCAGACTGCGCGATGATCAAGCAATCACCATGCTCGTCAACAATGCCGGTATCGCCTCGGTCGCGCCATTGCTGAATGCCGACGTTGAAAAGATGGAGAACATGATCGCTCTCAACATCACGGCTCTCACGCGCCTGACCTATGCCGCGGCGCCTCAATTTGTAGCGCGGGGGACGGGCACAATCATCAACATCGCATCGATCGTCGGAATCGCGCCCGAGAGACTCAACGGGGTCTACGGGGCCTCTAAAGCTTATGTCGTTGCCCTGAGCCACTCGCTGCAGCACGAACTCGCCGATCAAGGCGTTCGCATCCAGGCAGTGCTGCCGGGCGCTACGGCGACCGAGCTTTGGGAAACTGCCGGTCTCTCACTCCAGCACCTGCCGGCGGAGATCGTGATGTCGGCAGAAGACATGGTCGATGCAGCTCTGGTTGGGCTTGACCAGGGCGAACTGGTGACCATTCCACCTCTCCATGATGAAGACGAATGGACGCGTTTCGAAGACGCGCGCCGCGCGATATCGCAGAAGTTCGGTCATTCGAAGCCGGCGCCCCGATATGCGACTCGGATGCGGCAGTCGGCATGACCATTTGGAGAGATCCGTTTCGAAGGAGCACAGATGTCCACAATCCATTTCAAACAGACAACCACCTCGACGCCCGAGCAGTTCATTGCCGGGCTCACCGACTTCGGACCCGGTCGCTCAAAGCTCTTTGGCAATAGCGCCGACGAGTACTTGAAGGTGCATGAGAAGAGCTCGCGTTACGCTGATGTCACTGAAGGGTCGGGCGGCATCTGGGAGCGACTGCACTACGACTGGTCCGATCCAAACCGCGTCGTTCTCACAACCACTGACTCCAATTTGTGGGGAGGTCGCTCGGGCCACACCTACACCTTCAGACGGCAACCCAACGGGACGACAGACATGGACGTCGTGATCGTGCGCGAGGGCAAGAACTTCAAGGGGCGGGTGCTCGGCATCTTCCTTGGAATCGTTGGCAAGGGGTACTTGGAGAAGACGTTTGGAAAGACCTTGAAAGCTATCGAAGCCCGACACCACGGCGTCAGCGCAGGGAAAAAGACCTAAGAATTGATCTTAGAAAGAGGCAAGCAGCAGGGAGTCGCGGTTTTCTCAACAATTATGCAGAAGATGCACACCCACGCCTGCAATACCACTATCTGGGGATGTCCCCATACGGTTGAAAGTGGTACCGAAAAACCATCCGATTTCGTGATGGATTAATTGCTCCGAAAGTTCATAGTCTGAAGTGAAAGAGTTGGCGGCTGCTAGCTAAAAAGGACGTGAAAGACTGCGGCGAAAGCGCTGAGCAGCGTCCCAGAGAGGGGCTACATTTCAGACCGGATCAACCGTTATCGCCGCCGCGTTATCGTATCCAAATGAATCGGGTACGTGAAACAGACGATTTTTTCGTAAGGAGAAAGGAGAATAGATCATGCAACTGGAAAAAGTGCAGTACACAACCAACGCCCACACCACGGGTGTCTTCGGCCTGCTCTTGCGAGTCCTCATCGTGTCCTTTGCGGCCACAGTGTCCCTGACGCCAGCCGTGACCGTGCTCGCGCAACAACCCGCCCGCAGCGGTGCGCAGGCCGAGGGGGCAGTCAAGGCGCCTGCGACCGGAAGTAACGCCATCCGCGCCGTTAGCAAGGAGACCGCCCTGAACCAACCTGACACTGGGCGGTCCACTGACGCAACCGCAATCCGCGCCTTCCGCGTCAATGTCCCACAAGAGGCGCTCGACGACCTTCGCCGGCGCATCAGCGCGACAAAGTGGCCTGAGCGGGAATACGTCACTGATCAAACGCAAGGCGTGCAGCTCGCGACTGTGCAGAAACTCGCGCGGTATTGGGCGACAGATTACGATTGGCGCAAGGCCGAAGCGAAACTGAACGCCCTGCCGCAATTCATGACCGAGATCGATGGGCTCGACATTCATTTCATTCACGTTCGATCGAAACATCAGCATGCCTTACCGCTCATCATCACCCACGGATGGCCCGGCTCGATCATTGAGCAGCTGAAGGTCATTGGCCCACTCACCGATCCTACTGCTTACGGTGGAAAGGCTGAAGACGCTTTTGACGTAGTGATACCGTCGCTGCCGGGCTATGGATATTCGGGCAAACCAACAACGACCGGCTGGGACCCCGCCCGCATCGCACGTGCGTGGACAGTGCTGATGAAGCGCCTTGGGTACAAACACTTTGTGGCGCAGGGCGGCGATTGGGGAAATGCGGTCTCGGAGCAGATGGCCCTCCAGGCGCCTCCGGAATTGCTCGGCATTTCCACCAACATGGCGGCCACTGTTCCGGCCAACATTGCCAAGGCGCTCCGGTTCGGCAACCCGCAGCCGGCCGGTCTCTCAGCGGACGAACGGCACGCGTGGGACCAGCTGGATTTTTTCTATAAGAAGGGCTTGGGCTACGCCAACGAGATGGCGCTCCGCCCACAGACGCTTTATGCGATTGAGGATTCGCCCGTCGGCCTGGCCGCATGGATACTCGACCACGACGCCGCCAGTCTTGCGCTCATCACTCGCGTTTTTGACGGAAAGGCTGAAGGCCTGACGCGAGACGACATCCTCGACAACATCACGCTTTACTGGCTGACGAACACAGCTGTCTCTTCGGCTCGTCTCTACTGGGAAAACAGGGTAACCGCACGCTCTGGCTTCTTTGACGTCAAAAACGTTGCGATCCCGGTGGCAGTGAGCGCTTTTCCAGACGAGATCTACCAGGCCCCTCGGAGCTGGGCAGAGCGCGCCTATCCCAAATTGATCTATTACAACAAGCTCGACAAAGGCGGGCATTTTGCGGCCTGGGAACAGCCGCAACTTTTCTCTGAAGAGATCCGTGCTGCGTTTCGATCGCTCCGTTATCGTGGGTGAGCAGCCCTGACTCAAGATTGTTTGTCATAACGTTTGTTCTGAACACTGTTCAATTACCGCAGATCGGCTTGTTTCCTGTCGGCAATCAAACTGGTAGCTGCCGGAATGAAGGTCAAGCTACCGAATGATGTCTCCATTGATACCGAAGTGGATCTGGGCACAACCGATGGCCATTACCTCATTCAAGCTCGCCTGAATGAGAGCCTGCCAGGTCTGGACCGCGAAACCGCCCAGAAGCTGGTGAATGGTGCGCACCTGGAGTGTCCGTACTCGAAAGCCACCCACGGCAACATCAACGTTGTGACTAACGTGATCGACACCGGGGCCGCCACACACAGAGCCTGATCTTTGATGTGACCCTATACTTCTGCGATTAAGGAGGAGAAAATGTCAAATCTGAGGTTTGATAAAGGGATGACTGCGCTTCTCGTCATCGATCCGTACAACGATTTCATTTCCGAGGGCGGTAAGGTCTGGGATCGCCTGAAGACCGTCGCAGAAGCAAATGGTTGTGTGCCTAATATGCTGCAGGTCCTGAATGCTGCGCGGAAGGCGGAGCTTCGCGTCTTCTATGCGCTGCATCGTCGATACCGTACCGGCGATTACGAGACATGGAAGTATCTGGCCCCGATTCAGAAGGCAGCCTGGTCGCACAAGACTTTCGAAGACGGCACGTGGGGCGGCGAGATTCGGCAGGAATTCGAGCCTCAACCGGGCGACATCGTGGCCCTCGAACATTGGTGTTCCAGCGGCTTTGCCAATACGGACCTGGATCTGCAGCTTAAAAGGCATGGCATTCAACAACTGATTGTCATCGGGCTCATCGCACACACGTGCGTGGATGCGACGGTTCGCTTTGCCGCCGAGCTTGGCTACGAGGTCACGGTGGTCAGAGACGCGACCGCGAGTTACTCGGACAAAGAGATGCACGCCGCTCTCGACGTGAATATCCCAAACTATGCCGCTGCCATGGTGACCACTAATGAGATCGTCGACTCGATCTCTTCTCTCTAAACTGCCGCGGCGATTCTGTATCTTGGAAGGAGAACAACTATGATCGAGCATATTGTTTTGTTTCGGTGGACGGATGAAGCGAGTCAGGAAGCGATTGACAGCGCCGTGGCGGAGCTGCGCGGACTGAAGGGCAAAATTGCAGGCGTTGTGGATTTGTCATGTGGGACGAACTTCTCTGACCGGGCCAAGGACTACACCCATGGACTGGTCGTTCGTTTCACGGATCGGGCCGCGCTGGAAGCTTATGGCCCGCACCCCGAGCATCAGCGCGTTGTGCAGAACTTTATCAATCCGATTCGCGCCGACGTTTTGTCGCTCGATTACGAGTTCTGAGGTTCGTCAGGGAGAAAGCCATGAACGAACTACTTGCCAAGATTCTCGATGCCCACGGCGGTCTGAATCGCTGGCATGCGTCCAAAAGAGTAGAGGCCACGATTGTGAGCGGCGGAGGCCTCTTTCCGCTCAAGGGGGTGCCGCAGGATTCGAGCCCTCGCCGGATGACCGTCTGGCTGCACGAGGAACGCTCTTCAGTCTTCCCCTACGGAGCTTCCGATCGGCGCACGATGTTCACGCCCGACCGGATCGCCATTGAAAAACTCGACGGCACGCTGGTCGCCGAGCGCTACGCGCCAAGGGATTCGTTTGCCGGCCACCAGATGAATACACCTTGGGACGCGCTTCATCGCGCTTATTTCAACGGCTACGCCATGTGGACCTACCTGACCACGCCGTTCCTGCTTGCCATGGATGGCGTGCGAGTCGAGGAGACCGAAGCCTGGCGCGAAGGCGCAGAGACGTGGCGTGTGTTGCGCGCCTACTTTCCTGGGTCAATGGAGACGCACAGCCTCGTTCAAGATTTTTTCTTCGGCGAGGATCTTCTGCTGCGTCGCCACGACTATCACGTGAACGTCGCGGGAGGTTTCGGCGCGGCGCAACTAACTTCAGATTATGTGGCAGCGAACGGTGTTCGTTTGCCAACCAAGCGCCGAGCCTACACACGCGGACCGGATCGCCGGCCGATCCTAGAGATGCTGATGGTCTCAATCGATTTGAGCGAGATTCAGTATGAATAGCGAAGAGCGACCTGCGCATAGTTATGTTATAACCACCAGGCCGGATTTTGTCGTAAGGAGATGCTTATGGCTGTGCTGCGATTGGGGGCGGGGCTGTTGCTGATTCCCGAGCATGCGCGGTTTCGCCAACTTTGCGAGAGGATCGCCGGCGTTTTCGCCAGCCATGGCGTGACAGAGGCGGAGATCCTTGCCTCGCTACCTGCCGCGCGACAGCGGGTCTTTGAGCGACGCTACCCGGAACTAGCCGGGACCGGGAAAAAGCGGGCCGCTAAGAAGAAGAAAAAGAACTCGACATGAGCAAACCGAAGCCGCTGCGGCTCTTCTTGGATTCCAATGTGCTGACGGGTGGCATCCTTGCCGATTGGGGATTGGACAAGGCGGTGTTGTTGGTTTCATCGATCTCACCCGGTTTCTTTCGGTCTCCTATCTTCCATCGATCGAACGCCGTCATCGCCAGGCTTCACCAGAATATATTGGATCAGATCAAGGGCGCCGACCTCGAAGTACCAGGCGAATCCAAGCAGCGCCAGCAGATGCGTCATGGCGGTCCGATATCCGACGAGCGTTTCTGCTTCCTCGAAGCGCTCTGCCAGCCGCCGGGTAAACTCCAGCATGGTCGCACGGTAATGGCGACCGAAGCCTTCAAGATGATCCACTCGGAAGCCGGCTTTTCTCGCGGCCTGTTGGACCGAGTAATAAGATCCCACGCGATCGCCGGGGAAATATTCCTCGGCGACGAAGACCACTGCCGGTAAATTCCCGGACTCTGAGCCTTCACACATCTCTTGAACGACCATGCGGCCGCCCGGAGCGAGCGAGTGAAAACAGTTTTTCAGGATTCGATCGCGTTTGTTTTTACAATGCTCCATCATGCCCACGGTGATGATCCGGTCCACCGGCTCTGCGATTCCGTCGGCGGCATCGGCATAAACTGCGCGGAGCCCCAGGCGTTGACATTCGGCGACCTGCTCATGAGAAAGCGCCATCCCTTCGGCATTGAGCCCCGTCTCTTTCGCATACTTGAGGAAACTGCCCCAGCCACAGCCGATGTCCAGAATGCGATGGCCCGCGTCCGCATCGAGTTTGCGGGCCAGGATCTGAAGCTTGCGCCGCTGCGCCGCTTCGAGGGTCGCGCCATCCTGATCAAAGACGGCGCAGCTATACGCGCCATATTCGTGGTCTAAAAAGAGGCGGTAAAAGGCCGGCGGGAGATCATAATGTTTGGAGATCGAGAGCGCCCGCCGGGCACGGTAAGCGAGCCGGGCTTTCAAATAGTAGGCCGCCGCCGCCACGTTTCTGAAGAGATTGGGCGGATGGCGATACAGGCCCTCGAAGACTGCTTCCTTTGCTTCACGAGGATTGAGCGACCCTTTCCGCTCGATAATTTGATGAACTTGCCGATAGACAGGGCCTAAAAACAGATACTTGAGGATCACGCTTCCTCCTTCGCAGGTTCCGTTGTTGTTTGGTAAAAGCGTCCGGCTGTGCTCGCGGTTTGCGCCGCTCGTCCGTCGAAGAGGATGGTGGCGAGTCCTGCGGATGCCAGCGCGCGGCAGACGAAATATCCAACATCGATCTCTCCGGAAAGTCCGTAATTCGCCGAGTGTGGTGCGCGATGATGATGGTTGTGCAATAACTCTCCTGCCATACAAAGATTCATCAAGAGCCAGCGTGCGCCGGACCGGTTGACTCCCGAGTTTTGAGTCGTCTGATCGCCCCGGCTGTGCCCGGTCGCGTTGAACCAGCCCATCAGGACGTAAAATCCATAAAGCTGGAGCAGGTAAACAAACAGACCGGCCCAACCAAGCAGCAGAAAGAACCCGCAGGCAAACACCGCCGTCATCAGCAGACACCACCACGTCCGATCACAGAATTGATAGAATCGCCGGTCGGGAACCCGCCTGGTATATCTGGAGATGACCGGCTCTCCATAACGTATTCTCCAGCGGGTCACGAGCAGCGGGGTCAGAAAAATAACCCGCCGGAAGCCGTGGACTTTGGGCGAATAGGGATCCTCCTCGGTATCAGTCCGCGCGTGATGGGCGGCGTGTGATGCGATCCACGCGAGCGGCGGCGCGAACGCCATCCCTTGCAAGTAAAGCGTCAACGCTCTCGCCAACCACTTGTTCAAATTCATTGCGCGGTGCGTCAGGTTCCGGTGGTAGACCAACGAGGTGATCCAGACATTAGCCGAAACAAGAACGATAAGAACGACGGGCGAAAGTAGTACTAAGACCATCACGCTCCCTTTCAAAGTTAGACAACTTCTCGGACAAATTTCGGATGCGGGAAGATGACCGCGATCGGAGCGCGACAGCCACAGGCGCGAATTGCTGGCGATCACTGCCGGCTCAACCAACTGACAACTTGATGCTCGAGGCCGAGCCGTCCTCCGAACCCGAGGTCGGTCTCTGCCGGAAAATAGAGATGTCCGCCTTTTTTCATCCAGCGCATCGTCAGCGCGGGGCTCGCGCTTGCTGCCGCCAGGAGGGTGTGTGGCGGAATCAATGGGTCGTTGAGGCTGGCGACAACCAGTGACGGGATTGCAAGCTGGTGAATGCTTGGGGCGACACCGGCGCGTAGGTAATAGTCTCGCGAGCTTGCAAATCCGAAGCGCGGCACGACTGTCATCTCCTCTCGCTCCGAGCAGCAGCGCGCCCGCCTGACTTGCGAGAGCGTCGTCATCCCCTTGCGCCTTGCGGCGACGGCGGCATAAATACGATTGAGGTTAGCGAAAATGTACCGGCGATAAGGTCGCCGCTGCGGCTCATCCAGGGCGGCCGCTCCGGCCATCAAGTCGAGAGGGGGACAAATCGCAGCCGCGCCGCGCAGCCGCGGGTCGATCCGTTCGATTGCCGCGCGCAAGGCGATATGGCCGCCGATCGAGTAGCCGAGCAGAAAGACACGACGGTAATGCTGCATTTCGGAGCTGGCCAAAGCCGCGCGAAGATCGTCGGTCAGACCGCAATGGTAGAAGTCCTCTCCCGAAAGATCGGCGCCACGCAGGGTGATCCGCAGTGCGGCATGGCCGGCCGACACGACGGCCTTCATTGCCGCGAGGCAGCATGGACTAGAGGCGGTTCCTCCAATCCCGTGAATAATGAGGAAGAGCGTATCTGAAGACTGTGCTGCATTCAGTAAGCCCCCAATCCGCACCTCGCCCATCGCCGGGTCCTTCACCGTTACAGAAAAAGGCTGTGCGGAGAGCTGGACTGGCGGAAGGATCCCGGCTCGCAGCTCCGGGACCACTGTCCATAAATGGCCCGCGGCTTTATCAAGAAGAGAAGTCGCCGTCCGAACACTGGTCGCCTGCGATTCATCTTGAAGGTAATTTAAAGATAATTCGGCAGTGTTACTCAAAATGTAATTCCATGATGGCGTTATCAATGGGATCGAGGAACGCGGTGAATGCGGATTTTTTAACGGCAGTCTGCGCGGATCGTCGGACCTCCCTGAGAATAGTTATGCTCCAGGCGCACAATTACTGCCTGCACCTGATCGTCGGGTGATGCTGTTCGATTAGTGAAGTTGTCGAAAGTTGCGTCGTATTACTGATCAGGAAAAAAACTATGCATGAAAGGGGGCCGGGGAAATTTTGAGTTTTGGGTTCGCGAGCGTTAGTACGCCAATTAAGGCAAAGCCGGGTTTCTTCAACAACACTCGCGCACCGTAGCAGGGCACATAGCCTTGTCTTCAAGTTGCTCAGCATTTCGGTCTCCTTTCCCCAATGGCGATGGTCGTCTCAAGGGCCGTGATGCAGTACTCGCCAGACCAACCGGTCGCGCATCCCCTGCAACCTGTCTGTCTTCCTCTTTCTCATGGTAGTCCTCTCGTTCTTCGAGAGGGCGAAGATTAAAGATTCCCCTATCGAGTGTCAATAGATGAAGGGTAAGATGAAGCTCCTCTCAGTTCCAGAAAATAAGATACGCATATCGACGCCGATGCGGAGGTTGGCGGTAGTCTATGCGGTTAGCTGTTCATCCTCAATCAGAAGAATAACTATTCAAGCCATACCACGATGAGGGAAATTGGAGATGATATCCTCGTCAAACATTATCTGGTGCGCCGTGCGGTGATAGTATGCTACCCGTCTACCGATGCGCTTACGAATAACGGGGATCTATCACTCATCAAAAACTCCGATGGCCGAAGAACAAAAAATAAAAAATGCGAAAAGTGTGGCTGGTGGATTATCGACGGTGAGCACTCGGGTAAGAGCACGTACCAGGATGCAGCCAGAATGACTGACAGGTAGGTACAACTGGGATCGAGAGCGCCCAACGGCTACTGGTCCTTACTTCTCCCGTTTCCCCTCGATGTCGAAATCCCGCTTCTCGCCACCGACATCCAATGTGCCCTTTCCTTTGAGCGTGTCCCCGTTGACCGTGAACTTGTACTCGATTCCGTTTCGATAATTTGATCGCCTTCAGGTTCTCCTTCGCCCCCTTTTCACCTTTTTCCGTGTCGCCGGTGCCGTCAACCGTTTGCCCTTTTTCGAAACCAGGAAAAACCATCGGCTGTCCGTTTGATCCGGAGCCGGGGTTTTCGGGTCAGAGCTTTTTCAGCGAAATTTGCGAAATCTACGAAATCTACGAAATCGGCGAAATTGGCGAAATTGGCGCTAGACCCCGCCTCTCTCTCGTAGTATCGTTACACGGAAGCTAAAATAATTTTATAACTACGATACAAATAATAACTGAGATAGTTATCAGAAAAACGGTTTCAGATGCGTGCATTCTTGTGGTGCGGAGTTGTGACAAGCTCTACCCGCATTGATCTGAACCTGAGATCGGCCCATGCTTTGTATCTAGTTTCCTTCTTACCGGTAATAATCAGTATTTCTATTGATGCCCCTTGTCAGATCACTAATTCTTGCAGTAGGGCTCTCAAAGAGATAGCGCACTTCCCATTTTGCACACGGAGCTGAAAGATTGGCGCAACATGCGGTAGTTTATCTCTTGGTTGGTGATTTCCCTGCCACCGGCATAGTCAGATCCAGTTTCCCCTTCCCATCACAATAAAATCTCGCTGCTATCTCTCATTTTGAGGTCAAGCTGAAGCAGTTTTTGCGATCTTCGAAAGAGAGCAAGGAGCTACCAGATTGAACCATCCAGCTTTTGGCCGTGAGAAGATCTAGTATTCGTTAGCTAATCGTCAGGGCTAAAAGATAGGAACTCGTAGAGGCTCAGATGAGAAAACAAACAAGTAATAAAATAGTCTTTTCAATCTCCATTCCTACTATATTTCTATTGTGGAATGTCATGAGTGTCTCGGTACTCGCTCAGACGGCGAACACTGGCGTTATTACCGGAGTTGTAAAAGATCAGGCAGGCGCGGTTATTGCTGGTGCCGCGGTTAAAGTCACCAATAAGGCCACGGGCATTTCGCGGGAAACGACAACCAATAATACAGGGTCTTATGAATTGACTCAGTTGATTCCCGGCGAATATCGTCTTGAGGTTGACCGGAGCGGCTTTTCCACATTTGTGCAGGAATTGGCAACTGTCAACGTCCTCTCGCGCGTGACGGTCAATCCGGAGATGAAGCTCTCCAGCATGAAAGCGCAGATCACAGTTACTCAAGATCAGGCCCCAATAATCGAAACGACCAGGACCGATGTCGGCGCGACCATTGGCCGCAGGGAGATGGAATATTTTCCGGTCAATGGACGCTCCTTTGCCTCGCTCGCCCAGCTCATTCCCGGCGCGAAGCCACAACCCTCCTTCGATCCGGTCAAATCCAGGACGGGGACTTTCTCGATCGGCGGCTCGACAGGACGTAATCTCAATATTACGGCAGACGGCGGCGATAATAAGGATAACCACGTGGGCGGCACCCTCCAGAACTATACGATGGAGGGAATCCAGGAATTCGCCCTTGCCACGCAGAGATTCTCCGCTTCAAATGGGAGATCGAGCGGCGCTCTTCTCTCCATCATTACAAAAAGCGGCACAAACGAACTTCATGGTTCGGCCTTCGGCTTCTTCCGCGATGATCTATTTAATGCCAATGCGGCTGCGCTTCTGGATAAAGGCAATCCTGATCTCTTCGAGAAGGACGATATGATCAAGGCTCCATTCGACCGCCAGCAATTTGGTGGATCGTTAGGCGGTCCGATCACCAAGAATAAATCATTCTGGTTTGGATCGGTCGAACACACGCGCGAAAGAGGAAGCTCAATCGTACCAAGCTTCGCTTTCGATCAGATTAAGGAGCTGGAACCATTAGGTTACCAACCTATTCGCTTCCTTCCGCAGCCATTCGATGATACTCAATTTCTCGTGAGGGGCGATTACAATCCAAAGAATGATCATTCGTTGATGGTTCGCTATGCGGGCCAGAATAATCGTTCGTTCAACGATCAAGCCGGATTCCTCACGGTATTCACCGATTTGTCCGGGGGCAATAAACAGACCAGTGATCTTCACAGTCTTCTTGGATCCTGGATCTGGACAGTCAACCAGAAAGTAGTCAATCAGTTCTTATATCAGTGGTCGACATTCAATAATAGACTGACGGCCACCAGCTCACTTCCTAACCTTTCGTTTCCGGATGGGGTGACAGTGGGCCAGAACGAACACGTTCCGGAACATACCTTCCAGAGGAAACATCAATTCCGCGACGACTTGACTTGGAACAGAGGCAATCACAGCTTGAAGTTCGGAGCGGATTTTGTCTATGAGCCGTCTCTGGGAGGCTTTGACGCTGCCGAGTCAACGGCGATCTATGAGTTCAACTTTACGATCGATCAGATCGTTCACAACCCTGACCAATTTCCGAGAGGGTTCTTCACCGACCAGGTGCGACCCGGCCCCATTACCGGTTCGCCAAGCGACGTCGAGGGGATTGGCGTCGTCGCCAATATTTTATTGGCCGGTGGCGATCCTCATTTTGATTTGAGGGATGGCGCTAAACAATTCTCCTGGTATGTTCAGAATGATTGGAAGGTCAATCGACGTTTCACGCTCAACCTCGGTGTCAGATACGACGTAGACCTTGGATTCGTCGATGCTTCACATCAAAAAGATAATCGAGTCTTCAAACTATTTCAGATCATCGGGCATCCGCTCGGATCGCGGCTGGTTAAGAATGATAAGAACAACTTCTCGCCCAGAATCGGCTTGGCCTGGGACCTGAAGGGCAACGGGCAAACGGTCATTCGAGGCGGTTACGGCCTCTACTATGATCAATCATTCTTAGACGTTCCCTTACACGCCATTCAACAGGCCAACCCCGAGATCTATGCGCTGATCGTCAACGATGCTGCGAACTTGAGTTTGGCCTCGAAGCCTCCCGTCTTTAGCAGACCACTGACCAATCCGCCAATTGGATTCGGTGAGATTGCCACCGGTAATTTGATAGATCCAAATCTCGTCTCTCCTTACACCCAGCAGATGAACATCAGCTTCGCCCGGCAGATCAGAAAGGATCTGTCGATCGAACTCGACTATATCCACATTCTCGGGTTGCACGAATTCACGGAGCTGGATGTCAATCCGCGGATCGGCCCGCTGATCGGAGCCAATCGCAAGAGCCCACTGCCGCCGAGGATCCTTGAACCGGCTCTCGAAGCGAAGAGCGAGCAGATCACGGCGGCGTTTGGACAGCCGGTTCCATTCGGCAGCATTTTTGTGATTCAGTCCGATGGCCGCTCACGGTATGACGCGTTCACTGTGTCTCTGAAGAAGGTCTATTCGAATCACTTTCAATTGAACGCTCACTATACATTGTCTAAAGCGGTGGCATGGTTCGGACGGGTTGCCGATTTTGAAGCCAATCCTCAGAACCCATTCAATAAATTCGATCCCAGGACAGACTTTGGCTATCCGGGTGAAGATGAACGGCATCGTTTCGTCGTGTCCGGCATCTTTGATCTTCCCTGGAATCTTCAGATCTCTCCAATTTTACAGTTAGCATCCGCCCGTCCGTACAACATCTCCCCTGATCCCGGTTCAGGCGGCGGCGGAGATATTAACCGTGATGGTAACTTTAACGACCGAGAGACACGCGATGGGAATGATCAACACCAACTACCGCCTGGGACCGCACGTGGCGATGGGTTTGCGCAGGTTAATTTGAGGGTATCGAAGTTCATCAAACTTAGTGATAAGAAGAAGCTGGCGCTGTTCTTCGAGGCTTTCAACTTATTCAACACCAAGAATTTCGGTAACTCCTTTGATGGGACAGTTGGCAGCCAGAACTTCAAAAAGCCTATTAACTTCTTTGGCGCGACCGGGTTTTCGGAACCTCTGGGCATCCCATTTCAGGCTCAATTCGGATTTCGCTTCAGTTTCTAGCAGCGAGGCCAACCTACCAATTCCGCGTCAGTAACATTCCGGTACTTTTATGTCAGTCAACCACTTACTTTCTCTCGCCGATCTCAGACCTGCGGATTTGGTCCGATTAGTAGAGCGCTCCATCGAATTCACTTCGAGACAAGAAAGCGATCGGACTATCCTCGCAGGAAAGGTTATCGGGATTTATTTCCGAAAACCGTCCACGCGCACTCGTACCTCGTTTACAGTTGGGGCACTCAAGCTTGGGGCTCAGACTGTCTCATTTGGCCCTGACGATCTTCAAGTCGTTACCGGGGAAACGCTTGAAGATACGGCCTGGGTACTGTCCGGCTATCTGGATGCGTTAGTTATCCGCACCAATGAAGCGATTGCTGAGATGAGGACCCTGGCTGGCCAGGATGAAATGGCCGTTATCAATGCGATGAGCGAAAACGAGCATCCATCGCAGGCCATTGCTGATCTCTCAACGATCAAGGAACGGTTCGGGCGGCTCGCTAACATCCATCTGCTCTATCTGGGCGAAGGCAACAACACGGCGGAGGCCCTGGCCTGGGCTGTAGCGCAGACGCCGGAGATGAAGGTTACTTTTGTAACGCCCGCCGGTTACGGACTGTCGGAATCAACGCTCGAAATGACTCGTCAGCAAGCCAGCCAGCACGGGTCCACAATTGTCCATCACCATGACATCGATAAACTGCCTGAGAATGTCGATGTCGTTTACACGACCCGCTGGCAAACCATGGGTGTGCCACACATCGACCCGCATTGGCGTGAAAAGTTCCGGCCGTACAGCGTCACGCTGACCTTGATGCGTCAAGTATCCAAGTCCGCTCACACCATCTTTCTTCATGATCTACCTGCCGTGTGGGGTGAGGAGGTGACGGGCGAAGTGCTCAACGGACCGCAAAGCCTCGTCTGGCGGCAAGCACACCATAAGATGTTCAGCGCGATGGCCATCCTGGAATGGTGTTTAACTGATGACACCATAAACAAAGAGCAATCTACGCATTGGTCATAAATGGAGGAATACTCATGTCACAAGCTGCTCCGATTAAGACACCAGAGGCTGCGGTCGAGATCAGCCGATCCTCTACAGCATGGCTGCGATCGGACTACATCATCGCCTTGATCACCGCCTTGATTCTGGGGATTTTCATCCTCTTGAGCACTCTCGAAACCACCCCGCCGGCGGCAGTACCCTCATCGGCGCCCTTGACCGAGTTCTCCTCCGGCCGGGCCATGCAGCACCTCGGGGTCATCGCTCAAAAGCCGCATCCCCCCGGTTCGGCAGAGCATGCGGCGGTACGTGATTATCTCGTCCGAGAAGCGACTGCCATGGGCCTTAAACCGGAGGTCCAAAAAACGACGATGAGCGTCGATCGCAACAGGGTTATCTTCGGAGCGGTAGTGGAGAATATTCTCGTAAAACTGCCGGGAACACGAACCGGAGGCAAAGCGGTGTTATTGTGCGCGCATTACGATACGGTTCCCCATGGCCCCGGCGCCAGTGATAATGGAGCAGGAGTCGTCACCTTGATAGAGACGCTGCGAACATTACGCGCCGGGCCGCCTTTGGCCAATGACCTGATCTTTCTGTTTACAGATGGCGAAGAGATCGGGCTCCTCGGCGCGGTAGCTTTCGTTGAGAAACATCCGGTAGCAAAAGACGTGAAGATTGCACTCAACTTCGATGCGCTTGGAAAAAGCGGTGCGACTATCATGTATGATACAAGCGCAAACAATGGATGGGTGATCGGCGAGCTGGCCAAGGCCGCCCCGAGGCCTGTCGCCAATTCTCTCGCCGCGCAAATTTATGAGGAGCTGCCCTTCGTCAGCGATTTGCAGGTTCTCTCAACCGAAGGCGTACAAGGGCTCAATTTCGCCTATATCGACGGCGCCTATGTGCACCACACACAACTTGACAGCCTAGAGACCATTGACGAACGCAGCATTCAACATACCGGAGCTTATGCGCTCGCTTTAGCGCGCCATTTCGGCAATATCAGCCTGGAGTCCGGGGCGAGCCGCGATGCCGTCTACTTCAGCGTACTGGGCCTATTTCTGGTCCATTACCCGATGAGTTGGGCCATTCCGTTCGCCATCGCAGTATTCGCGCTCTTTATCGCAACGGTAGTCATCGGTTTAAAGAGAAAGCGATTGACCGCCGTCGGCATGATCCTGGGCCTCATGGCCTTCGTGTTCAGCATCATTGCTTCGGCAATCGTGGTCTCGGTCCTGCAAAAAGTAGCAGGGATTTTGCCCAATGACGGTCTCTTTTTAGGCAACCCCGATGCCTACAATGGTTCACTCTATTTCTTCGGATTTGTGGCCGTGGCCATTGCCGTCATTGCTGCTCTCTATATCTGGTTTACGAGGAAGATGAGCGCCGATAACCTGGCGATGGGGGCACTGTTTCCCTGGCTGATCCTCATGCTCTATACCGCCTTCGCCTTGCCTGTCGGAAGCTATCTATTTACGTGGCCGCTGCTCTTCATTCTGGTCGCGTTGGGCATCGATTTTCTCATGAGGAAGAAGGAGACGGCTCTTCTGAAGTCAGCCGTCGGGCTTTCTCTCTCAACCTTTCCGGCCATCGTGCTGATTGTACCGCTGATCTATTTCAGCTCATTGGTCGTGAGCGCTCAAATGTCCCCAAGAATAACCGCTATTTTCATTGCGGGAACGATGCTGCCGTTAGGGTTGTTCATTTCGCAGCTCGACGTTCTATTGAAGCCGAAGAAGTGGTTACTGCCTGCAACCGCAGTCCTGGTAGGAATCACTTTTCTCTCGGTCGCCAAATTCACGTCGCACTTCGGCCGGAATAGTCGGCTGCCGGACCGTCTCTTCTATGCGATGAACGCCAATACAGGAAGAGCCATCTGGGGAAGTTTGGACAACCGGCCCGACCAGTTCACATCGCAATTTTTGACCAACGCTCCTGAAAGAGGAGTTGCCCTCGACTTTGTGGGAGTGAATCTGTCGGCTTTGATTAAGGAGGCGCCCGCTTTGACAGTGCCGGCTCCTGAGATCAAGGTCATCAGTGATACCACGGCCAACGGAATTCGTTCTCTCAGTCTGCATCTTACCTCAATCAGACAGGCTCCTCTCATCTCAGTTTCTCTAAACCCGGAGACCAAGGTCCGAGCCTTTGTCCTCGATGGAAAGCGGTATGACAAGCAGGCCAGAAATCGTTGGATGTTGAACTATCTTGCGCCTCCAGCGGAGGGAATCGAACTGGTTCTTGAATTGGAACAACCGTCAAACGTCGTCTTGCGGATTACCGATCGATCATATGGCTTACCCGAAGTGCCCGGCGCATCGTTCAAACCGAGGCCGGATTATTTAATGCCTGCCAGTGAGCCTTTCAACGACGAATTGATCGTCACCAAGACCTATGCTCTCTAGGTCAGCAAACTCCGAAGAAACTATGAGAACACTGATCGTTCTTTTGCTCGTCGGGATCGGGCCGGCGATCGGTTTAATGGCTTTGTCGTGCGGCAAGCGCTCGAATCAATCGCAGAGAATGATAACATCTCTCGATAAACCAACAACGCCTTCGGGAGAGGCCGGGAAAGTAACTTTAGGGCATTATGAGATCAAGCCTTCGGATTTACCGCCGCCATCTGCGACCCGGGATGCGGAGAATCCGCCGCACGTCATCCCACGACCGCCGGAAGCCAAATTGCAATTACCGGACGGATTTTCAGCTGCCGTTTTTGCCGAGGGAGGTTTTCTTCAATCTCGCTGGCTGGCGCAGGCGCCGAACGGTGATGTCTTTGTCGCCGACTCGAAGGGCGGCAATATTATCATCCTCCGGGACACCAATAACGATGGGATCGCCGACCAGCGCTTCACTTTTGCCTCCGTCCTCAACCAACCTTTCGGGATGGCATTTTGGCGTAACTATTTATATGTCGGGAACACCGATGCCGTGGTCCGGTTCCGCTATCAACCCGGAAAGATCAAGGCTGAAGCCAATGCCGAGAAGATTGCAAGTTTGCCGGGCTGGGGATATCGAGAACATTGGACGCGCAATCTCGCGTTCAACCCCTCGGGATCGAAACTCTATGTCACGGTCGGATCGCAATCGAATGTCGATGTCGAACCGGAGCCTCGGGCTTCAATTCTCGAATTTGATCCTGACGGGAGCGGTCGGCGAGTTTTCGCCAGCGGTCTCCGTAATCCGGTCGGCCTGGCCTTCTATCCCGGGACCAACCAACTCTGGGCAGCGGTTCAGGAGCGCGACCGACTAGGCGATGATCTCCCGCCGGATTTTGTGACGCACATCGGCGAGGGCGGCTTCTATGGTTGGCCTTACACATACATTGGGTCTCACACCGATCCGAGACATCAAGGCGAGCAGCATGAACCGCCCCTTCAAGCCATTGTGCCCGACCTTTTAATTCAGGCTCATTCCGCCGTTCTCGGTTTGACCTTTTATACGGGGACCATGTTTCCTCAGGATTATCGCGGCGATGCTTTCGTGGCCTTGCATGGCTCGTGGAATCGCTCGAAGCGAACCGGGTACAAGGTCGTGCGGATACACTTTCAAGGTCATCGTCCAGTGGGAGGGTATGAAGATTTCGTCGTTGGCTGGATGCTTTCCGAGGAGAGACCGGAAGTCTGGGGGCGGCCTTCCGGTCTCTTAACAATGAAGGACGGCTCAATGCTGATTGCGGATGACGGCGCCAATAAGATTTGGCGTATTACCTACCACGAGCCCAAACCATAATCAGCCAACAAGACACCTTATTTAACGGCAGGTGAGAGGCCCGGGTCGGACTTGCCGTTGGTCGGCAAATCACCTCCTTATTAAGCCGGTACGGACAGCTGGTGAGGGCCGGATCGGGAGCATGAATGCACAATAAAAGCGATGTCTCCGCAAATAGCACCCGCTTGCCTTCCGATGAGGTAGCGAATTTAGTTGATCTGCTTCGACAGAGAGCGATTCAACAACCAACTCAACAAGCCTATATTTTCCACGTCGACGGTGAGGAAAATCACGCGTCGCTGACCTTCGGCCAATTAGACCTGCAGGCGCGAGCTGTCGCCGCGCTAATCAGGTCGATAAAAGCACATGACAATTGTGTCTTGTTGCTCTACCCGCCGGGTCTGGAATACATCAGCAGTTTCATGGGATGCCTCTATGCGCGCGCGATCGCCGTTCCTGTCCCTCCGCCTCGCTTCAATCAAAAGATGGAGCGGATCTTGACGATCGCCGCTGATTCGGAGGCCAGGATCGTACTTACCACCAGGGCGATTTTATCCAGGATAGAAGTATTGCGTGAGAAAGCGCCGCAGCTCAGATCTCTCTTATGGCTAGCGACCGATGATCTTGATTTGAGACAGGCTGACGATTGGAGGGCTCTCGAAGTCGACGGCGACACTCTTGCATTTTTGCAATACACGTCCGGATCGACCTCGGCCCCCCGCGGGGTGATGGTGACCCACCAGAACCTTTTACATAACGAGCGGCTGATTCAAGCAGCATTCAAACAGACCAAAGACTCTTTAATTCTGAGTTGGCTTCCATTTTACCACGATATGGGATTGATCGGCGGGGTGCTTCAACCTCTCTACCTGGGCGCAAAGTGTATTTTGATGTCGCCCTACGCATTTCTGCAGCGCCCTCTTGGATGGCTTCGCGCCATCTCTGACTATCGAATCACAACCAGTGGAGGACCGGATTTCGCCTATGATCTCTGTGTCCGCAAAGCCACTCAGGAAGCTTGCCCGCCGCTAGACCTCAGCCGTTGGACAGTGGCCTTTAACGGCGCTGAACCCATTCGGCCCGAAACGATCAGCAAATTTTCCGAAACCTTTAAGCGCTTCGGCTTTAAGAGAGAATCATTCTATCCCTGTTATGGATTGGCTGAAGCGACATTATTGGTCTCAGGAGGCAAGCGGAGATCACAATCGCTGGTTGGTACTATCAGTTATGAAGCGCTTAAAGACAATCGCATTGTCAACGTGGACGCGGGGGGACCGGATAGTTATTCATTAGTTACCGGCGGCCAAATCAGGACAGGCCAGACGGTAATAATAGCCGATCCTGAGACCATGACTCGTTGTCCTGCCGATCGTGTCGGAGAGATTTGGATCTCCGGGCCGAGCGTAGCGAGAGGCTATTACAATCGCATCGCGGAGACTCGCGAGACCTTTCAAGCCTCCCTGGCTGACACCGGCCAGGGACCGTTCCTTCGCACCGGCGACCTGGGGTTCATCAAAGACGGTGAGTTGTTCATTACTGGCCGCCTCAAAGACCTCATTATCATTCGAGGACAGAACTATTATCCGCAGGACATCGAGGCGACGTTGCAAAACAGCTCTCCCGCGTTGCGTAAAGGCTGTGGCGCAGCATTCTCAATCGACGTGGACGGCCAGCAGCGATTGGTCATCGTTCAGGAGGTCGCCGGTCGCCGCCCACAGAACCTGGACGCCATCATCGAATCGATTCGCCAAGCAGTATCCGAAGAGCATCAGTTACCACCCTATTCCATCTGCCTTATCAGGGAAGGAAGCATTCACCGCACCTCCAGTGGAAAGATCCGCCGCCGCGAATGTCGAAGCGACTTCCTGGCAGGCCAACTCAAGATTATCGCCGCCTGGCAAGAGTCTGCGATCTGTGAGAGCCAGGATTCGAACTTCTACCTGGAGACATTGCCAACTGACGTCATCGGGATGGAAAAGTGGTTAACTTCTCTGTTGGCGGCGAAGCTGGGCGTCGCTCCGAGCGAGATCGATGTCAACAGGTCGATTCCGGGATACGGTCTGGATTCGTTGGCGGTCCTCGAGCTCATGCACAGCATCGAGGACCGCCTCGCGGTCTCCATCTCGATGTCCGACTTCTTCCAGGCGGCAAGCCTCAGTGAGCTGGGGAGACTGTTGCTCGAGCTGATGGACGGCTCTTTGGATTCCATCTCAGTCTCTATCTTGCCGCAAAAAGAGATCACTGAATTCAATCTTTCACGCGGGCAACAGGCGCTCTATTTCCTCCACCAATTAGTTACCGATTCAGCAGCCTACAATGTAGCGGCACTCGGAAGAATTCGAAACCGCTTTGAGGTGGCAGCGTTGCGAACGGCCTTTCAAACATTGATCGACCGTCACGCCAGCCTACGAACCAATTTCATGACCGCGGCCGACGGAACTAAACAAAGAATAGCAGAACGGCAGGACATAAGTTTCAGAGAGGAAGATGCTCGAACCTGGACCGAAGATGAGCTGGACAGGCAGATCCGGGAGGAAGCAACCCGCAGGTTCAATCTGGAAGAAGATCGGCTGCTGAGAATCACTCTCTATCAGAGCGCGGAAGATTTCCGGCTGTTGATGGTTGCACATCACATTATCATCGATTTCTGGTCCCTCGGAATATTGATCAAGGAACTGGGTCTCCTCTATGCCGCGCAAGTATCGGGAACCGATGCGTTCCTCCCACCCCACGCGGCTCAGTTCAGTGATTACGTCCAATGGCAGGATGAACTATTGAGCGGACTTGAGGGCGAGCGGTTGTGGAGTTACTGGAAGAATAGACTGAGCGGTGAATTGCCCGTCTTGAATCTGCCGACTGACCGGCCTCGTTTGCCGGTTCAAACATATGCCGGAGACTTCAACTGCTTCAAAATTCCGCGAGAAACAGCAGATCGGCTGAATCAACTGAGCAGAATGTCGGAGACGACACTCTTCACGACACTGGCTGCGATATTCGAGACCTTGCTGCACCGTTACACCGGGCAGAATGATCTTCTCCTCGGAGTCCTGACCAACGGAAGAAGCCGGTCCGGATTCAAGGATGTTATCGGTTATTTCGTCAACCCGATCGTGATCAGAGCAAATTTCTCAGATGATCTCGCCTTTAGTTCGCTGCTGCCAGAAACGAGGTTGACGGTGCTTGAAGCCTTCGAACATCAGGATTATCCCTTCGCATTGCTGGTCGAGAAGTTGCAGCAAGCGCGCGATGCCGCCCGCCCGCCTTTGATACAAGCCATGTTTATCTATCATCAGGCGCATTTGTCGGGTCAGGACGCGATTGCGCAATTTGCGATCGGCGATGTCGGATCGGCCCTGAAAATCGGAGGAATCGAGCTCGAATCTCTTCCGCTGAATCGAGGCGTGACTCAATTTGAGCTCACGCTCAGAGTAGCAGTTTCAATCGAGGGAAACATTCGGGGGTTGATTGAATATAACACGGACCTCTTCGATGCCGGCACGATTGCGCGGATGACCGATCATTTCCAAATGCTCTTAGCCGGAATCATTGAAACGCCTAGCCTACCGGTCTCAGATCTGCCGATCATGCGGAACCCCGAGCTTGACCAGGTGCTTTTCGATTGGAATCAAACGGGCAGCAATCATTCCGAGGAGCGATGCCTGCATCAACAGTATGAAGAGCAAGTTCACCGAATCCCGGATGCAGTCGCGGTCAGCTTCGGGGAAGCACAGGTCACTTATGAGGAATTAAATGCGAGAGCCAATCAATTGGCTCACCACTTGATCAAGCGTGGAGTTCGCGCTGAGACTCGCGCAGGGATCTGTGTCGGTCGCTCCGTAGAGATGATTGTCGGGTTGCTGGCGATCCTCAAATCCGGCGGAGCATATGTACCGCTCGATCCCGATTTTCCACCACAGCGGTTGTCTTTGATGATCGCAGACTCCGATATTGGCGTGATCGTCACCCAGCAACGGATGAGCGAAATTCTTCCCGCCACTGCCGTCCAGACGGTTTACCTCGATACGCATCATGATTTGATCGGCCGCGAAAGCAAAGCGGACCCCGCGGTGACGGTCTTCCCCGAAAACATGGCATACGTGATTTATACCTCCGGCTCAACGGGAAAGCCCAAAGGAGTGCAGGTGGAACATCGCAATGTCGCCAATTTTTTTCATGCGATGGATAGTTTGTTGGGAAGCGAACCACAGGGCCGTTGGCTGGCTCTCACCAGTATTTCATTTGATATCTCGGTCCTTGAGTTGTTCTGGACACTTTCACGTGGCCTCCCGATCGTGATTCAAGAAGAACAGAAGTTCATTCAGCGGGGCGTCAATCCACAGGGTAAGACCGACGATCGAGAGTTGGAATTTAGCCTCTTCTATTTTGCCAGTGATGAGAGCGAGATTGCGGATGACAGATACAGGCTGCTTTTCGAAGGGGCCAAATTTGCCGACCGCCATGGGTTCACCGCCGTCTGGACCCCGGAGCGGCACTTTCATCCCTTTGGCGGCCTCTACCCGAATCCTTCGGTGACAGGCGCTGCAATCGCGGCGATCACCGAAAGGGTGGAGATTCGAGCTGGAAGCGTGGTTCTGCCTTTGCATAATCCTGTGCGGGTCGCGGAAGAGTGGGCTGTTATCGATAATATCTCGAAAGGCCGTGCCGGCATCTCTGTCGCTTCGGGATGGCATGTCGATGATTTCGCCCTCATGCCCAACAACTATACCGATCGCAAAGAGGTAATGCTTGGGCATCTCGAGACGATCCGAAAGCTCTGGCGCGGAGATCACGTGACATTACGAGGCGTCGCGGGAAATCAACTGAGCGTGAAGCTCTTTCCCCGGCCCGTTCAACCAGAGTTGCCAATCTGGATTACGGCAGCAGGCGCCCCGGACACCTTTCAGACCGCCGGAGAGATCGGGGCAAATCTTTTAACACATCTGCTGGGACAAACAATCGGAGAGTTGAACGAGAAGATAGCGCTCTATCGCAAGGCCTGGCGCAAACATGGTCACGGCCCCGGCGCCGGGCATGTCACGCTCATGGTCCATACCTTCCTCGGCCATGATCTGGCTGAGGTCAGAGCGAGGGTCAAAGGGCCGTTCTGCTCATACTTGAAGAGCTCCTATGGATTGATCAAAAACTTGCTCCGAAGTTTAGGGGAGGGGGGCGATCAAGGAGACCTCTCGACAGAGGATCTGGATGCTCTGCTGTCGCACGCTTTTGATCGCTACTCTCAGACAAGCGGGTTGATCGGCACCGTCAACACCTGTCTCGAAACCGTCGAACGAATAAGAGCGATCGGCGTCGACGAAATTGCCTGCCTGATCGATTTTGGAGTTGAGATCGAATCGGTGATCGAGAGCTTTAGCTTGCTGGAGAATTTAAAGGATTTGGCTAACCGCAAGCGTCCGGAGCCGGAGGCAAGTTACTCGATTCCCGCTCGACTGACGAGCCAAGCTATCACACATCTGCAGTGTACGCCTTCCACAGCAAGACTATTGTCATACGATCCTGAATTCTTCGGTGCCATACCGGGGTTGAAGAAACTATTGATCGGAGGGGAGGCGTTGGCGCCGGCGCTCGCACAGACACTCGAAACAGTGATCTCGGGTGACATTTATAATATGTACGGCCCGACAGAAACGACGATTTGGTCTACTTCGGAACGGATGGAGAAACCGTTCGAACAAATAACGATCGGTCGCCCGATCGCCAACACCGAAATTTATCTTCTGGATCGAAGACTTGGACCGTTGCCCGCTGGTATCATCGGAAATCTCTATATTGGCGGGCAAGGAGTTGTCCGGGGTTACCTCAATTCGCCTGAACTGACAGCAGAGAGATTCATTCCCGACAAATTCAGCCAACGTACAGGAGCGCGCTTATATGCGACTGGCGACCTGGCGCGTTATCTGCGAGATGGAAGGATCGACTTTCTTGGACGAATCGATCAGCAAGTGAAGCTCCGTGGCCATCGAATCGAGCTTGGCGAGATCGAGGCGGCGCTCGATACCCATCCTGCCGTCCTTCAGTCAGCAGTGAACTTTCAAGAAGACGCGCGAGGCGACAAACGATTAATTGCTTATGCGGTCTTCGAGCCGGAGACCTCGCTCACACTCTCTCAGATGAGAGAATTCCTCAAGGACCGGCTCCCGGACTACTTGATCCCGTCGGCACTCGTGCAACTGGATGCGATGCCGCTGACGCCGAACGGAAAGATCTACCGAAAAGGGTTACCTGTCATTGAGCAGATCAAGGGAGAGAGCGAAAGGGTACCGGACCCGCCGCGGAATCACGTCGAAGAAGCACTCTCATGGATGTGGGCTGAGGTCCTCGGTGTCGAAGAGGTAGGAATTCACGATGACTTCTTCGAGATCGGCGGCCATTCGATCCTGGCTTCGCAACTGGTCTCCCGCTTACGTGAAACCTTCCATCTTGAACTATCGCTACGAGCCTTCTTTGATGCGCCCACCGTGGCCAAACTGACCGAAGTTATAACCATGGGGAAAGAGCAAGCCGCGAAAGTCGAGAGAATTGCGGAACTGCTGATGAATGTCATCAATTACTCTGACGATGAAGTCGAGGCCATGCTGGGCGAGAGCTAACCGATAAATTGAACGGATCATCTCAGATCCTAAAAGAACTCCGTTTCCAGAGAACTTCGCGATGACCGATCGAAGCCAACCGCGTCAGGCCGCCTCTTTCGTGAACCCACGTCCGTTCGACTTCACAGACCTCAACAGGTTTGCCGAAGACGTTCCGCACAATGCGTTTCGCCAGCTGCGCCTCTTAACGCCTGTCTACTGGAACCCGGCGCCCACACCGGCCATGCCGGAGGATGGGTTTTGGCTGATCACCAGGCACAGTGACATTGTGCGCATCGAGGAGAATCCAGCCATTTTTTCATCTCACTTCGGGCTCACTCTGGCAGATGCGCCATCGGCAAGAACCAGTCCTCAATGGTCGATGGTCAGAGACGGGCTCACTCATCTCGATCCGCCGGAGCATTCTGCGCACCGGCAGATTGTGGCCCCATCGTTTACACCGCGCGCGATTGCGGCGATGGAGAACAGGATTCGGGCGACTGCAATCGAAGTGATCGAACATGCCTGCGAATTGCGCGAATTTGATTTTGCTACTGAGATCGCGCTTCGGTTTCCAGTGATTGTCGTTCTCGGGGAGGTGCTCGGTCTTCCTCGCGAGGACTTTGAGCGCGCGGTGCGCTGGAGTGATGTCATCGTCGCGCCCAGGGACCCCGAGTTTTCATCATGGGAAGGCGCGGCGGTAGTTCAAGAAATCTACAATTACGCGCTATCGACCCTGGCGGCTCGCCGGCGGGAACCGAAGCAAGACGTATTGAGCGTCCTCGCCCATACCAAAACCGCCGACGGAAGCTATATGAGCGACGAAATGTTCGCCAGATATTTCTGGTCGTTACTGACGGGCGCATTCGACACCACCGCGAGCGCGATTTCCGGAGGATTGCTGGCGCTCATCTCATTTCCGGAACAGTACGAAAGGTTGCTCCTCGATCATTCGCTGCTGCCGACGGCAGTGGAAGAAATGCTCCGGTGGGAAACGCCGACGATCTATTTTCGACGAACGACAATGGCGGACACCGAGATTAACGGCCAACAAATCCGGCAAGGCCAGCGGGTCGTGATGTGCTACGCGTCCGCGAATCGCGATGAAGATGAATTCGTCAATCCGGATACTTTCGACATCAGCCGCAAACCCAATAACCATTTGTCATTTGGGCATGGACGGCATTTCTGTCTGGGAGCGAATCTCGCGCGCGCCGAGATCCGAATCCTGTTCGAACAGATCATTCAACGCCAACTCCGCCTTGAGTTGCGCGGCGAGATTAAACGCGCGCTCTCCAATTTTCAAAATCGGATCAAAAAAATGCCCGTCTCGATCTCCCTTACCTGAGCCGGTTTTACAAGAAAATCTGACCGACAACCTACCTGGATGAGGCAGAGTGGATGACGCGAAAACACCAAAGTGATCAGGGGCTCTCACCAAAGAAGCGGGCCCTCCTACATAATTTGATCCAGAGCGAAGGGCTTGGATCGCCGATTTCTCAAACAATACCCGCCCGGAGCACTCGTGACTCGGCAACGCTGTCGTTCGCCCAAAAACGTCTCTGGTTTATCAACGAGTTAGAGCCCGGCAATCCTGCTTACAATGACTATTTTTCGTTCCGCCTCAAAGGACAAGTCAATAGAGCGGCATTACAACAGTGCATTGCGGAGAGCATTAATCGTCACGACGTGCTCCGAACAACATTCAAGGTGGTCAGTGGCGAACCGGTACAAGTAGCAGATGCTTTCCTGAACTTTGATCTTCAAACTGTGGATTTGTGTGAGCTGCCGCAACGCGCGGCGAACGTCCTTGCGCTTAATCTTGCTGTCGAGGAGGCTCGAAGACCTTTCGACCTCGAACACGGTCCCTTGCTGAGAATGATTCTGCTTCAGACCGCAAGCGATGAAGGATTGTTGCTCTTTACCATTCATCACATTATCTCCGATGGTTGGTCGCTGGGAGTTTTGATCAAAGAACTGACAGCTTTCTACGAAGCCTATTCGATCGGGGCACAATCGGCGCTGCCCGAACTTCCCATTCAGTACGGCGATTTTGCAGAGTGGAATAAGGAATGGGTAGAGATAACTGTCCTCAAATCCCAGCTTCCCTATTGGATAAAACGATTGGCTGACGCTCCGTTGCTGCTCAACCTGCCTTTTGACCGTCCACGCCCGGTGACGCGAAGCTATCGCGGCAGCAAGTTTTCCCTGGATGTAAGTTCCCATCAGGACCTCAGTCTTAAGCAATATAGCCGGCAAAACGGCACAACCGCATTCATGGTGTTGATATCCGCGTTCAACGTCCTTCTGTACCGCTACACCGGACAACGTGACATATTAATAGGCACCTCGATAGCAGGCCGTAACCGCTCGGAAACTGAAAACCTCATCGGGTTATTTGCCAATCTGCTGGTGTTGAGGACTGAACTATCCGGAACCTTGAGTGTTGAAGAATGCTTCGCTCGCTGCAAAGAGACGGCAGTATCTGCATTCGCCTATCAGGACGTGCCATTCGAGATTCTCGTCGAGGAGTTAAACCCGGAAAGAGGGTTGAGTTACAACCCAGTTGTCCAGGTTCTCTTTGCATTTCAGAACGCCCCCGCAGAAGATTTGAAGCTGCCGTGGATGACTCTGCGACGTTTTGATATCGATGCAGGGACGACAAAATTCGATCTGAGCCTGATCTTCATTGAGACAGAACAGGGATTAAAAGGAACCATTGAGTACAACACCGATCTGTTTGAGGCAGAGACGATCCGGCAGATGGGCCAACACTATCTAACTTTGCTGGAAGGTATACTGGTCCTGCCACAGTGCCGTGTGATGGAACTGCCGCTGATGAGTGAGCAGGAACGGCAGGAGGTGCTCGTCGCGTGGAATCAAACGGCAGCCGAGTTCCCGCAAGACCGCTGCGTTCACCAGTTGTTCGAGCAACAGGTCGATCTCAGACCCGACGCCATCGCCGTCGTCTACCAGGGAGATTGGTTGACCTATCTCGAGCTCAACCGGAGAGCCAATCAATTGGCCCACTACCTGCGGGAGATGGGCGTCGGCGCTGAGGTGAAGGTTGGTCTCTGCCTCGAGCGCGGCCTCGAGATGATCGTCGGCCTGCTCGGCGTACTCAAAGCCGGCGGCGCCTATCTGCCTCTCGATGCGGATTATCCCCAAGAGCGACTCGCCTATTTGATCAGCGATGGGAACTGCCTCGTGACCATCTCCACCACCTCGCTGGTTGAAAAACTCCGCGGCCTTGACACTGCAGTGATCCTCGTGGATGCCGACCGGGCTCGCCTCGTCACGCTCTGTGATCGGAATCCTCTCGGACCGCTCGCCTCGGACAATCCGGCCTATCTCATCTATACCTCCGGCTCGACGGGCCGTCCTAAAGGCGTCATCGTCGGACATCGACAGCTCGTCAACTATACCGTCGCACTGGGAGAGAAGCTCCAACCGAGTATCGGAGCTTCCTTCGCGCACCTCACGACGATCGCTGCCGACCTCGGCAATACCATGCTCTTTCCCAGCCTGGCCGGCGGGGGTCGCTTACATCTCATCGATCAAGAGCGAGCCTCGGACGCCCAGGCCCTGAGTGAGGACTTCGTCCGGGAGCCGATCGATTACCTCAAGATTGTGCCGTCGCATTTAAGGGCCTTGCATACGACCAGGAGGGGGCAGCAGATCATGCCGCGGCGCGCGCTCGTCATCGGAGGAGAGGCGGCCAGTGTGGAATGGATCGAGCAGTGGCGCAGCCGGCAGCCGGCTTGTCGGATCATCAATCACTATGGTCCGACCGAGACGACGGTCGGAGTCCTCACCCACACCGTGGTGGCTGGAGAGAATTGGGAAACAAGCAACGGGATGATCGTTTTGGGCAGACCGATCAGCAATGCCCAGGTCTACCTTCTGGACGAGCGGCAGGAGCCGGCGCCGGTGGGAGTAGCGGGAGAGCTCTACATCGGCGGCGAGGGAGTAGCGAGGGGGTATCACAACCGCGGCGGAGAAACGGCCGAGAAGTTCATCGCCAATCCATACGGAGGAGCCGGGAGCCGGATGTATCGAACGGGAGATCGAGCACGTTATCAAGAGGACGGCAAGATCGAGTTTCTCGGGCGCGTGGATGATCAGGTGAAGATTCGCGGTTATCGGATCGAACTGGGAGAGATCGAAGCCGCTCTCACTCAGCATCCGTCGGTCGAGCAGGTCGTTGTGCTGGCCAGAGAAGACGAGCCGGGAGAGAGGCGATTAGTGGCATACCTGGTGGTCAGAGAGGAAGTGAGCAACCAGGAGCTGAGGACGTCTCTGGGTGAGAAGTTACCGGAGTACATGATGCCGGCGGTGTTTGTTGTCGTGGAGCGAATGCCGTTGACGCCCAATGGAAAGATCGATCGGCGGGGGCTGCCGAAGCCGGACCTCAAACCCCCCCAAAGCGGTTCCGTCGCGCCACGCACCGCCGC
>Ga0081539_10001959_pt1 | contig 31364 bp, 23 predicted proteins | sample TabmetS4T2R2_FD_71023 | JGI IMG/M metagenome (GOLD analysis project Ga0081539, IMG submission 71023) | Tabebuia heterophylla rhizosphere microbial communities from the University of Puerto Rico - S4T2R2 | ecosystem: Host-associated > Plants > Roots > Rhizosphere ... | reverse complement strand
CTGGTCGGCTCGAACGGGGCCGGCAAGACGACCCTCCTCAAGATCCTCCTCGGGCTCATCGACGCGACGGGCGGTGAGGCAAAGGTCTTCGATCTCGACGTCAGGAAGCGCGGCACGGAAATCCGGCAGTACGTCGGTTACATGCCCGAGCACGATGCCCTCCCGCCCGACTCCTCCGCGACGGATGTCGTCGCACACCTGGCCGAGATCTCCGGTTTGCCCGCCTCCGCCGCCCGGGAGCGGACGGCGGAGGTGCTGCGTCATGTGGGGCTGTACGAAGAGCGATACCGGCTGATCGGCGGCTATTCGACCGGGATGAAGCAGCGGGTCAAGCTCGCCCAGGCGCTCGTCCACGACCCGAAGCTGCTTCTCCTCGACGAACCCACCAACGGCCTCGATCCAGCGGGCCGCGACGAGATGCTCGACCTTGTTCGACGCACCGGCCGCGAGTTCGGCATGACGGTCATCGTCGCGAGCCATCTCCTCGGCGAGATCGAGCGGGTCTGCGAGTTCCTCGTGGCGATCGAGGCCGGCCGTCTCCTCCGAGCCGCCCCGCTGACGACCTTCACCGAGCAGACCGGCGTCCTCGCGGTCGAAGTCGAGGAGCGAGCCGACGCCCTCGCCGCGCGCCTCGTCGAACGCGGTCTCCAGGCCCGTGCAGACGGACGGTCGGTTCTCGTTGCCCTCGAGGACGAGCGGCCGTATGACATCGTCCGCGATGAGCTCGCGTCGCTCGGCCTGCCCCTCGTGAAGCTCGAGCAGCGCCGCCACCGGCTCGAGGACCTCTTCAGCGACGCGACCGAGGCAGAGTCGGCGGCATGAGCGAGGAACCTCGGGTGCCAGGCTGGGAGATGCCAGGACCGGTCGTCGATCCCGCGACCCCGGCGGTCGCAGTTGGTGCGACCGGCAGCATCTATGACCTCGGCTACCGGCGGTACGATGGTCCTCGCCTCGGCCGGCCTCACGCCATCCGGGCGCTGCTCCTGCATTCGCTGAAGGTTGCGTACGGCATCGGACGAGGTGGCCGGGCCAAACTCGCGCCAATCATCCTTGGCGGCTTCGCGGTCATCCCCGCGATCATCGGTGTCGGGATCATCGCTCTCGCCCGTCAGCTCGGCGAAGGCAGCCGCATCATCGAGGAGGCGAACCCGATCCGCCACGACACGTACTTCAGCGTCATTCTCGTGCCCGTCAGCCTGTTCACGGCGATCCAGGCACCAGAGATCGTCGGGCGCGACCAGCGCTACAGCCTGTTGTCTCTGTACTTCTCGCGGGCTCTGCGGCGGCTCGACTACTCGCTCGCGCGGTATCTCGGAATGGTGCTGGCGATGCTGATCTTCCTGCTCCTGCCGCAGGTCATCATCTTCGGCGGGCTCGTTCTCTCCGCCGCCGACGTCGGCAAGGAGCTGAGAACCGAGCTCGGCCTGGTTCCGCCCACGGTCGCCCAGGCAGTCATTGCCAGCATGCTGCTGGCGGGTGTGGCGACGGTGATCTCGTCGTACACCCCACGGCGGCTCTATGCCACTGTGGGCATCATCGTCGTCCTCGCCGTGGCGCCGATCATCACGAACCTCCTCGTCGAGCTCGGCACCGCGGATATCGCTCGCGTAGCCGTGCTCGCCAGCCCACCCGATGTGCTCGATGCGACGAACGCCTTCCTCTTCAACCGCGGCTCGACGACCGAGGTCGTGACGAGGGCCGCCCTGCCGGGGCTCGCTTACGTCAGCGCCGCCTTGGTGATCACGGCTGCCGCCGTCGGCGTCCTCGTCCGAAGGTTCGAACGGATCGCGGTGTGACGACCGCCGCGCCACCCAAACCGATCAGTCTCGAACACGTCTCGCGCTGGTACGGCAACGTCGTCGCCGTCAACGACATCTCGCTTTCATTGGGTGCCGGGGTGACCGGCCTCCTCGGGCCGAATGGCGCCGGCAAGTCGACGCTCCTGCACATGATGGCCGGATTGCTCCGCCCATCCGCGGGCCGTCTGCTCGTCCTCGGGGCGCCGCCGTGGCAGGCACCGGCGATCTATCGCCACGTCGGGCTCGTCCCGGAACGCGAGGCCGTCCACGGCTTTCTCACGGGCCGCGAGTTCATCGAGATGAACGCGCGGCTCCAGGACCTGACCGACGCGCCGGCCGCCACCGCCCGCGCGCTCGCGACGGTTGACCTCCTCGACGCGGCAGACCGGCCGGTCGGCACGTATTCGAAGGGCATGCGCCAGCGGGCGAAGGTCGCGGCAGCCCTCGTCCACGATCCGCCGGTCCTGCTCCTCGACGAGCCGTTCAACGGCATGGACCCGCGCCAGCGGCTGCACATGATCTCGCTGCTCCGGCGGATGGCTGCCGAAGGCCGGACGATCCTTTTCTCGTCGCACATCCTCGAGGAAGTCGAGCGTCTCGCCGACGCCATCCTCGTGGTCTACGCCGGCCGTCTCGCGGCGTCGGGCAACTTCCGCGAGATCCGGCGACTCATGACGGATCGCCCTCACACATTCCTCGTCCGCTCATCCGACGATCGCGCACTGGCGGCCCGACTGGTCGAGCACGCCGCCGTCTTCGGGATCGATCTTGGCGGTGGGCGACTCTCGGTTTCTTCGTCGGACTTCGGCGCGTTCACACGGATCCTGCCGGTGGTTGCCCGTGACGCGTCGATCTCGCTCTACGAAATGCTGCCGACAGACGATTCGCTCGAGAGCGTCTTCGCCTACCTGGTGCGTCGATGACGACGATCGCGACGATTGCCGACGTCACGCTTCGGGCGCTCCTCGGCCGGCGACGCACGATCCTGTTGTTGCTGCTCGCCGGTTTGCCCGTGCTCGTCGGCCTGCTCGCGAGACTCGGCGGAGGCCGCCTGGACGCCGCACCGATCCTCGACGCGTTGATCGTGCGCCTCGTGCTACCGCTGACGGCGCTCGTCTTCGGCACTGCGGCACTGGGCTCCGAGCTCGACGACGGCACCGCGGTGTACATCCTCCTCAAGCCGATCCGGCGCTGGCAGATCGTCATCGCGAAAGTGGGGGTCGCCGGGCTGCTCAGCGGCGCGCTGGCGGTGGGCTCGACGCTGCTCACGGGCGTCCTCGCCGGTGGTGTGGGCGGAACGTCACTGGGGACGACGTTCGGTGTCGCGGTCGCTACCGGTCTTGCCGCGTTCGCGTATACGGCGCTATTCGTCGCCGCGAGCGCGATCACGGGCCGCGCCCTCGTATTCGGCCTGATCTACGTCCTCGTCTGGGAAGGGGCGCTGGCCGGCATCCTCGAGGCGACAAAGATCGTCAGCATCCGCGAGGCGACATTGGGTCTGGCGAGTGCGCTTGCACCGAAAAGCAGCGGCATCCCCACCGGCCTCGACCCATCCCAGGCGGTGCTCCTGCTCGGGCTCATCCTGGGCGGAGCGCTGTTCGTGGCGTCGGTCCGACTGGCGGGCTACGAGGTGCGGGGGACGGAATAGGCCGGCTTTCCCGGCCGATGCGGTCTGCCGACGCTCCGCCGGCGCGGCGCTCGCCAGAACCCGGTTTCGAGTTGATTGCGCTCATGGTTAACGATCGACCGTCCGCTGTGGCCTGATCGTTGCGTGTCAGCGCAACCGTCTCGATATCGCCTCTGTCCGACACCCTTGCGCCGACGCCTGATATACTCCCTGGGAGTATGAAGACAGAGCACGACATGCCCGATGGTCACGAGATGCACGGCGGCCATCAGCATCAGGCGGGCCATGAGCATCCGGCGGGCCATGGCGCTCACGCAGGCCACGACGCGCCCACCGCGCCTAACGCCCAAGGTGTCCACGACGCCCACGACGCCCACGACGCCCACGACGCCCACGGCGGACACGGTGGTCATGGCTCCCACGGCGGCCACGGCGATCACGCGGCCATGTTCCGCGACAAGTTCTGGCTGACTCTCCTCCTAACGATCCCGATCGTCGTCTGGTCGACCGATATCCAGGAATGGCTCGGCTATCGCGCGCCCGTCTTCCCCGGATCGGACCTGATCCCGGCGATCCTCGGCGTGATCGTTTTCGTGTACGGCGGCCGCGTCTTCCTCGAGGGCGGTATCGACGAGCTCCGTCAGCGCCAACCGGGAATGATGACGCTCATCGGCCTGGCCATCATCGTGGCCTTTGCGACCTCGCTGGCGGCGACGTTCGGGCTGTTCGATGTCGAGATCTGGTGGGAGCTCTCGACGCTGATCACGATCATGCTCCTTGGTCACTGGCTGGAGATGCGGGCGATCGCACAGGCAAGCGGCGCGCTCTCGGCGCTGGCCGCTCTTCTGCCGGACGACGCCGAGCGCGTCCGCGACGGCGCGACCGAGAACGTGCCACTGGCCCAGCTCGTCGACGGCGACATCGTCCTCATTCGCCCGGGCGGCCGCGTGCCTGCTGACGGCGACGTCGTCGAGGGCAGCGCCGACGTCGACGAGTCGATGCTCACGGGCGAATCGCGACCCGTGGCCAAGGAGCCGGGCGCCTCCGTCGTTGCCGGTTCGGTCGTCGCGGGCGGCAGCCTGCGGATCCGCCTGACCGCCACCGGCGAGCGGACAGCGCTGTCCGGGATCATGCGTCTCGTGGAGGCGGCCCAGAATTCCGCCTCTCGCGCTCAGGCGCTGGCCGATCGGGCCGCCGCACTGCTGTTCTACCTCGCCCTCGGCTCGGGCATCGTGACGCTGGCCGTATGGTGGCTCGTCGGCCGTCCCGAGGACGCTCTCGTCCGGACGACGACCGTGCTCGTCATCTCGTGCCCCCATGCGCTCGGGCTGGCGATCCCGCTCGTCATCTCGATCAGTACCTCCCTCGGCGCCCGCAACGGCCTGCTCGTCAAGGACCGCCTGGCCCTGGAGCGAGCCCGCAATCTCGACCTCGTCGTCTTCGACAAGACCGGCACCCTTACGAGGGGCAGGCCCGCGGTCGTCGCGATCGCCGGCGACGAGAGCGAGGTCCTCCGACTGGCCGCCGCCGTCGAGGCCGATTCCGAACATCCGCTGGCCCGGGCAATCGTCGAGGCGGCCGGCAAGCGTGGTCTCCAGGCACCGAGTGCGTCGAACTTCGAGGCCCTTGCCGGGCGCGGCGCACGCGCGGTCGTAGGTGGCCAGCCGGTCATCGTCGGTGGCCCGCGGCTGCTCGGCGAGCTCGGCGCGACGCCCTCGCAGGAGCTTCAATCCACAGCTGATCGATGGTCGAGCGAGGGGCGGACGGTGCTCTACGTCGTCGCCAGAGATGCGGTCGTTGGGCTCATCGGTCTCGAGGATGAGATCCGGCCGGAGTCAGCCGAGGCCGTCGCCCGCTTGCATGAGCTCGGCGTGGGCGTCGCGATGATCACCGGTGACAGCCGCCAGGTGGCCGAATCGGTCGCCCGCCGCCTCGGCATCGACGACGTCGCCGCCGAGGTGCTGCCGGCCGACAAGGCCGACGCGGTGACAGCATTCAAGCAGGGTGGCAAGCGGGTTGCGATGGTCGGCGATGGTGTGAACGACGCACCCGCGCTGGCGACGGCGGACGTCGGGATCGCGATCGGGGCCGGCACGGACGTCGCGGTCGAATCGGCGGGGATCGTCCTTGTCCGCGACGATCCGCGGGACGTCGTCGGGGCGATCACGCTGTCGCGCGCCTCGTACCGCAAGATGATCGAGAACCTGGTCTGGGCCGCCGGCTACAACCTCCTCGCCATCCCGATCGCGGCGGGCGTCCTGTCGCCGTGGGGGATCGAGCTGCCGATGGCTGTCGGCGCGGTCGCGATGAGCCTCTCGACGATCGTGGTCACCGCAAACGCGCAGCTCCTCCGGACGTTGCGGCTGCGACCGGTCCCGCAGCCGGCGGTCTCACCCGCCCCCGCCTGAGGCGTCGCTTCCGGTCCGCGCGTGCTCCCGGTCCGGGCGTCGCCCGGGACCAACGGGTGCTTCACCTCGGCCTCCCCGCCCGGCACCCTGTTGCCGTGGCCATTGAATTCGTCGGGTTCACCGGCGACATCAGGATCGTCGGGCAGATCCCGCTCGCGGACGATCGATTGAGCGACATGCTCAATTCGGTCGCCCGGATCGTCGTCCGTGGAGCGGCGCTCGAGGATCTCGACACCGGACGCCAGGAGAACGGCGACGTGCCGATCCCGTGCGGCGACTTCCTCGTCGTCGCCGGGACGGGGCGGCGAGGGATGGAGAACCTGCGCAAGAGGACCGTGCAACGGCCCGTTGTGATGGGCCTCGGGAGGTTCACCGTTACCGGCAACCTCCATGTCTCGCCATCGGCCGATGTGGCCTCGCGCGGCGGTCAACCTGACGAGCTCCTCGTCGGCCGCGATCTCCTCGTCCCGTTCACTGAGGCCACGATCGAATATGCGCGTTGTGGCCGGCCCACGACCGAGACCTGGGAAACACTGCTCGTCAATCGTGCCCGGGTCCGCTGGATCGAGGCGGCCGACGCGATGGTGAGCGTCCTCGCCGACGATCCGGTCGCACCGCAGCGCGGTGTCGCCAAGCGGCGCTGGATCAAGGACTTTTCGCCCGTCCCCGACTGAGCACCGGTTGGACCGGGCTAGGCGTCGCCGGTCGGGACGCCGAGGATGTTGAACCCACCGTCGACGTACACGACCTCGCCGGTCACGGCGCTCGACAGGTCACTCGCGAGATAGACGGCGGTCTTGCCGACGTCCTCGATCGTGATATTTGCGCGTAACGGCGTGATTTCGTCGAAGGTGCCATACATCTTCTTGAAGCCAGTGATGCCGGCCGCCGCAAGGGTCCGGATCGGGCCGGCGCTGATCGCATTCACGCGAATACCTTCCGGTCCGAGATCGGCAGCCAGGTAGCGCACACTCGCCTCGAGGGCGGCCTTCGCGACGCCCATGACGTTGTAGTTGCGGACGACCTTCTCGGCGCCGTAGTAGGTCAGTGTCAGGACCGACGAGCCGGCGTGGAGGACCGGTCGCGCCTCGCGCACGAGCGCGACGAGCGAATACGCGGAGACGTCGAGGGCGAGCGCGAAGCCCTCCCGTGAGGTGTCGACAAAGGCGCCATCGAGATCCTCGCGTCGCGCGAACGCGAGCGCGTGCACGAGGACATCGAGCTCGCCGTTTGCCGACTGCCACTTCTCGATGACGGCGCGGATCTGGTCGTCGCTCTGGACGTCGCAGGGCTCGACGAAGGTCGAACCGATCGACTCGGCGAGCGGGCGGACGCGCCTTTCGATCAGGCTTTCGACCGAAGAGAAGCCGACCGTCGCGCCCTGCTCGTGGAGGGCCTTGGCGATGCCCCAGGCGATGGAATGGTCGTTCGCGACGCCGAAGATCAGCGCCTTGCGGCCGTCGAGCAGTCCCACCCTTCGAGCATATCCGAGGTGCGGGGAGCCGCGCGCTACACTGGCCGCAACGTTCCCGTGACGGGTGTTCGCGCGCTCGTCGGCGCGCATCGCCAGGAGCCCTGAGATGACGACCACCGAACCCAAACCGCGCCTCAAGATCACCTACGCGACCCTCCGCGCCGACAACGAGGAGCTCCACGCGCTCTACGAAGCTGGCCTCGAGAAGGCAAGGGCGGGTCTCGGCAGCGACCACCCGAACGTCGTCGGCGGGCAGGAGCGCGACGGCGACGGGTCCTTCGAAGTCCGGACGCCGATCGACCGCGACATCGTTCTCGGCACATTCGCGAAGGGCACGCGCCAGGACGTTATCGACGCGATTGCGGCGGCGCGCGCCGCGCAACCGGCCTGGGCGAGGACACCGTGGCGGGAGCGGCTGACGATCGTGCGCCGTGCGGCCGAGCTCATCTCCGAGCGCCAGATGGAGTACGCCGGCTACATGGCGATCGAGGTCGGCAAGAACCGCCTCGAGGCCCTCGGCGAGGTCGAGGAATCGGCCGACCTCATCCGCTATTACGCCCAGACGATGGAGGACAACGGCGGCTACGACCACCCGATGGACAACCTCGGGGACGCCACGGTTCACACCCGATCGATCCTCCGGCCGCACGGCGTCTTCGCGGTCATCAGCCCATTCAACTTCCCGATGGCCCTCGCATCGGGTCCGACGGCGGCCGCGATGATGGCCGGCAACACGGTCGTCTTCAAGCCGTCATCGGCAGCCCCGCTGTCCGGCGTGAAGCTCGTCGAGGCCTACCGCGACGCGGGCGTGCCGGATGGCGTCATCAACCTCGTGATGGGTCCTGGTGAGACGGTCGGCCAGGAACTGCAGGAAAACCAGGGCATCGACGGGATCGTCTTCACCGGCTCCTACGACGTGGGGTTCCGGCTCTTCAAGTCCTTCTCGACCCGCTGGCCGCGGCCGTGCATCGTCGAGATGGGCGGTAAGAATCCGGCGATCGTGTCGCGAAAGGCCGATCTCGAGGAGGCCGCCGAGGGGATCATGCGGAGCGCCTTCGGTTTCGGTGGACAGAAGTGTTCAGCGAATTCCCGGGTCTATGTCGAGAAGCCGGTCCACGACGAGCTGATCCGGCTCCTCGTCGAGAAGGCCGAAAAGGTCACGATCGGCGATCCGCTCAAGCGCGAGAACTGGCTCGGGCCGGTCATCGATCAGCGCGCCGTGGATCGTTATCGCCAGGCTGCGTCGGATGCTCGCCGCGACGGCCGCGTCTTCGTCGGTGGCGAAGTCCTCGGTGATGGCGACCTCGCCCGCGGCAACTACGTGGAGCCGGCCGTTGTCGGGGACTTGCCGGCCGACCACCGCCTCTTCCAGGACGAACTATTCGTGCCGTTCACGGCGGTCCATGCAGTTGACTCGCTTGACGAGGCGATTCGCCTCTCCAACGATACGGTTTATGGCCTGACGGCCGGCGTCTACAGCGAGGACCCGTCCGAGGTCGACACGTTCCTGAACGAGATCCACGCCGGCGTGCTATACGTCAACCGCCGCGCCGGCGCGACGACCGGGGCGTGGCCGGGAGTCCAGCCGTTCGGCGGCTGGAAAGGCTCCGGCTCGACCGGCAAGGCCGGCCTTTCGATGTACTACGTCGCCCAGTTCCTGCGGGAGCAGAGTCACACGATCGTCGACTGAGCCCTGAGCGTCGTTCGCCGCTCAGGGCCTCGGGGGAGGGGAGGGTCCGATGACCACGCGTCGAATGGCCCAGCGTCCTCGGCTTGTCGCAGCGATCACCAGTCTCCTCATCGCCGGGTGTGGCGGCACGACGACGACTCCGGCCCTCCCGTCCACCGCCCCACCGGAGGCTTCGTCGAGCGCCTCGTCGTCAACGGTTCCCGCCACTGACGTCAAGGCGGCGTTCCTCGAGGTCATCACCGACCCAAAGTTCTCCGGCACCGCCGCGTTGAGCGGCACGATCGCCCTCGCCGGTATCGATGGCGAAGTGAGTGGCGACTGGGCATTCGACGGCCCGGATTCGCACATGACCACGACGATCGCCCTGCCCGGCAGCGAGCAGACGAATGAGTCGGTCACGATCGGACCGGACGGCTGGGAACGAAGCGGTGAAGGGCCGTGGCTCGAGCGCGAGAAGAAGCCCGATCGCGGCAAGTCGTTCACCGGCATGCTCGCGGTCCTGAACGCGCTCGAGGACCTCGGGGTCGAGTCACGCGATGGCGTCGAGCTTCACCACTTCCAGCCGCCGGCCGGTGGACGTGTTCCGGCGGACGCACTGGGGATCGACAACGCCGATATCAAGTCACCCAAGGCGACCGCTGACTTCTACACGACGGACGCCGGCGTGCCCGAGATCTTCGCCTTCCACATCACATGGACGCAGGCGATCGGTGGCCAGGACGCGGCCGTGACGATGGACATGCAGCTCGACATCGACGATGTCGGCACCTCGCAGCCCATCGAGCCGCCGGCCGAGGCGGAGATCTGGACGCGCTACACGTCGAGCTTCGGGTACCGGATGGCGCACCCGCCCGAATGGACGGCCAGGCACACGAAGACCGAGGACAGCTTCCTCATCGACGACCAGCCATATGTCTATGTCGCGCCCCGGACGCTGCCAGCCGGCGCCACGCTCAGCTCCTTCCAGCGCGACCTCATCGCGTCTTACCACGCTCAATTCGGGACCGATCCGGAGAGCCGTGAGTCGACCCGCATTGGTGGCTCAGCCGCGTTCCGGCTCACCTATCACTTCAAGAACGACGCCAACCAGGACGTCGCGCTTGTCGATGTGGCCACGCTCCACGGAGGTCGCGGCTGGGAGGTGTTCATCCTCACCCTGGCCGGTGAGACGGAAGCGGACGACATCGGGGTCTTCGACGACTTCGTGAGCACGTTCACCTTCACGAAGTAGCTGCGTCGCAACGCAATCCCTCCGGCGCGGAACCGCTGACGGACGACGGGTGTACATCGGACGTTCGACGGTACGTGGAGGTCAGGCTCATGCGCGCTCTCATGGCTCTTGTCGGAACGGTCCTCCTGCTGCTCATCGGGCTCGTCGCCGCACCCACGGTGGCGGCGGGCGATCCGTGCTACCACGGGTTCGATATCCCGCCGCGTAGCGAAGGCAGCGAGACTCAGATCAAGGTTGCGCCGTGCGCATTCGGACCGACCGTCTCCCACGTGGCAGTCGGCAGCACTGTGACGTTCTTCAATGGGCCGGACTTCACACATCTCATCACGGGTGCCAATTCGGAATGGGGCTCGAAGGATGTCGAGCTCAAGCCTGGTCAGCAGGTCTCTTACACCTTTACCAAGCCAGGAACCTACCCGTACGCCTGTGCCCTGCATCGTGGCATGAGTGGCGCGATCGTCGTGGATGGCGCAGCAGCATCCGTGGGCGGCGCGGCCGCGAACGCCGCCCCGCCGCCCGACGCGACCGGGTCCAGCGGCGCCGGGCTCCAGGCTGGCGAGGTTCTCGGCGTCGGCGGTGCCGGAGTCCTCCTCGGCGGCCTGCTCGCCTTCGGGATCGCGCGTCAGCGGACGCGGATCCGACAGGATCGCGCGATCGCCTGACGGACGACGTCCGGCGCGCGGTTCGTCAAGCGCACCTCGACGCGGGCAGGAGACCGGCCGTCTGATAGACTGGCCGGCCTATCCAACCTGCATAAATCCTATGCGTCGAGGTGTTGCTTGGCCTCCGTCACGACCGGCTTCGCCGCGGGCCGGCCGGTCCCCGATATCGTCACCGAGCTACCCGGCCCAAAGGCCCGGGCACACGTCGACTACGACGAGGCATGGACGTCGCCTAGCCTGCCACGCGCCTATCCGATCGTGCCTGTTCGGGGCGAAGGCCTCACAGTCGAGGACATCGACGGCAACCTCTTTCTCGACTTCGCGGCAGGCATCGCGGTCACCTCGACCGGTCATGCGCATCCCGCGGTCGTGGAGGCGATTGCGCGACAGGCCGCGGAGCTCATCCACTTCAGCGCATCGGACTTCTACCTGCCGATCTATGCCGCGGTCTGCGAGCGACTGGCCGGCCTGGCGCCGTTCGGCGGCCCGGCCCGGGCCTACCTCGGCAACAGCGGGACGGAGGTCGTCGAGGCATCGATCAAGCTCGCCCGCCACGCCACGAAGCGACCGTATGTGGTTGCCTTCCTCGGCGCGTTCCATGGCCGCACCTACGGCTCGGTCAGCCTGACGGCCTCGAAAGCGAAGTACCACGCTGGGTTCGGGCCGCTCCTGCCGGGTGTCTTCCACGCCCCATTCGGGCGCGTCGACGACCTCGCGTGGTTCGATGAGGTTCTCTTCGACCGCCTCGCGCCGCCCGACGAGGTGGCCGCGATCATCGTCGAGCCGATCCAGGGCGAGGGCGGCTATATCGTCCCCGAGGACGGCTTCCTCGAAGGCCTCCGCGAGATCGCCGATCGTCACGGGATCGTCCTCATCGCGGACGAGATCCAGTCCGGGGCGGGTCGGACCGGAAGGATGTGGGCTGTCGAACACTGGGGCGTGGAGCCTGACATCGTCCTCACTGCGAAGGGCATCGCCAGCGGCATGCCTCTCGGTGGTCTGATCGCCCGCGCCTACCTCCTCGAGACGTGGCCACCTGGCGCCCATGGCTCCACGTACGGTGGCAACCCGGTTGCCTGTGCCGCCGCCCTGGCGACGATCGATCTCCTCGAAGGCGGCCTTGTCGAGAACGCAAAGGTGCGGGGCGAGCAGGCGATGCCCGATCTGAACGCCCTCCGCTCGCGCCACCGGGAGCTCGTCTGCGATGTCCGTGGCAAGGGCCTGATGATCGGCGTCGAGTTCGACACGCCCGAGCACGCGGAGGAGGTTCAGTGGGCCGCCTTCCAGCGCGGGCTGCTCGTCCTCGAATGCGGACGCCAGGCCGTCCGCCTGTCGCCGGCGCTCACGGCCAACGAGAACGAGATGGCGACGGCCCTCCGGTTGTTCGGGGATGCTGTCGAGGCCGTCGCGGGCGAACGCGGCGAGGTGCTCCAGGCTGCCCGCGCCGCGCATGCGATCACCGGTGTGGAAGCCGGCGGCTGATCGAAATTACGCAATTCCGAGGAGGCGCAGCCTGGAATTGAGCGGTAGGTTCCGCGTACCCAAAACCTACCGCCGCGGAGGAGGTCGCCGAGGGGGCGACCTCCTTCGATTTTCTGGCCGGTCGCCAGTGGTGACGCCGAGGGGCCGTCCGGAGCGGCCCGCTCTCGCTACTCTCACGCGATGAGTGCATCCAGGGTCGCGTCGATGCGCGACGCGATCGCCGAGCTCGTCCACGACGGCGACACGGTGGCGATCGAGGGCTTCACCCACCTCATCTGCTTCGCCGCCGGCCACGAGATCATCCGGCAGCGAAAACGCGACCTGACGCTCGCCCGGATGACACCCGATGTCATCTACGACCAGATGGTCGCCGGCGGCGTCGCCCGCAAGCTCATCTTCAGCTGGCTCGGCAATCCGGGTGTCGGTGGCCTGAACGCGATCCGGCGGGTGACAGAGGGCGAGGCGGCGAGCCTCGAGCTCGAGGAGTACAGCCACTTCGGCATGGTCGCCCGCTATACAGCCGCTGCGGCGAACCTGCCGTTCTTCCCGCTGCGGAGCTACTTCGAGACCGATCTGCCGAAAGCGAACCCGCTCATCCGCGAGATCGAGTCGCCGTACGGTGACGGGCGCGTATTCGCGGTGCCGCCGCTCAAGCCCGACGTGACGATCGTCCATGCCCAACGGGCCTCGGCCGCGGGCGATACGCAGGTCTGGGGTCTGCTCGGCTGCCAGAAGGAGGCGGCGTTCGCCGCAGAGCGAGTGATCGTTGTCGTCGAGGAGCTCGTCGACGAGGCCGTCATCCGTGCCGACCCAAACCGGACGATCATCCCGGGCCTGATCGTCGATGCCGTGGTGGTCGAGCCGTGGGGCGCCCACCCGTCGTATGTCCAGGGTGCTTACGACCGCGACAACCGCTTCTACCTCGACTGGGATCCGATCTCGCGTGACGCGGACGCGACCGAGGCCTGGCTCGAGGAGTGGGTCCACGGCGTGGGCGGCCGCGGGGAGTACCTCGACAAGCTCGGGGCGGAGCGGGTCGCGTCGCTGCGGCCGGGACCTGCGCCGTCGGGATCCGTCGACTATGGGGCCTACCGGTGACCGAGGCCTTCTCGAAGGCGGAGATGATGATCGTCGCCGCGGCACGCGAACTGGCGGGCCAGCGGGTCTGCTTCGTCGGGGTCGGCCTGCCGAACATCGCCGTGAACCTCGCGAAGCGGACCGTCGCGCCCGATCTCGAGCTCGTCTACGAAGCCGGTGTCTTCGGTGCTCGCCCTGCCCGTCTGCCGCTCAGCATCGGCGACCCGACGATCGTCACCGGCGCGACGGCGGTGACGAGCATGTTCGAGCTCTTTGCGTTCTACCTCCAGGGCGGTCTCGTCGATGTTGGCTTCCTGGGCGCGGCGCAGATCGACCGGTTCGGCAACATCAACACGACCGTCATCGGCGACTACGACCGACCGAAGACACGTCTGCCCGGCAGTGGCGGCGCCTGCGAGATCGCGATCAACGCCCGTCAGGTGTTCGTGATCATGCGCCAGTCGACCCGCAGCTTCGTCGAGCGGATCGACTTCAGGACGAGCCCCGGCAACCTCGGCGGCGCCGGCAACGCGGCCCGGATCCGGGCGGAACAGGGCTGGCTCGGGCGCGGGCCCTCGGCTGTCGTCACCGATCTCGGCATCTGGCACTTCGACGAGGACGGCGAGATGCGTCTCGACTTCCTCCACCCCGGGGCCACCGTGGACCAGGTTCGCGAGAGCATCGGTTGGGAGCCGCGCATCGCCGACGGCCTCGCGCGCACCCCGCCGCCGACCGACGAAGAGCTGCGGCTCATCCGGGTCGAGCTCGATCCCGGAGGCGTCTACACGAAGTAGCGGCTCGCCGGTCAGCGCAGCGATTCGGCCAGGCGGATCGCCTCGTCGCGCGGGAGGCTCGTCTCGAGCCGGAAGGTCAGGGTGTCGCCCGCCCAGATCAGCGCCTGGCCGACCATGCGCCGTGTCTCATCGACCGTCTTGCCGTTTTCGTCCACGTACCAGAAGCCATGCGGCGCACCCGCCAGCCAGTAGCCTGGCTGGCCAGCGACGGTGACGGGTTCGATCGTCGAACCGGCATTGAGCATCTTGTCGAAGTAGCCCTTGTCGATCCGGCCTCGGAACTCGGTCACGATCAGCCCGACCCGGCTCCTCGTCTCGACCTCCGGCAAGGAGTCTGATACCGGCCAGACCATCATCAGCCGCTTGTCCCGGACGTAGGAGGCGGACGGACTGCCGAGACCTTCCGGCAGCAACGGCCTGAAGCCAGTCTGGCCCTCGACCTGGTCAAGCGGCGTGAGCTCGCCGAGCCCGAGGCTGGCGCCGAGCGCCAGGCTGGCGCCAGGGACCGCGGATCCATTCGGGGTCTGCGTGGCCGTGGGTGATGGGCTCGTCCCGGGCCCGAACAGGATCCTGATGCCCGGCAGTCCGAGACCGATCGCGCCGGCGATCGCGGCGAGGACGAGCAGCAGCACGACCGCGAGCACGAGCGCCCGTCGAAGCGGCGGGCGAAGCGGCCGGCCGCGGTCACGGCTGAGCTCGGTCGGCCGACCGAGCATGCGGGCCCACCAGGATCGTGCCGGTGCGGGTTCCGACTGCAGGCGCTGCTGAACCGCAACGGCGAAGTCGGGTCGGATAGTCGGATAGTCGATCGACGCGCCCAGTGTGCCCAGATCGCTTTCGAGGGCCGCAATGCTCATCGCGGTGCTCCGGTCAGCCACGGCTCACCTCCCCACCGAGTGCCGCGTCCTCTGTGCCGGCTGCCATCCCGGCCCGGAGCCGATCCAGAGCCCGCGACAGGCGTGACTTCACGGTGCCGCGCGGGATACCGAGGGCGGCGGCCGTCTCGGCCTCCGAGAGATCGAGGAAATAGCGCGCCCCGATGACTTCGCGATCCTCGTCCCGCAACGCGTTCACCGCCGCGACGAGGGCCGCCTGCCGTTCGTGGGCGAGGACCGCCGACTCGGGCGATGGAGCCGCATCGTCCGAGGGGCGGTCCTCGGCGGCACGAAGCGCCAGCCCCGTCCGCCGACCCGCTGATCGACGACGGTTCCGGGCCTCGTTTGCGACGATCTGCAGCAGCCATGGCCGGAAGGGCGCATCTTCGCGGAACCGCGGGAGCGCCCTGTAGGCCTTGATGAATGCCTCCTGTGCGGCGTCCTCGGCATCCCCATCGGGTGCGATCACGTGAGCCGTGCGCACGGCGACGTCCTGGTATCGACGGACCAGCTCCGTGTATGCCGCGACGTCGCCAGCTTTGGCACGCCCGATGAGCTCCGCGTCTTCCAGTGGACGGCCCTCCACCGTTGAACGCTACCTCGTACACCATCGGGCTCCGTCAGGTTCCACGGCCAGTTCGTGCCGAGCCACGTCGTCAGCGGAGGGTGAGGACACCCTCGATCGTGGCGACGCCATCGGCCAGAGTCACGTCCGTCGCCGCGTCCGGCATCCCGAGGCGGTGCAGCCCACCGGCGGTGTCGACCGCATACACCTGGCTGCCGGCTCCGACGGCCACGCTTCGATAACCGCGATCGCCGCCGAGCGTCGCGATCACGGCCAGGTCGCGCGTTCGGACCGCACTGACGCCGTGAGGTCCACCGACAAGGAGGACCTTGCCGTCCGGACTCACCGCTGCCGAGCCGGCATCGTTCCACGTGCCGTTTTCGAATTTCGCCAGGACCGCGCCAGCCGTCTGCGGGGTCACCGAAGCGCTCCTTGTGACCACGAATTTCTCGAGGCTCAGCTCGTTCACGACCCCGAGCGCGCTGTTGACGGCGTACAGCACCGGACGATCGGGCGCGATTGCCAGACCCCACGCCGCGGCCGTTGCATCCGGTTGGGCGCCCTTGCTGCCTTCGGGCAGGTCGATGCACAGGGCGCCACCGTGGACGGTATCAAGGGCGTGGACGAAGGCGTGGTCTGAACCCTGGTACAAGGTGTAGAGCCAGCCATCCCGGCCGCTGAGCTGCGTGATCGCGTAGCCCGACATGACTTCGTCAGGGCTCCGCTTGTCGACGATGGCGATCGGGTCGAGCGCGCCGGTCGCGGTGTCGATGCGGCGAACCTGGTAGCTCCCGTCGGGCTTGTGGTTGAGGACGTAGAGCCACGCGCCATCAGCCGAGACGGCGTCGAAGCTGAGATCCTCGTGGAAGCCGATGACCTTCGGTCCATGCGCTCCTTCTGCCCGGACGACCGCAAATGATGTGAGCCCGCTCGAGCGCGACCCCGACTGCTCGAGGACGATCGTCCGGCCGTCGGCCGAGATGCCGGCCGGCCGCTTTGCCAGGCCGACCGTTGGGAGTCGCCAGCTACCGTCGAGCGATTCGGATGCGCGGATCTCGCCGCCCTCGCCGGCGAGGAAGCGGACGATCGTGCGTCCGCCGTCCTCCTTCGTCGCACCGACCTGGCGGAAGCGCCCCGCGATCGCGCCGTCGGGAACCGTGAACGCAACCTCACCGGTGGCGGCCAAGACAACCGCGTAGGTGTCGTCCGCGTTCGTATTCGATCGACGCACGATCAGGAGGTCATCGACATCGTTCGCCGGTGGCACAACCGCCGGCTTCGACGGCGCGGGTCGGGGGCCGAAGGAGTTCGGCACCCGTGTCGAAGCAGGCTTCCCAGCGGTGCAGGCACCCAGAATTGTCGCTGCGGCGACGATAGCCAGGAGACGGAATCGAGCCATGGCTTGACCTCGGTCGGCGCCGGCCAGGCGGCTCCGAGGCCGGTCGTGCGGTTATCGGTTGTCGCTGGCTCTACACCATCGGAGCGAACCGGGTTCCCGCGGCCAACGTCCTTGTCCCGCGAACAGCCTGCCTGTATGGTCGGGAGCGTCGAACCATCGAGCTGGGGTCGCCGGGTCGAGCCTTGACCGTCCTCGAGCACTCGCCCGACTCGTCCGTCGCACCGGACATCCTGACCGCCTACGTTCCACGGCTGGTCATCGATTGGCTGCGCCGCGACCCGAACGAGCTCCACCAGTCGCTCGACGCGACGATGGTCTTCGTCGACATCTCGGGCTTCACCGCGCTGACGGAGCGGCTCGCCCACAAGGGCAAGATCGGCGCGGAGCTGATGCGGGACACCCTCGATGGCGTGTTCCGGGCGCTCCTCGACGAGGCCTATGATTGGGGCGCCGGGCTCCTGAAGTGGGGCGGCGACGCCCTGCTGCTGCTGTTCGACGGGCACGAGCACGAAAGCCGCGCTTGCCGGGCCGCCTGGGAAATGCAGCGAACGATCGACCGCGTCGGTAGGCTCCACCTGACCGGCGGCACGCTCGTCCTCCGGATGTCGGTCGGGATCGGGACTGGCACGTTCCACGCTTTCCTCACGGGTAGCGTTCACCGGGAGCTGCTCATCGCCGGACCGGCGATGACCGAGACCCTCCAGATGGAGGCGATCGCAGACGCCGGCGAGATCGGCATCACTGACGAGCTGGCCCGCCGGCTCGACCCGGGGTGCATCGGCGCGCGCAAGGAAGCGGCGGTGCTCCTTGCTGCGCCACCCGAGGTCGACCCGCTGCGGGCGCCTGACGTCGGCGACACCTCGAGGATCGATATCGCGTCGTGCATCCCCGTGGCCACGCGCGCTCACGTCCTTCAGCGCAAGAGCGAACCGGAGCACCGGACGATCACTGCGGCCTTCATCGACATGATGGATACCGACCGCCTGCTCGCCGACCTCGGTCCGCGGCGGCTGGCAGAGGCGCTCGACCAGCGCATCCGGCAGGTCGAGGAAGCCGCGCTCCAGTTCGAGGTCCCGTTCTACGAGACTGACGTCGGCAGGTCCAGTGTCAAGGCGCTCCTGACGGCCGGTGCGCCGTCCAGCACCGGTCACGACGAGGAACGCATGCTCCGGACACTGAGGACCGTGATGGAGCAGCCCGGCACGGTCCCGATGCGGATCGGGGTCAACACGGGCAAGGTCTTCACAGGGGACTTTGGGCCGCCGTACCGGCGCGCCTACCGGGTGTTCGGTGACGCGATCAACACTGCCGCACGCGTCATGGCCAAGGCCGAAGCCGGCCAGATCCTTTCGACAGAGATCGTCCTGAACCGGTCACGGACCGTGTTCGACACGACGCCGATCCCACCGTTCGCCGCGAAAGGCAAGGCGGCTCCCGTCCACGCTTCGATCGTCGGCCCCGTCATCGGCGTTCGCAGCGACAAGCGCGTCGCCGCTCCGCTGGCGGGTCGGGACGCCGAGATGCGCGTGCTGATGGACGCGATCGAGGAGACACGTACCGGCGACGGCAGGCTCGTCGAGATCACCGGCGAGGCGGGCATCGGCAAGACGCGACTTCTCGACGAGATGATCGCCCGTTCGCCGGACATCAGGGTCCTCCGGACCCGCGGCGAGGAATACGAGCAGTCGACGCCGTACTTCGCGATGCGCGATGTGATGCGACGCGCACTCGACCTGGAGACGGCCGCTGATCCACGGGTCGTTGGCGAGAGGCTCGTGTCCGTCATGCCGACGCTCGAGCCCGCTCTCGTGCCGTGGCTCTCGCTGCTGGGCGCGCTGATCGGCATTGACCTGCCGGCGACCCCCGAGACCGTCGCGCTCGAGGATCGCTTCCTGCGTGAGCGAATTGCCGAGGTTGCGGGGACGTTCCTGGCTCGTGCCCTGCCGGGTCCAACGATGGTCGCCGTCGACGACGGTCAGTTCCTGGACGAGTCGACTCGGGACCTCCTCGGCCGCCTGTTCCGGCAGCGTGGAAGCCATCACACGATGCTCGTCATCACCCATCAAGCCAGCGACCGGGTGATCGAGGTCGGCGAGGAAGATCTCCACCGCTGCGTTCTCGTCGCGCTAGGCCCGCTGTCGCCCGAGGCCCGTCTCGAGATCGTCGAAGCACTCACCGAGGACGCCCCGCTGCGCCCCGAAGACGCGGACGCTGTCGCTGCGCGCTCGGGTGGCAATCCGCTGTTCCTGCTGGACCTCATCGAGGCCGTTCGCGAGTCTGGGTCGGTCGAGTCTCTGCCGGACAGCGTGGAGGCGCTCATCGCTGGCGAGATCGATCGATTGGCCCCCAGCGATCGGACGATCCTCAGATATGCATCGACCCTCGGGACGAGCTTCGATCCCGCGCTGCTGGCCGACGCCGTCCGCGACGACGTCGATATCGACGATGGGACGTGGGATCGACTTTCTGCACTGCTGAATCGGGACCCGGACGGCAGCCTCAGATTTGAGAACAATCTCCTTCGCGACGCGGCATACGAGGGCCTGCCATATCGCCGCCGACGCGTCCTCCACGAGCGGATCGGCGAGACGATCGAGGCGAAGGTCAGCGGCTCCGTCGAGGAAGAGGCCGCGACCCTGGCTCTTCACTTCCACGAGGCCCAGCGCTGGGACAAGGCGTGGACCTACGACCGTCTTGCCGGCGATCGCGCGGCCCGGGTCTATGCCAACACGGACGCGGCGCAGTTCTACCAGAGGGCCCTCGAGGCCGCCCGGAAACTGCGTGTGCCCGCGGGTGACCGCGTCCCGGTCCTCATGCGCCTAAGTGACGCCTACCGGCTCCTCGGCCGATACGGCGATTCCGAGCTCGCGCTCGAGAGGGCACGTCAATTGCTCAAGGGTGACCTTCTGCAGGCGGCTCCGACCGTGATCGCCCAGGCGATCCTGCCGAGTCGCCAGGGTCGGTTCCGTCACACGACCCTGCGCGTCAATCGCGCCCTCCGTCAACTGGAGGGTCTCGACGGCGCCGATGCCGCCGCGTTCCGGGCTCGTCTGATGGTGATCAATGCCGCGACTCGCTATTTCCAGAATCGCCACGCCGAGGCGATTCAATGGGCGGAGCGGGCCGAGCAGGAAGCGTTGCGCAGCGATGCCAGGGATGCCCTGGCCCAGGCTTACAAGCTTCTCGACCTGTCGTACAAGGAGAAGGGCCAGAGCGAGAAGGCGGTCTACTCAGGGCGTGCGCTGGAGCTCTACGAGGAGCTGCGCGACCTCAACAATCAGGCCTTGATCCTGAACAACCTCGGCATCCTCGCCCAGGAACGGTCCAGCTGGGATGAGGCGCTCGAGCTGTACCGACGAGCGCTCGAGATCATGGATCGGATCGGCAACCGCGCCGGGGCGAGCCTCGCCAAGTACAACATCGCCGAGATCCTCTCGGACCAAGGCCGGCTCGACGAAGCGGAGTCGCTGCTGCGGGAGGTCTTGCGCGTGTGGCGCGCCCAGGGGGCCGACGCCGACGTAGCGGACGCGCGGCGCGAGCTGGGCAAGCTCCTGACGCGACGTGGTGAGTTCGATGCCGCTCGGGAGCAGCTGGACCTTGCGCTGGCCGAGCACACCCGCGACGGTCGCGCTGGCGAGGCGCTGGCAACGACGGCGAGGCTGCTCGAGCTCGACGTGGCGATGGGCGGCGGCGAATCTGCGGCCGTCGCGATCGACGACGCGCTGGCAACCGCGGATCGGACCGAAGGCGGGTCCGTGTTCGTGCCTGCCCTGATGCGGTTGCGTGGGATCGCCTGGGTCCAGAGCCGGCGGACCGAGGACGGCGCGGCCGAGCTCAAGTCGTTGCTGGACGCTGCCCGTCGCCGCGCCGACTTGCACGAGTCGATGCTGATCCTCGATCCACTCGTCCGTCTCGGACGTGCTGCCGGAGTCGACGGCGCTTCCGCGAGCGTCGAACTCGCCGGACTACGGAGCCGGCTCGGGGTGATCGCCCCCTTGGAGTTGCCGCTCAGATAGCGCGAACCGCCCGGGTTGCCGGGCGGCCCGCTGTTGAGTTCCGATTGGCCTAGTAGACGCCGCCCTTGCCGTCCCAGGGGCTGGGCTTCCTGATGACGATCGCAAGGTCGGAGTCATGCATGTTGGCGTCAGCGCCGGCGCTGAGCACGCCCTGGGTGACCAAGGCGGTGACGTCGGACTTCTGCTTCGTCCTCAGGACGATGCACGGATCGGTAGAGGTCAGTCCGGCAGCGCCGCAGTTCGCGGGCGCGCCCCAGTAGCGGTAGTAGGTATCGCCGTCCACGGCGATCGTGTCCTGGCGCTCCGTCGCGGGGCCGCTGATTGCTCTCCACGGCGCGTGCTGGGATCCGAAGGAATGCGTCGCGTCCCCGAGGAAGAGCGCGCCGAGGCAGACGTTGAAGCTCGGCGTGCCGCGATTAAGCACCCCGTCGGCCTTGAGCGTGGCCTTGGGGATGATCATGAGCATGTAGCCGGTGTTCGTGGCGGTGACATCGGCACCGGTCGCCCGAAGCTCCACGCCGACGTTGATCGTGCGGTTCGAGCCACAACGCAGGTCGATCTGGCTCGCCGCGACGAACTGCGTGGTCAGTGTCGTTGCGGTATAGCTGCCGCTCCTCGTGATCTGGCCGTAGAGGTACTGCAGGGTCTGGTTGTTTCCGCCATTGCCGATGTTGTTCTTGCAGACGGCCGCGTTGCATGGCGCGAGGTCGTTGACGATCCGGAAGAAGGTGCTCGTCGTGGTCGGCGCAGATCCCGACGATGTGAGCGCATAGAGGGCCGTCCGCCCGATGAAGGTCCCCTGAATGGTCAAGGTGCTGCCGAATGACGCCACGCCATTCGAGGTCGCGGTCCCGCTGTTCGGACCAACAGTGGCGCCGAAGTTGTCGTCCTTCTTGATGACGACGTTGATCGCGGCGGTCGTGTTGTCGGCGCCCGGTGCGCCGGGGCCCGCGAGGTTGCCGTACTGATCGCGAGCCGTCACCTGGACAGGCGCTGAGGAGGCGGCGCACGGGTTTCCGCCAGGGGCGCAGGTGTTGTAGATCGGCGTGGCGATCTTTGTGTCGATCGGCTGGGCCGTGAAGGTCAGGCTGGCGACGGGACCGGGTCGGATCCGGCCGTTCGCGAACGTGTTGTACGTGTAGGCGTAGTTGAGACCGCTGTTGCCATCGTTGACGACACCCGCCGGTGTCAACGTCTTTGGAAAGCCCGCGGCGGACGATCCATAGGTCTCGCTGAAGCTGCCGGTGATGTTGTCACCCGTGTAAATCGGGCCCGGGGTGGTGGGAATGGCCGCCGCCGACGTAGTTCCGTCAGCCGTCTTGGTGTTCGTGACGGCGTTGACCGTGAGCAGAGCCTGGCTGATCGAGCCCGCCGCGGTGTGGGTATCGACCGCGTAGTTGTTGCCGCCGTTGCTGTCGTTCACCGAGTACGCACTGACAGACAGGGTCCGGCTGCCCGCGTTTCGAGAATCGAAGACCTGGACGAGGCCGGTCACCGTGTCGCCGGTCTGGACCTGCGCCACGGTGTATGTCGGCGTAGCGGTTGACAGGGCCGTGCCGTTGTAACCGCGCGATTGGGCAGTCGCGAAGATGTCGAGCGGCGCCGTCGTGATCGTCCCAGCGGCGGTATGGCTTGAATCGACGACGTAGTTGTTGCCGAAATTGCCGTCATTGACTGTGTAGCCGGTAACGTGGAGCGTGCTGCCGTTCGTGCCGAGGACGTTCTTCGAGACGAACTCCTGAGCGCGCCCGGTGACGCTGTCGCCGGTCTGTAGCTGGCCGGCACCGAGGGTCGGTACGCCAGACGAGCTCTTCCCGCCGTTGTACTGGCGGCTGTCACTCACCGCATAGATGTCGAGCGGCGCCTGACTGATCGAGCCTGCCGCGGTGTGAGTTGCATCGACGTCGTAGTTGTTGCCGCCGTTGTTGTCGTTGACGACGAAGCCCGCCGACACAGAGAGAGTCCGTGCGCCAACGTTCCTCGAATCGAATGCCTGCGCCAGGCCGGTGACGCTGTCAACGGTGCCCTGGAGACCGCTTACGGTCGGCGTTCCTGTCGAGCTGGTGGTGCCGTTGTAGACCCGCGAGTCTGCCGCCGCGGAAATGTCCAGCGACGCGGCGATGATCGTGCCTGTCGCGTCGTGGAGCTCGACGTCGTAGTTGTTTCCGCCGTTGCCGTCATCGAGCGTGTAGTCGGTAACGGTGATGGAGCTCGCGTCGGTCCCGAGGACGTTCTTGGAGGTGAACTCCTGGACGAGATCGGTCAGGCTGTCCCCGGTCTGTATCTGGTCAGGGTCGAATGTGGGCGTGGGCGTCGAAGTCGTGCCGCCGTCGTACGTCTTTGAGTCGGTGGCGGCGTTAATGTCGAGATCGGCTGGGCTGATTGTTGCCGAGCTCGTTGCGGATTCGATCTGGTAATCGTCTTTGTCCGCTCCAGATAGTTCGAAGCCCCTTCCGGTTACACCGACGACGGTCCCAGCGTTTCTTGAATCGAACGTCGCAGTGGCAGCACTGCCGTCGCAGTGGACGTCGTCGCCCGGATTCGCGCCAGTCACCTCGCATGGGACAGACCCATCGATGGTCGCATCCGTGGTGCCGTCGTAGTCCTTGTCGAAGGTCGTGAAGGTGATCTGCACCGGCGTCCCGGCAAAGACCGACGGCGTCGAGCCGAGGGCAAGCGCGATGAGCATTCCCACCCCGGCGAGGGCCGCCAGCCATCGGATCCGGCCCGGACCAGCGGCGCCCGACGAGGGCGGTTGGGGGTATCGGCCGCGTCGATTCGCGGGCACACGAAAACGGAATCTTGTGACGGACAGCACGGCGCGCGCTCCAAACGTACTGAAAGGCTTGGTACGAAAGTTTGCCTGTTTGCGACGCAGTGCGTATCGGTCTATTTGCCGACACATCCTTCTGCGTTGCTAAGGGTCAACGCCCCGGGCGTCCGCCCCACACCCGTCGCGCGCCCTCACGGGACCCGTACACTCGGGCCCGTGACTGGCCGCGTATTCCATCGATCCCTCGATCCGCAGATACCTGTCGCTGTCAGGGCCGAGGGCTCGACGATCTGGGATGCCGAGGGCCGGTCGTATCTCGATGCGGCAGGCGGCGCGGTCGTCGTCAACGTCGGCCATGGCCGTCGCTCCATCGCCGACGCGATCGCTGCCCAGGCCGGCCGCCTCGCATATGCCCACGGCAGCGCCTTCACGAGCGAGCCTCTCGAAGCCTACGCGGCGGAACTCGGCCCCCACTTGCCCATCGACGATCCGTACCTGTATCCGGTCTCCGGCGGCTCCGAGGGCATTGAAACGGCGCTGAAGCTTGCCCGGGCATACCACATCGCTCGCGGCGAGGCGGACCGCTGGATCGTGCTCAGTCGCTGGGGTAGCTACCACGGCAACACGCTCGGCGCCCTCGACCTGTCCGGCCGCAAGCCATTGCGGCGGCCGTACGAGGCCTGGCTCGGCCGGTTCCGGCACCTCTCTGCGGCGTATCCGTACCGCGCAGGCGAACCCGGCGCGAACGCCCTCGCCACCGCGGACGAGCTCGCCACGGAGCTGGAGCACACGATCCAGGCAGCCGAGCCGGATACGATCGCGGCCTTCGTCGCCGAGCCGATCGTCGGCGCAACGCTCGGCGCGGTCGTGCCGCCCGACGAGTATTGGCCGGCGATTGCCGACCTCTGCCGGCGGTACGGCGTGCTGTTCATCGCCGATGAGGTGATGACGGGCTTTGGCCGAACCGGTCGCTGGTTCGGGCTCGATCACTGGGGCGTCCGGCCAGACATCATCGTCACCGCCAAGGGCATCACTGGCGGCTACTGGCCGTTTGGCGTCGTCGCGGCGTCGGGCGAGGTCCACGACACGGTCGTCGGGGCCGGGCCGTTCGTCCACGGCTTCACGCACTCGCATTCGGTCGTTGGCGCGGCGGCGGCCCGCGAGGTCCTTCGAATCCTGACAGGAGAGTCGCTTGTCGACGCGAGCGCCCGGCAGGGCGATGTGTTGCGTCGTCTACTGGCGGACCGGCTTGGCAACCACGAAGCCGTCGGCGAGATCCGTGGCCGAGGGCTCCTGGTCGGGGTGGAGCTCGTCGCGGATCGAGAGACGCGGCAGCCCTTCCCGCGAGTGGCACGCGTGGTCGAGACGGTCGTCCAGGCGGCGCGTGAGAGAGGGGCCCTGTTCTACAGCGGCACGGGCTGCGCGGATGGGGTCGACGGTGACGTCGTTGTCCTCGGACCGCCGTTCGTGATCACCGACGCCGAGCTCGAGCAGGCCGTCGATGTCCTCGGCGAGGCGATCGATGTGGCTGTGGCCGGGGCGAGGGTTGCGCCAGCTGGATAGGTGAGCGTGCGTCGGTCAGGTTCGGCCGAAACCGCGCATGAGCAATAGGACGCCGAGGATGACGAGCAGGATCGGCACGATGAGCTGGCCGATCTCCGGGGTGGTCACCCGGGCCAGTCCGTAGAGGGTCAGGATCCCGCCGACCCAGGCTTGCCAGCCGACGCCACCCGACGACGTGTAGCGAACGAGCGCGAGGAACAGGAAGGCGATACCGAGGCAGAACGTGCCCAGTCCGTCACCGGAGGCGAGATTCAGGCCCTCCAGGACGCCGGGCGCCGCAAGGCCGGTGATCAGCGCTCCCGCGTAGAGGGAGCCGATGCCGCGCTCGACGAACCACCGAACGAGAAATACGAGCCCGATAGCGAGGAGGAAGGCCGAGCTGGCGACCTGGTACTCGGGCACGAGCCGGTCCAGGAGCAACAGGGCCCCGAAGACGACCAGGAAGATGCCGATCCAGGGCAAGCCGGGCCGACGTTGGTCATCAGGACCCCATTGCCAGCCGTAAACCCGGATATTGCCGGGCCGCTCGACGTTGCTCACCTCAACCTCCGTTTCGTCGAGTGTACGGCCGGTCGTAGGGGAATCGGTTTCAGGCGCTCATTCATCGGCGGACTGTGAGAGGGGTCGCAAGGGTCGATGAGGCCTCGGGCGGCCTCCATTCATGCACGATTCTCCTGGGAGGTCGCTCAGCTCCGGCAGCGGATCCAGTCTCCCAGTCCGGGGATGACTAGCTGATCGATCGGAGCGATGACGGCGCCCGCCGGCTCCGTCTATCCGCTTGCCAATCCGGGCTGGCCAGACGGCGCGGCCGCAGGACCCTCGTCGTCCTCGACATGGCTGAACCCAAGCCGATCGGCCAACCGCCCAAGCACGCCCGGCGCCCACCAGTTCCAACGGCCGAGGAGGCGCATCGTCGCGGGCACGAGGAGCACCCGGATGATCGTCGCGTCGAGAAAGACCGCGATCGCCATGCCGACGCCGATGCTCTTGATCGTGATGATGTCGGCCAGCGCGAACGCCGAGAAGACCGTGACCATGATCAGGGCAGCGCCGGTGATGACGCCCGCCGTGCGGGCGAGGCCCTCGGCAACGGAGGCCGTGTTGTCGCCCGTCCGCCGGTAGGCCTCCTGGATCCTCGACAGCAGGAGGACTTCGTAGTCCATCGAGAGGCCGAAGATCACGCTGAACATGATGATCGGGTTGCCGGCGATCGTGAATCCGATTGGGTCGAAGTTCAGGACGTTCGACAGGTTGCCTTCCTGGAAGATCCAGACGAGGGCTCCGAAGCTGGCGCTGATCGAGAGCAGCGTCATCACGACGGCCTTGAGCGGGATGGCCAGGGAGCCAAAGAGCAGGAACAGGATCACCGCCGACGCGATGAGCGTGACGCCGATCGCCCACGGCATCCGCTCACCTTGGGAGACGAGGAAGTCGTGGCCGAGGGCCGCCACGCCGCCGACCTGCGTTCGGATACTGGCGCCGGGGTCGGTCGTCCGCACCGTCGCGATCAGTGCGGTGCCCTGTGGCTGGGACGGATCGAGCGGGCTGACCGCATCGAGACGCACGGACGAGCCGTGGACATACGCGTCGACCAAGGCCTGGAGTTGGGCTGGCCGCTGCGGCGCCGAGTAGAGGGCGACGATCTCGTCGACGCTGAGGGCCGCACCGGTTTCCGGATTCGTCAGGTTGCTGAACGGGCTCTCGACGCGATCGATGCCGTCGAGGGCATCGAGACGCGCGGCGTAGTCGGCCAGAGCGCGCACGTTGGCAGGATCCGTGGGGGAGCCCTGGACATCCGCCAGGATGGTGATCGGCGTCGTCTCACCCTTCGGAAACCGGTTGACGAGCGCGTAGTAGGCGTCGCGACTCTCGAGACCCGCCGGGAAGATGCTCGCGTTCGGGACGCCCTGCTGGAGCCGGAAGAACGGCGAACCGAGCAGGAACAGGAGGGCCAGAACCGGGATGAGCACGGCGATCGGGCGACGCATGACCATCCGGGCGACGCCGGCCCAGCGTGATTCTCGTGTCCGCTCAAGCGCGGCGGCAGGCCGGAAGCGGCGGATCAGACCGCCAATGCTCAGCGCGTTCACGCGGTGGCCCAGGATCCCGAGGATCGCAGGCAGGAACGTCAGCGCATAGAAGACAGAGCAGAGAACGGTCAGCGAACCGGCGATGCCGATCGAGCGGAGGGCCGCCGCCTCGAAGAAGAGCAGCCCCGAGAGGCCGATGGCGACCGCGAAGCCGGAGAAGGCGACCGCCTTGCCGGAAGTGCCGATCGCCCGCTCGACGCTATCGCCGACCGTCCGACCGCGGGCCAGCTCCTCCCGGAAGCGGCTGACGATGAACAGTGAGTAATCGATTGCGAGCGAAAGCCCGAGCATCGTCGCGATGTTCAGGACATAGATGCTCATCTCGGTCTGGAGCGCGACGACGTAGATGAGGCCAAGCGTCGATGGGATTGCGAGCCCGGCGACGAGAAGCGGCATGCCCGCCGCGATGAGCGAGGCAAAGACCGCGATGAGGATGAGAGCCGCGAACGGCAGGGACACGGTCTCTGCCCGCTGGAGGTCGCGCTCCGACGCCTCGGCCGAGTCCTTCGTGATCGGGCCGTAGCCCGTGAGCTGAACCGTCAGCCCTGTGGGCGTGTGGATCGCCGATCGGATCGAGTCGACGATCTCGACCGATGCCTCGTCGGATACGTTCAGCTGGATGAGTGAGTAGGCGGCGGTGCCGTCGCTGCTGATGAAGCGCCGATCGCCGGTTTCGGCGTAGCCGAGGATGCCGGTGACATGACTGTCTCTTGCGACGTCCGACAGGCTCCCCGCGATCTCCTGCTGGACCGCGGGCGATGTCGCATCAGCGCCGTCCGAGGACGAGAAGACGGCGATCATGCTGCTCTTGCCGGCGCCGAACTCGGTGTCGAGGCGGTTGGCGACCTCGGCGGACTCCGAGTTGGGATCTAGCCAGCCGCCGGAGCTCAACTCACCCGACGCCCGCGACGCCAGGGCGAGGGAGCCGACTGCCAGCAGGACGGTCAGGACGACGATTGGGCGGCGGAAGCGATAGACGAACGCTCCCCATCGGCTGAACATGTAGCTGCCCCTTCCGGGTGGTTGCAGTTTTCGATCGCGACGAACATAGAGAATGATCATTCTCTTTGTCAAGCACGGTTCTTGCGTTCGCATGATCGTCTCGCTAACGTTTGGTGAGCGCTCGTTCGCTTTGAGGTAGGCAAATGCCGCGTGTCAGTCAGGCTCATGAGCTCCAGGTCCGGCAGCGGATTGTCCGCGCCGCCCTGCAGGTCTTCGCCGAGCGCGGCTTCCATCGGGCGACGATGCAGGACATCGTTCGCCAGAGCGGCCTCTCGGTCGGGGCGATCTACACCTACTTCAAGAGCAAGGACGAGCTGATCCTCGCGGGCTGCGATCTCATCACCGACCAGGAGATGGGAGCGCTATTCGAACGCCTCTCCCGCGAGCTGACCTTCCGCGACAAGATCTCGGCCGCCGTCGGGTTCTTCTTCGACCAGCTCGACTTCGAGCGCCAGGTCGCGGGCGGTCCCCGGCTCCTGATCGAGGCCTGGGCGGCTGCCGACTCCCAGCCGGCGATCCGCGAGATGCTCCTCCGCCGCCGACGCGAGATCCACAGCCTTACCGTCGCGCTCCTGCACGAAGGCATCGCGAGCGGTGAGCTGCCGGCCTGGATCGACATGGCCGCCGTCGCTCCCGCGCTCGGCGCGCTTCTTGACGGCATCCTCCTCGAGTCGATCGAGGAAGGTGCCGGCTACCGCCGCACCGAGTCCGAGCGGCGAGTCCTGGCGATGCTCGAGGTCCTGTTCGCGGCGGCTGCCGCTCCGGCCGTCAACCGGATCGATCGCGCTTTGCCGCAGCCGTATCCGTCTGCCCGGCTGGTCGAGCCCGAGCGGCGAGCCTCCTGACGTGGCCGGGCGGGTCCAGACCGTTCGCGGCGACATCGACCCGGCCCAGCTCGGCTTCACCCTGCCCCACGAGCACACCCAGATCAGCCTCTGGCACATCCCCAACCGCTGGGATTACTGGGAGCTGACGCGTGACGAGCCGGCGATCCTCGAGGAGCTCGCGCTGTTCCGGGCTGCCGGTGGCGGATCGCTCGTCGACCTCACCCTGCCGGGGGTCGGACGCGACCCCGTCTGGCTCCGCAGGATTTCGGAGTCAACCGGCCTCCATATTGTCATGGGCTGCGGCTGGTACAGGCAGGCCTACTACCCCGCAGAGGCCCTGATCGACCGGCGTTCTGTGGGCTCTCTCGCCGATGAGCTCATCGCGGAGGCCGGCAACGGGGTAGGGGACACGGGGATCCGACCGGGGATCATCGGTGAGATCGGGACCGACAAGCCGTGGCTGACCGCCCAGGAGGAGCGGGTTCATCGGGCAGCGGCCCGAGCTTCTCGCGAGACCGGCCTCGCGATCACGACCCATTCGGTCCTGAGCGACGTCGGGCTGCGTCAACTGACGGTTTTCGAAGAGGAGGGCGCGGACCTGTCGCGCGTCGTCATCGGTCACGCCGACTCCTTCCCGTCGCTCGACTACTACCTCGAGATCGTGGGACGCGGCGCCTCACTCGAGTTCGACTTTCTGGGAATGTCGTTCACGCCCACGGAGCGCCACGGCGAGCCACGTCTGATCGAGCTGATTTGTGACCTTCTGTCGCGCGGCTATCGGGACCGGATCCTGCTGTCCCAGGACGTCTGTCACAACAGCCAGCTCAAGCGCTACGGCGGCAACGGGTACGTCTACCTGGCCGAGACGTTCCTACCTCGTCTCCGCGCCGCAGGCGCGTCGGATGCCGACGTCGAAGCGATGACGATTACGAACCCCGCTCGTGTCCTCGCGCTCGCCTGACGAGGTTTAGCTGTCGAGCGTGGCCTCGACGCTGAGTTCGACATTGCCCTTGAGGGCCACCGAGATCGGACAGCCGTCGCGGGCTGCCTCGGCCGCCGTCTTGAAATCCGCTTCGCTGATCCCTGGCACGCGACCGCGAACGGTCAGATGCGAGCTGGCTACCTTCCAGCCCGATCCCTGCTTCTCGAAGCTCACCTCGGCCGTGACGTCCAGCCGCTCCGGAACATGGCCGCCCTTCGAGAGGCCGTTCGAGAAGGCCATCGAATAGCACGCGGCGTGGGCCGCGGCGACGAGCTCCTCCGGTGATGTTTTGCCGCCCGACTCTTCGGTTCGGGCCGCCCACGAGACCGGCAGGTCGCTGAAAAGCCCGCTCGACTGGGCGCTGACGGCGCCGCTGCCTGAGGTCAGATCGCCCGACCAGGTCGCCGAGGCCCGTCGGATTGCCGCCATCTGGGAAATCGCCATGGTTGAGCACCTCGCAGGCCGTTCGTGTTGGTCCTGCATGCTCCCACAGGTCGCGATCGGACGCCCTCTCGCGAAAGGGTGCCAAACGTCACTGGGGGTGACGCTAGCGATGCCGAGGCGTGACCGCGGCTCGGTTCTGCGCCATATGTGCCTCAGCACGACTCTTTGACAACAGATCGGCCGAGATTCGGGGTGAATGTCGACCGGTCGCCCGATCGACCGGACGTAACGTCACCGGTGGCGACGTATGTAACAAATCCCGTGGGCTCCCGGCCCGCCGGAGGCATTCAGACGGCGGAGCGGTGACCTTCGGACGCCTCGGGTGGGGTTTGTGCGAGTTGCCGGCAAGCACCTCCGTCGGCCGGAGTAGGAGCGTGCCCGTACCATCCTCGCGCACTGCCCGGGACACGCGAGCCATACCGGGAGGCACCTTCCACACCTGATGCTCGATCCCACAGAAGTTCGGGTCCAGCCCCGGACCCGTCGCCCGACTTCGAGGGAAGCCGCATCAGATGCCTGCTCGACTCCGCCGCCTCGCGCCGCTCACCCTGGCGCTCCTCGGCCTCCTCACCGCGATCCAGGCG
>Ga0081539_10001958_pt1 | contig 31378 bp, 22 predicted proteins | sample TabmetS4T2R2_FD_71023 | JGI IMG/M metagenome (GOLD analysis project Ga0081539, IMG submission 71023) | Tabebuia heterophylla rhizosphere microbial communities from the University of Puerto Rico - S4T2R2 | ecosystem: Host-associated > Plants > Roots > Rhizosphere ... | reverse complement strand
AGCCTAAAACTGTTCTAGGTAGTGTTTCAGAATCGCACCGACAGCGTCGGTGGTACTTCATACTCAGCCTAAAACTGTTCTAGGTAGTGTTTCAGAATCGCACCGACAGCGTCGGTGGTACTTTCATACTCAGCCTACAACCGGCCTACTTCAAAAGCTTCACCAGCCGAAACACCGGATAACTCGCCGCCAGCAGCAACAGCGCGTAGAGACTGTTTTTTCGATCCGCGTAGACCGCGCCGGCGAGAAAGAGTATCGATCCGATCAGCGCCAGCCCCGGCGTGAACGGATAGCCCCACGCGCGATACGGCCGCGGCTTGTCCGGCTCGCGCCGCCGCAGCACGAAAAGCGAGATGAACGAGAGGATGTAGTTCGCCACAAAGAAGAACGCGAGCACGGTGATGACCGTATTGAAAGTCTGCCCGAAGACGATGAACAGCAGCGCCACCAGCGCGCTCAAAAACAGCGACACCGTCGGCGTGCCTCCCACGTTCACCACTGCTGCTTTTTCGGTGAACAGGCCGTCGCGGCTCATCCCGAAGATCACGCGCGTGGCCATCAGGTGCAGGGCGTTGATCCCGCTCAGCATCGAAACGATCGTGAGCACGCGAAAGACGGTATCGCCGTGACGGCCGAAGATCACCGTCGCCGCTTCGCCCGCCGCAAACTCCTTGTCCGCAATCGCCGAAATCGGCAAGACGTAAAGCAGCGCGACGTTCACCAGCACATAGATGGCCATGATCGTCAGCACGCCGCCAAGCAGCGCGCGCGGGATGTCGCGCGCCGGATGTTCGACTTCTTCCGAGAAATAGATCACGCCGGCCCAACCGTCGTATGTGTAAATCACAGACTGGAGTGAAACGACGATCGCCGCCATCGTGGTCGCGGAAGTCGAGTAAGTTTGCGGGCTGGTGAGCGCGCCGTGGCCGCCGAGTGCGAACGCGGCCGCAATCAACACGAAGAAGGCGAGTGCTTTGAGTAAGCTGGTGACGTTTTGTATGTTGCTGCCCCAAACGATTCCGTGCCACTGCAACACCGCGAAAAAGATCGCCACGGTGGCGGCGACCAGCGGCCCTTTGCCGTTGAGCGCGGGAAACAGCGCGCCGGAGAACGTACCGACGACGAGCGACACCGCGGCGGTTGAGCCGCACGACGAAATCCAATCGCTCCAGCCGACGATGAAGCCCGCGTACTCGCCGAGCGCGTAACGCGAGAACACGTATTGCCCGCCCGAGCGCGGAATCATCGTGCCGAGCTCCGCGATCGAGATCGCGCCGAGCAGTGCGTAAAGTCCGCCGAGCACCCAAATCGTGAGAAAGAGCCACGGATGTGGAAGCTGGCCGGCAATCGTTCCCGGAGCTTGAAAGATCCCGGCGCCGATCGTGTTGCCGATGATCACGGCCAGCCCAAACCCGACCCCGAGCACGCGCAGCAGATGGCCTCGAGACTTGGTTAGCGGCGGCGAAGTTTTTATCACGAGTGTGTTTGGGATAAATCCGCGTGCAAGAGCCGGTGGAAGAGATGTTCGCCGGCCTCGCGTCTGACGGAGAGACGGCCGGCGTGATAAGCGCGCGAGTTCAACCCGCGTTGCACTGATTTGCAGATCGCGACGTCCTCGTCCTGGATGCGCTGGCCCACCGCGACGCTCGCGGCGTTGCGCGCGCGTGCTGCTTCACTGACGACGTCGGGAAAATAGAAGTCGAAGATGACTTCAGTATGGTCCACGCCGCGCGGCACGACGAGGTTCGTATCCATCACACCGTCGTACCAGTTGATCATGAAGTTTGGATAAATCCAGTAGTAAAGCGCGCGTTCGCCTTTTCGCACCGCGCCGGTCTGCGCCTCGGCGCCTTCGCTGACAATCGGACTCCACTGCAAGCAATGCCGCGCGCCGTTTTCGATCGCGTAGTTGCGGTAGTCAAGCACGCTGTCGAGTCCTTTGTGCAGGTACGGCACGTGATAGCCGCCGTCGAGATAGTTGTCGACGAAGACTTTCCAGTTGCAGTCGAAATGGTAGTGGCGGCGCTCGAACCAGTGCAGTTCCGTGAGTCGCAGCGTCTTGATTTGATCCGTCAGATCCCCGGTGAGAAAGTCCGCCAAAGGAGGATTTCCCGGACTCAGTTTTACGAACACCCAGTTCTCCCACTCGGCGAGCTCGAGCGGCGCGAGGCCGTTTCGCGCACGATCGAAATCGCACACACCCGAAAAATCCGGCGTGCCTTTCAGTTCGCCTTCGAGCGAGTAGGTCCACCCGTGATACGGGCAACGCAGTTGCGCCGCTTTTCCTTCGGGTTCGGTCATCACGGCGGCGGCGTGGTGACGGCAGACGTTGAAGAACGCGCGCAGCACGCCGTCGTTTCCGCGCACGACGACGATTGGTTCGCCCGCGACATCAGTCGTGACGTACTGTCCGGACTGTTGTAGCTGATCCACGCGCGCCGCGAGCTGCCACGTGTTTGAAAAGACGGTTTTCAGTTCGAGTTCGTAGAGGTTCTTGTCGACGTACCAGGAAGAGGGGATTGTAAACGCACGCTCGAGAGCGAGATTGGGATCGTAGTCGTTGACGATGTTCATGAGTGGATTAAGCGATGGGCGTCGCAGTCTTCCGCTTCGGATTGAAGAACGGCGTCTTCACGACCGTCGCGCGCACGTTGTGCCGCACGGCTTCGACGGTGATCTCGAATTGCAGCCGCGTGCCGGGGCGCGTGTACTCGCGCTTCACCGTCGCGAGCGCGATCATTTTCTTCAACGTCGGCGACCACGTGCTCGTCGTCGCTTTACCGACTTGCATGCCTTCTTTGTAAACCGGCACGGCCACGCGCGACGCCATCGGCGAAACTGCCGGCGGCAATCCCACCGCTTCATAAAGACCCTCGACCTGCGGCCAATCGATTTCCAGCCCGACGATCTCGCGCGCGTGCCCGCGCTTCTGTTCGTCAATCAGCGCCGCCTGGCCCACGAAGCGATTCTTGTCGAGATTCACGAGCCGCCCGAGTCCCATTTCGTACGGCGAGTAGCGCTGTTCATCGACCAGCGCTTTCTTACTGCTGTTGAAATCAACGTCGATCAGCAACAAGCCGGCTTCGACCCGGGCGACGTCAAGCGCCAGCATTCCCGCGGCATGGATGTCGAAAGCCTTACCGTGCTCCATCAGCGCATCCCAAACTCTCAGCGCCTGATCCGATGCGATCCAGATCTCGTAACCGAGGTCGCCGGTGTAACCGGTGCGGGAAATCTCCACCGGCACACCCGCAATCGTACCTTTGGTCACGCGAAAGTATTTGAGGTTCCCGATGTCGGCGTCTTTCGCGAGACTCACGAGCAGCCTGCCTGACGTTGGTCCTTGCAATGCGAGCGCCGAGACGCTTTCTGAAATATCCTCAATCTGCACGTCCATGCCCGCGGCATTCTGCGTAAACCACCGCAGGCTCGGATCCGCCGCGGTCCAGCGGTAAGTGTTCTCTTCCAGCCGCGACACCGTGCCGTCGTCGATCACTTTGCCGCGTTCGTCACACCACGGCGTGTAAACAACCTGGCCCACCGAAACCTTGCGCAGGTCGCGCGTGATCACGCGATCGACCAGCCGCGTCGCATCCTTGCCCGTCAGCCGATATTTGTACAGCGGCGAAATATCGATCAGCGCCGCGGCGTTGCGAATGGCGTTGTACTCGTGCTCGTGATGCGGCTCGTAAGAACTGACCGCGTAATAACCAGACCACTCCCGATAGCTAAGACTTTCGCAGAGTTGGAATGTGCGTTCGTGAAAAGCGGTTCCGATGGGCATGCGTGTTTCGGCGTTGAAGTCCCGAGTAGTTTATCGGCCCAATCCCACCTCTCAGCCGCACTAGAGCGCTATTCCGCGTTAGCAGGGCCGCCGGCTTCGTCGCGCAGGATTGAAGCGTTTGTCAGGGCGAGCGATTATAAGTATGCTAACGCGCTTGCAGCAAGGCACTCCCACTCGAAAAAAGACGCAATGAGTAACAAGTACGACGTCGTCGTGATTGGCGGCGGGCATAACGGTCTGGTTAATGCGGCTTATCTTGCGCGCGCGGGCAAGAAGGTGTTGGTGTTGGAGCGGCGCCACGTGCTCGGCGGCGCCGCGGTGACGGAAGAAGTCTTTCCCGGCTTCAAGTTTTCTGTTTGCTCTTACGTCGTCTCCCTGCTGCGGCCCGAAATCATTCGCGAGCTCGACCTCCCGCGTCACGGCCTCGAGATCCTGCCGCTCGACGGCACGTTCACGCCGATGCCCAACGGCGACTACCTCTGGCGCGTCAACGATCACGCCCGCACCCGACGCGAAATCGCGCGACACTCGAAGCTCGACGCGGAAGCTTACGACGAATACGGCAAAGCGATGATCGAGATGGCCCACTTCGTCAAACCGATCATGAGCATGACGCCGCCGGATCCGACGAGCCTCGATCCGCGCGGCTGGAAGAACCTCGCTTTCCTCGGCCGGCGTTTTCAGCGGCTTACCGACGAAGACAAGTACAACCAGGTGCAGTTGATGACGATGAGCGCCGTCGATTTTCTCGATCAGTGGTTTGAAACTGACGTGCTGAAAGCGACGATGTCTGCGTCCGGCATCATCGGTACTTTTCTCGGCGTGCGTTCGCCGGGAACGGCTTACGTGCTGCTGCATCACTACATGGGCGAGATCGACGGCGCGTTTCGCTCGTGGGGGTTCGCACGCGGCGGCACCGGCGCGATCTCAAACGCGATCGGCGACGCGGCGCGCGAAGCGGGCGTCGAGATCCGCACCGAAGCGCCGATTGAAAGGATCCTGCTGAAGAACGGTCGCGCCACCGGCGTCGTGCTGCAAAACGGCGACGAGATCCGGGCGGAGGTTGTTTCGTCGAGTGTCGATCCTCGTTTGACGTTCATGAAGATGATTGGCGAGCAACACCTGCCGGACGATTTCTGCGTGGATCTGAAGCGCTACAAGTATCGTGGCTCGTCGGGCAAAGTGAATCTCGCGCTCGACGGTTTGCCGGATTTCAAATCGCTGCCTGGTCCCGGCGCGCACTTGCGCGGTGCGATCTCGATTTCGCCGAGCGTCGAGTACATGGAGCGCGCGTACGACGAAGCGAAGTACGGCCGCTTCTCGCGCCGGCCGTACATCGATATGGTGATTCCGAGTTTGACAGATCCCTCGGTCGCGCCGCCGGGCAAGCACGTCATGTCGTGCTTCGTGCAGTACGCGCCCTACAACCTCAAAGAAGGCACGTGGGACGAGAAGCGCGACGAGTTTGGCGACACCGTGATCGACACGATTGCCGAGCACGCGCCGAACATTCGCGAGCTGATTCGCGATCGGCAGGTGTTGACGCCGCTCGATCTCGAGCGTGAGTTTGGCTTGTCGGAGGGAAACATCTTTCAGGGCGAGCTGACGCTCGAACAGCTTTTCTTTTTGCGGCCCGCCCCGGGCTGGGCGCAGTATCGAACGCCAATCAAGAACCTTTGGATGTGTGGCTCCGCGACGCATCCGGGCGGCGGCATCATGGGCGCGCCCGGCCGCAACGCTGCGCTGCAATTGTTGAAGGATTGGAAGAATTAAAAAGTTGCCGGCTTACGACGTAACGATCATCGGTGGTGGACACAACGGACTCGTCGCCGCCTGCTATCTTGCGAAGAGCGGATTGAAGACGCTCGTGCTGGAGCGGCGCGAAGTCGTAGGCGGCGGCGCGGTCACGGAAGAGATCGCGCCGGGTGTTCGCGTGTCTGCTTTGGACCACGCTGCCGGACCGTTTTCGGCGGAGATTGCGGCGGAGCTGCACCTCGCACGGTTTGGTTTGGAGATGATCGTCCCGCCAGCGCGTGTGCTGGGATTGGGAGCGGATGGGCGTTCGGTTTGCGTTTATGAAGATGTCGGGCGAACGGTTGAAGAGATTCACCGGTTCTCGGCGAACGACGCGAAGAATTATCCGGAGTTCGTCAACAGCTTCGCGCGCATCGGACGCGTGCTCGCGCCGCTCGTCTCGATGACACCGCCATCGATCGATCAACCCAGTGCGGGCGACGTGTGGCAACTCGGCAAGGTCGGGCTCGCGTTTCGTGGACTCGGAAAGAAAGACGAGTACCGATTGTTGCGCTGGGGACCGATGGCGGTCGCGGATCTGGTCAGCGAGTGGTTTGAGACGGAGTTGTTGCGGGCAGTCGTTGCGGCGCGCGGGATCTACGGCGCGTTTGCGGGTCCGTGGTCAGCGGGAACGAGTCTCGGGTTGTTGTGGCAAGCAGCGATGGACGGGAGCGCGATCGGCTCAGCGTCGTATGCGCGCGGCGGGATGGGTGCCCTCTCGGCTGCGCTAGCGGACGCCGCGAAAGCGGCCGGGGCTGAAATCCGCACCCGCGCCGCGGTAGATGCGATTGTTGGCGCGGATGGTGAGAAGCCGAAGGTCGTGCTCGAAAGCGGTGCGGAGATCGAGTCGCGAGTGGTGGTTTCGAATGTGGATCCGCGCTCGACGTTTCTCCATCTCGTCGATCCGGTCGATCTCGATCCGAACTTCCTTTCGAAGATGCGCAACTACCGCGCACCCGGCACGGCCGCGAAGATCAATCTCGCGCTTGACGGACTGCCGACGTTTCGCGGCGTGAACGGGGGCCATCCGAAAATACGACTCGGCGGGCGCATTCACATCGGGCCGGAAATCGATTACCTCGAACGCGCGTTTGACGCGTCGAAGTATGGCGAGTTTTCCGCTGAGCCTTATCTCGACGTCACGATTCCATCGCTTAATGACTCGACGCTCGCGCCGGAAGGCAAGCACGTGATGTCGATCCACGTGCAGTTTGCGCCGTACAAGTTGAAGGGGGATTGGGGCGCCCGGCGAGAAGAGTTTGAAGACAACGTGATTGGTCTGCTCGAGAATTATGCGCCCGGGTTGCGGGAGTTGATCGTGGCGCACCAGGTGATCACGCCGGTTGACTTGGAACAGACGTACGGGCTCAGCGGCGGACACATTCATCACGGCGAACAGTCGCTCGATCAGTTTTTTACGTTTCGCCCGTTGATCGGCTGGGCGCAATATCGCACGCCGCTGAAGCGGCTTTACCTCTGTGGCGCGGGCACGCATCCCGGCGGCGGCCTGACCGGAATAAACGGCGCGAACGCAGCGCGCGAGATTGCCCGCGATTTCAAGGGCGGCAAAGTCTAATCAAATGTCTAAACGAAGCTTCGCCAGCGACAACAACGCCGGCGTACACCCGGAAATAATCGAAGCCCTCAAAGCCGCGAACGACGGACACGTCCTCGCATACGGCGGGGACCCGTTGACGCAACGCGCCATCGAGGTTTTTCAAAAACACTTCGGCCAGGACGTGGCGGTCTTTTTCGTTTACGGCGGCACCGGTGCAAACGTGCTCGGCCTCCAAGCAATCACACACTCGTACGAGGCCATCGTCTGCGCCGATACAGCCCACATCAACACCGATGAGTGCGGCGCGCCGGAAAAATATACCGGCTGCAAACTGCTGTCAGTTCACACGCCCGACGGCAAGCTCAGCGTCGAGCACATCAAACCATTGCTTTACGGCGTCGGCGTCGAACATGAGGTCCAACCGCGCATAATCTCGATCTCGCAAGCCACCGAGCTGGGCACCGTCTACACCAGGAACGAACTCGAAACGCTCGCCCGCTTCGCGCACGATCACAATATGCTGCTACACGTCGACGGCGCGCGTCTCGCCAACGCCGCGGTCAGCCTCGACGCAAGTCTCAAAGAGATCACTGCTGACGCGGGCGTCGACGTGCTCTCGTTTGGCGGATCGAAGAACGGCGCAATGTACGGCGAAGCAGTCGTGTTCTTTGATAAGAAACTCGCGGGCGATTTCAAATACATTCGCAAACAGGGCATGCATCTTCCTTCGAAGATGCGCTTCATCGCCGCGCAGTTTGAAACGTTGTTGTCGGGCGATCTGTGGCGACGCAGTGCCGCGCACGCGAATCAAATGGCGCGCGTACTCGCGAGTGAGCTGGAAAAGGTCCCGCAGATAAAACTCACCCAGCTCGTCGAGGCGAACGGCGTGTTTGCGACGATTCCGGCGCAGTACGTGTCCGCGCTCCAGCAGAAATACTTCTTTTACGTTTGGGACGACGAAACGTACGAGTGCCGGTTCATGACGTCTTTCGACACGACGGAAGACGACATTCGCGACTTTGTGGCCTTTGTGCGTGAGACGGTGAAGTGAACGAGCGGAGCGATAGTTTCGCCGGCCATGACGATGAACATGATCCAGAACCCGTAGCGCAGCCGGTAGAGTGCGCCCGCGTTTACCACCACCAGGCCCAATGCAATCGCTCCGATCGTGGCGACGAGGAATAGCAGCCACAACTCGAGCCGACGTCGATTGCGCCACGCGCAAGCAAAAGCAGCAACGTAAAGAAAGTACATCGCGATCATTTCCGCGCCGCTTAGCAATCGAGCGCCGAGGCCAAACGTGCCGCGTTGAAACCACATCCGCGGAAACGGTGCGCCGAAGCCGATGACGGTCGCGCGCGGCACGAAGCGGACGATGTCGCCGAAGGTCGTGAAGCGCACGGCGTCGTCGATGTCTGATTCACGAGCGTGATACGAGCTGAAGCCGGCGCGCCGCTCGCCAATCTGTTTGATGGTCCGAGTAATCACTCCTTCGGCCGGTGCGGGTTGGGTGCTTGACGGAATCGCGAGCGGCGTAACTGGCACTCGGTGTCCCGCCAGCGTCGTGCTTTCGAGTCGTGGTGGGACGATCAGCATCGTCAACAGCACCAGCGCAATCGCGATGGCGTTGCCGGTGAGAAAACGTCGCGCCCGAATCGTGCGCCACGCCAGCAACATGATCGTGATAGCGACGGCGAGAATCACGATGTTCCACAGGTTGCCGCGAAGTAGCCAGAACAACGTCAACAGCGCTGCGCCCGCGAGGCCGATCGCCAGACCAGTGCGCGGCCGCAGTTCGCGCGTCAGCAGCATCGTCAACAAGAGCAACAACGCGAGCAGACAAAGCACCGAGAGTGAATCGCGGAGAAATTGAGTCGAGACGAGGAGAAACGACGGCCAAACGCCAGTGACTATTGCAGCGATGAAGCCGGCGCGCGCGTCGAACAGCTGGCTGCCGAGAAGATAGACGCAGACGAGAATTGCGAGGTAGTAGCTCAGGTTCAATGGTTCCGCGGCGAGAATGTTGTGGCCCAGCAACCGGCCGATGCCGGCGAAGAGCAATGACAAAAACCGGCAGTGCAGTGGGGCCTTGATGGCGAGCCACGACGATAGACCGTTCGTCTGCAGCGCGACCGCGAGGTCGCTGGCGACGTTGCGATACACCGTGGCATCCGTGGGCGCCGCCGAGCCCCTGCCGATGGTGCCGTACACGTCAATCAGAGCCGGCAGCAATTGAAAATGTCCGGCGAGAAAAATCGCGAGTGTTAGTGTAATGTGAATGGCGGCGGCGAGAATTAGCCAGCCTCGCGGACTTGAATTCATCAGGTTTTCAGCATTCTACAAACATGAGCCACAGCTTGAACAGATCCGTGCTGAGTATTGACGTCGGCACGTCGGGTGTTCGTGCGGCGCTGTTTGATGAGCAGGGAAATCCGATCGAAGGTGCGCAGGCATTGACGCGACGTGCGCCGGGTGACTTCGTCGAGCTTGATCCGGACGTGTTGGTTGACGAAGTTCGCAGGACCATCGACGAGTTGCTGGCGCGATCTGTTGGTGCTGACATCCAGGCGCGTGCGATCTCCACGTTTTGGCACAGTCTCATGGGCGTCGATGGCGCAGGAAAACCGACGACGCCGCTGCTGACCTGGGCAGATACGCGCGCGGTGCACGCCGCGAAGTCGTTGCGCACGGAATTTGACGAACGCGAGATTCACGCGCGCACTGGCTGTCGTTTTCATCCGAGTTACTGGCCCGCGAAGTTGCGTTGGCTTCACGCGGAGCACCGCGCCGCATTTGACGCGACGCAGCAGTGGCTCGGGTTTGCTGAGTATCTGTGTTTGAAGTTATTCGGCGATGCGACGGCGAGTGTCTCGATGGCTTCAGCGACGGGTCTTTTCGATCAGCGCGCGTGCGATTGGGATCAGGGATTTGTCGAAAAGCTGGGCTTTTCTCCGGATCAACTGCCACCGATTAAGACGGATGAAGAAGTCTTTGTCGTTGGCGACGGTGCGGCGAACAACATCGGCGGCGGTTGCAGCACGAAAGACAAGATCGCGTTGATGATCGGTACCTCGGGTGCCATGCGCGTGGTGTTTTCGGGTAAACCGCCCGCGAATCTGTCGCCGTCGCTTTGGAGTTACCGAGTGGATCGGAAGCGCGTCGTCGTCGGCGGCGCACTCTCAGACGGCGGGGGACTATTGCAGTGGCTGGTCGAGGCGCTGAAGATCGATGCACGCGACGGCAGTTTGCAGCAGCAGCTCGCCGCGCTCGAGCCCGACGGGCACGGACTCACGTTCCTTCCTTTCTGGTCCGGCGAACGCAGCACCGGCTGGCTCGCGGATGCACGCGGCGGGATCTTCGGCTTGCGCCAACACACAACGAACGTCGAGATTCTTCGCGCCGCGCTCGAAGCGATCGCCTACCGCTTCGCCTTGATCGCGCAGGCGCTCGAGGAGATCGCGCCCAACGCCGAAGTGATCGCGACTGGCAACGCGTTGCGCTCATCGCCCGTGTGGTTGCAGATCATTGCCGACGTTTTAGGACGCCCGGTGCTGTTTGGCGGCGCTGCCGAAGCGTCGATCCGCGGTGCTGCCTTGCTTGCGCTGGAGGCGGTGGGCAAAATAGCAAACATCGAAGCAGTTCCAGTTGTAGTCGACGAGGTTTTCGAACCCGACTTGAAGCGACACGCGCGCTATCGCGAAGGTCTCTCCCGGCAACAGGACCTCTACGAACGATTGTTTGGACAACAATAGAGACAGCGAAGACCATCCACACGGACACGCAACTAATGAGCGCACCTTTGCCGAAAGAAAATTCCAACACCACCCTCGAACTCGATCAACTCTGCATCAACACGATTCGCGCGCTGACGCTCGACGCCGTGCAAAAGGCGAAGTCGGGGCATCCCGGTCTGCCGCTCGGCGCCGCGCCGATGGCTTACGTTCTCTGGACACGTTTCCTGCGACACAACCCGAAGAACCCGAAATGGGAGAACCGCGATCGTTTCCTGCTGTCTGCCGGACACGGTTCGATGTTGCTCTACTCCCTGTTGCATTTGACGGGTTACGATCTGCCGCTCGAGGAGTTGAAGAATTTTCGGCAGTGGGGCTCGCAGACGCCGGGCCATCCCGAATACGGGCTGACGCCGGGCGTCGAGATCACGACGGGTCCGCTCGGCCAGGGGTTTGCGAACGGCGTCGGCATGGCGATGGGCGCCGCGCATCTTGCCGCGCGTTTCAACAAAGACGGCTTTCCGCTCATCAATCACTACGTTTACGCGATCGTTTCTGACGGCGATTTGATGGAAGGCGTCGCCTCCGAAGCGGCTTCACTCGCCGGTCATCTCAAGCTCGGCAAACTGATCTATCTCTACGACGACAATCACGTCACGATCGAGGGTTTTACGAGTCTGGCTTTCAGTGAAGACGTGCCGAAACGCTTCGACGCTTACGGCTGGCACACGCAAACAGTCGAAGACGGCAACAACCTCGCTGATATCGAAGGCGCGATTCGCGTCGCGCAGGAGATTGAAGATCGACCGAGTTTGATTTCCGTGAAGACGGTGATCGGTTACGGCATGCCGACGCAGGGCACCCGCAAGGCGCACAGCGATCCGCCGGGCGAAGACGCGGTGAAGGAAGCGAAACGACATCTCGGCTGGCCCGAAGACAAGCAGTTTTACATTCCCGAAGAAGCGTTGGCGCATTATCGCGAAGCGATCGACCGCGGCGAGCGGTATGAAGCGGACTGGCACGGTTTAGTCGAGCGCTACGAAAAGACGTTTGCGGAAGAAGGCAAGCAGTGGCAACAAACGATGAGCGGCGACCTGCCCGAAGGCTGGGAAGATCACCTGCCGAAATTTGAAAACCCGAAAGAGATCGCGACGCGCGTGGCCAGCGGCGAAGTCATCAACGCGCTCGCGCCGGTGTTGCCGATGTTGATTGGCGGCTCGGCGGATCTCGGCGTCTCGAATAACACCGACATCAAGGACAGCGGGAGTTTCGAAGCCGGATCTTACGACGGCCGCATCCTGCATTTCGGCGTGCGCGAACACGCGATGGGATCGACCTTGACGGGAATGTCGCTGAACGGCGGCTTGATTCCGTATGGCGGCACCTTCTTGACGTTCTCCGATTACATGCGCCCAGCGATTCGTTTGGCCGCGTTGTCGGAAGTGCAGGTAATTTACGTTTTCACGCACGACTCGGTCGGGCTCGGCGAGGATGGTCCCACGCACCAACCCATCGAACACCTCGCGGCGCTGCGCGCGATTCCGCACCTGTTTGTGATTCGTCCGGCTGACTCGGCGGAAACGAGCGAGGCCTGGCGGATCGCGATCCTGCGGCGTCATGCGCCCACGGCGTTGGCGTTAACGCGACAGAAGGTCGCCGTGATCGATCGGCAGCGCTTTGCCGGCGCGGACGGTTTGCGGCGCGGTGGGTACGTGCTCGCCGAAGCGGAAACGGCGGATGGCGTGGCCACGACACCGAAACTGATTTTGATCGCGACCGGGTCGGAAGTTTCGCTGGCGCTCGAGGCACGCGAGAAGTTGCAAGGCGAAGGTTCTCCCACGCGCGTGGTTTCGTTGCCGTGTTTTGAGTTGTTCGAGGAGCAGGCGAAAGAGTATCGCGACGAAGTGTTGCCGCCGCCGGTGAGTGCGCGGCTCGCGATTGAAGCGGGCGTTTGCCAGGGATGGGATCGCTACGTCGGCGCGCGCGGTGCGGTGATTTGTTTGGATCGATTTGGCGCGTCGGCGCCAGGCGAGGTGGCGTTGAGCAATTTGGGATTCAATGTTGAGAACGTTCTCACGCACGCGCGGGCGCTATTGTAAGGACAGTTAGGCAGGGATTATGCGGATTGCGATTGGTGCAGATCATGCGGGGCATCCACTCAATGAACGGGTGATCGATGAGCTGCGAGACGCCGGCCACGAGATCACTGATTTCGGCACTCACGACAGCTCCGTTTCTGACGACTATCCCGACTACGCCAGACAGGTCGGCGAAGCGGTGCAGACGGGCGCGGCGGAGCTCGGCATTTTGATCTGCGGCAGCGGCGTGGGCGCAGCGGTGGCGGCGAACAAACTGCGCGGCATTCGCGCGGCGCTTTGCGGCGACACCTACTCCGCGCATCAATCACGCGAACACGATGACTGCAACGTTCTCTGTGTCGGCGCGCGCGTGACGGGAGTCGAGTTGGCGCTGGATATCGTCCGTTCGTTTGTGGCGGCGGAGTTTACGGGCGAACCGCGTCACCTTCGCAGGCTGGAGAAGATCGAGGCGCTCGAGAATCTCTCCCAAGCCTAACCCCTATCCGCGTTCATCCCCGGCTAAAAACCGCAACGCCTTCGGCATCACCCGAAACTCGACGGGCGTCACGCCGCGCACATTCCCGTCAGCTTCCAGCGGCATTGCATCCTTCAGCAACAGCGTTTCGATTCGCACTTTCGCGCCTTGCGTCAGTGTCACTTTTGGATTCTTCAGGTGGCCGCCGGTGTGAATGCGTGACAGCTCCGTCACGACGTTCGTACGCGTCAAACCGGACGCCGTCACAACATCGAGCTTGCCGTCGTCGAGTCGCGCTTCGGTCGAAAACATCATCCCGCCGCCGGCGTAGAGTCCATTCGCGACCCCGACGAGATTCATCGGCCCATCCACGACTACGCGATCGTCGACGGTGATTCGTACGCGACGTTCGCGCCACACGGCCAGCGCGCCGACAGCCGCACAGACAAAACGAAACTCGCCGGAGAACCGCCGCATGAACGCGCCCTGTGCCGCGACGCGCCCCGCCGTCTCGCCGCCGATGCCCATCGTCGAGGCGTTCAAGCAAATGAACGGCTTTTGAAATCCGTCGCAGCGGCCGTAGAGAACATCGATGAGTGTCGCTGTTGCGTTGCCACGAACGAGCGACAAAAGCAGATCGATCCACTCGTTCAGCGGCGCTCGTTTGCGCCGCAATCCGCGGGCAAAGTCGTCGCCGGTTCCGGCGGGCAGAACGGCCAGGGTCGCGTCAGGATTGATCGGAGCCGGAAGACGTTCGGGATCGTCGTTGAACTGGAAGAAGCCCGCGGCGGCTTCGCTCAACGTGCCGTCACCGCCGACAACAACGATGAGCTGAACGCCAGAATTAAGGGCGACGCGCGTTTGTAACGTCGCGTCGCCCGGTTGTTGGGTTTGGTAGGTTTGGTAATTGACGCCGGCGGCGTCGAGTTGGGTCTTAATTTTCGGCCACGCTTGTCGCGCTTTGGCCGCAACGTTATTAACGACGATCAGCACTTAACCGCGGGCGCGGGCGCGGCTCGCGGCCAGCGCCAGTTCGCGCGCGCGCGGCATCACGTCAACGGCGCGCCCGATCTGCGGATCCGCGTCGTTGAAAACCTGCGTCGCCGTGCGGAACCCGTAAGCCGCGGACAGGACGTTGTAGCGCAACTGTCTTTCGGCAAACGCACGCGACTTGTCGAGCTGATCCGCCGTGACTTTGAAGCCTGGCTTCGCAGCCGCAAACTTCTTCAACTGCGCGAAGAGCGTATCGGTAACCGGAAAATCGTCGGTCGCGAGGTCGTGATCGAAGTCGATCGGACGCTGCACCCGGTATGAGTCAAAACCCTGCACCCGTCCAGTCGTCAGCTCGAGTGAAAACGCGAACACGACGTCCCGGAGGTGACGCTCGGCAGCACTGATCGTGCCGGGCTTCACGACTTCATCCGGCGAGATACCGCCGCCGCCGTAGACCGCGCGGCCAGTGTCAGTGTGGCTCTCGGGACCGTTCTGCGGATTCGCTTGCGCGGTCTTGTCAGCCGCGAGACCGCCCGGGAAGTAGTAATTGTAGAAACCGCCGTTTGAATAGTCGCGCTGAATCAGGCGGCCCGACGGCGTGTAGTATTTGGCAATCGTCAGCAGCAACGCTGAGTCGTAATCCAACTGAAACGGAAACTGCACCAGGCCTTTGCCGAAGGTCGTTTCGCCGACGATTAAAGCCCGGTCGTGATCCTGGAGCGCGCCCGCGACGATTTCAGCTGCGGAAGCAGTCTCGCCGTTAACCAGCACGACAATCGGCACACTGTCAGGATGATCGTTGACGGCGCCGTAATCCTGCGAACTGTCTTTGAAACGGCCCACCTGCGAAACGATCATCTGGCCGCGTTGCAGGAACGTGTTGGCGACGCGCACGGCCTGAATCAGCAATCCGCCGCGATTGCCGCGCAGGTCGAGCACGAGCATGTTCATGCCCTTGCTGTGCAGGAACCGCAGCGCCTGATCGAATTCGTCAGCCGTCGTCAGATTGAAACCGCCGGTCATGCCCACGTAGCCGACGCCGGGGCGCAGCATGTAAGCCTGCGCGATTGACGGCAGCGAAACGGCATCGCGAACGATATTGACGGTTTGAGACGCGTGATCGGCGGCATGCTCGACCGTGACTTTCACGGTGGTGCCGCGCGGTCCCAACAGAAACTTGCGGACTTCCGGATACGTCTTGCCCTTCATCGACTGTCCGTCGATGGCGACAATCTTGTCGCCAAACCGCAGTCCGGCGCGCGCGGCGGGCGATTCCGGGAAAGTGGCACGGATGTAGGTGTTGACGTCGTTGCCCTCGCGCAGGTCCTCGATCGTCGCGCCGATTCCCATGTACTCAGAACGTTGTTCGGTGCGGAAGGAAGCGTATTCGGCCGGATCGAAATAGGTCGAGTGCGGGTCGAGCACGCTTAACATGCCGCTGATCGATGACTTGAAGATTCCGTTGTAGTCGAGCTTGCGGCCGTCGATGTGGTTTGTCTGAATAACGGCGAGCGCTTCCGAAACGTCGCTCTTGATCATGGGCGCGGTAACGACACCCCGGTTGTTTGAACCGGTGGTGGAAGCAGACCGCTCGGGGTTTGAAGTGGCCCGTCGGGCTGAACGATTTTGCTGAGCGAGAATGAATGCGGGAACCACCAGGGCAATAACAAGGAAAAGAATTCCCGGGGCAATAGAGCTTTTTCTCACGCAAGCCTCCTAAAACTTGGATACAACGATGACTACCGGTTCGGGGCGCCGGGCTTTCTATTTCCCGGGCGGGTTTCGGCCGCAAACTCGGGGACGCCAGAATAACACGAAGACCCTGAGCTTTTGTAGATGCGGTAACACGGTTTTTCGTCGCCCGCGAATCGCGCATCCTCATGTATTATTGGCCCCAAGCTCTAAACGACAATTCGCCGGAGGAAGTTGAATGCCAACCACATTGAAGCGGGAGAATCTTGTGTCTTTTGCCAACGAGCACCGGGAGGAGTTTGAGACACTGCTCCGCCGTTTTGTCGAAACGCCCACAGTATCCGTCGACCCAAATCACCTCGATGACATTCGCAAAGGCGTCGAGCTGACGGTCGAAACGCTCGAACGATTCGGCGGCAAAGCCGAGGTTTACCGCGCCGCGAAGGGCAATCCCGTCGTGCACGGCGTGTTTGGCGCCGACAGCGGCCGCCCGACCGTGACGGTCTACAACCACATCGACGTTCAACCAGCTTCCAAAGAGACCGAGCCGTGGCACACCGAACCGTTCGTGTTCACGAAACAGGGAGACACGTATTTCGGCCGCGGCACGACGGACGACAAAGGACCCGCGTTGTCCGCGCTGTTCGGCGCGCGCGCGGCGCTGGAAGCAGGCGTGCCGGTCAACATTCGGTTTCTGTGGGAGTTTGAAGAGGAGATCGGTTCGCCCAACTTCGAAACGATCATCTCGAAAGCCGCGAAAGATCTGCGCACCGATTCGGTGGTGGTTTCCGACACGGTCTGGGTTTCGCGTAACCGGCCGGCGAGTTCAGCGGGATTGCGCGGTCTGCTCGGTTTTATCCTGACGCTCGAAACCGCAACCGTCGACACGCATTCCGGCGAAACCGGCGGCGCGTCGCGCAATCCGATAGCCGAGTTGATGCAGCTCGTCTGCGACATCTACGACCCGCGCACTGGCAAGATCAAAATCAAAGGTTTCTACGACGACGTGATTCCGCCCTCGAAAAAGGAGCTGCAGGACTGGGCGAACTGCGGCTTCAACGTGGGCGCATATAAAAAGGCGCACCACCTGAAGAAGATGCGCACGGAAGATCCGCTGGAAGTGATGAGACGGATTTGGGGCATGCCGACGCTCGAGATTCACGGCGTGGTCGGCGGTTATCAGGGTCCGGGCGTGAAGTCGATCGTGCCGCCGCGGGCGGAAGTGAAAGCGTCGTGCCGGTTGGTGCCGGTGCAGGATCCAGCGAAGATCAAGAAACTGCTCGCGGCGGCGGTGAAAGAAAGAAATCCGGACGTGAAGATTCAGTTTGAGTCGGCGGCGCCGGCGTTTCGCACGGTGCTCGAAGGACCGCTGCCGGAAGCGCTGAAACGGGCGGTGAAGTTTGCGTTCAATCGCGACGCGGTTTTCGTGCGCGACGGTGGCACCATCGGCGCGATGACGAGCATCGAGAAAGTTTTGAAATGTCCGGTGCTGTTTCTTGGCCTATCGCTGCCGGAGCACGGCTATCACGCGCCGAACGAAAATTTCGACTGGCAACAGGCGTCAGGTGGAATGGTGGCGTTTGCGAAGTACTTCGAGGAGATTTCAAACCTTTAGCCACGAAGAGGCACAAGAAGCACAAAAGAGGGTAAGCAGCAGAAACTCTGTTCTGAACTCTTGTGCGTTTTGTGCGTCTTTGTAGCTTGGCTTAGATCAAACAGGAGAGCCGTTCTTCGTGAAGAGCAACAAAGCCGGCTTTTTCGTAGAAGCGTTTTGCTTCGGGGTTTTCCAGATGAACCGCGACGTCGATCCGTGTTACTGCCTCACGACGCAACTGATCTTTCAGTCGTTCGAGCATCTCGCGGCCAATCCCCGCTCCGCGCCGATCGGCTTTGACTGAAACGTCGTCGAGTTTCGCCACCACCGCTCCCATCGAAGTCGAGATCGCATAACAGACGACGCAGATTCCGGCGCAACCCTGTTCGTCGTAAGCCATCCAGACAAACCCGAGTTCCGACCGTTCCAAAAACAGGTCGAGCGCGTTGTTCAGGCCTTTGAGTCCGAGGTCGCCGTAAGCCTGGCTGCTCGCGAGGTAGTGTTCGTCTGCGGTCAGAAAATCGCTCAGCAGGTGAAACGCGTCGCGCACGTCGGCGGCGCCCATCTTTCGACAACGTATTGCCATTGCAGTTTAATCATGCCATTGCGCTTCGCAATTCCGCAATTTCCCATATATAATCTCGCCTCCGCATTCCCGTAATTCCATCCCAAGCGCAGGTCAGGAGCCATGAAAAAGACAACCACTCTCTTCGCAGCAGCATTGCTTCTCGTTGCCGCAGTCTCGGCGTTCGGCCGCGAAGCGCGGCTCGTTCGTTATCCGCACTACCACAACGGCCGCGTCGTCTTCACGTATCTCGGCGACATCTGGACCGCAGATGAAAACGGCCAGAACGTGCAACGCCTGACGGTCAATCGCGCCCGCGACGTCTACGGACGCTTTTCACCGGACGGCAAATGGATCGCGTTTTCCAGCGACCGCAACGGAAACCTCGACGTGTTCCTGATGCCTGCGGGCGGTGGCCAGGCAAAACAGTTGACGACGCACTCCGCTGACGACACGGTGCTCGGCTGGTCGGCCGATTCGCGCGCGGTGCTCTTCTCGAGCAATCGCGGTGAAGACTTCATGCCGCAGCTTTATCTCGTCAGCGTCGACGGCGGTATGCCCTGGAAAGCCGGCACCGACATGGGCATCCAGGCTTCGTATTCGCCCGACGGAAGCAAGCTCGCTTACAACCAGAAAGGCCAGGTCTACTGGCGCAAGTATTACCGCGGCGCTTACCAGACCGACGTCATGGTGATGGACGTGGCCGCGAAGAAGTTCACGCAGTTGACTGATTTCGAGGGGCTCGATTCGTGGCCCATGTGGGGGCACGACGGCTACATCTATTTCGTCAGCGATCGCGACGGCGGTGGACTCACCAACATCTGGCGCGTGTCCGACAACGGCGGCAAAGCCGATAAGGTGACGACGTTCAAAACCGGCGACGTGCGTTGGCCGGCGATCAGTTCCGATGGCAAAGTGATCGTGTTCGAGCACGACTTCGGCATCTGGAAACTCGACGTCGCTTCAAAACGCGCCACGCCGATCAACTTGAACATCGACGCCGAAACGCAGGAGAACGCGACCGAGCTCATGTCGTTCAGCTCGCAAGCCGACGATTACGATCTCGCACCCAACTCGCGACACGTCGTCTTCTCGATTCACGGCGAGATTTTTACCGCGCCCGTTGAAGAGGGCGATCTGAAGCAGTTGACCGACAGCCCGGCGCGCGATCGAGCGGTCGATTATTCGCCGGACGGCAAGTGGATCGCTTACATCTCCGATCAGAGCGGACGTGAGGAGCTTTACGTCGTGCCCGTCGACGGCTCCGCGCCGGCGCAGCAACTGACGGACATCGATGCGTTGAAGTTTGGCTACAACTGGTCGCCGGATTCCAAAGAGATCGCCTTTGCTACCTCTGACGACAAGCTGCGCAAGCTGACGGTCGCCACGAAGCAGGTTGTCGAGCTCGACACTTCTCGTTACGGCGGCTTTGGCGGCCCGGTGTGGTCGCCTGACGGCAAGTGGATCGCGTACTCGAAACAGGATGCGACGCGCACGTCGGACGTCTACATGATCGCGTCGTCAGGTGCAGAAAAGGAGCCGCACCGCGTCACCTTCGATTCGAACAACGACGCCAATCCTGACTTTTCGCCGGACGGACGCAAGCTCTTCTTCCAGCGCGTTGAAGCCAGCGCCGGGGGAAACACGCAGGTGCCGAACTCAGTCCAAATCTATTCGGTGTGGCTCGAGCATCAGGACAAAGATCCGGACGATCCCGAAGAGCGCGCCGAAGCTGAACCGCCTGCTCGTCCACCAGCAGCGGAAGGTGCGGAAGGCGCCGACGCACCGCCGGCCCGGCCGCGGCCACAGGCGAATCGTCCGCCACGCGAGATCAAAGTCGATTGGGACGGTCTGAAACGGCGCACGCGCCAGATCACGCGCATGCCGTTTCCGATTTCCAACTACACCATCGCGCCGGACAGCCGCACGATCGTGTTCGTCACCAGTGAACCCGCAGGCCCGGCCAGCATTCCGGTGATCTATTCCGTTCAAGATGATGGGCGACGGCTGACGCGAGTCACTGCGGGCCTACCGCCACAAGAAGGCGAAGGCGGTGGACCAGGCGGTGGCGGTGGTTTCGGCGGCGGCATTGGCGACTTGAATGTATCGCGCGACGGCCGCACGTTGTTCTTCCGCGAGCGTGATGGCATCTACTCCGTGCCGCTTTCGGGTGGTCCAGGCGGCGGTGCAGCAGCGACGGCCGCGACTGCAGGCGGCGGTGGCACCGGTGTCGGCGGCGGCAGACGCCGGATCAATTTCAACGTTCGCGTCCGCGTGGACCATCAGGCCGAATGGGCCGAGATGTTCGACGACGGTTGGCGCACGATGAAATATCGCTTCTACGATCCGAAGATGCACGGCATGGATTGGGACGCGATGCGCGCGAAGTATCGTCCGCTCGTCGATTACGTCGGCGATCGTCAGGAACTGCTGAACATCATCAACGAGATGATCGGCGAGCTGAATGCGTCACACACGGGGGCCGCGCCGCCGCCGGGTGGCGGACGTGGTGGAATTTCCACCGGTCATCTCGGCCTGGAGCTCGAACCCGACAAAGCGGCGGGCCGTTATCGGGTCTCGTACATCTACGAAGACGGGCCGGCCGACAAAGACTGGGTGCGCGTGAAAACCGGCGACTACCTGCTGGCGATCGACGGCAAGCAAGTCAAAGCCGGCGATAACTACTGGGCGCTGCTGAACAACCGGCTCAATCGCAAGGTGACGGTGACGTTCAATAACAAACCCTCCGATGAAGGTGCGTGGAACACGCGCATCGAGACAATCAATACGGGCGCTTACAGCCAGTTGCGCTACGACCGCTGGGTCAAGGAGAACCGCAAGAAAGTCGATCAGCTTTCCGGCGGACGCATCGGCTATCTCCACATTCAGGCGATGAACCCGCCGTCTCTGCGGAAGTTTGAAAAGGAGATTCGCGAGTTTCGCAACAAGGAGGCGCTGGTGATCGATCAGCGTTGGAACGGCGGCGGCAACATCGAACAGGAGTTGCTGGCGATTCTGGTCCAACGCCAGTACCAGGTGTGGCAGCCGCGCGGCACCGAAGCGACGGGCCGTCCGTTTGCCGGTTTCTTCGGACCGAAGGTCGTGTTGCAGAACTGGCGCTCGGCTTCAAACGCGGAAATGTTTCCGGCGGGCTTCCGCGCGCTGGGACTCGGTAAGGTTGTTGGCACGCCGACGATGGGCGCCGTCATCGGCACCGGCAGTTACAGCTTAATCGACGGTTCGACGGTGCGCACTCCGGGCGTGGGCGTGTTCCTCGCTGATCCAAAGCGGACGAACATGGAAAACTACGGCGTGCAACCGGACATCCTGGTCGACAACCGGCCGGAGGACACGTTGGCCGGACGCGATCGTCAACTCGAAGCCGCGGTGGAAGAGTTGATGAAGCAGTTGAACGGCTCGCGGCGCAACACGACGACGGAGGGCCAGCAGAACCAGCACTAGGGCCACGAACAACACGGACGACACCGAGCGGGTCTGGACAATCGTTCAGACCCGTTTGTGTTTATCCGTGTAATCCGTGGTCAGGGTTTGAGCTTGAAGTCTGAGGGGACGAATTCGATGGACTTGATGATGCCGTCGGCTTTCAAGCGCTTGTCGGTGTTCGGCACGTAATCCACGACCACCGTGTTTGCGGGTTTGCGCTCGCCGCAGGTGATGTCGCCTTTGACGCTGGTGTCGTAAGTGGTGATTTCGACGTTGTCAAAGCTGGCGGTGCGCAGCCGCAGCAGTCCATTAGCGGTTTGAACCACGAACACGATTCCTTTCGCGTCGCACTCGAGGCGCAGCAGCGTCGCCTGCAACTGCGTTTCGCCCGCGCCTGGCGTTCGTAACACTTCGCGCAGATAAGCAGACGGATCCGCGGCCGGAGTCGGCGCTGGAACGGAAGCCGGCATACTGGTGGAGCCCGGCGTACGCGTCGAGCCTGGCGTTGCAGTCGAACCCGGCCCTACGCCCGAACCGCTGCGCGTGACCATCGACGGCGGCGAACTCGTACCGGGAATCGAGCCCGGCGTCGTCCCCGGGGCCGTGGCCGGCGTCGGATCAGCGCTTGCCCCCGAAGCATCTGAACTGATCGTGACGACGGTACGTGTGCCACCGCTACTTGCGCCGGCCTCCTTCATCGCCTCTTCGTAACGAGCCGTGTTCTCTTCGTTCGCGCTAACCTGTTTCAGCATCGACTCGGCCGCCGCGCGAATCTCGTCTTCGGCATTGGATTTCGCGATCTGCTCGAGCATCTGCCGTGCCTGCTTGTAATCGCCGGTGCGCGCGTAGAGTTGGGCCAGGGTGAACGCGAAGTCGTGCCGTCCGGGCGACTCGCTCAAAGCCTTTTTCAACGACGCCATCGCGCCTTCGAGGTTCTCGCCCGTCACCAGACTCACAAACGCCAACAAGTTGTACGACTCGGGAAAATCAGGCCGCAGCGCAATCGCTTTCTGCAAATGCTCGCGAATCTTCGCGGACAGCTCCGGTGTGTAAGTCACCGACGGACCGCCCGGTGAAAGGCGGCTCAGCGTATATGCGTAGTAGTAATGCGCGAGATAGTTTTGCGAGTTCAGCGCCAGCGCGCGTTCGAGACTCGCGCGCGCCTCGGCCACCTTGCCTTCACGGAAGTAAGCCATGCCGAGCGACGCATGCGCCATCCCGAGATTCGGATCGAGCTGGAGCGCCTTCTCGAGGTACGTGTTCGCATCTCTGCGATAGCTGTGCAGCAACAAGTCGCCGAGGTATGCCTGCGCCTCCGCTTCCGTCAAGGGCGTGGCCTGCGCGCTCGTATCGGTGTCGAGCTTGTTCGTGAAGTGCCCGTTCAGCACGTTGTAGCGATCCTGCTTGACGTAGTCGCGCAGCTCTTTCTCCATCGCTGCGTACGTCATGCCGAACGCCTGCTGAAACGCTTCTTCCGACGAGACGTTCGCCGCAGTCAGATCAAGAAACTTCGTGAACTGCTCGGCCTTGCCGGTCTTGCCGATCAGCATGTAGTGCAGGAAGGCCCACGATTGCGCGTAGAAGATGCCCTGCTTTTTCGACTCGTTGTAGTGCGGCGATTTGTGATCGACTTCAAACAGCGTCTTCAACGGCAGAATCTTGCTTTCGCGCAGCAGGTAAACGTGGCTGCCGATGGCGGTGCCGAGCGCGAACTTCTGACTGTCCTCCATTTTGAAGGTGCTGTAATACTCAGCCAGGCCTTCGTTGAACCACAGCGGCGCGCTCTTGAAGGTGTTGTTGACGAGCAGGTGCGTGTACTCGTGAAAGATAACGGTGAACGGATCCTGGCTGCCCGATAGTTTTACTGCGTACGGATCGCTGCTGCCCACGTCGGTGGTCAACGTGATGTAGTTCACGTCAGGGCCGGGCTGAAAGTAACCGGCGAGGTTCGGGTTGGGCCTGAAAGGTGCGTAAGAGCTCTTGCTTTTGAAGACGATGACCGTCGTTGGGACCGGCGTGTTGAAGCGTATCTTCGGAAAAAGGATCGTAAACGCTTCGCGAAACTGTTCGAGCCTCAGCGCCACCTGCCGGATGTCTTTCTCGTTACCGTTGCCGATGACAAAGAAGTTCTTGGTGCGGATGCTGATCCAGTTGTCTTTCGCCGCGACGGTGATGGGTTGCGAGACTACGACCAGAAGGCAAAAAGCTACTGCAAAGGGAAGAACAAAACGCTTCATAAACATGGCCCAGGTTACGCGAGAGAGTGAAGGGTCCGAGAGACGGGCCGGATTATAGGGTTGGGCCTCCCGATTTGCAAATCAGGCTTGGCCCCGCCACTCGGGAAACTGCTGAAGATAGTTTCGGTTGACGCCTTTCAACCACACGAAATAGTTGTCGATCTTCGTCGGCGCTACGATTCTGAGCGTGACACCTCCATAAACCGCGCCCACGAGAAGAAAGACCGCTCCGCCAAAGGCCAGCAATCCTTCCTCCAACACGCCCGCCAGAACGAAGCTCACCACTGACAGAAACACGAGCAGGCACGTAATCCAAATGTTCTGCCGGCGCGCCGATGAATGCTGCTCGCAGAGACCGAGAGTGACGATCGCCGTCTTGCGCACGACCATGGCGACGATGGCGTAAACCAGGATGCTAACCAGGATCAGGAGATAAAGCGCCGGGTGGTGCCAGGTGAGTTTGCGCTTGATTTGTTCGCCGGCGGGCGCGTTGCACTTGATGCAGCGGTCAGGCAGGGCTGCTTCCTTGGTCATGACGAGAACTGAGTTGTTGCGCCAGATGGTTTCGAGGCCGTGCGACGGGGGTGGAAAATACGGTTGTTGTGGTGTCATTGAAAATCCTTCGGGAAGGGTTTGGTAGGTTGAGTTTGAAAGTACCACCAACAAAGTTAGTGGGATTGCTGTGACGCTACCTACACACGTCGTAGGTTGGATATGGAGTACCACCGACTGCGTCGGTGGGATGCTGAGAGGGCCGTAAAAGCTCGTGGTCAGTTAATGGAGTACACCGACCAAGTCGGTGTGTTACCGGGATCTTGCCGGAAAAACGGAAACCGGGTCAACAAAAAATTTAAGGCGTGCCTGGGAAGCACGCCTCAAAACTAACTACGAAATAAACCAGCTCCGCTATTCTTCCGGGCCGGTGCAGGTCGGACCGTGCAGCGCCGGAATCTTCTGACTGATGATCGGATAATTGGGAGCCTCGTCGATGTTGATCTGCGTCCAATGAGCGTAATTCTCCGGAACGTTCGTGTCGGCGAAAATCGCTTCGACCGGACACTCAGGCACGCACGCATCACAATCGATGCAAGTATCGGCATTGATGTAAAGACGATCGGGTAACTCGTGAAACGCTTCAACGGGACAAACGGCTGCGCAGTCGGTGTACTTGCAATCGACGCATAATTCAACAACTACGTAGGTCATTAGGGAAGTAAGCTCCTTTCGGTGATGACAAATACTTATTTATTCGCGACGGTAATGTCAACAGAAAAACTTGCACCACAAAGAAGCACAAAACAGCAAAGAAGCACAACAAAAAGAATTTGCTGTGCCTCTTTGTGTCTTGCCTTGCGCCTTTTGTGACTCAAGCCCCTTCGTCCGCGCGCTTTTCAACCTTCCCCGGACCGTGAACGGTTTTGTTGACCACCGGATCACCTTTGTAAGTGACGCGCGAAGGACCCGACACGGTCACATCGAGTTTCTCCGCCACACCGAGGTCCACTTTGGAAACGCCCTTCGTGTCGACAACCGCGTGCGGCGCGCGCAAATTGTGCGTGTCGATCTTCGCGGCGCCATTCGTGTCGATGCCGATCATCTTCGTAGTGCCCGAAGCGCTGATCGTCGGCGCGCCATTCGCCGCGATCTGAAACTTGTCGTTATTGAGTCCGGAGATCTCCATCTTGCCCGCGCCGTTCGCGGAGAACGCTTCAATATTCGGCACGGTGATCTTGATGCGGGGTGAATCTTCAACCGAATAAGTCCTGGTTGGTTTCAAATACAACGTGTTGCCACTCACCTCGGCCGTAATGAGCGGAAGTACGTTGTCGTCCGCTTCAATCTCAAGGCTCGGCTGCTTCTGACAAACCACTTCGACGTCGAACGCTCCCTCCGTCGAGATGGAAGTAAACGAACCGATGTCTCGCTTTTGCACGACTCGCTTACCGGAGCCCTTGACCTCCGCACCGAGACCGTGATGACAACCCGCGACTAAAACCGGCAGCAACACAAATAAAACCAGCAGCTTTTTCATCATCGTTTCTCCTCAGTGCTTCATTGTTCGCGCCGCACGTATTCGAGCGTGCGCGTGGTGTTTTCGGTGACGCTTCCGACGGGTTCGCCGAGATTCGTCGCCGGCGGCAGCCGCAGATCCTGCTGCATCGGCGGCTGCAGCAACGGCCGATTCTGACTTTCCTTCGGCGCCGACAGCCGCGACAGGTTTCTGACGAGCATAAACTCGGTCACGCTAACGATCAGAAACGTGAACAGCATGAACACGCCGATGAGCTCCTGGCTAAGTCCGGCTTCTTTCCGTAACACGAGCGGACCGCCAATCATGATGCCCAGGCCGATCACGCCGAGAAGCGTGATCGCTGTAAGAAACGAATTGACGGAGCTTGTATTAACATCCGGTCGTTCCCTCAGATTGAAGCCACAGCGGTTGCAATAGCTCAATCCCTGCGTGAGCTGAGTGCCGCAACTTGCGCAATACATGGTGAGTTTCCTTCCGCTCGGGTTAGATCACCGGGGGTGATAAGTGAACCAAAAGTAGATTGCCTGGCCGACGCCAATAAAGAAACCGATTATGGCGCCGAAAAGTTCAATGGTTTTTAAGTGGTGCTGCGCGACCGAGAGCACGAGCTCTTCGAGTTTCTCGATAGGATAGTCGGAAACTTTCTTGCGCACGAGCCCGCCGACGTCGAATTCGGCAATCGCGACCGGCAATCGTTCGCGCGCCGCGAGGGTGATTCGTTCCACCAGCGCGGAACTGGCGCGCTGCATCGCATTCTGCGACACGTGATCGCCTAGCCGTCCGATGGGCGCGATCAGCAGGCGTTCGACTTGCGCACTCAGGATCGCGTTGATCGTGCGCGCGGTCTGATCGTGCGCCAGGAGGTTCAGCAAGCCGCGGGTCAGGAAACGTTTCGTCTGATCGAGCGACCGCGAGTCGATCTGTTGCATGACCGAACCGATCGTTTGCGGAAACAGGCGGTCAATCGCGTCGGTGAAGTGGATGGAGAGCGAGGTAAACAAGACCTCGCTGCGAAGAATCTCGATCAGGCGGTTGGCCACCTGGTGGTTGAGCTCGGCAAACTTGATCGGGTCGATCTGGCCGACCAGTTCGTCGAGCGGGCGCGCCATGACGTTGTCGATGGTGGCGTTGAGAAACGCCTCCGCTTCCTGCTCGAACGCTGGGCCGCGCAAGTATTCCTCGACGCGTTTCGGCAACGTTTTGTTGACGAGGTCATCCACTTCGCGATGGATACGCTCGCGTGAGATGAAGATCTTCTTGAACAGCGAGAGTTGCTCGTAATACTGATCTACCTCGAGCTTGATCAGCGCGCCGATCTGTTTGCGCGTGCTCTGACTCGTGGCGATGTCCGCGAGGTGATGAACGATCGGCGGCACTTGCTGATCGACTCGTTCTTTGATGAAGGCGATCGTTTCCGGTGTAAACGTCTCGGCCAGCGTGGCGTTGCTGTGGGCCAGATCGTCGAGCCGGCCGGCAACAAACTCGCGCACTTTTTGTTCGAACGCTTCCGTGCCGATGAGCCGTTGCAATCGCTGCTCGACGAAATCGCGCGCGTGGTCGACGGATGCCGGACTCACTACGTCGCCGACGCGCCGTTCCGCCAATTCATTAACCTGCTTGTCGACGAACCGCTCGATTGCTTCCCCCGTCTCTTCACTCTTGAGCATCTCGGTGATGTACTCGGCGAGGCGATACTGAAGCGCTGAGATGGTGTCGAGCACGGGCGCGCGCGCCTGCGACGGCAAGGCGTCGATGAACGACGGATACACGCGTCCGAGCAGTTCGTCGGTGTAAGCGCCGACGAAGTCTTTGACCTTGCGTTGAAAGAAACTAGTCTCGAAAAGCGCGTCGAACACAGTTTGCTGCGAGACCAGTTCATTGCCGACCGCGTTGCCGATCGACTGCGCCAGCTTTTCACGATGACGCGGAATCATGCCCTGCGGCCAGACGATCACGCCGAACCATTTCACCGCTTTGTAAGGATGGAACAACATCCAGATCGCGAGCCACGCCGCGCCAAAGCCGTGAATGGTTGCGACTACGATGATGCCAATCGCGACCAGGATTTTGAACGTTAGCGGATCGATGGTCCCCTCGAAGCGTTGGTTATTTTATGGTGGGGGTTTCGACGGGATACCCGGCATTTATCCAGGCGCCGGTGCCGCCTGAAACATTCAACAGATTGGTGAAGCCAAATTTCTCCAGCAAACTCGCCGCTGCGCTCGAACGATAACCGCCGGCGCAGATCACCGCTGTTGGTTTGTCTTTTTCGATCGGCAACTCCGCCGCGATCCGATCGAGCGTCGCAAGCGGTGCGTTGAGCGCGCGCGGCACGTGGCCGCTGCCGTACTCAGCCGGACGGCGCACGTCGACGATTTGCAGATCCGCCGTCGTCGCGAGTTTTTCTTTCAACTCATTCACGCTCACCTGCGGGATCGACTCGATTGAAAAACCCGCACGCCGCCAGTTTTCAACGCCGCCGTCGAGATAACCCCTCACGTTTTCGATGCCGACGCGGGCGAGCCGCACGACCGACTCGTCAACCTGCGCGGCGGTGTCAGCAATGAGCACGATCGAGGCGTTCAGGGGAATCAAACTGCCGGCCCACATCGCAAACTGCCCGCCGAGTCCGATGTTCACTGAACCGGGCACGTGACCGGCGCCGAAATCAGCCGCAGCACGCACGTCGAGCAACACGTGATCCTGCCGGCGCAACTCCGAAACTTCCTGCGGCGAAAGCGCCGCCGGTGGCGACAATTCGGAAAGTCCGCGCGCGCCCGAGCGATTGATCTCGGCGTCGCGCGGGAAGTACGCCGGCGCCTCCGGCAGATCCGCCGTCATCATCGAAACGAACTGTTCCTTCGTCATCGGCTGCAGCGCGTAATTAAACTTGCGCTGCTCGCCAATCGTCGACCACGTTTCCTTCGACATGTTTTTGCCGCACATCGAACCGGCGCCGTGCGCGGGATAAACCTCGACCGAATCCGGCAGCTGCAAAATCTTTCCGTGCAGGCTCTCGTACATCATCTCCGCCATCGTCTGCGGCGTGTAGCCTTTGCCGCCGGCGAGATCCGGCCGGCCCACGTCGCCGATGAAAAGCGTGTCGCCCGTGAGAATCTTTTGCGGTTCGGTTGAGACTTCAGTATCGACGACCAGCACGCAGATTCCTTCCGGCGTGTGACCCGGCGTTTCCAGAAACCGCAGGATGACTTTGCCGATGCGGATATCTTCACCGTCGCGAACCGGTCGATGTGCAAAAGCGGCGTTCGCCTTTTCACCAAAGACGATCTCGGCGCCGGTGCGGGCGGCGAGCTCCTGATGACCGCTCACGAAATCAGCATGCAGGTGCGTTTCGATGACGTACTTGATTTGCAGTCCTTGTGCTTCGGCTTCGGTGATGTATTCGTCAACGTCGCGTTGCGGATCGACGACCGCAGCTTCGCCCTCCGAGCCAATCAGATATGACGCGTGCGCCAGGCAGCCGAGATAGAACTGTTTGAAATACATGGGCTCAGCTAGGGCAGCTTATAAAACTCGCGGGCTGGTTTCAACGGGCGAAGCATCCAGTAAGGGCGGCGCGTTTGGTCCGGCGAGAATTTGTCCGCCGAACGCGTCATCGCCAGCCACTTTTTGTAGACCTCGCGCGACTTCTCCGTGTCGACGAAAACGTCTCCCGCCTGGTCTCCTGCATCTGCCGCGCGCACGCGCACTGCCTGGTGCCAGCAGTGCATGCCCGAGATCGGATCAGGATGTACGGGAAACGTCATGTTCTGGTGTACGCCCGCGTCTTTCCACCAGATTCGCAGCGTGTCGGCGTCGTCTGATTCGTAGGGCACGACGCCCTTCTCGCGTTTCAACCGCCACGTGCTGCCATTCTGTTCGAGTTTGACGGTAGCCATCAACTGCCGCTGCCCTTCGTCGGTAAGCTTCCAACGGCCCATGTGATGGCTGCACGCGACGATACCCGGTTTGATCCCCTCCGTGACCCACGCGGGCACGACGTAGTAACCGATCTCTGTTTCGACGCGCACGAGATCGCCGGTACGAACGCCGAGTCTGTTCGCGTGCGACGGATGGATCCACAGCGGGTTCGTGTGGGCGATCTCGTCGAGCCATTTTGAATTCGCGCTGCGCGTGTGGATCTGCACGGGTAGCCGGAAAGTCGAGATGAGAATCGTCTGATCGGGCGCGAGATTGTCCGGATGCACGTGGCTTTTGAAATAGGTCGGAATCGCCAGCTCTGGCCAACCCCAGTTGGCCAGAGTGGCTGAATAAAATTCGAGTTTGCCGCTCGGGGTCGGGAAGCCGCGTTTGATTTCGCCGTTGATGTTTACGCCGGCGAGGCGTCGGCCGTCGCGGTCGCCGTCGGGCAGCGGCAGCGGGACGATGTTTGGCCCGGCGGGTTTGGGCGCGCGCGTAAAAATTCGGCCAAACTGGTCTTCGTGCAAGTCGTCGAGTTCTTCTGGTCCGACTGGCTGGTCGTAGATGCGGCCAATCTTTTGTTGGACTTCGAAGGCGCCGTAGCGGCGCATGAATTCGAGCGGCGTGAGGTTTTCGGCGGCGGCTTTTTCGGGCAGACCGGGGACGGAGTTATCGAAGATCCATTCGTAGTATTCGTCAACGGTCAGGCGTGTGCCGGGATTTTTCTTGGACTCGGCGTATTGCCGGATGCCGAGGCTGCCGTCGGGGTCGATGCGCCAGGTTAACTCGAGCCAGAATTCGTTCTCTTCCCAAACTTCGCCGGGATTGACGTCGCGTGTGTCGCGGATCGTTTCGCCGTTGCGCTGGCGCGCGGCTTTCATCACGGGTTGGCGAAAGCCGAGCCACTGTGAATCGTGTGTTTCGTAAGAGTGGAGATCGTGGCGTTCGGAGCCGACGCCCATCGGCAGCACGTAGTCGGCGTAGTAAGCGGTTTCGTTCCAGGTTGGTGTGAGCGCGACGTAGCAGCCGACGAGATTCGCATCGGTCAACATTTCGATCCAGGAGAAACCGTCGGGGTTGGTCCACACCGGGTTGTAAACGCGGGTGAAGTAAACATCGAGTTTGGCGCGGCCGTCTTTGAGCAGGTGCGGCAGCAGGAACGACATCTCGTTCATCGAGAGCGGATACTCGCGCGGCCACGTAATCTCGTTCCACATCTTCGGGTGTGGTGGCGTGTAGATCGGCCGCGGCACGAATTTGTTCCATGCGTTGGGATAGACGCCGCCGGGCGTAGCGACCGCGCCGAGCAGTGCGTTCAGCATGAAAAGCGCGCGCGCGACGGACCAGCCGCCGCTCACGCCCGACGCCGCGCTGCGCCAGTTATGACTCGAGAAGCGCGTCCCCGCGGTCGCCACGAGTTTCGCAATCTCCTCGATCACCTTCGCCTCGACGCCCGACTCTTCGGCCGCAAACTCAAACG
>Ga0081539_10001957_pt1 | contig 31406 bp, 33 predicted proteins | sample TabmetS4T2R2_FD_71023 | JGI IMG/M metagenome (GOLD analysis project Ga0081539, IMG submission 71023) | Tabebuia heterophylla rhizosphere microbial communities from the University of Puerto Rico - S4T2R2 | ecosystem: Host-associated > Plants > Roots > Rhizosphere ... | reverse complement strand
AGACAATGTGAACCTGACCGTCGAACTCATCGTGCCTGTTGCGTTGGAGCAGGGGTCGAAGTTTGCCATCCGGGAAGGTGGCCTCACCGTCGGCGCGGGTGTCGTTACTAAAATTTTGGAATAAGAGAAAGTTGGTAAGTAAGAATGGCTTCTAAGAAAAAAGATGTTCGACCGGTCATTACACTTCAATGTAATGATTGTAAAAATCGAAATTACACGACTGAGAAAAATCGTCGTAATGACCCGAACCGTCTTGAGTTCAGTAAGTTTTGCCCGAACTGCAGAAAACACACAATGCATCGCGAGACAAAGTAGTTTAGAGTATCAGGTTCCACGTGTCAGGTGTATTGTTTTGCCTTGATACCTGACACTGGACAACTTGACACTCTTTATGAAGGCCAGTAGCTCAATTGGTAGAGCACTCGTCTCCAAAACGAGCGGTTGTGGGTTCAAGTCCTGCCTGGCCTGTATAAATAAGATGGCAACGCCGCTGTGCAGGGAGGCGGCGTTTTAGCCGTAAGTAAGAATGATGAAGGAGTTTATTGTGGCTGTAAAAGATAAAGGAGCAAAACCGAACGCGCTCCAAGCATTCTTCCGCGAAACGGCTGGCGAGCTTCGCAAAGTTTCCTGGCCAACCTGGCCAGAAGCGCGTCAGTTGACAGGTCTCGTTTTGTTAGTTATGTTTGTCATGGGTGTCATCCTCGGTTTAACTGATGGTGGCGCTCGCGCGCTTTTGAATCTGTTGCTCGGATTCTAAAGAAAGGAAAGAAAGTCCTCATGTCAGTGCAGGAACCGCAAGACCAGTTTGAACGCGAAACAGCGGAAGCAACTGAGGAAGAATCGCAAAATACCTCAGGTCAATCTCCCGTCTCTGAGTCGGATACATTTGAGTCATCGAGTGAAACCGAATCTGTTGACGTTCCTACTTCTTCGGATGAATTAGATGAATCATCCGATGATTCCGCTTTGGTGGAAGAGTCTGATGATATACCCGCTCCTGTTGACAAAAGCCAGTCTCTGGCTTCGGATGAAATCCCTCACCCTGAAGCAACAGAAGGACCCGCCTGGTACGTGATTCATTGTTATTCAGGTTATGAGAATAAGGTACGCCACAATCTTGAGCAGCGCATTGAGACGATGGGCATGAAAGACAAGATCTTTGACGTGGTCATTCCGACCCAGGAAGAGATCGAGGTCAAGGATGGCAAACGGCGCACCGTGGAGCGCCACATTTTCCCTGGCTATGTTCTAGTAAATATGCTGCTCTCTGAAGAGTCATGGTATGTTGTCCGCAACACACCTGGTGTGACAGGCTTTGTCGGCATGGGAAACAACCCCACTCCTCTTCGACCCGAAGAAGTGGCACAGATCGTCAAGCGCATGGAGGCGGAAGCGCCGACTGTTAAAGTCACCTTCAAAGTTGGGGAACGCGTCCGTATTGTAGATGGACCGTTCAATGATTTCCGTGGTCTTGTCTCAGAGATCGATATGGAGCGCACCAAAGTTCGTGTGATGGTTTCATTCTTCGGGCGCGAAACGCCCGTGGAATTGGATTTCTTACAAGTAGAGAAGGCATAAAAGAAATTAACAAGCTGCGGCTTGCGCGAAGCGAAATCCTACTCCGCAGCTTGAAATGGTGGGAGTGGCGCCAAAGCGCCACACTAAAACCACGAAGGAGTAAAAATGGCAAAGAAGTTTAAGGCAATTGTTCGTCTCCAGCTTGAGGCTGGAAAAGCCAACCCGGCACCTCCGGTGGGACCCGCGTTGGCAGGTCATGGTATCAATATCATGGCCTTCTGCAAGGAATATAATGCCCGCACATCAAACCGACCGGGCGAAGTACTTCCTGCAGAGATCACTGTTTATACCGATGGGTCATTTACTTTCATTTTGAAGACCCCGCCCGCGGCAGTGTTATTACGCAAAGCGGCAAAAGTCACGAAGGGTTCCGGCGTTCCAAATAAGGAAAAGGTTGGCAAAGTGACGCGCGCGCAAGTCAAAGAGATTGCTGAAATCAAGATGAAAGATTTGAACGCGATCAATCTTGACGGCGCGATCAAGCAAGTTGAAGGTACAGCCCGCTCAATGGGTATTAATATTGTAGAATAAATTTGTGGGAGGGTACTGAACGGCAGCTGCCGTTCAGTACAAAGCCCGCTTGCACCACGGAGGATAAAATGGCTAAACACGGAAAAAAATATAAGGCCGCTCTGGCTAAGGTGGATTTGGAAAAGGAATATTCTGCACGCGACGCTGTTGCGCTCGCGAAGGAAACCAGTATCACCAAGTTCGATTCAACAGTGGAAGTTCACATGCGGACCGCGCTTGACCCGCGTCAGGCTGATCAGCAGGTGCGTGATGTTGTCGTGCTGCCTCATGGTCTGGGTAAGACTGTGCGTGTGCTGGTTTTTGCGCAAGGTGAGGGAGCAACCGCTGCTCGTTCTGCAGGGGCTGATCTCGTCGCCGACGATGATGAAACTTTAAAGAAGATCGAAGGTGGCATGCTGGATTTTGATGTCGCCATCGCGACTCCCGATGCGATGGGAAAAGTCGGTCGCCTGGGACGTGTGCTTGGCCCGCGCGGTCTCATGCCGAATCCCAAGGCGGGGACTGTTGTCAATGCAAATGACCTGCCGCGCGCGATCAAAGAAGCGAAGGCTGGTCGTGTTGAGTTCCGTCTCGACAAGACCGCTAATATTCATGTTTCAGTTGGCAAGGCCTCCTTTGATGCAGATAAACTTTATGAAAATTTTGTCGCACTGATGGATGCAGTTCATAAGGCCCGTCCAGCAGGCGCGAAGGGTGAATACATCAAACGTATCACTCTTACAACAACTATGGGTCCAGGGATCAAAGTGAGTCCCGGAGATACACATTCTTGAGGTGACCGGGTATAATATCGCCCGATAAACCAAACAGCCACTTCGCCAATGAAGGCGGGTGTCCCTTCGGGACTTAATTTCCTGCTCAGGTGAAGACAAAAGCAACTACGGTGAAAGACCGTATCCCCTCCTTTTGGGTTTGCTTGAAGTCTTTGCCTCGCGAAACGAGTGGCAAAGACTTTTTGCTGGGAGAACACCAGCATAATAATATTGAAAGGAGGTGAGTGTCCCTTGGCAATTACAAAAGAACGCAAAGAGGAAGTGCTGGCTACCTATGCAGACTGGATGAAACGCAGCCAAGCCGTGATTCTGGTGGAATATACGGGCGCGAAGATGAAGGACCTGGATGGCATCCGTGCAAAGGTCCGCGAATCTGGCGGTGAATTTCATATCCTAAAAAACACACTGGCGCGCCGCGCATTTGCAAGCAGTGGAATGGAATTTCCACAAGATTATCTTGTAAAAAGCACTGCTGTTTCATTTGCCTTTACTGATCCGGCTTCCACCGCAAAAGCATTGAACGAAGCAACAAAAGGCAAAGAGTTCCTCAAGGTCAAAGGCGGCTTCATGAGCGGACAGAGTTTAAATGCCGCTCAAGTTAAAGCCCTGGCCGATATGCCGCCACTGCCTGTTGTCCGTGCTCAACTGCTTGGTATGCTGCAGGCCCCAGCTGGCAAACTCGTCCGTACTATTGCCGAACCCGCTCGCGGTTTGGCTGCTGTCGTCAAAGCTTTCGCCGAGAAAGCAAGCGAAGCGAATGCCGCGGCGTAATCGGCATGTGCATTACGCAATCAAAAACAAAATTTATCTCAGGTAGTTAGGAGTAACTATACAATGGCTGGAAATCTCGATCAAATCGTGGAACAACTTTCCACACTGTCCGTCCTTGAGGCGGCTGAACTCGTGAAGAAACTGGAAGAAAAGTGGGGCGTCTCCGCGGCTGCTCCCGTTGCGATGGGCGCAATGCCTGGTGCTGCGATTGCTGCCCCTGCTGAACCCGTCGAAGAAAAGACCGAGTTCGATGTGGTCATCAAGGAAACTGGTGCCAAGAAGATTGATGTCATCAAGGTCATTCGCCAATTAACCAACCTGGGTCTCGGCGAAGCCAAGACCATGGCTGAAACTGTTGGATCCAAGGTACTTGCTGGTGTAGGCAAGGACGCAGCGAACGAAGCTAAGAAGAAGCTCGAAGAAGCTGGCGCCACAATCGCGCTCGAGTAATAACCGATTCAAAGACCAAAAAAGACGGCTCATGCAAAGTGAGCCGTCTTTTTGATTTAATAGGAACGCTTTATTTTACAGATCCCGGACCCGTTCCCGATAAAATGTAGCCATCATGCCATTCGGGATCGTCCACTAAAAATGAACGAAAAACCAGGTAGCGTTCATGCTGTTCTGCACTATCTGCATTTGCGTCATACGTGTCTTTATCTTTGAAGATCGCTACAAGATAAAACTCATCGGGATCTTTATCCATCTGAAAGTAATAATCAGCGACCCAACCTGGGATTAACACGCCACCCAAGCTATCCATGGCTTTGATGAATTCATCTTTTACTCCAGGTTTAATGCGGAAGCGTGCAATCGTTCCATACATATGAACCTCCTTTTTGCTCAAATTATATCGCTCTGAATTCTTATCATGTGAATCAAAAGAGACGACCTTTAGGTCGTCTCTTGGTTTGATCTTTGTTCGCTATGCTGCAAGAGGTCTATCCATCCGGCGGATGACGATCACCACTTTGCCTTTGATTTCCAGGGGTTCACTCTTCTTGACAAAGATAGGCTTCATGGTTGGGTTCGCGGGCTGAAGGCGATAGCGATCCTTTTCCTTGAAGAAATATTTCAGGGTTGCTTCGTTATCACGTGGCAGCCAGACAGCGACCATCTCCCCATTCCGCGCGTCTGAAGCGGGTTTCATGACGACAATATCTCCATCATTGATCATTGCATCAATCATGGAATTTCCCTGTACTTCGAGAGCGAAAAGCTTATCGCCTTTTTCCTTCGATGGAAGAAGACTGCGTGCAATATCTACTGCATTTGCTTCGCTGTCATTCATATAGCTGACGTTCGGATCAAGCTCAGGGAGGGGGAGACCCGCAGCGATCGGACCAAGGATTGGTATGCGCAGCGTATCGGCTGACCCGTTTAAGCCAGCGAGACGCACACCGCGCGAAATCTTGCGATCGCGTTCGATCATTCCCTTCTTTTCGAGCTGGTCGAGATAATAATTGACAACCGATGTGGAACTGATCCCGGTCTTGTTGCCGATCTCGCGTATAGATGGTGGATACCGGTTCTCGCGTTGGTATTCCAAAAGAAAATCTAAAATCCTTTGATGACGTTCACCCAAGCCCTTACTTTTTCGTACCATCATAATAGCACCTCCTGAGCATTATTCGCTCATTTGTGCTATGAATGATAACCGAACGTCTGTTCTGTGTCAAGTGCGCGGAGGATGAGTTTTGGTCTAAATCCACGTTCGTCGGCGGAACCATATGAACATGCCTATTGGCATGATGAAGATAATAGCCAGAGTTAGATAAAAAACCAGATCTGTTGTCCAACTTCTTAAATTGCCAAGGGGTTCGAAGAAGTTCATTCCGAAATAACCGGTTAGAAACGTGAGTGGCATGAACAGAACTGTAATAATAGTCAGAGTCTTCATGATTTCATTCATGCGGTTGTTAACCACAGATAGATAGGTATCAAGTGCGCCACCCACAAGATCACGCAGGCTTTCGTTAATATCATGCAAGCGGACCAGATGATCATAAATATCGCGAAAGAAGATGCGGTCTTTCGGGTCGATGACTTTGTAATCATCGCGAGCGAGTTTGTTTAATACCTCACGCTGAGGAAGGACGATCCGCCTCATCGCCAGTAAAACGCGTTTTAGCGCAAACAGCCTTTCGAGGGTCCGAGGCGTGGGCCGGTCAAAGACTTGATCCTCGATATGGTCGATGGCTGCGTCAATTTTTTCGACCGTTGGCATGTATTCCGCTACCAGATTATCAGTAATCTTATATAGAATATGATCGGCCCCCTCCTGGATGTTCCGCTGATCGCGGTCACATGCTGCCCAGGTCTCATCAATGGCGTTGATTGGATAGTCATGGTGGGTGACGAGATAGTTTTGCCCGAGGAAAACATCCAGCTCGTCTACTTTAGTGTCCCAAATATTGCGCTTCTCTGTAACAATCATATAGTTCAACGCGATATATAAGTAACTTCCCCAATCATCCAATTTTGGCACGTGAGTTTCCTGGAGGGCATCATCAATTGACAAAGGATGAAACCCAAAGCTTTGCAGGATGGGAAGGCAGGTTTCAGGAGGTTCACTAGTAAAGTCCACCCAGAGGAGCCCGCGCGGATTTTGGGTAAGTTCAGGGAATTCTTGGGGAGAAATATCTTTACGAACTGATTGTCCTGGGAAATAGTAGAGAGAACGGATCATAGGCACTCCAGAATAAAGGAAAATTAAGGTTTTTAAACTTGTGTTTAAATATCTTAATCACTATATTTACTTTATTTATTTGTACTTGACAAAATATAAATAATACGTATAATTACATTATGAAATGTAATTGGAGGCTTGAGAAAATTGATTTTAGGATCAATTTTCCTACAATTAAGGAGATATCATATGAACGAAATGAATCCTGATCACTTATATGAATTTAACCTGAAAAAGATTGAAAAGGATCAGGCTTTTATCCTGAAAGAAGAGATGCTGAAATCCAGGTCTGGTGGCACCAATTTCTTGAACCAGCTTGGAGGCTGGATGATCTGTTCGGGCGAAAAACTCAAAAAGCAAAACTCCTTTTCTTCCCGGGCTCGTAAGTTGGATTCTTTTCAAGATGCATCTAGAATTTTTAAGGCTTGAGGTATCATAACCACAAGCCCGATTTATTTGGAGGTTCTATGTTTGCAGCACCAACTCGTTGTCCTGTTTGCAGCGCGGAATTGGAAGTTACAAAATTACATTGTTCATCCTGTGATACGTCGATTGAAGGTCGCTTCACAGGTGGACCGATCGCGCATCTTACTGCCGAGCAGCTTGATTTTATCGTAACCTTCGTCCGCTGCGAGGGGAAGATCAATCGGATGGAGCAGGAATCGAACTGGGGATCCTACCCAACGATTCGAAACCGTTTGCATGAAGTGATCCGCGCCCTTGGCTTTGAACCGGGCAAGGATGAGCCAATCGAGATCAGTTCTGAGAAGCGGAATAGTGTGCTTGAAGACTTGGAAGCAGGCAAGATATCAGCAGATGCAGCCATGCGCATGTTGCGCGGTGAGGAGGCATAAATCATGTCCAGATCAATCCATGTCGGTACTTCTCCTAAAATCAATATCGACTCTGTTAGTGGTGACCTCAGCGTTATAGGTTGGGATGGGGAAGATATGCTGATTAAAGCGGACGATGACGATGTCCGCGTTGAACAGAGGAATGGAGAAGTATTTCTGTCCAGTGGCGATGACATGTCTCTGCGCATCCCAAAAGGATCATTAGTCGTCCTGAGGAGCGCAGGCGATGATGTATCCATTCGCGGCGTGATAGGGGACCTGGAAATAAAGGAAGTCGAAGGAGATCTTTCAATCCGCGAAGCAGGCACAGTCGCGATTGATAAGATTGGTGGCGATTTCAGTCTACGCAACGCGAAGAAAAATCTTTATGTAAAGAATGCGCATGGGGATGTTTCCATTCGTGATGTCGAAGGAAGCGTTACGTTGGATTCTGTTGCAGATGATTTGGCTCTACGTGGCGCGAGAGGAAACATTAAAGTAAACGTGGGGGAGGATGTAGTTGTTTACCTGGACCCAAAACCTGATGGTGAATATTCGATAACCGCAGGTGACGACCTCTTGCTTGTTCTATCCACAAATGCCAATGCAACTCTTACAATGAGTGGTGACAAAATTAATGTGGATTGGCCAGATGTTAAAGACGAAGACCTAACTGAACGCGTTGTTACATTAGGCAACGGCTCTGCCAGGATTTTCCTACATGCAGGCGGCAAAGTCCGCGTTACCAACGATGCGGAGGCGGGTGCATCGGCTGATGAATTTGGTAACTTCGCTGGTCTGAACTTTGATTGGTCTGGTTTTGGAGAAAGTTTTTCCAGGCGCGTAGAACAAGCGACTGCCCGCGCAGCGAAGCGCGCGGAGGAGGCAGCCCGGCGCGCAGAACGACTCGCAGAACGACATGCTGGGCGATTTGCCCGCCACGGAAAACATGGTTCACGTCCTGGCCCTTGGAATTGGGATTTTGGGCCGAAAGGTGTACCGAATCCGCCGCCCCCTCCCTCTGAGCCTGTCTCAGAAGATGAGCGGATGGCAATCCTAAAAATGCTGGCAGATAAGAAGATCACAGCAGAACAGGCTGAACAGTTATTGGCTGCCCTGGAGGGAAATAAATAATGTCTTCTGAAGAGCGCAAAAAAATCCTGCAAATGGTCGCTGAAGGAAAAATCTCTGCGGAACAAGCCGCAACACTAATGCGCGCCTTGGATGCTGATGCGGACCCTGTTGAAGAGGAGGTCGAAGTCATTCAAACGGCGGCAGGTCAAAGCTACGAGAGCACTGAGGCTCCTGAGTTCGAAGAGATCAAGTCACGCGCGCGCCGTTTTTCCTTGATCCCTCTATGGGTGGGTGTTTTTATTACAGTCATCAGCGCGTGGATTATTTACTCGATCCAACAAAATGGCGGCACCAGTTTTTGGTTTTACTGCATGGTGCTGCCATTATTGGTTGGTGTCCTATTGATCGCGCTCGGTGCGGGTGGGCGGTCTTCGCGCTGGTTATATGTTGATGTAGATCGTCGGAATGCAAAAGATGGAGATGGTCCCCGGCATATTACGCTGGGTTTTCCTTTGCCATTGGGTTTTGTTGCGTGGTTCTTCCGAACGTTTGGATCCAACTTTCAAGGCATGAGCCAGGGTCGCGTAGATGGAATTATTCAGATGATGAATGCAACTCGGGATTCAAATGAGCCGTTGATCATCAATGTGGATGACAGTGATGATGGCGAGCATGTGCGCGTATTTATAGGATGATTCTGGAGTCGAAGTGACAGAAAACGTCAAGAAAAAACCTTTATTAAGTGGACTATTGGTCTTATTCCTCGTGGCCATGATCTTTGCGAATATCGGCGGGAGCATGTATCAGTCGTTCCTACCGCTTTATGTAAAAGATTTAGGTGCATCCATTCTCCAGATTGGGTTATTCTTTACACTTGCGCAGATCGTTCCGCTCTTTTTGCAGATTCTGGGTGGATGGATTTCCGATTCACTAGGAAGATTGCGCGCAATCGCGATTGGAAGCGTGTTCGGTGTGATCGGCTTTATTCCTCTTGTCATCGCAGATCGATGGCAATGGCTCTTGGTTGCGGTGGCCGTGGGGTCCATCGCACGCGCGCTAGTGGGTCCGAGCTTCGACGCCTTTATTGCTGAACATTCCAGTGAAGAGAATCGCGGCAAGGTATTTGGAATTTCACAAGCCATTTTTATGATCGTCTCGGTCGTTGGTCCTCCATTAGGAGGTTGGTTAGCTGGGTCTTATGGTTTTAGATTGATGTTGCTGGTTGCAGGTATTTTCTACTTTATCGCGATGGTGATGCGTTTAGGGATGGCACGCGAAGCGGCAAAAGGGAAATCAGCCACACATTCGAAACTTTCGTTTGATAGCTTAAAGACCAATCTCCGAACTATGTTTGGTATGATTGTTTCCGGCGGAATTGTCACCTGGATACTTCTGACAGATGGATTGCGCGATGTATCTTTTCAATTTTCTGAGAATCTCCTGCCAGTGTACATGCAGGAATTTGGCGGACTGTCGCTGCAACAAATCGGCTGGGTCACTTCTGTGTTTGGTATTTGCATGATGTTGACCACAATCCCCGGTGGCTGGCTTTCGGATAAAGTAGGCGAACGAGTCGGAATCGCAAGCGGCATGATATTAATGGCTTGCGCTTTGTTGGTGTTTATCAACATCCCTCGTGAAACTCAGTGGCTCTATTACATAGGGTGGGGATTGGCGGGCGTTGGAATTGGCATACTTACACCTGCCTACCAGTCGTTAATCAGCAAAGCAGTTCCGGCACATATGCGCGGTACAGCCTTTGGTTTGTTCAGTACAAGCCTGGGAGTTGTCTCACTCCCTTCCCCGTGGATCGGCGCGCAACTGTGGGATCGCGTGAGTCCTCAATTCCCTTTTATGCTTACTGCGATTGTTTTATTATTGTCTGTGATACCAATTTGGATAAAATTTAGACTCCCCAAGATAGATGAAAACGAAACTATCTTATCAGAGGATTCCGCAGTGATTACAACTGCATAATGCATTTATACATCGGAGGTACTTATGGCATCAGTAGAAGAACGAATGAAGATTTTGAAAATGATCGAAGAGGGGAAGCTCAGCGCGGAAGAAGGCACAAAACTGCTTGCCGCGCTAAGCGAGCGGCGTGGGCCGCCGCCTCGCGTCCCAGGGATGCCTGGTCCCGCGCGCTGGCTGCGGATTCGTGTCACTGACACGCGTTCCGGCCGCTCAAAGGCCTCCGTACAGATTCCACTGGCGCTTGTGGATGCAGGTCTGAAGATCGGCGCGCACTTCGCCCCACAGGTGGAAGGTGTGGATATGTCGAACGTGATGGAAGCCTTGCGCTCCGGCGTAACCGGCAAAATCATCGATGTCACCGATGATGAAGATGGCGAGCATGTTGAGATCTATGTTGAATAATGGTTGTAGTCATCCTTATACTTTGATTGGAGACTAAATGGAAACCACGACAAACCGTCCGGGCGGGATGTTCGGTTTTACCATTGTCTGGCTGGGCCAGATCGTTTCTGTCCTTGCCAGCTCGATGAGTCAGTTTGCATTGACTATCTTCATGTACAAGGAGACCGGGAGTGCGACTGCATTGGGCTTGATGCAGGTCTTTTTCATCACACCTTTTCTGATCATCTCACCAATTGCTGGCGTGATGATCGATCGCTATAACCGCAAACTGATGATGATGATTAGCGACTTGGGTGCTGGGCTGGCAACGCTCGCCATCTTAGCTCTCCAAGCAATGGGGCTTTTAGAATACTGGCATCTCTATGTAGCTTCCATTGTTTATGGACTGGGGATGGCGTTTCAATGGCCCGCCTATTCTGCCGCCATCGCAACCATGGTACCCAAAGAGCAATTAGGCCGTGCCAATGGGATGATGTCTTTGATCGAAGCAGGACCCGGTGTGATCGCTCCAATTTTGGCAGGCGCGGTTCTTCCGATTATTGGCCTTACTGGTATTCTGTTTTTCGATGTAGCTACATTCCTTATCGCAATTGGTGCATTGTTAGTTGTCCATATTCCTCAGCCACCGCGAACAGCAGAGGGTTCACAAGCAACTGGCGGCATGTTGCAGGAGGCCGCCTACGGATTCAAATACATTTTTGCGCGGCCAAGTTTGTTAGGACTCCAGATGATTTTCTTTGCTGGGAATTTGTTTGCGGGCATTGCGTTTACAGTGCTGGCTCCTATGATCCTTGCGCGTACCGGGAATGACAGTCTGATGCTCGGATCCGCTCAAACCGCAGGAGCAGTTGGCGGCTTGGTCGGAGGCGTCCTTATGAGCGCTTGGGGCGGTTTCAAACGGCGTTCGAATGGAGTCCTGTTCGGTTGGATTTGGAGCGGCCTCACAATGGCGATCATTGGATTTGCTGGCGGCTTGCCGATGTGGATTACCGGTATGGCTCTCACATCGCTTGTTGTGCCACTGGTGAATGGATCGAATCAAGCAATTTGGCAATCAAAGGTCGCGCCCGATCTACAAGGACGTGTCTTTTCTGCCCGTCGATTGATTGCCTGGTTCACAAACCCCATTTCGCCCATCATCGCCGGAACACTTGCGGACTTTGTGCTTGAGCCTGCAGCCCGCGCGCAGACGGGGCTTCCCGCCGCATTTGCATGGTTGGTCGGAACAGGACCTGGAGCAGGAATGGGATTGTTAATTGTTCTCTGTGGCTTGGCCTCTGCTGTAGTAGGCTTGTTGGGGTATTTCGTTCCGGCTATTTATAATGCCGAATCCATCTTGCCAGATCACGACGCACTTGCCAAAGCAGAACCAGCCTGATTATTTGAAATGACCTTATAAGAAAATAGCCCTTTTACAGGGTTGTTTTCTTATTAACGCTGTGTTATGCTTTTCCAAGAGGAGAGTGACAAGTTTGGAAATTCTAATTCGCCGCCCGAATGGGATGCGGGGATTTTATGTTATCTGGAGTGGACAGATGATTTCGGGCATCGCCTCCAATATAACATTTTTTGCATTGCCAATCTGGATTCTCAATATGACGGATATCAGTGGGGGCGCGCTGGGCCTGTGGGAGTCTTTTTATTTTGGCTCGTATCTTCTTGTTGTGCTTTTTGCTGGTGTATTCATTGACCGTTATAGCCGCAAAAGGATGATGCTGGTCTACGACTTCCTTTCGCTGTCCGCAACGGCGATTCTTTTGGTTCTACAATCAGCTGGCACTATGGAAGTTTGGCACTTGTATGTCGCCGCTATCTTTCAGGGAATTGGCTTTGCTTTTCACTCGCCATCCTATTCTGCGGCTATCACAACCCTGGTTCCCAGAAAACAATATGTACGCGCCAACGGTATGATGTCTCTTCTTTATGATGCCCCGGAGATTTTCGGGCCAGTGCTGGCAGGGGTACTCTATCTAACAATCGGGTTAACGGGTATTCTTGCTCTTAACCTGCTCGCCTTTGTTGTTTCTATTGGAGCTTTATTATTTGTAGAAATCCCTCCAACCCCACATACCAGAGAAGGACAGATCTCACAGCAAACCTTCTGGTCAGAAGCAATTTCTGGCATCAAATATATTCTTAAACGTCCGGGTTTGCTTGGTATACAACTCATCTTCTTTTTTGGTAATTTCTTTTCAGGGATTGCCTTATCGGTCACTGCACTTTTTACTATGATCCTGCTTCGCTCCGGGGATGCCAGCGCGGCGGGAAGTCTCCAGTCTCTTGGTGCTGTGGCAGCGGTGGTAGCGGGAGTATTTCTAAGTACGTTAGGCGGAATCAAACGGCCGATTCGTGCCATATTGATAGGTTGGGTTATTTCCAGCTTGTTTGGTTTGAGTTTGCTTGGGCTCGGACGGGTCTTCATGATCTGGGCAATCGCTATGGTCATCAACACGATTTTTGAACCGGTGGTCAATGTAGCAGTCGAGACCTTTATGCAAACGAAAATTCCTCCTGATCTTCAGGGACGCGTCTTTTCTGCAAGCGATTTTCTTTCGCAAGCGATGATCCCCATTACACCTTTATTGGCAGGCTTCTTTGGTGAAGGGATCTTCGAGCCAGCAATGGCAGAGGGCGGCCCACTCGCCAAAATCTTTGGCTGGTTGGTTGGGGTGGGGCCAGGTTCCGGGTTTGGCCTGATGATCTTTTTGTGTGGAATTGGTGGCACGCTGATCGGGCTTTCAGGTTATTTGATTCCCGCCATACGCAATGTGGATGAGTTCCTGCCTGATTACACTCCGCTGCCTCCGTTGGGAATGGTACTTCGTATTCGGCCGCGTACTGAAAAAAGAAATGCTCTAACTGCTGGCAATAAACGCAGGTCCAAAACCTTACCCCGTCAGACAAAAGATACAGACCCTAACAAGATAAGGATCGATCCTAAAAAGTAAAAGGCTGGAGAGTATGATCCTCGTATGTTGATAAAAAATTTTGAATATCATGATTCCTCTCTACTCATTTCGCAATGAATAGAGACGCTTACCTAACAACAGCCACCGCCGCCACAACAACCGCCTTCGCATTCTTCACAACCGCAGTTGTTTACAACATTCAACTCGTTCATGACTTTCACCTCCTTTCATATAGATATTTGTCTATGAATCGATGCAAAAAAATATGCCTAATTCGAGACGACCTTTAGGACAAGCTCAGTCGCTTTTTCTTCCGGTGCGAACTTAAGCATCAATTGTCCGCAGCAGACTGCAACACATTCCTGATTGAGTGTATAAAACGTTTGTTTGCCTTCCTCACGAATATCCACGAGGCCTGCGTCGCGCAGGATGGCAAGATGATGTGAAACTGTGGGCTGCGATACTCCAACTTTCTCTACAATCTCATTGACCGATAAAGAGCAACAACAACACTCGCTCATGATTTTTTGACGAGTATCATCTGCTATAGCTTTGGCAAAGAGAACTGGATTAAGAGGCGCTTTCATGAAAATGCTTCACTAAATTCTTCGTGCAGAAATTCCTTTGTTCCTTCAGGACCTGTGAGTGATAGAGAGATCAGGCTATCCTTTGGTGCTATTTTAAGTATAAATTCCAAAAATGGACAGCATCGCCGCTCATTATATATGAATTCAGCAAACTGCATTATATTCTTTAACCCTTCAAGTTTGGGAAAAATAAATTCATAACCGTTTTCGGCTTCTTGAATGTCTTGTACGGTTTGAAATAGTTGCGTTGTCGTGCGGATATGGTTTTCGCGTTCCTCAAGCGTAAACACATTCATGTTACAGACAATAGGAATCTCTTGAATCTCTGGTTTCATATCGACATCCATCTATTTGTTATTATATTGATGTTTGTCTATTTGTCAAGGCACTGCAGGCGATTGACATGAGAAGAAATCCATTCTATAACAGAGGAAGAAATAACCAAGGAGGTGGTCATGGCTGCTGATTCGGTTCGGGCGCTCATTCTTTCAGGCGGTGGTGGCCGCGGCGCATTTCACGCGGGTGTGTACAAGTATTTGATGAGGAATCACAAAGTAAACGTAGCGCCGGATCATGCAGAGATTTGGGAACCACAAATCATCGTGGGCACATCCATTGGCGCGGTAAATGGGGCGGCAATTGCGCAAGGTATGTCCGCTGATCAGTTGGTGGAGGTTTGGAAGTCACTCGAAGAGAAAGATATTCAAGGTCTCCCTCCTGGGATGCGCGGAATCGCGCGTTGGATCGCGCGTGCCATATTCAAGGAGGTGATGGATACGAAGCTTCCGCAGATCCCGCCAAAGGAAGCCACTTCGCCAATTCCCAAAGAATTCTGGCCTCCGTTGCCTTTACTCCCAAACTGGATCGCTGAAAGACTGGTGGGTCGGTGGATCAATTTGCTGGATACAGGTCCCTTGCGCAAAACACTCTTTACCCACTTTGGGCTGGATGAAGGCCGGCTGGCTGCCAGTGACAAGGCACTGCTCATTGCTGCCACCAAAGTGCGGACGGGGGAGCGCGTCATGTTCAGTAATCGTGAAGTGATGGACAATAAACGTGGCGAGATACGCCATGACGTCTTTACCGGAATTACAGCAGACCGAATCCTGGCTTCGTGTTCGATTCCCCTTGTCTACCCGTGGACGTTCGATGCCGAGACTCAGTCTTTTTATTGGGATGGCGCCCTGGTGGCGAATACCCCGCTGGGCGCAGCCATCGATATGATGGGCGAAGACACAAATGTTCCGGCCGAGGTAGTCGTAGTCATGATGACACCGTGGTGGGAAAGCGGTGATCCTGCACCGTATAAGACTGTTACCGAGCCCAAATCTTTTGGCGATGCCATTACGTGGATGCTCGATTGGATGTTGCTCGCTTCATTCCGTGAGAACCTGAAAATGATCCGCGCGTTCAATGAACTCGCATTGCGCGAGAGGCGGGATAGCAAACCTCCTTATCGCTATCGCCTTGTGACACCAATTATTGTTTCTCCAATGGAATTCCTTCGAGCCGAACGCATCATCGACTATGATGGCGACGTTTCTGCGAAACTAATTGAGGAAGGATATAAAGCCGCGAAACATGCTTTTGAGAAGGCATTTCCAGTTCGCAAACCTGATGATTAAACGGCTAATCAATCACCGCATTTTCAAGAATACGAAACTGTTGTGCCTCACAATCGATCTCGGCTTGTACTCCATAGGGCAATACAAACACCGGATCAGTATGGCCGAAGTCTATCTGGGTGATGATCGGCAAGTTTGAAAGCCCCTCTTCTTCTGTCACTACCTGATAAAGTACTTCATCGTATTCCTTAAATCGATCAACAGGAATATCGCCGCCGGGACGGGCAAACAAAATACCGGAAAGTTTCTTCAATATTCCCATTGAGGCATAACTTCGCAATGAATATTTCACTACGCTTGGTGAAGGTGCATCTTCAGATGTTTCCAGAAAAAGAATTGCATCCTGCCAGGCTGATGGCTCGGGCCAAAAGTCGGTGCCTCGCAAAAAATCCAGGACCTCAAGACAGCCTCCGATCAGGCGACCCCGTGTGACTCCTTTGCCTTGTAAGTACCTCCATCCAGTAGAAGGATTGAGGCTGCGTCTACGCGATTGGTTTTCCAGATTCCCCCAATCTAGCAATTCGACTGTCCAGCCATTCACATTGGGCTTAATATTCCCAATCGGCGCGGAGGAAAAAAGTGTGCTTCGCACAGAATCAATCATATAAGGGAACATTCCACCGTTTTCTGCAAAACCTGCCATGATGGATGGACCAAAAAATGAACCCAGGCCCGCCTTGAAACAAGCCATGTGTGTAATTGTCGTGTCAGAAAACCCCATAAAGATCGTTGGATTCGAACGGATCACATCCAAATCCAGGTAAGGCAATATCCGAATGGAGTCATCGCCGCCGATCGTGGAGATGATTGCTTTGATGGATGAGTCGGCAAACGCGTCCATCAAATCTTCCGCCCTGGCTGTTGGATTTTTATATAGCCACTCAGCATTTTTCAAGGCATGTGCTGTTTCGACGACTTTCAGTCCAAACTCATCTTCCAACTGTCGTTTGCCCGCCTCATAGCGATGGGGAAAGGTGCCCGGACCTCCCCAGGACAGGCTAATGGCTGCGACCGTATCGCCAGGCTGAAGTTTCCTTGGTTTGATCATTGTCGTTTTGTTCATGGCTCCGACGCGTTGACAATTATATTCATAATGGATGTACTGCAAACCATTATGATGACTCGAATCCGCGAACGAAATATGGACAGGTCTCCACGCCTTACCCGTCTTGTTCGCGGTATGTTGTATCAGTAACTTAGTTCCACAGAAAACACATATGCCATGAACTAGCGATGGGGAGCGCAGGTTCATGGCTTTTTTGTTAAAGACGCGAGCCAAGGCGGGGAGATCAGTCCAGTCTCGCGTTTTCGTTTCACCATTTCAATCCTATGAAAGAGGTGAAACATGGCAGGAAAACTACACAAGTAAATTGCTCTGGCCCAAAACTTCCTCAGAAGTTCAAAACTGGCGCGTTCGTTGGTCGATACAAGTTCTATTAAATCGAGCGATATCGTCTACGAAATTGGCCCGGGACAAGGGATTATTACAACCGAATTGGCTCGAATTGCACGCAACGTCGTTGCCATTGAAAAGGACCCAGTCCTTGCGCGACGACTGCGATCGCAGTTTCAAGATGTTGAGAATGTTCAAATCATCGCAGGTGATTTTCTGCGGTATCCCATTACCGACGTGGAATACAAGATATTTGCTAACATTCCCTACAATATCACATCAGAGATTGTCCGCAAGATTCTCTATACACCTCCGCCGCCCAGCGAAGCGTATGTAGTGATGCAAAAAGAGGCTGCTCAAAAGTTTTCAGGCACTCCAAATGAAACACAGTTTTCGATCTTAGCCAAACCTTTTTTTGATCTACAAATCATTCGAGAGTTACGAAGGACAGACTTCGAGCCCGTTCCTCACGTGGACTCTGTGCTGTTACGCGTCAAAAAACGTTCCTGTTCGCTCCTAAACAGGGAAGATATTTCCTTATATCGTAGCTTTATCTGTTATGGATTTGGCAGATGGAAACAAAACTTAAAGCTGATCTTCAAGCCAATTTTCACCTACCCACAATGGAAGCACCTATCGAAACATCTATGTTTTCCATTGGATGCTACTCCATCCTGTTTAACTTTTGAACAATGGCTCGGTTTGTTTGATTGTTTCAAACACCGAGTTTCAAACGACAAGCAGGCCTATGTAAAGCGTTGGATTGGATAACCCATTGCTGAGAAAAGCGGATCTGCTCAGCCACGCCTCATATAAACAAAGATGCCCCGATAGAAATCGGGGCATGACGTTATAGTAAATAGCTATATATTGATCACTCTCAATTTGCATCTATAGGTGGATCTGTAAAGTATGTACCAAACTGATCTTTCACAAGGATCCAGCCTGTCGAAAATCCTTTTACGGGCGGAACAAGCTTGACTTCAACCCATAACTTCCATTTTTTATCTATGAAGAGGGAGCTTTGTCTATATCTCCACGTTGTTCCGTTAAGTGCAGAGGCGATGATATCTCCACCCGGCGCACTGCGAACATACAGTCCATATTTATAAGCAATCTTGACTGTGGAAAAGGAATCAACAGGAGGAGGCGGATAATTAGGATGGGTTGGAGGAGGATTATAAACCGGTGGAGGAACATTAACGCCAACGGGCAGATTGATCACTTGCCCCACGTAAATCAAGCTGGGGTTCCAGATCTGTGGGTTAACTGCCAGGAGGTCACCCAGCCGAACACCTGATCTCGCTGCAATTTTTCCCAGCGTATCTCCTCGCTGTACCACGTATGAGTTGCCATAAGTGGGGTAGGAAACAGGAACGTTTGAATATCCTGTTGGGATGCACAACACCTGTCCCGCGTATACCCACCAGCCTAGTCCAGGGTTAGCCATCTGGATGGCTTCGACAGTGGTGCCGCACTGTGCGGCGATTCCGCTCAAGGTATCGCCCCACTGAACAGTGATGTAATTGGGACAACCCCAGGCGGACGCTCCACCTACTGACGCGAACGAGGTGGCTAGAATCGCAAGAACGACCGTAAGCTGGATAATTTTCTTAGTCATTGCAGTCTCCTATTTTCAGGCAGATAGGAACCAACGGGGCTGAAATCAGTGCCAGGCAGTCAGCTTGTACATAGAATACTCCAAAAAAACACCTTGTCAATAGACAATTCTTGGATTTTCCACGGATCCTACCAGCTCCCTCGTTCCACCGATAATCAAATCAACTGGCCAATTCGTTGTAGGTTTCATCTGCAATGCTGTAATGCTCGCCTCACTTACTCACTCGTTCATATTCTATGCCTGCATCCATGAATAACCGATCTACGATATCGTGTATCAGTCCCTTAATGTGGTCGGGATTCCTTGCTTTGGCAGCATCAATGATGGACATTGCATCGGATTTTGATATTTCTGGCATATTTACTTAAACCCCAAATTCCTGGCAATGATTCGATCGACAACCCGTCTGGGTAGTAATGTTTGAATGATACGGCGGAAGGAACTGCCAGGGATCACGGCGTATCGAACTCGAGGATTAGGAGTCGTCAAGGCTTGCCAAACGACCTCGCCAACTTTTTCGGGTGGGTAGCCGTTCCTCCCATCACGGATCATGTATTCCCGCACACGCCGCGCGGATTCAACGTAATCCGTATCAGCATATCTTGAGAGGTCTTCCTTCTCCGCCTTATCCCAGATGGGTGTCGCGACAGAACCAGGACCTATGATGATTACATCAATTCCATAAAGCATCAGCTCACGCCGCAGACTCTCTGAAAATCCCTCCAATCCATGCTTTGCCGCAGCGTATGCGCCCAAAAATGGACCGCCAAACTTGCCTCCAATAGAACTCATATTAATGATGCGTCCAGGATTTCCTTTCAATGAACGATCACTGCCAAGCAAAGGCACGAATGCTTTGGTGACGATCAAAACACTAACCAGGTTGACTTCGAGTTGGTGCCGAAACTCATCCGTGGGTTGATGGATTAGCGGCGCGGGTATTGCTATTCCGGCATTGTTGACCAGCCCAAACAAAGTCTCACCATTAAGTTGCTCTTGGACTTGCCGCGCGCCTGCCTGCACAACTGCTTCATCCGTGACATCAAAGATCAATGGGAGAAAGTTTTCTCCGAACTCTTTGGATAGACGCTCAGCATCCTGAGTCTTGCGAACACTTCCAAAGACGCGGAAGCCTTTCTGCGTCAGGATCTTTGCAATCCCCCAGCCAATCCCTGTGGAGACACCGGTAACAACAACACTTTTCATAAAGTACTCCTGAAATTTTATTTCTCTGCTAAGAAAACAAACCTGGAAAGTCGCCGTTCTCTGGTCAATTTATGGACTGTGGACAGGAACTTTTGCAAACCCTCAAATCGTTCTTGACCTTCGATCTTAATCAAGTCCTCGCGATGCTTCTGGCGGGAGGCATGCCAGCGCCCCGAAGTTAACTCGATATTACCTGTCACATCTTCACAACGGAGCAAGTTGAGTCCGGCCTCCTTTATGTATTGCTTTGTCACCTCCAGTGGTACAAAGAGGAAGAAACCAATGCTGCTGCGCGCTGCCAATTCCTCATTGGAAACAGGCCCCGTGAGAACCACTGGGTCAGTGAACAAAATTCGCCGTCCCGTTTTTAAGACGCGCTGCCATTCACGCAGATAGCTAATACAGTCACGGAAATGATTCATGGAGTCAGTGCACATGACTGCATCGAAGGTTTCATCCTCAAACGGCAGCCGTTGATCCGCCTCTGCAAACTGGAATTTGGCGTCTGTAATTTTTTCATCTCGTGCACTCTGGTTTGCAGTTTTCAACCCCTCTTCGTTGATATCAATTCCAGTGATCCTGCATTTGAATTTCTTTGCGAGGTAAAGAGCAGGTCCGCCCGAACCGCTGGCGACCTCAAGGATATGGTCACCTGCAGAGAGATTGAGCCAGTTATAGAACATGTCATATTCATTAGTCGTGATCCAACTGTTTTGACCAATATCTTCCCCATACGTTTCCTGCCGAATTTCAGCAAGCACTTGTTCTTGGAAATTACCGTAGGTGCTGTTGTATAAGTCGACTTGATTTGACATACTGGTCTCCTACATTCTAAAACATATAAATTCAAATCCCAACAACACAAGCCAATCAAAGCGGAAGTATACAATAATTACAGCTTTATTTATTACTGTATTACTAAAACAAACAGTGGAATGATTCAACCATCCCAGTAAATTACTTGACAAAGTCAAGTAATTTATGTATTATGAGGCGATGAAACGCGACCAGGAATTGATTGACAAAATCAGAAGCTTCAATCGCTTCTACACCAATATCATTGGGCTGCTGGACCAGCATTTTCTTGACAGTCCATTCTCGCTCACCGAGGGGCGTGTGCTCTATGAAATCAGCCATACCGAACTTGGCGTAGCAAAAAAGATCAGGGCAAATATTGACATAGATGAAGGCTATCTCAGCAGGATCATCGATAAATTTATTAAACAAGGCCTGGTCAGGAAAGCTCCTGCACCTGAGGACCGCCGTTTACACATCATCGAGTTGACCAATAAGGGGCAGAGGGAATTTTCAAAATTGAACGACAATTCGAACAAAATGATCGCCCACTTGATCGAGAAGTTATCGGGGCCGGAACGCGAGGAACTTGTCGAAATGATGGAACGAATCCACGAATTACTGTGGGAGCATGAGCAAACTTTTCAGGTACGTTGAGGAGGTGAAACTAATGAATAGGACAATCTCTCTCGAAGACATTTCGATCCGCACCGAACTCAAACCGGGCGACATTGGGTACGTAATTTATCTACATGGCAAATTGTATGGGAAAGAATATGGATATGGAGTCCAATTTGAAAATTATGTGGCGAAGGGATTGTCGGAGTTTTACGAAACGTACGATCCCCAGAGAAGTCGTGTGTGGGTTTGTGAACACAACGATAAGATGATCGGATTTCTGTTGTTGATGGATCGCGGAGAGTCTGCTCAATTGAGATACTTTCTGATCGAGCCAGAGTATCGATGCATCGGTCTCGGCTCGAAACTCATGAATCTTTATATGGACTTTTTACGCGCGTGCGGTTATCAAAAATCCTATTTGTGGACAACCCATGAATTGACGACCGCTGCAGCTCTTTACAAACGGTTTGGTTTCCAGCTCACCGAAGAAAAAGAATCAACTGCTTTCGGAAAACCTTTGCGTGAACAAAGATATGATTTGATTCTTGTGTCGGTCACGTCTGTGACGTGACGTTTTGGTCAAAATTGTCACGCTACAAGCGTGACCTACAAACCCATTTTCAATCCAATTTCAAATTTCCATTTTCGTCGAAGGGGAAGAAAGGATTGTAAGCTACTTCCCAGCGGTAATCATCAGGGTCGGCGAAATAAGAACTATATCCGCCCCAAAATGCCTTTTGTGGCTCTTTGACGATTTTCACACCTTTTGCTTTCAGGTCGTTGATGATCTCATCCACTTCAGCTTCACTACGCGCGTTATACGCCAAAGTGACACCAGAAAAGTCAGAACCTTCTGGAGAGACCAGTGCGTCCTCTGCCAGCTTTTCACGCGGGTAAATCGCGAACACAACTCCGCTCGTTTGAAAGAATGCTACATCGTCCTGGCTCGCGCTGGAAGGTTTCCACCCAAGAGTCTCTGCATAAAACTCATATGATTTTTGAAAAGCTCTTACACCTAAAGTGATTAAATGAAGATTCTAATTCACATTATTTTCCTCTTACGATGGATTATCCCAAGGAGCGACTCCACGCCCGCGCTCGCTTCTCAACGACCCTTGAATTGTCTCCGCTACATCCGGCAGAACATCCGCTGTGGCCGTCAGCAGACCGAAGCACCCGGCGATCATCATATCTCCAAAAGGGACGGCGAAATAAGGACGAAGCGATTTACGATTGACGATTTTGGATTGACGATTGAACATACTTCGACGGGGACCAGTGACAACAATATCAAAATCATCCTCCCCAAATTCAAATCGATCCTGAGAATACATCAACGCGCCGTGGCCCATATCGTTGAACACGTCTTCGTGTTTAAGAGAACTATCTGCCAGCGCGCGGAGTAATGATTGGAGCTTGGGTAGATTAAGCTCACCGGTGTGATGTTCAAAGACTCCTTCAATTTCCTTTTCCCCTAATCGAAACGCGAGCGTATGGAAATTCCCGACGTTACAAATGATCTTCTGCCTGCGGCTTGCAACGACCGGGTCAAAGCCTGCGCCGAGGACCGCGGCTGGCGCGGTATCCATCACCACCAGGGGACAAGACAACTCGCCCGCCGAGTCCGCGACGGATTGCAAGCGTGTCATGATTTTGGGGATGTCATTTGAAAGATAAGCAAACGCCGAAAGCGAGTTTTTGGTTCTTATTCTTTCATCGAGATAATCGAAGCGGAATTGCCGATCTGAAACTCCAGCAGGCGCGTTCCCATGATCAAAGACCGCGACAGCAACAGCTTGCAAATCATGTAGCGAAACACCGTAATCCATAAAGGTCTCTGAAATAAGTTCAAAATCAAAATCTTTCAGTTCAAGACGATGGACCATTGACGATAGACCATGCGCTTCATCTTCTGAAACAATTTTGATTCCTAAAGCTTCGACTTTATCCAATTCATCATTGAGTGTGGTCGCGGCGGACGGGGTCATATAGGTGGGAATCCCTACGCGCGCATATTCTTCGATGGCCCAGGCTGAGGGGCCTCCACCCATTTGATGGCCAGTCAACAGGATCGGGGTCCGTGAAGCGAGCATCCGCTTGAGCTGGCGATGAACCATCATAGTGGGAGAAGGCAGGACGAGTTTGAATCCATTTTCGATATCCAGATTCGAATCGTAGAGGAAAATATCCTGTGTGCCTGTGCCGATGTCAACGGTTAAGATTTTCATGTTATTTCTCCCCTCTCCTTTTGGGAGAGGGGTAGGGAGTGAGGGTTACACCTCGATCCCAAGCCAGATGCGAATGAAATATCCGATGATGAACGAGACAAGTGCCACACCCAGGCTTAACCCGGCCATTTCCAAAAACCGCTCACGGAATGATTCGTCTTTTGCCACAGAGATATAGTAATTAAAGACAGCGATGATAAGTACCGCGGTGGTCAGCGCGATGGCGAGATCAAGATAATAGTTCTCGAACAAGAGATAGGGAAGCACGAGAAGGACTACTGTGCCGATATATGCAATACCTGTATAGATCGCGGCACGCACGGGATTTTTGTTCGTGTCCTCTGACCGAGTTGACAAATACTCACTCGCCGCCATGGACATGGAAGCGGCAATCCCTGTAATGAGTCCTGAAAGGGCGATGAGTTTTACGTTCTGCAAAGCAAGCGTCAGCCCAGCGAGCGCGCCGGTGAGTTCCACAAGTGCATCATTCAGGCCGAGGACAATCGATCCCGCGTAACGTAATCGTTCTTCATCTAAAAGTGCGACGAGTCTTTCCTCGTGAATTTCCTCTTCATGCTTAAACGTCGCAGCCTCAGGAACAACTGCTACGATTTCATCGTAATCTTTTTGCACTCCTTTTTCACTGCGTTCCATGAGTTTGATGCCAAAGGTAAAACCAAAGATGCGGCTGATGATGTAATAGGTCCGCATGGTCAGCCAGTCGGGTGATACCTCCTGACCTGAATACTTTTTCAGGCCTTCGTAGTGCCTAAGTTCATCCTCCGCGATCTGCGCGACGATCTTTGCATTTTCCGGCGATTTGATTTTATCTGCAAGCCTTTTATAGATATGATATTCTGTAATCTCAAGGCGTTGGAATACCAATAATTTCTTACGGACCTCATCTCCAATTTGCATATTTTCTCCTGATTTGGATAAACATATTCTACCCTTGTTGCAGCGCACGTTACGCGGATTCATGTAAATATGGTTATCCTTTCGACCTATCGATTACGTAATAAAGCTGCAAGCCTCCTGTAACTTATCCCTCCATCAAAAAGATTGTGTTTTCAAAGAGTTCCCTTTATTATGAGTTCACTCTAATTTAAGGAGGGTCTATGAAACCCAACACGAAAAATCCTGTATTGTTGTTTGTCTCTATATTGATGCTCGTTTCACTGGCTTGCAGCACATCCGCGGTACAGCCAACCTCCACAAGCACCTCCAAACCCAAGGCGACAGCTACAATTACGCTCACGCCTACAAATACGCCCAGGCCAACGGTCACGCCAAGACCTACCAGAACACCCAATCTGGCCGCTACTCAACAGATGGAAGAATACAATGCCGAGACCCAGGGATATTTTGACTTAGGATATTTAAGCACCACCGAAGGCGAAGTTACCAGGATGGACGATGTTAAAGAGGAATGGGCGCAGCTTGATTGGTATAAGCCATCTGCTCTGCTTACCCAGGCCAGGGACTTTTACGTAAGTGGTCACTTCAAATGGACGAGTGCCTATCGCAATGCCTCTGAATCCGGTTGTGGAATTGTATTCGCTGCTACAGAGGTCGGCGATCATTATGCTGTGTTTCTGGATCGGTCGAAAGTTCTCTTCCTGGATAACAGCCGATCAGCCAGTTATTCGCTGCCTGTGAAGACAACTCGCGGCACAGGAATTGTCAAATTCGGCAACCCGTTTGATGAACCCGTCGAGGCAGACTTCACCCTTATTGTCGAGAATGCTTATGCTTATGTGCTTGTGGACGGCGAAGTAGTCGGAGAATATACGTTGTCACAAAGCCGATCTCTGGATGGTCTGATCGGTCTGGCTCTACTTTCCGGGACGAATAAGGATTTTGGCACCCGCTGTGAAGTAACGAACCTGCACGTGTGGGTTCCCAACTAATAGTAACTTCAACTTTCAGGACAAGGTAACCTAATGCAGGCTTCAGCAAAATGCGGAAGCCTGTGTTCCTTTTTAAGGGGATATTTTACATATCCATTTCAAATAAATACGATTTGGTGTATCATGGCTTAGTCAGATTTGCAGGTGTTCGGAAATCAGGAGTCTTGCATGTCCAATCCCGCGCTGACGGAATTACTCGCCAGCTACGTTCCAAAACTCATTCAATACCGAATCGTCGCCGACCCATCCCCCATAGAGTCGCCGGTCTCAGAGGAGCTGCCGGCTGCCATCCTGTTTGCCGATATTTCAGGCTTCACACCGCTCACCGAACGGCTGGCTGAAAAAGGACCGACGGGTGTCGAGACTCTGGCACGCGTCCTCAACGAGTATTTTGGTGAATTAATCGATATCATCCATGATTATGGGGGAGATATCGTGAAATTTGCTGGGGATGCGTTGATCGCCGTCTGGCCGATTGTGTCAGATTTACCTGTATCGCCAGTTTCCACGAATACAAGTCAGATTGCAAATAACAAAGAAATACCTATTTCGCGAGCTGACCAATGGCAATGGACGATGCGCGTCGCGGAATGTGCTCTCAAAATTCGTGAGCGCCTTACCAACTATAGGGCCGAAGATTCAAATCTATATCTCAAACTTGCAATCAGCACAGGCAATATAACAACTGCACACGTGGGTGGTGTGTTCAACCGCTGGGAATTCCTGCTTACAGGCGCCCCTCTTGTAGAGTTGGGTATCGCAAACAGTCTTGCAGATGCAGGTGAGATTATTATCACCCCTTCGTCGTGGAAGTTGATCAGAAATGACTGTATGGCGGTACCGATTGAATTCGAACTGAAAGAAGCCATTGCACAGGGGGGGCGATTAAATAGCTTGAACAAACCGTCTTCCATCTTTTCTTCCAACGTAAAACCAAATATCCCCGCTGGGGCAGAAAGTTCATTAAGAGCTTATATCCCCGGGGCCATTATCAACCGGCTTTCAGCGGGGCAGAGCGGTTGGATCGCGGAATTAAGACGTGTGACCGTGCTCTTTATCAATCTGCCCGATCTCGATCAAAATACCGAATTGGAAAAAGCTCAAAAGGTTGCGCAATTGATCCAGCGCTCTGTTTATCGCTATGAAGGAAGCATCAACAAAATCAATGTGGACGATAAAGGGATCACGATTGTGGCTGCCCTTGGCTTGCCACCCTTTGCTCATGAAGATGACCCTGCCCGCGGTGTGCAAGCTGCGCTGATGATCAGGAAAGAACTCACAAGCCAAAAGGTGAAGGTCCGCAGCAACATTGGCATTACGACCGGACGAATCTTCTGCGGGTCCATCGGCAACGATGAACGTCGCGAATATACAACCATTGGGAATGCAGTGAATCTTTCCGCTCGGCTGATGGGCGCGGCAGGCAATCAATATGAACTCATTGAAAAGTATGGTATTCCGATCCTATGCGATCGCCTCACGTATGATGGTGCAAAAGATGTGGTGGAATTCGAGTCGCTTCCGCCTCAGCACGTGAAGGGTCGCGTGGATGCGGTGGAGGTTTTCCATCCGGTTGAACTGAAGAAGAGTGTTATACGTCCAAAGACAGAATTGATCGGTCGTCAGGAAGAAAAGATACTGATTGCCAATGCGTTACAGGAACTATCACGCGGCGCGGCACACCAAACGATTATTTTGCAAGGAGAAGCGGGGATCGGGAAGTCGCGATTATTTGAGGATCTTGCCCGCCAGGCTGAAACATTGAATGTACATATGTTCAATGGCGCAGGAGATGCGATTGAGAGAGCCACATCTTACCATGCCTGGCGGCCTATTTTTAACAAGATTCTCGATATAGAAAATGCAACGATGAGTGCAGATCTCACCGAAGAAGATCAGATCGCGATTCAGGATCGAGTCGTTGCCAAATTAAGTGCGATCGATCCTGACCTTGCACGTTATGCACCATTACTAGGCGTCGTTTTACCAGTTCCACTCACCGAAAATGATTTCACCTCTGCTATGTCTGGCGAGATACGCGGCGGTAATATTCGTGAGATCCTGACTCGCCTACTGGCTTATGAAGCAGCTCAGGCGCCTTTGTTGATAGTGATGGAGGATTTACATTGGTTTGACTCAGCCTCCTGGTCATTGCTGGTCGATGTTCAACAAAAAGTTCGCCCCATTCTGCTTGCGCTCAATACCCGCCCGCTATCGGACCCGGTGCCACTGCAGTTCAAACAGATTCAGGAATCTCCAGAAGCGCGCCTGGTCCGGCTGGAAGCGATGATGCTGGATGATGTCGAAGCGTTGGTATGCCAACGTCTGGGAGTAAAGTCCATTCCGCCGATGATCGGCCGGATGATCCGCGAAAAATCCGAGGGGCATCCTTTCTTTGCTGAGGAATTAGCTTATGCAATGCGTGAATCTGGAATCTTGAAAATCGAAGAGCAAGAATGTCGGATCGACCCGCGCTTTTCAAATTTTGACGAACTAACTCTTCCTGATACGCTGCAAGCCGCCATCACCAATCGCATCGATAGCCTGGATCCTTCTCAACAATTGACACTCAAAGTTGCTAGTGTCATAGGACGTATCTTTGCGCTGCGTGTCCTTGAGGCAGTGCACCCCATCGAGGCGGATAAACCTGCACTCCCTGATTATATGGAGACGTTGACACGCCTTAGTCTCACACTGGTCGAATCGGAAACTCCAGAACTGGCTTATATTTTCAAACATGCTGTCACGCAGGAAGTGGCTTACAACCTGATGCTTTATTCACAGCGCCGTCAATTGCATAGAGCGGTGGCTGAATGGATCGAGCAAAGCAATGAGATGAATATTGAATCGTATTACGCCCTGCTCGCTTATCATTGGACTCAGGCCGCTGAAAGTACCGAACCAACCGATAAGGATTATGCAGTGCGCAAGGCCGTGGATTATCTTGAAAAGGCCGGTGAACAGGCCATGCAAACCTATGCCAATAAGGAAGCCGTGGAGTTCTTCAATCAGGCACTTGAATGGGATGAAAAACTGCCAAAACCTTCTGACAAGCAGGCATTCCGCAACCGCCGGGCGCGTTGGCATAGCAGGTTAGGTTTAGCCCACTACAGTTTAGGATCGCTGCCTGAATGTAATAAACACGTTCGTGAAGCCCTGAAACTGTTGGAAAGTCCCCTCCCCAGCTCGCGGGCCCAATTTGCTTTGGGTCTTTTGCCCCAGATAATTCGTCAAGTACTCCACCGATTCTTTCCATCTCAATATATTGGATCCATTTCCGAGGCGAGAGAAAGAGAAGTCGCGATCGAGGTCGCCCGTCTCTATGAATTGATGGGGCGGATTTACTTTTATTCCAATGAGACTCTTCCGATCATGTTCTGTATTCTTCGTTTGCTGAACACGGCTGAAAGAGCGGGTCCGTCTCCTGAGTTGGCCTCTGCCTACGCAGGCATGGCGGTGCTGGCAGGCTTCGCTCAATTACATCCATTGGCTGAGTCCTATGTGGATCGGGCATTAGCAGTTGCAAAAGAGGTAAATCAGCCGTCCAATCTGATCACAGTGAACGTAGTCACAGCTGTATATGAGCTTGGAGCGGGGAAGTGGGATCGTGTGCGCGCCAAGGGTCAGGAGGCGCAGGCCATTTGTGAGCAATTGGGTGATACTCGTCAATGGGGAGATTCGACGGTGCTGTTGGCTGAGAATGCCCTCATCTCAAGCGATATTGAATATGCAATTGCCATTCAGAAGATATTGCTTGAAGAGGCGCGCAAGAGACGGAATCCCCTTCAGCAGGGGTGGGGACTGTTCGGTGTCGCGGCGAATAATATCCGGCTCGGAAATGCTGCCGAAGCAATTCCGATGCTGGAAGAGGCGCTTCGAATCCTGGAGGAACTTCCAAACCTTGCCTCTTCGATCAATACCAATGGACAGCTTGCCCTGGCTCACTTGCGATTGGGCCAGCATGGACAGGCCCTCGCCTATGCCAGCGTCGTTCTTGACCTGGCGTCGGATATTTCTCCAACTGTATATTCCATGGATCTGGGCTTTGCCGCGGTGGCAGAGGTATATTTTGAATTGTGGGAAAAGTCGCTTCGAGACCCCAACCGGCAGCATGATTCCGATAAATATAAATTGCTTGCCGAAAGAGCGCTTAAGCTGTTACGCGCTTTTCAGAAGGTTTTCCCAATTGGTCAGCCGGTCACGCCGTATTATCAGGGCTGGTATGAATGGTTGACAGGCAAACATCAAACCGCGATCCATTCCTGGAAAAAGGGTTTGGAAGCCGCGCAGAATTTCAACATGCCCTATCAGGAAGGACTCATCCGCCTCAAATTGGGCGCCGCACGAAAGGATGATCCAAAGGCGCGCAGGGAACACCTCCAACGCGCAATCCAGATCTTCGAGAAGATGGGCGCGGTGTATGAATTGGAATCTGCAAAAAGATTGGAAACGGGTGAGTCCAGTCTATAATATCGTTCGAATTTTGGTAAGAGACGAAAATTACATCCACGAAGACGGGAAAGGAAAATAGAGGATCGTGCGCACCTTGAATATTAATAGTTATTACCAGCAGCATGTCCTGCATTATTACAACCGCTTTGCGCACTTATATGATTTGGGAGAGTTTATCCGCCGGGGAACTCGTCGCAAAGCCATGCTATTGAGCGGCTGGCAGCCCGGAGAACATATCCTGGATCTATGTACTGGCACCGGGGACCTGGCGATCACCTTTGCCTCCCACGGCGCGAATGTGACCGGTATCGATATCGCGCGCGGCATGTTGAGGCGTGCTGCTGCGAAAAGTAAAGACATGAGGACATCCTGGCTGGAAATGGACGCCACAGAACTGGCCTTTGCAGATCATTCATTTGAGATTTCCATGCTTTCCCTGGCGCTTCACCATATGCCGGTTCAAGCCCAGTTGCAGGTTCTGAGAGAAGTACGCCGTGTGACCAGCCGATCTATTGTGATCATTGAGCCTGCTATCCCGGTGAAACCAGAATGGGTACCTCTCTGGATGTTCGTGGCTTCGATCATTGATGAGTCAGAACATATGCATGAATGGGTGCGTCAGGACTTTGCAGCGACCTGCCAGGCCGCGGGCCTGAACGTCGAATCGGTACACGTCACAACGTTTGGACTGCATCGCATCGTTATTTGCAGTCCCGGAATTGAGGTTCCAAAAATGGATATGGCTTCTGTTGAGATCCGATGAAGCGTGAGTTAGGAACATTCGAGCGCGCCCTGGTGGTTGCAGATCGTCATGCCCCGTTTCATATCGTCAGTGTTCTTCGTCTGGAAAATGCACCTTCCCCGCAAATCGTTCGCAATGCGCTGAAAGTTTTACAAAGCCATCATCCATTCCTCTCTGCGCGTCTTTTGCAGGAAAAAGGGCGATATTATTTTGTGAAGTTGATCGATCCAGAACTTCCTGTTCATACCCTTCCACGCTGGAACGATGACCATTGGGTACAGGTCGCCGAAGTGGAGATGGGGAATCGGATCGATGTTCTAAACGGACCGTTATTCCGCTGCACGTATTTATATGATGGGACGCACCAGCGCGCTGAAATCATCCTGACGCTTTGTCATGCCATCGCGGATGCCGCCTCCACCGCGCGACTTATGCATGACCTCTTGAAGGTCTGCGTTTCTTTCACGGCTGAGAAAACGATTCCCCTTCATGGAACTGGTGACGCCGCGGCGCCTCCGGTCGAATCTCGTTTTCCCTCTGGATATCACGGGCTGCGATTCATTCTGCATACTCTGAGGTTTGCGCTTGGACAAATCGTGGACGAGATTTCCTATCGCATCCAAACGCGCGGCAAGCGGATTCCACCCCTCCATCAACAACCCACGCGTGGACATCTCCTCTCGATCCAA
>Ga0081539_10001956_pt1 | contig 31407 bp, 30 predicted proteins | sample TabmetS4T2R2_FD_71023 | JGI IMG/M metagenome (GOLD analysis project Ga0081539, IMG submission 71023) | Tabebuia heterophylla rhizosphere microbial communities from the University of Puerto Rico - S4T2R2 | ecosystem: Host-associated > Plants > Roots > Rhizosphere ... | reverse complement strand
AGCGGCAGGCAGCTCACCAGGCAGCGGAACGGCTTGCCGCGACGGTTCACGGCATCGAGCGTGAGCTTCTCCCGGTTCCCGTCGCCGTTCAGCGCCGCGCGCAGCAGCGGCTTGAGCTCCTCCACCGGCAGCCCGATGTCCAGCCCCAGGATGTGCTGGCCCTCGGCCTCCTCCGGCGTCAGCCCCCACATATCGCGCGCCTGACCGTTCCAGAGCTGGATGTGCTGGCGTCGGTCGAGCACCGCCACCGCAAGGCCGATGGTGGTGAGGATCGTCTCGAGGAACGCGTTCACGTCGTTGAGCTCGAACGTGCGCTGGCGCAGCTCGTCGTTCATCGTCTCGAGCTCCTCGTTCGTCGACTGGAGCTCCTCGTTCATCGTCTCGAGCTCCTCGTTCGTCGACTGGAGCTCCTCGTTGGTCGTCTCGAGCTCCTCGTTGGTCGACTGGAGCTCCTCGTTGGTCGTCTCGAGCTCCTCCACCGTCGACTGCAGCTCCTCGTGCGCCTGGTCGAGGTCGCGCCTGGACTCCTGCAGCTCGCTCTGCAGGTGGAATGCGTCCGTCGCGTCCAAGAAGCTCACGGTCGTCCCGAGGAGCCTGCCCTCGGACACAACCGGCGTCAGGCGGACGTCGAGGACGCGCTCCTGGCCGGCCTGGGAGCGCCAGCGCACGCCGTCGATGCTGAGCGGCTGAAGCTCTTCGGCGATCCGCTCCAAGCGAGCGCGTAGCTCGACGGGCCGGTAGGAGACATCGAGATCCTGGATCGAACGGCCGATGTCCTTGGGTAGGAGACCCAGCATGCGGCGAGCCTGGTCGTTGGCCATCACCAACACGCCTTCATCATCGATGACGATCTGCGGCGTGGGCGACACATCGAGAACGCTGTCGCGCAGCGTGTCCGCCACGGTCGGCGTGGCGCTCAACGCAAGGTCGGACGCCATGACCCGCACGCGGTCGCGCATCGTTGGCCTGACGACCTTCCGGAACACGCGGCGCTTGATGTCCGTGGCGCGGAACAGGTCGGCATGCGTGATGAGCATCTCCGACTTTCCGAGGAGCAGGATCCCATCGTCGTCGAGCGCGAAGTGGAACCGGCGCAGGATCCGCGCCTGCGTCTCAGCGTTGAAGTACATGAGCGTGTTGCGGCAGACGAGCAGGTCGATGCGCGAGATCGGCGCGTCCTGAACGAGGTCATTGCGACCGAAGATGACCGCTCGACGCAGGTCGCGCCGGAACACGTAGCGCTGGTCCGTGCGCTCGAAGAACCGCTCGAGCGCGTCGCGCGGCACCTCCTCCAGCAGGCGGGCCGGGTACGCGCCGTGCCGGGCGATGTCCAGCGCCTCGGCATCGACGTCGGTCGCGTAGATCTTCACGCGCTGGCCGAACGCCTCCTCGCCCAACGCCGTGGCGAACACCATCGCGACCGTGTAGGCCTCCTCCCCTGAGGCGCAGCCCGCGCACCAGATCCGCAGCGGGCCGTCGGGAGGCCGAGACGCGAGCAGCTCCGGCACCACGTCGGAGGCGACGTACTCCCACGTCTGCTGATCGCGGAAGAAGGCTGTGACGTTGATCAAGATCGTGTTGAAGAGGGCCGCGAACTCGTCGGAGTGCAACTCGAGGTGGTCGATGTAGTCCTCGTAGCGCTCGAGCTCCAGCTCACCCATGCGCTTGGCGACGCGACGCTCGATCGTGGAGCGCTTGTAGCCGGTGAAGTCGAACCCGCGCGTGCGCTTCACGAAGTCCAGCAGGAGGTCGAGCGTGACCTCGTGCCCGTCCGGTGTCATGCGACCTCACCCGCCTCGACAGATTCGTCGGCGCCACGCTGGCGCTGGGTTGCGGCGGCTGCCTCCTCGACGACCCCGCGCAGGAGGTCGGCCTGCTCCTTCGCCTGTTGACTCTGGAGCCGGAACATCTGCGACGAACGACGCTGCCCGCGCGTCAGGGCGCCCTGCTCCATGCGATGCAGAAGCGCGGCGCGGTCCTCCAGGCTGCGCAGCGCGGTCCACAGCGCCGCCTCCACCGCCGCGCCCTGCGCTTCGACGAGGCTGCGCGGGGAGTACAGGTGCCCGACGTGGCAGCCCCAGCCTGGCATCCCGGCCTCGTCGCGCTCGGTGAGCACGCCGCCGCATTCGGGACAGACGAGGGTGAGCTCATCGTCGTCGTCCGTCATGGGCTCCGCCGGGTCGCTGCTCCGGACGCCGTTCGGCATGTGCTGCCCGAGTACGAGCGCGGTGATGGCGTCCGCGATCAGCCGGCCGGGCGCGACCGCGTCGACCACGACGTGGGCGATGGCGCTGGCGGGCATCCCGGCGTACAGCGCGTCGTCGGGGTCCTGCACGACGGCGGCGCCGCCCCGGGACTTGATCACCGCGAGGCCGGCCGAGCCGTCGTCGCGCGTGCCGGAAAGGACGACGCCGATGACGGCGGAGTCCCGCGCGATCGCCGCGGAGCGGAACAGCGCATCGACGGCGGGGCGATGTCCGTTCTCCCGCGGGCCGACGCTCAGGCGAACGCGACCGTCCTCGACGAGGAGGTGGTGGTCGGGCGGCGCGACGAGGATCTGGCCGTGTGCGAGCTCGTCGCCGTCCAGCGCAGCGTGACAGGGCATGCTGCCCGCGCGAGCGAGGATCCCGGCAAGCGCGCTCGTGCTCGTAGGAGCGATGTGCAGGACGACGCAGACCGCGGCGGGCAGCTCCGCCGGCAGCCGAGCGACGACCTGCTTCAGCGCCTCGACCCCGCCCGCAGATGCGCCGATCACGACGAGGTCGCGGACCGGCGTTCGATCGGGAACGGGGTTCTCGCTCATGGTCGCAGCCTACGCCTGATGAGGAGGGTCAGAGGGCCCGTGGTGCCACGCCGAATAGGAGGAGAACCAACACAAGATCACCCCTACCCCGGCCGGGCATGCGTCCGCCTCGCGCCGATGTCAGATCGGTGACGGAGAGGCGCTTCTCGCCAACGACGCCGCGAAGAAAGCTGTCAACGGAGAAGCACTTCTGGGAAGCGCCAGGGCCATGCGCGTCCTGGGCATCAACGCCGTCTTCCACGATCCCGCCGCCGCCATCGTCGTCGACGGCGAGCTGCTCGCCGCCGCGGAGGAGGAGCGCTTCAGCAGGCGCAAGCACGGCAAGGAGCCGGTTCCGTTCTCCACCTGGGAGCTCCCACTGCAGTCCGCACGCTGGTGCCTGCGCGAGGCCGGCCTCGAGGCAGGCGACCTCGACGCGATCGCCTACTCCTACGACCCTGCGCTCGCCCCCGCCGCGGGCGAGGACATCACGGCGAACGAGTGGGAGGGTCTGCGAACGCTGTTCGCCGAGCGTGCACCGCGCTTCCTGCAGAGCGCGCTGCCCGGACTCGATCCGAGCCGCGTGCGGTTCGTCGCTCACCACGTCGCCCACGCCGCGTCGTGCGGCCCGGCCTCCCCGCATCCGACGTGCGCCGTGCTCGTGCTCGACGGCCGCGGCGAGCGCGGCTCGCACCTCGCCGGGCGCTATCGCGAGGACGGCTCGCTGGAGGTGCTTGCGAGCCAGCGACTGCCGCAGTCCCTGGGGCTGCTCTACGAGGAGCTGACCGACCACCTCGGCTTCCGCCGCTCCTCCGACGAGTACAAGGTGATGGCGATGGCGTCGTACGGGGAGCCCGCGTTCCTCGACGACCTGCGCGGCCTCGTCCGCGCGACCGGCAACGGCGGCTTCGTGGCCGAGCGCGTCGACTGGGCGAGCTACGCGCCGCGGCTCGCTCGCGGGGGCGACGACTGGACGCCCCGCCACGCCGACCTCGCCTGCTCGGTCCAGCGCCGCCTGGAGGAGGTCCTGCTCGACCTCGCCCGCTGGTTGCACGAGCGCACCGGCGAGCGGGCGCTGACGATGGCCGGTGGCGTCGCGCTGAACTGCGTGGCGAACATGCGGCTGTTCGAGGAGTCGCCGTTCGAGGACGTCTGGGTCCAGCCCGCATCCGGCGACAGCGGCACCGCGCTCGGCGCGGCCCTGCACGTCGCCCGCGAGCTCGGCGACGAGCCGCGGCCGATGCGCAGCGCCGCCCTCGGGCGCTCCTGGAACGACGACGAGCTGGCCTCCTGGCTCGACGGCGCCGGCATCGTCTACGAGCGGCCCGACGACCTCCCGGGAACGGTGGCCGACGTGCTCGCCGCCGACGGCGTCGTCGCCTGGTTCCAGGGACGCAGCGAGTTCGGGCCACGCGCGCTGGGCCACCGCTCGCTCCTGGCCCACCCCCGCACCCCCGCCACGACGGCACGGCTCAACGAGGTGAAGGGACGCGAGTCGTTCCGGCCGGTCGCGCCGATGGTGCTCGCCGAGCGCGCCGCGGAGATCTTCGCGGGCCGGCTCCCGAGCCCGTACATGCTCTTCACGCATCGCGTCGCGGAGGAGTGGCTCGACCGGATCCCGGCCGTCGCCCATGTCGACGGCACCGCGCGCATCCAGACGGTCGACCGCGAGGAGGAGCCGCTCGTCGCGGCGCTTCTCGAGCGCTTCGAGGAGCGCACGGGCGTGCCGGTCGTCGTGAACACGTCGCTGAACACGGCTGGCCGCCCGATGGTCGACGACCCACGTGACGCGCTGGAGTGCTTCGGGTCCGCGCCGATCGACCTCCTGGCGATCGGGCCGTTCGTCGTGCGCCGGCCCGGCTCGGAGGCCGCGCTGGGCCGTGCGTTGCAGGAGGTTGGCGCGCGGTGAGCGAGCCGGCCTTCGACGTCGTCATCCCGACGACCGGGCGCCCGTCGCTGGGGCCGCTCCTGGAGCGGTTGCGCGAGGAGGGCGTGCGACGCGTGATCGCGGTCGACGGCCGGCGGCGCGGCCCCGCGGCGGCGCGCAATGCCGGGTGGCGCGCCGCCGGGGCACCGTGGATCGCGTTCCTCGACGACGACGTGGTCCCGCCGTGCGGGTGGGCCGCGCGGCTTGGTGACGACCTTCGCGCGCTGCCCGCCGACGTGGCCGCCTCCCAGGGTCGTGTGCGCGTCCGGTTGCCGCCCGGCCGGCGGCCCACCGACTGGGAGCGCAACGTCGCCGGGCTCGAGGACGCGGTATGGGCGACGGCGGACATGGCCTTACGCCGTGAGGCCCTGGCCGCCGTCGGCGGCTTCGATGAGCGCTTCCCGCGCGCGTACCGCGAGGACTCCGATCTCGGCCTGCGCCTGCTCGATGCCGGGTGGCGGATCGAGCGGGGCGCTCGCGTGGTCGAGCATCCCGTCGGCGCGGCGGACCGCTGGGTGAGCCTGCGCAAGCAGGCCGGCAACGCCGACGACGTGCTGATGCGCGCGCTCCACGGCCGCGACTGGCGCGAGCGCGCGGGGGCGCCGCGCGGCCGGCTGCGGCTGCATGCGCTGACCGCGGGTGCCTGCCTCGCCGCGGCCTGCGCCATGCTGGCACGCCGCCGTGGACTCGCCGCCGTCGCCGGGGCGGGCTGGCTCGCCGCGACCGCAGAGCTGGCCTGGCGGCGCATCGCACCGGGGCCACGCACCCCCGACGAGGTCGCCACGATGCTCGCCACGTCGGTCGCGTTGCCGTTCGCCGCGACCACCTGGTGGCTCGTGGGCCAGGCGACCCTTCGCCGCCGGCTCGCACGGCCCGACGCGGTGCTGCTCGACCGCGACGGGACGCTTGTCGTCGACGTTCCCTACAACGGCGACCCGCACCGCGTGCGGCCCATGCCGGGCGCGCGCGAGGCGCTCGACCGCCTGCGCGCGGCGGGCGTCCGGATGGCCGTCGTCTCCAACCAGAGCGGCATCGCCCGCGGACTGCTGACGCACGCCGACGTCGACGCGGTCAACCGCCGCATCGAGGAGCTGCTCGGCCCGATCGGTCCTTGGCTCGTGTGCCCGCACGGCCCCGACGACGGCTGCGCGTGCCGCAAGCCTGCGCCGGGCCTTGTGCTGCGGGCTGCCGAGCTGCTCGGCGTGGCGCCCGAGCGCTGCGCGGTCGTCGGCGACATCGGCGCCGACGTGCAGGCAGCCCGCGCGGCCGGAGCGCGCGGGGTGCTGGTCCCGACCGACCGAACGTTGCGCGAGGAGGTCCGTGCGGCGCCTGAGGTCGCGCGCGACCTGTCGGGCGCGGTGGAGCTGCTGCTGGGGGTCCCGGCGTGACGCACGTCCTGGTCGCACGGATGGACAACGAGGGCGACGTGCTGCTCGCCGGCCCCGCCGTGCGCGCCGCCGCCGCCTGCGCGGACCGGGTGACGCTGCTGTGCGGGCCGCGCGGGCGGCGCGCCGCCGAGCTGCTGCCGGGCGCGGATGAGGTGCTCGTGCACCACGCGGCGTGGATCGACGCCCAACCGGAGCCGGTCGACCGCGCCGCGACCGAGGCGCTGGTCGACGAGCTGGCCGCGCGCAGGATCGATCGCGCGGCGATCCTGACCTCCTTCCATCAGAGCCCGCTGCCGCTGGCGCTGCTGCTGCGCCTCGCGGGAGTCGCGGAGATCGCGGCGGTCAGCGTCGACTACCCCGGCTCGCTGCTGGACCACCGGCTGCCCGATCCGGGCGACGTGCACGAGGTCGTGCGCGGGCTCGGCGTCGTCGAGGCGCTCGGCTGCACGCTGCCGGCGGGGGACGACGGCCGCCTGGCGGTCCGCCGCAGCCCGGTCCCGAGCGTCGGCGGCGAGCCGTACGTCGTCGTCCACCCGGGTGCGAGCGTCCCGGCCCGAGCGTGGTCCCCCGAGCGCAACGCGGCGCTGGTCGAGGCGCTGGCCGTGCAGGGGCGCCGCGTGCTCGTGACCGGAGGCCCCGGGGAGACGGCGCTCACCGCGCGCGTCGCCGGCGCGCACGGCGTCGACCTCGGCGGAGCGACGACGCTCGCGGGGCTCGCGGAGGTCCTCGCGGGCGCGGACTGCGTCGTGGTCGGCAACACCGGCCCCGCGCACCTCGCGGCCGCGGTCGGCACGCCCGTCGTGTCGCTCTATGCGCCGACGGTGCCGGCCGCGCGATGGCGGCCGTGGGGCGTTCCGCACGAGCTGCTGCACGTCGACGTGCCCTGCGCCGGGTGCCGCGCCCGCGCATGTCCGGTGCCGGGGCATCCCTGCCTGGAGGACGTCGGCGTCGCGGAGGTGCTCGCCGCCGTCGAGCGCCTCGTCCCGGCACGCGCGGAGGTGGTCGCGTGAACGTCTTCCTGTGGCACGTGCACGGGTCATGGACGACGTCGTTCGTCCAGGGCACGCACACCTGCCTGCTGCCGGTGCTGCCGGGGCGCGGGCCTGACGGCCGCGGGCGCGCGCAGACCTGGGACTGGCCGGCGAACGCCATCGAGGTCACGCCCACGGAGGCGGCGGACGTGGACGTCGACGTCGTCGTCCTGCAGCGGCCGCACGAGCTCGACCATCTGGCCGAGGCGTGGCTCGGAGGGCGGGTCCCGGGCCGGGACGTCCCGGCGGTCTACGTCGAACACAACGCGCCGCAGGGGCGGATCGCCGAGATGCGCCATCCCGCCGCCGACCGTCGCGACCTGACGCTCTGCCACGTGACGCACTTCAACGCGCTGTTCTGGGACGCCGGGTTCACGCCCACGCGCGTCATCGAGCACGGCATCGTCGATCCCGGTCCCCGGTACACCGGCGAGCTGCCGCGCGCGGCCGCGGTGATCAACGAGGCGCGGCGGCGCGACCGCGTGACGGGGACCGACCTGCTGGACGGCTTCGAGCGCGACGGCGTGCCGATCGACCTGTTCGGGATGGATGCGGCGTCCATCGGCGGCATCGAGGACGTGCCCCAGGACCGGCTGCACGACGAGATGGCCCGCCGCCGGGTGTACCTGCATCCGATCCGGTGGACGAGCCTCGGGCTCTCGCTCATCGAGGCGATGCACCTCGGCATGCCCGTCGTGGCGCTCGCCACGACCGAGGCGCCCGAGGCGGTGCCGCCGGAGGCGGGCGTCGTCTCCACTCGCGTGGACGCGCTCGCCGCGGCCGCGCGCGGGTTCCTCGCGGATCCCGATGCCGCGCGCGAGACCGGGCGTGCGGCGCGACGCGCGGCGCTCGAGCGCTACGGGCTCAAGCGCTTCCTGGACGACTGGGACCACCTCCTGCGGGAGGTTGCTGCATGAGGATCTCGATGGTCTCCGAGCACGCGAGCCCCCTTGCGGTGCTCGGCGGCGCCGACGCCGGCGGGCAGAACGTCCACGTCGCCGCGCTGTCGCAGGCGATGGCGCGCCGCGGGGCCGAGGTCGTGGTGCACACGCGCCGCGACGACCCGGACCTGCCCGAGTACGTCCAGCTGAGCCGCGGCGTGCTCGTGCACCACGTCGACGCGGGCCCGCCGCAGCAGATCCCGAAGGACGGCCTCCTGACGCACATGCCCGAGTTCGGCCGCCGGCTGCTCGAAGCGTGGCGCGATCACCAGCCGGACGTCGTCCACGCCCACTTCTGGATGTCGGGCTACGCGTCGCTCCCAGGCGCGCGGGAGCTGCACGTCCCGCTCGTGCAGACGTTCCACGCGCTGGGCCACGTCAAGCGCCGCTACCAGGGCGAGAAGGACACGAGCCCGCCCGAGCGCCTGGGGATCGAGCGCGAGCTCGCGGGCAGCGCCGACCACGTCGTCGCCACCTGCACCGACGAGGTGTTCGAGCTCGTGCGGCTCGGCGCGGCAAGCGGGCGCCTCACGGTCATCCCGTGCGGCGTCGACCTCGAGCGCTTCCGCCCCGACGGGCCCCGCGAGCCACGGCGGCCGGGGATGTCGCGGCTGGCGACGATCGGACGGCTGGTCGAGCGCAAGGGCATCGGCAACGCCATCGACGCGCTCGCCCGGGTGCCGGACACCGAGCTGATCGTCGTGGGCGGGCCCGCGCGCGAGGACCTCGGGCGCGACCCGGAGGCGCAGCGTCTGCTCGGGATCACGCGCGAGCTCGGCGTCGAGGATCGCGTCGAGCTGCGCGGCCGCGTGTCGCGCGACGACCTGCCGGCGCTCATCCGCTCCGCCGACGCGGTCGTCGCGGTGCCGTGGTACGAGCCGTTCGGGATCGTGCCGCTGGAGGCGATGGCCTGCGGCGTCCCGGTGGTCGCGGCCGCCGTCGGCGGCATGATCGACACCGTCGTGGACGGCGTCACCGGCGTGCATGCGCCGCCGCGCGACCCCGAGCGCCTCGCCGAGCTGCTGCGGGCCGTCCTGGCCGATCCCGACGCGCGCGACGCATTGGGCCGCGCCGGCGTGCGCCGCGCCCGGCGCCTGTACGACTGGAATCGCATCGCGGCCGCGACGCTCGACGTCTACGCCGGGCTGGCCGCGGCGCGACGGCCGCGCTCGCGGCGCATCACCGGCGAGGGGCGCTTCCGGCTCGTGCCGTCTCCGCGGGAGCACCTCGCGGCGCTGCAGGAGGCCACCGGCGTGCTGGGGCTGGAGGCCGAGCGCCTGGACCGCTGGGGCGCTGACCTGGCGGGGCGCCTTCTGGACGGCGGGCGGCTCCTGGCGTGCGGCAACGGCGGCAGCGCCGCGCAGGCACAGCACCTCACGGCCGAGCTCGTCGGCCGCTATCAGTCCGAGCGACGACCGCTGAGCGCGATCTGCCTGCACGGCGACTCCTCCTCGCTCACCGCGATCGCCAACGACTACGGGCAGGAGGAGGCGTTCGCGCGACAGGTGCTCGCCCACGGTCGCGAGGGCGACGTGCTCATGGCGCTGAGCACGTCGGGCTCCAGCCCCAACGTCCTCGCCGCCGTGCGCGCCGCGCGAAGCGCCGGGATGACGACGTGGGCGCTGTGCGGCGAGGCGCGCAGCCCGCTCGCGGAGCTGTGCGACGAAGCGATCGCGCTGGGCGCGGCGACGAGCGCCACCGTGCAGGAGCTGCACCTCGTTGCGCTGCACATGCTCTGCTGCGCCGTGGATCGCGAGGTCGCGCTGCGCGACTCGGACGTCGGCAGGACCCTTCACCAGGGGGCGCTCCAGTGACGGCGCCCCGGCCGCTCGTCGTGGTGGGCGACGCCCTGCTGGACCGCGACGTCGAAGGCCGCGTGCGCCGCCTGGCGCCGGACGCGCCGGTCCCGGTCGTCGACGAGACCGGCGTGCGCGTGCGCCCCGGCGGAGCCGGCCTGGCGGCGGCACTCGCTGTGGCGGACGGCCGGCCGGTCACGCTGGTGACGGCGCTCGCCGGCGACGCCGCGGGGCTCGAGCTGCGCGATGCGCTGGAGCGCGCCGGCGTCTCGATCGTCGACCTCGCGCTCGACGGCACGACGCCCGAGAAGATCCGCATCACGACGGGCGGCCGGTCGCTCCTGCGGCTGGACCGCGGGGGCGAGGACGTGGTCGTGGGTCCCATGAGCGCGGCCGCGCGCGAGGCGATCGGCTGGGCGGCGGCGCTGCTCGTCGCCGACTACGGCCGCGGCGTGGCAGCGCAGCCGTCCGTCCGCGAGGCGCTCGCGCTCGCGGCGTCCGTCGTGCCCATCGTCTGGGACCCGCATCCGCGCGGGCCCGCACCCGTTCCCGGCGTGCGCATGGTCACGCCGAACCTCGCAGAGGCGACCGCCGTGGAGCCCCAGCCGCACGGCGACGACGCGGAGGCCATCGCTGCGCGGGCGGCGTCGCTTGCTCGCCGCTGGGAGGCGACCGAGGTGTGCGTGACCTGCGGCGCGCGCGGCGCCGTGATCGCCGGGCCGGGCTTCGGCCGACGCACGGCCGCGGTACCGGCGCGGCCGGTGCAGGGCGGCGACCCCTGCGGGGCAGGCGACCGCTTCGCCAGCCGGCTGGCGGGCGCGCTCGCCGACGGGCTGGACGGCCGCGAGGCCGTCGAGCGGGCGGTCGATGCCGCCACGCGGTTCGTCGCGGCGGGCGGCGCGATGGCGGCGCAGCTCGGTCGGCCGCAAGCGGATGCCGAGCATCCGGTCGACGAGCTGCTCGCGCGGGTCCGCGGGCGCGGCGGCACCGTCGTCGCCACCGGCGGCTGCTTCGACATCCTCCACCCAGGCCACGTCAGGACCCTGGAGGCGGCGCGGGCGCTCGGCGATTGCCTGGTCGTCTGCCTGAACTCCGACGCCTCCGTCCGGCGGCTGAAGGGCGACGGGCGCCCCGTGGTCGGCGAGGAGGACAGGGCGACCGTCCTTCGCGCGTTGCGCTGCGTCGACGAGGTCGTCGTCTTCGACGAGGACACGCCGGTGGCGCTGCTCGAGCGCCTGCGCCCCGACGTCTGGGTGAAGGGCGGCGACTACGCGCCAGAGGACCTGCCCGAGGCCGAGGTCGTCGCCGGCTGGGGCGGGCGCATCGCGCTCGTGCCGTTCCTCCAGGGCCGGTCGAGCACGCATCTCATCCGGGAGGTCACCGCTCATGAGCTCTGACCTGGGGACCGTCATCGTCACCGGCGGCGCCTCCGGGCTCGGGGCGGCGATCGCCGAAGGCGTTCGCGGCGCCGGTGGCGCGCCAGTGGTCCTCGACCGGCGCCCCCCGGGCGACGGGCTCCCCCACGCGCTCGTCGACCTCGCGGAGCCTGGCCAGGCGCGCGCCGCGGTCGAGCGCGTCGTGAACGAGCACGGGCCGCTGCACGGCGTCGTCACCGCCGCGGGCGTCGACAGCCCGGCTCCGCTCGCCGAGACCGCATGGGAGGACTGGGAGCGGATCGTCGCGGTGAACCTGCTCGGCACGGCGGCGGTCGTGCATGCCGCGCTGCCGTCGCTGCAATCGACAGGCGGCCGGATCGTGACCGTCGCGTCGACGCTCGGGTTCCGCGTCTTCGGCGACGCGACCGCGTACTGCGCGAGCAAGTTCGGCGTCGTGGGCTTCACGCGCTCGCTCGCGACCGAGCTGGCGGGGAGGGTCGGCGTGACGCTCCTGGTCCCAGCCGGAATGCGGACCGCCTTCTTCGACGAGCGCGACGAGCGGTATCGACCAGGTCCCGACGCCCAGCTCGTCGATCCGGCGGAGATGGCCGCTGGCGTGATCTTCGCCCTCACGCGGCCGCCGGGCGTCGAGCTGCGCGAGCTTGTGATGACGCCATCGATCGAGCCGTCGTGGCCCTAGGGCGACCTCCCAGGCCGGCGCTGGTCGTCCTGCGCGCGCTCGGCCTGGGCGACCTGCTCACGGCGGTGCCGGCCCTGAAGGCATTGGCCGCCTCGGCGCCGGGCCGGCGGGTCCTGCTCGCGCCCGCGTCGCTCGCCGAGATCGTCGCGGCGCCCCTGGGCTACGAGGTGCTCGACGTCGAAGGAGTGCACGCCGTGCCGGCGACCCTGCCGGCCGAGGCCGCGGACTGCGACGTCGCCGTGAACCTCCACGGGCGCGGCCCGGATAGCCACGCGGCGCTGCGGCGGCTGCGGCCCCGCCGCGTGATCGCGTTCGCCGCCGACGGTCACGACGGGCCGCCCTGGCGCGAGGACGAGCACGAGGTTCGTCGCTGGTGCCGGCTCCTCGAGCAGCACGGGATCGCGGCAGACCCGGCCGCGCTTGACCTTCGCCCTCCGTTGACGCGGGCACCTGAGGCCGCGCGCGGCGCGACGCTCGTGCACCCGGGCGCGGCCTCCGGCGCGCGACGCTGGCCGCTGGACCGGTGGACCTGCGTGGTCGCATCGGAGCTTGCCGCGGGCAACCGCGTGGCGATCACCGGCGGGCCCGGCGAGGTGGATCTCGCCCACCGGCTCGCGACGGCGACGGGACTCGGGGACGATGTCGTTCTCGCGGGGCGCACCACGGTCGCGGAGCTCGCCGCCGCGGTGGCGGCGGCCCATCGCGTGGTCTGCGGCGACACGGGCGTCGCCCACCTGGCCACGGCGCTGGGGACGCCGTCGGTCGTGCTGTTCGGCCCCACCGCTCCCGCTCGCTGGGGGCCGCCACGCGAGCGCCCGATCCACCGCGCGCTCTGGGCGGGGCGCACGGGCGACCCGCACGCCTCCCAGCCAGACCCCGGGCTGCTGGCGATCGCGCCGCAGATGGTGATCGACGAGCTCGCGAGGCTGACGTGACGCACCTCGCGTGGGATCCGCACGGCCGGCGGAGGCGCTGGCACAGGGTCGAGGCGAAGTCTGCACGAGCCGCCCGGGGTGACCGCGCCCTCCCCCGGACTCCCTTCGAAACGCGCTCGCAGGTGGCTTGCAGATTTGCCAGCCACCGGCTAGCGACCTGCCCAGGGACGTTGTGAGCGGCTAGGGAACGTCCGGTCGCAGAGAGCTCGTCCGCTTGATACTCGAGAGACGGAGCGCTGAACGGCGCGCCGCAGCGCGCATCGGCGTGTGGCCACGAAGGTGCCCGCGTTCACCGAGCGCGCCCTGACGTGGTTTGCCGCCCGGGCGGCCGGAGCCTGGCGCCTACCCCTCGGCACCGGTGGTCGTGTGCGGCGCACCGACCGGCTTGGACTCCGGCGACCCCCGCTGGCGCAGCCAGATCGAGAAGACGACCATCGAGGCGACCGCGAGGAACTCCGACTGCCAGTTCTGCAGCGTGCGATTCCAGAACTCCGAGGTGCCCGCGTACTGCCAGAGGTTGATCGCGGCCTCGTTGTGGTCGAACTGCTCGGCGTTGTAGACGATCCGGCCGGTGATCAGCTGGGCGAACCACGAGCCGATCCAGATCGTCGCCATCACCCCGACCAGCGAGTTCGAGTAGACGAAGAGCCGCCAGCCTCCCCTCTTCGCCCATGACGGCGAATCGGGCTTGGCGTGCTCGCCGATCATCTGCTTCTCGTCGGACTCGGTGCCCACCTGGTCGACCGGCTTGGAGTCGGTCGAGCCCCGCTGCACGAGCCAGACGGTGGCCACGATGAAGAGCGTGAACTGGAGGTACTCCGACTGCCAGTTCTCCATCACGTCGACGAGGAACGCCGAGGATGTGACGTAGCGTCCCACCGAGACCGTCGGGTCCTGGTGCGCGACCTGCTGGTTGTTGAAGTCGGCGTGGCCGACCAGCGCCTGCGCCATCAGTGAGGCGAGGAAGATCAGCAGGAAGAAGAGCGAGAGGGAGTTGTCGCGCAGAACGCGCCTCATCGCGCCAACGCCCCGACGATCACCGCGAAGGCGAGGCCAAAGACCACGAACGCGACCATCGCGACGAACAGGATCATCGGAACCCTCACGACTCCACCTCGCAGTCCATCGGAAGCTCGGTCGGCGGTCCATCCTGCGCCTCGCACGCGACGGCGGAGATCCGCCATCCCTCGGGCTCGCGGTCGAGGAACGCGGTCTCGCCCCCGCGGAGGTCGACGCTGGCGCTCGTGAGGAACACCTGGGTGCGCACGATCGCGCCGCCTTCGTAGTCGAGCTGCGTCACCGCGCTTGGGCACGACTGCCCGCTCTGGCTCTCGAGCGCCTTGACCGCGGGCGCGCTCAGCTGCGCGCAGGCGGCGTCCCCGTCGTCGTGCCGGACGGCGTCGTAGAACCGCTCGACCACCACCGAGCTCTCGGCACGATCGCCGGACGTTCCACATCCGGCGACCGCCGCGATCGCGGCGATCGCGATCGCGAACCGCCAGGCCATATGTTCGGTCGCTTACCCCGTCGGGGCCTTCGACCACTCGGCCTTGTGCGCCCGCTTTGCCGCCTGATACTCCGCGAGCGCCTCCCCGGAGTCGACGTCCCCGAGCGTGGGATGCGACGGGACGAGCCCGTCCGCGGCCTGCACACCGAAGCGCTTGGCGAGCACGGAGCCGAGCGCCTTGACCTTCATCTCCCCGAAGCCGGGCAGCGCCTCGAGGTTCGCGCGCAGCGCCGGCGTGTCGGCCGCGTCCGTCCACACGCGCGCCGCGTCGCCGTCGTAGCGCTCGAGGACGTGCACGGCGAGATCGTGGACCCGCTGGGCCATCGCGCCGGGGAAGCGATGGATGGCGGGACGCTCGCGGAAGACGGGCTCGAGGTCGGCCGCCGCGACCGTCGCGGCGTCGAGCGCGCCGAGGCGCTCGCGAAGCACCAGCGGTCCGGAGAACGCCTTCTGGACGGAGACCTGCTGGTCGAGCGCGAAGCCGATCAACAGCGCCAGGGGATCCTGAGCGATGAGGGCGTTGGCCTCGTCGGAGTCGGTGAAGTGCAGGCGATCGGGCACGCGCTGATCGTACCCCGACGACCCGTTTGGCCCGTGCCCGCCGTGGGCACGGAGGGACCGTGGGTCTGGAAGAGCGCACCATCGAGGAGCCGTTGGAGCGCCGGTGCGAGGTCTGCGGGGCGTCGCTGACGGCACACGAGATCTCCGACGCGCTCGAGGCGGGCGGTCCGTTCCTGTGCACCGTTCACGCGGCCGAGGAGCTGCCCGAGATCGACGAGGAGTCTCCTCCCGGCACCTGAAGGCGTTCCCCCAGGACGCCCGAGACGCGCTGCGCCACCGCCGGCCACGACCAGGTCTCGACCGCCGCGCGGCGCGCCGCGATCCCGCGCCTCGCGCGCTCCTCTGGCCCGTCGATCGCAGACAGCATCGCGGCTGCGAGCGCCTCCTCGTCGTCCGGCGCCACGAGCCAGCCGGTGCGACCGTCCTGCACGATCTCGCCCGGGCCGAAGCGATCCACGGCGATGGCCGGCACGCCGCAGCCCATCCCCTCGACGAGGACGAGCCCGAACTGCTCGCGCACGGAAGCCATCACCTGCACGTCGGCGGCGCAGAAGAACCCGGGTAGCTCGCGGTGGGCGTGCCAGCCGGCGAGGAAGACGTCGCGCGCACCGACCGCATCGACCGCCTCCAGCGGGTGCTCCCCCTCCCACTCGCCGGGATGGCCGCCGAGCAGCACGAGCGCCGCACGGCGACCGGAGCACCGGCGGGCCCGCTCGAAGGCGCGGACGACCAGGCCGAGGCGCTTCACGGCGGTGAAGCGCCCCACGGCGATCAGGATGACCGCACCGTCCAGCGCCGCGACCTGCTCCGCGTCGTAGCCGACGCTCCCCGCGGGCCGCCCCGGCGCCCAGCCTCGCGGACGCTCAACGAGGTGCCGGCGCCAGAAGGCCGCGCGTTCCACGACAGCGGGGCGAAACAGCTCCGGGTCGAAGCCGTTGGGGATCGCGACGCATGTGGACGGGTCGACGCCGAGCAGCCCGACCGCGCGATCGAGGTGGCGGTGGGTCGGCACGATGATGCGCTCGCACGCGCGCGCCCAGCGGCGCAGCCGCCGCGCCCACGCCTCCGCATGCGTCCATCGCGAAGGCGGACCGGCCTCGATCGACTCGAGCATGAGGAGCTCGGTGCCGTGCAGGTGGCCGACGATCGGCACGCCCGGCGCGACACGTGTCGCCGCCTGGTGCAGCGGCGTCAGGTGGTGCAGGTGCAGGACGTCGGCGCTCGCCGCGCCCGCGCGCTGAAGCGCGCCCGCCCATGCATCGACGTGCTCGGCGTACTCCTCGTCGTCGATCCGCGCGAAGCAGCGGTCCGGCGCGCCACGGCGGTCCTCGTAGGACGGATGCATGGGCGCGTCGCCGGCGCTGAAGTCCACCGGCCGGATGTCGAGGCCCGCGTAGAAGGCGGCGGCGTCGCCGAGCCCGTGGCCCGACGAGCCCGAGACGACGGTCACGTCCCAGGCGTGTGCTCGGAGCTCGTGTGCGAGCGAGCGCGCGACGTGCGCGGATCCGCCGCGTGGAGAGAACATGAGGCCGGTGAGGACGCGCACGTCCTCATGTATATCCCGTGTTACAACGGTGTGAACACGAGCGCGGTCGCGATCGGCCTGCCGCCCTCCAGGACCGCGCCGTCGCCGTCGCGCGGCACGTTGCGCAGGCGCCCGCCGCACACGAGCGACGCGGAGCCGCCGCCGTCGAGGTTCAGCGCCGCCCGCGCACCAAGGTCCACGAGCGCGCGCGCGAGCTCGTCAAGCGTCAGCCCGGCCTCGCCCGGGGAGCGTCCGTCCGCGGCCACGGCGATGAGCCGCGTGCCGTCGATGCCGAGCGCCGCGCGCGGGTGGCGCCCGGCGGTGATGTCCGAGTCGAACTGCCCGGCGCCCTCGGAGAAGCCCTCGTCCGTATGGTCGATGGGGACGCCGTCCCGCACGAGCAGCGGCCCGGCCTGCAGGAGGTCGCCAGCGAGGTCGCGGTCGAGCTCGTCCCGCCGCGCGATGCGCACCTGCCCGTCGTTCACGTGGACGCAGGCGCGGCGCGCGTCCCACGGGCCGACGAAGGGGATCGACGCGCAGGCGGCGCCGTTCGAGCGCACCTCGCCAAGGGGCATGCCGTGCATCAGGGGCTCGGCGCGCTCGAGCGGGTCGCGGACGTAGAACCCGCCGACGAGCGCCTCCTGCACGCCGTGCAGCCGGCACCACGCCTCGAGCGTCATCGGTCCGGGAAGGAGCGCGACGCGTAGCGCGGTGGCGGCGAGCTCGTGCTCGGCGACGTGGAGCGTCGTGGCGGCGCCGTCGTCCAGCGTCAGCCGCAGACGGCGCAGATGCGCGGGGTCGCCAGCGTGAGAGTCGAGCACCGGTGAATAGTCTCCTGAGCAAGCGATGAGCGTGCGGTCACTCCATGCAACCGAGAAGCGCACACTCGCGCTCCTCGGCCTGCCGACCGCAGCCCTCGCGCTCGCGATCACCGTGGTCACGACCTACGTCCCCGTGGTCGCGAACCAGTTCCTGGACTCGTCGATCGTGATCGGCGCGCTCATCGCGATCGAGGGCGTGCTGGCCCTGTGGCTCCCGCTCGTCGTCGGGAGCTGGTCGGATCGGCTGAACACGGACGTCGGCGGGCGCCTGCCGTTCCTCGTCGCGGCGACGCCGTTCGCGGCGCTCGCGCTTGCCGTCACGGGACTCGTCCACAGCCTGGGGCTCATGGCCGTGACGGTGACGATGTTCTTCGTCGCCTACTTCGTCGCATACGAGCCCTACCGGGCGCTGTATCCCGATCTCCTCGACGACGCGATCGCCGCGCGCGCGCAGTCGATCCAGGCGATCTGGCGCGGGCTGGGCACGGGCGTCGCGCTGATCGGAGGGGGACTCCTCATCGCCTGGGGGAACGCCGCGCCGTTCCTCGGCGGCTCGCTGCTGTTCGTCGCCGCGATGGCAGGGTTCCTCTGGGTGGCGCTTCCGCGGGCGCGCCGCTTTCGCGAGTCGCGCATGACCGAGGGCGATACGGTCATGGAGGAGGCGTTCCGGCTCACGAGCGTCGTGCGCGGGCACCCCGAGATGCGCGCGTTCCTCATCGCCAACGCGCTCTGGGAGGCGTCGCTGGGCGCGCTGAAGACGTTCGTGTTCCTGTACATCACGGTCGGGCTGGGCCGCAGCGAGGCGGCATCGGCCGGCATCGTCGGCGGCGTCGCCCTGCTCGCGCTGCCCGCGGCCGTGCTCAGCGCGCGCCTGGCGGATCGCCACGGCCGGCTGCGCGCGATGACCCTGGTGCTGCCGGTCTACGGCCTCGGGCTCCTCGTTCCCGCCTTCACGGACTCGATCGCGATCCTGATCCCGATCATGGTGATCGTCGGCTTCGGCGGAGGTCTCGTGATGACCCTCCCCTATGCGCTGCTCCAGCCGCTCATGCCCGAGGGCCGCCACGGGACGCTGACCGGCTTCTACAGCCTCAGCCGCGGGCTCGGGACGGCGCTCGGGCCACTCGCCGCCGGCATCACCATCGAGGTGCTAGAGGGCACCTTCTCCTCCTCGCACGGCTACGCGGCGATGTGGCTCGTCTGCGGCGGCGCGATCCTGCTCAGCCTGCCGGCGCTCGCGCGCCTGCGCCAGCTGGCGGGCGGGATCATCGATCCGCGGTGACGCCAAGGATCAGCTGACCCGTCACCAGCGGCACGTCCAGCTGGGGCGCGTGTCCGACGCCGTCGAGCTCGACCCAGTCCGCGTTCGGCAGCCACTCGCGTCGCAGGCGCGCCGCCGCGGCGGGCCACGGCAGCAGGCGGTCCGCGGTGCCCCAGATGACGCGTACCGGGCAGGTGATGCGCTCGGCGTCGAGCGTCCAGTCCGCGCCGGCGGCGTGGTCGAGCATCGCCTCCGCGTCCCGGCACGCCGCGGCTCCGCGCATGAGGTGCGCGACGAGCTCGGCGGGCAGGTCCTCGCCGTGCTCGGTGAGGAGCGCTGTCGCACGCCGCCGGCCGTCCGCGCTGGAGGCGATGGCCGCCGCGTGGGGCGCGCTGCGCCGCGCGTCCGCCAGGAGCCCGCGCTGACGGCGCAGGGTGTCGAGGACCGACCGGTCGCCACGCTCCCATCCACCGGCGGGCGCGAGCACCACGACGGAGCGAGCCCGCCCGCGCGCAGCGAGCTGCAGGGCGACGTGGCCGCCGAGCGAGTTGCCGGCGAGGTGGGCCGTCTCCAAGCCCGCCTCGTCCAGCGCGCGTTCGACGGCGTCGGCGAGCACCGTGTCGGTGACCGGGCGCGGCAACGACGGCCCGCCCGCGTGGCCGGGCAGCGTGGGCGCGAGCACGTCGTGGCTGCCCTCGAGGCGCCCCAGCACGAGCTCCCAGGTCCGCCACGTGTCGAGGAAGCCGTGCAGCAGCACGAGCGGCGGCCCCGAGCCGCCGCGGTGCGCCGCGCTGAAGCGCTCGGTCAACCGGAGCTGCTCCGTCCGTTCGGTCTGTACGTTTCCCCGCGCCCAAGAGGACCCCAAAGAGGAGCGGTGATGGGAATCGAACGCAAGGCCGTCGTCGAGTTCATCGGGACGTTCTTCCTGATGTTCACCATCGGGATGGCGGTCGCGACCGCCGGGCCGCTTGCGCCGCTTGCGATCGGCGCGGCCCTCATGGTCATGATCTTCGCGGGCGGCCACATCTCCGGCGCGCACTACAACCCCGCCGTCAGCACCGCCGTCATGCTCCGCGGGAAGATGGGCCGGGACGAGTACGGGCCCTACCTCGTCGCACAGGTCCTCGGGGCGGTCGCGGCCGCTGTCGTCGTGATCGTCCTGGGCTACGACCCGGACAACACGGCCGATCTCGCCGGCGCCGGCAAGATGCTCATCGTCGAGTTCCTGTTCACGTTCGCGCTCGCGTACGTGGTCCTCAACGTCGCGACGGCGCGCGGGACGGAGGGCAACTCGTTCTACGGCCTCGCGATCGGCTTCACGGTCATGACCGGCGCGTTCGCCGTCGGCGGCGTCTCGGGCGGGGCGTTCAACCCTGCGGTCGCGATCGGCGCGATGGTCCTTGGGCTGCTGTCGTGGGGCGACATCTGGATCTACCTCGTCGCCAACCTCGCCGGCGGAGCGGCGGCGGCGTACGTCTTCCTCTACCTTCAGGAGGCCGAGAAGGCGACGGGCGACCTGCGGGCGGAGGAGACCGCTTGACGGCGGCGCATCAGGGTGATGAGGCCGGCGACGCCGACGAGCGCCGACAGCGTTCCGGCGTAGCCGAGCGTGGGGCGCGGGCCGAGCGTGGTGACGAGCAGGCCGCCGGCCGCGAACGCGCCGAGCTCGGCGGCGTTGCGGATCGCGTTGTAGCCGGCGAACGCGCGGCCGTGGAGCGCGTCGGGCACCCGCAGGTGGATGAGGTGCGGAACATGACGTTCTTCACGCCGTGCGCGAGGCCGCCGAGGACGCCGCTGCCAAGGAAGAGGCCGACGCTCAGCGAGGCCGCGGGAAGCGCAAGCGCGGCGCCCTGCACGGCGACGGCCGCGAAGGCGGTGATGGCGAGCGCGCTCGTCGCGACCCTGCGTGCGACGAGCAGCGCGCCGAGCGCCATGCCGGCGGTCCACAGCGACAGCCACAGACCGTAGGTGAGCCGCCCCTCCCCGAGGACGTCCTCGACGAAGAACAGCTCGGCGACCCAGATCGCCGACATGAAGCACAGCGATCCGAACGCCACGACCATGCCGAGCGAGAGGATCGAGTCGCCGAGCAGCGACGTGATCCCGTCGCGCGCACGCGGCTTGGCCGCGTGCCCGTCGCGCTCGGGCTCGCGGCGCACGCGCAGGGCAAGCGCCGCGCATGCGATGACCGCGAAGCTCGCGCCGTCCACCGCCATGGCGAGCTGCGGCCCGCCGGCCGAGAACAGCACCGCGCCGACCAGCGGGCCCAGGCCGAAGCCCGCGAAGCGCGCCGCCTCGATGCGGCCGTTCGCGTCCTGCACGCGGTCGCGGCCCGCGATCGCCGGCACGAGCGCGAACTCGGCCGGCTGGGAGATGGCCAGGACAAGCCCGAGCACGACCGTGAGGCCGAGCAGGAGCGCCGTGCTCCCGGCGAGGCCGGCGGCGGTCGCGACGACGGCGCCCACCGCGCAGACGCCCGCGAGGAGCCTCGTCGTCTCCAGGCGATCCGCCAGCCAGCCGGCGTGGCCCGCGACCGCGACCGACGGCCCGAAGAGGCAGATCCACAGCAGCGCCATCGCCCACCCCGAGCCGGTCATGTCCTTGATCTGGAGGCCGAGCGCGACGATCGCCACCCAGTCGCCGAAGGCCGACAGGGCGACCGAGCCGGCGATGAGCCGGAAGTCACGATCCCGCCCGAGGCTTTTCGGTTGCGGCTGCACGCCCTGATCCTCGAATCAGCTCGGGCACGGCGCATGGGAGCTACCGGCGTAGCGATGGTGCGGCTACCACCACGCGATAATCGGCGCGATGGAGGAGGATCGGTCCTCGGCAGCGCGCGTCGTCCTGGCGGAGGACGACGTCCTGCTGCGGGAGGGCATCGCGAGCCTGCTGGAGCGCTCCGGGTTCGCCGTCGTCGGTCAGGCGGGCGACGCGCCCGAGCTGCTGCGACTCGTTCACGCGCACGAACCCGAGCTCGTGGTCGTCGACATCCGCATGCCGCCGGGCAACCGCACCGACGGGCTGGACGCCGCGCGCGCCATCCGCGAGGAGCTCCCGGACACCGCGATCCTCGTGCTGTCGGCGCACGTGGAGGTCGAGGAGGCCATGGAGCTGCTCGCCGGCGGGCAGAGCATCGGCTACCTGCTCAAGAGCCGCGTGACCGACGTCGCCGAGTTCGTCGCGACGGTCCAGCGGGTCCTCCAGGGCGCCTCGGTCGTCGATCCCGGCCTCGTGCAGGAGCTCGTGGCCGCGCGCACGCGGGACGATCCGCTGAAGACGCTGACGCCGCGCGAGCACGAGGTCCTCGCGCTCATGGCGGAGGGCGCGTCGAACGCGGGCATCGCCCACCGCCTGTGGGTCACCGAGGGCACCGTGGAGAAGCACGTGCGCAGCATCCTCGCCAAGCTCCGCCTACCGGACAGCGCCGACGAGCACCGGCGCGTGCTGGCCGTGATCACCTACCTGGACAGCCGCTAGCGGCCGCGATCACGTCGCGGATCGCGCTCGCGGAGAGCGTCGACTTCGTCAGGAAGCCCGCCGCCGGGCTGGCCTCCAGCACGTCCTCGAAGTCCTTCTCCGCGTACGTCGAGATCAGGACGAGCGGCAAGCCCTCCAGCCCCTCGGTGCCGGAGAGCGTGTCCACGAGATCGAGCCCGCTCTCGCCGCCGAGGTCGATGTCGACGAGCGCGACGTCGGGCTGCGCGTCGCGGACCTGCGCCAGCGCCTCGGCGGAGGTGGAGGCGACGCCGACGACCGCCATCCCCTGTCGCTCCAGCAGATCGCGAGCGGCGGCGACGAAGTCGGCGCTGTCGTCGACGATCAGGCAGCGCAACGCCATGCGGCGAGCATCGCAGCGGCGGCGCGCCGACGCATTGCAGCTAGCAGGAAAGTCGGACGGCGGTTCTCCCACATATCCGGCTCTGTGCGTCAGGATCCCCCCATGGAGTCGCTGAGCGCCGCACATGACCTCGAGCGCCTCTTCGACGTCTCGCTCGACCTGCTCTGCATCGCCGGACTCGACGGCTACTTCAAGCGCGTCAATCCCGCCTTCGTGCGCACCCTGGGCTACCCGGCCGAAGAGCTGCTCGCCAGGCCGTTCTTCGACTTCATCCATCCCGACGACGTGGATCGATCGCGGAGGGCGATGGAGGCCCTGTTCCGCGGCGACGAGGTGCGGATGTTCGAGGTCCGCCACGTCTGCCGCGACGGCTCGGCGCGCTGGCTGCAATGGAGCACGCATCCGGCGCTCGACGAGGGGCTCCTGTACGCCGCGGCGCGCGACGTGACCGAGCGCAGGCTGCTGACGGAGGCGCAGGGCGCGCTGCGGCGCGTCGCCACGTCCGTTGCCGAGGGGCGCTCGTCGACGGAGGTCTTCCACGTCGTGGCGGAGGAGATCGAGCGGCTGATGGGCTCCGACAGCGGCGGACTCGTGCGCTACGACATGGACGGCACGGCCTCGGTCGTGGCGAGTCACACCCGGCCCGCGCTGGAGGGCTTCCCGGTCGGCATGCGCATCCCGCTGGACGCGCAGACGCTCGCCGGCACCGTCCGGCGCACGGAGGAGCCTGCCTGGGTGACCGACGTCGGCTCCCAACACCCCGGCGTGGAACGAGCCCGGGCGATGGGCATCCGCTCCGCGGTCGGGGCGCCGATCTTCGTCGACGGCCGCCTCTGGGGGATGATCGCCGCAGCGTGGACGACCTCTCCGCCCGCGTTGGCCGACCTCGCGCACCGCATCGCGGAGTTCGCGGAGCTCGTGGGCACGGCGATCGCGAACGCTCACAGCCGCGCCGAGCTCACCGCATCCCGCGCGCGCGTCGTGGCGACCTCGGACGAGACGCGACGGCGCATCGAGCGCGACCTGCACGACGGGACCCAGCAGCGCCTCGTGTCGCTGGCGCTGGGCCTGCGCGCCGCCGAGGAGAAGGTCCCGCCGGAGCTGCCCGAGCTGCGTGCCGACCTCGACCGGCTCGCCGGCGGCTTGGCCGACGCCGTGGAGGAGCTCCAGGAGATCTCGCGCGGCATCCACCCGGCGATCCTCTCCCGAGGCGGGCTCGGACCGGCCCTGCGGACGCTGGCGCGGCGGGCCGCACTGCCGGTCGAGATGGACCTGCAGGTCGATCGCAAGCTCCCCGAGCGCGTCGAGGTCGCCACGTACTACGTCGTCTCGGAGGCGATCGCGAACGCGGCGAAGCACGCGCGCGCCACGGTCCTGAAGGTCCACGTCGCGGCGGACGACACCGTCGTGCGCCTCGACGTCCACGACGACGGCGTCGGCGGCGCCGATCCCGCACGCGGCTCCGGGCTCGTCGGCCTGCGGGACCGCGTCGAGGCCGTCGGAGGCACCATGATCCTCGAGAGCGGCGCCGGGCGGGGCACCTCGCTGGCGGCCATCATCCCGCTCGGCGGCGGCTGACGCCCCACGGCGCCTTCCAGCTAGCGGGAAGACCGCCGCTGCAGACAACGGGGAACCGAAGATTGCGGCTGGCTTCGATGACGCCGGGCGGTCGCCCTGGGAGCATGCTTTCCGTGCTCCGGGCGCCGACAGACCATCCCAACACCGCGACCGCCCTCTGGGTCCTCGACGAGCTGGCCTTCACGTGGCGCGAGGCCCAGAAGGAGGCCGTGAACGCGTATTGCCACTGGCGCCGCGTCCGCGACCGCGTCTCCTACGCCATCTACCGCGCGGCGCAGGATCGCGCGGATGCGGCGCAAGACGCGCTGAGCGAGCGCTGGCAGGCCGAGCAGGCACAGACAAGCTGATCCCAAGGCGCCGGTCCGAAGAGGACGGCGCCGGCTCCCCTCCCCACCAGATGTGGTTGCGACGCGACCGCCTGCGTCTACGCCCAGAGACGCATGGTGCCCCCTGACGATCGCGTCGCTGGTCACACGACGGAAGCCCCGCCTCGGCGGGGCTTCCGCTCGTCTTGGGCCACGCCGGTGGTCGGGCTCCGAGATAGGGACCGATTAGGGACATCTGCCGATGTGCGGGGTCGCCCCGCGCGCGATGGTCCTCCCCGTCAGCGAACCGATGGAGGACGCAGATGTCACTGCAAGCCACAGCCCCCGACCTCAAGGCGCGTCATCGCGCCATGTGGGCGTCGGGCGATTACCCGCACATGGTGGACACGTTCCTGATCCCCGTGGGAGAGCGGCTCGCGGCCGCCTGTCCGATCACCGAGGGGACCCGCGTCCTCGACGTCGCGGCCGGGACCGGCAACGCCGCCATCCCGGCCGCCGCACGCGGCGCGCGCGTCACCGCCAGCGACCTGACCCCGGAGCTCCTCGAGGACGGCCGGCGCCGCGCGGACGCGGAGGGCCTGACGCTCGACTGGGTCGTGGCGGACGCCGAGGACCTGCCCTTCGAGGACGCGTCGTTCGACGTCGTGATGTCGGCGATCGGCGTGATGTTCGCCCCCTACCACCAGGTCGCCGCCGACGAGATCGTCCGCGTCTGCCGCCCCGGCGGCACGATCGCGCTGCTGAGCTGGACGCCGGAGGGCATGCTCGGCGCGCTGTTCCGCACGATGAAGCCGTTCGCCCCCGCGCCCCCGCCTGGCGCGCAGGCGCCGCCCCTGTGGGGCAGCGAGGAGCACCTGCAGGCGCTGCTCGGCGGCCGTGTGCAGCTGCACACGCTCGAGCGCGACGTGCTGGACATCACGGCCTTCGAGCGGCCGCGCGAGTACGGCGAGCACTTCAAGGCGAACTACGGGCCCACGATCGCCGCCCGGGCCAACGCCGCCCGCGAGGGGCGGGCGATCGACTTCGACGCGGCGCTGGACCGCTTCTGCGACGAGTGGAACCGTGGCACGCCCGACCATGCGCGCTTCGAGAAGGAGTACCTCCTGGCGGTGGGCGCCAAGCGCTGAGCCGGTTGTGAGGAAGCGCGGCGGCCGGGATACTCGGCCCATGGCCACCCCTGCCGCCGCCGCGACCCTCCGGGAGGGCTGGGAGGCCATGGAGCGCGGTGACTGGCCGGGCGCGCGCCGGGCGTTCGAGGCAGTGCTCGCAGAAGGTGAGTCGGCCGACGCGCGCGAGGGCCTGGGCCAGGCGCTCTGGTTCCTGGGCGAGGTGGCCGAGGGCATCGCCTCCCGCGAGCTCGCCTTCGAGGAGCACCTCCGCGCGGGTCACTGCAACGACGCCGCTCGCGTCGCTGTCTGGGTGTCCCACCAGTACCTCATCGCCGGGCGGGAATCGGCGGCGCGCGGCTGGCTGGCGCGATGCGAGCGCGCGCTCGAGGGCCTGGATGGATGCGCCGGCCGCGGGTGGTTGGCCGTCGAGCGCGCCCGCCACTCCAGCGACGTCGAGGAGCAGATCGCCCACGCCCGCCGCGCCGTGCAGATCGCGCAGGCGACCGGCGAGGCCAACCTCGAGGTGTCCGCCCTGAGCGTCCTCGGCAAGGCGGAGGTGAGCGCAGGCCGCCTCGAGGAGGGCATGGGGCTCCTCGACGAGGCCATGGCCACGGCCGCGGCGGGCCACTGGCGCAACGTCCACACCGTCGCCGAGGCGTACTGCAACCTCATCGAAGCGTGCGCGGGCGTCGGGGAGTGGGACCGGGCGCACGAGTGGTGCGAGCTCGTCGACGACTTCGCCCAGCGCTACGGGACCGCGCCGCTGCTCGCATCGTGCCGCACCATCCATGCCGGCGTGCTCCTGGCCGCGGGGCGCTGGCCCGAGGCCGAGCACGCGCTCGAGGACGCGCTCGAGACGCATTCCCGCTACGTCCCGCAGATGGGCGCCCCCACGGTCGGCACGCTGGCCGAGCTGCGCATCCGCCAGGGCCGCGTCGCCGAGGCCGAGCGCCTTCTCGCGGGCGCTGCGGAGCATCCGGCGGCGCTCCGCGGGCTCGCGCTCCTGCGGCTCGCCGACGGGCGGCCCAACGCGGCGGTCGCCCTGCTCGAGCGCGGCCTGCGCGGGACCGAGAACAACGCCGTCCGCGCCACGCAGCTGCTGGCGCCGCTCGTCGACGGGCGCCTCGCGTGCGGCGACGCGGAGGGCGCCGGCGTGGCGGCGGACGAGCTGGCCGAGCTCGCGGAGTCGACGGGCATCCGGCTCATCCACGCGCGTGCCCGGCTGGCGGCGGCGAGGGTGCAGCTCGCCACGGGTCGCGCGGCGGAGGCGGCCGAGTCCGCCCGTCGGGCCCTCGCGGCGTTCGAGGCGCTCGCGATGCCGTTCGACGCCGCCGAGGCCCGCCTCGAGCTCGCCAGAGCATCGGCGGCCGAGGCGCCCGACCTCGCCTGCGACGAGGCGCGCACCGCGCTGAACGGGTTCCGGGAGCTCGGCGCCGCGCGCGCGATGAGCGCGGCGGCGGCGCTGCTCCAGGAGCTGGGGAGCGGCGGCGGCGGGCGTCCGCGCGTCGCGGGCGAGCTGACCGCGCGCGAGCGGGAGGTGCTGGAGCTCATCGCCCGCGGGTTGTCCAACGCCCAGATCGCCCACGCGCTCGTGATCAGCGAGAAGACGGCAGGCCATCACGTCAGCCGCATCCTCTCCAAGCTCGGGGTGAGCAACCGGACGGAGGCGGCGCGCCACGCGTCGCGCGTGTCCTAGGACGTCCTAGGACGCCGAGGAGAAGTTCCCCGGAAGGCGAAGCTCGAAGCGGGCGCCGCGACCGGCGCAAACGGCGACGACGTCGCCGCCGCAGGAGCGCGCGAGGCGGCGCGACAGCGGGAGGCCGAGCCCCGCGCCGCTGCCGGTGCTCACGCCCGGCGCGAAGACCGCCTCCTCGCTGGCGGGATCGAGGCCCTCCCCATCGTCCTGAACCGCGATCGTGACGCGCCCGTCGCTCGCCGCGGTCGAGACCACCACGCGCGAGGCGGCGTGCGCGATCGCGTTGTCGAGCAGCGGTGCCAGCGCCTGCGCGACCTGCTCGCGGTCCGCGCCGACGCGGAGCGGGCGCGGCGGCTCGCGCAGCGCGATCTGCACGCCGGCCGCGGTCGCCGCCGGTCGCAGTGCCGCCACGACGTCCTGAGCGGCCGCGGCGGGATCGCTCGAGCCGCGGGCTCCGGGCCTGCGGGCGCTCATCAGGAGCGTGTCGATCGCCGAGGCCATGCGGTCGCACGCGGCGACGATCGCGTCGAGCGACTCCCGCGCCGGCGGCGCCAGGCCCCTGGTGCGCAGCGCCAGTTCCGCCTCCGCCCGGACGCCGCTCAGCGGCGTCCGCAGCTCGTGCGCCATCTCCGCTGAGAAGCGCTGCTCGCGCCGCAACGCCGCGTCGATGCGACCGAGGAGGTCGTTGAGGGTCGCGGCCAGCGCGGTCAGCTCGTCGCGCGGCGGGCCGAGGTCCAGGCGCCGCCCGAGGTCGTGCTCGCTCCACTCGGCCGCGCTCGCAGCCATGTCCGCGACGGGGCGCAGCGCGGCGCCGACCGCGCGCCGGGCGACGAGCGCCCCGAGCAGAAGCACGACGACACTCAGGGCGACGGTGCCGATCCGCGCGATCCGCTCGCTGCGCTCGTAGGGCTCCAGCGACGTCGCGACGACGACGGTGCCCACCTGCCGCCCGTCCGCCGCAAGCACGGGGGTCGCGCGCAACCGGGTCTGCTCCCGGATCGTGCGCTCGGTCGGCGCGCCCACGCGCGACAGCTCGTCAGCGACGCGCTGGATCTCGTCGGGCGCGGGGGGACGCTCGATCGCCCGGCCGCCGGCATACGCCCAGCTCTGACGGTCCAGCGCGGCGTCGGGGAGGGATCGCAGGCGCATGCGCCCGCCCCGCGTGTCGAGAGTCGCGAGCTGAGCTGAGGCGCGCTCGCGGAGCAGCGCCGATGCGTCCGCGTCGAGCCGCTGGGAGAGGATGAGGTTGGTCGCGATCCCGACCACCGCCAGGCCGACGGCGAGCACCGCGACGCTCGCGACGGTGACGCGGTCGCGGACGAGCCCGCGCCTCATCGCAGCGTGTAGCCGACGCCGCGCGCGGTCACGATCTCGTCGTCCACCTCGAGCTCGCGCAGCTTGCGCCGAAGCCGGGCGACGTACGTGTCCAGCGTGTTGTCGTGCACGATCGCGCCGTCCGGCCACGCCGCGGCGACGAGGTCGCGGCGGCGCACCACCTCGCCCGGGCGCGCCGCCAGCGGTGCGAGCAGCCGGAACTCCGTCGGCGTGAGCGCCATGCTGCGCTGGCCCGCGTGCACCGCGTGCGTCGCGGGGTCCAGCCGCAGGCGATCCGCGGCCGGCGGGCCGGGCGGTGTCGCAGCGCGGCGTCCGAGCGCGCGGACGCGGAAGATGAGCTCGGCCAGGGCGAACGGCTTGGTGAGGTAGTCGTCGCCGCCGGCGCCGAACCCGGCCAGCCGATCGGTCAGCGCGCCGTGCGCGGTGAGGAAGAGCACCGGTGCGTCGATGCCGTGCGCGCGCAGCGCCTGGCAGACGTCGCGGCCGTCGGCGTCCGGCAGGCCGACGTCGAGCACGAGGACGTCGGGCGGCTCGTCCGTGAAGCGCCGGACTGCGTCGTGCCCGGTCGCTGTGGCACGCACGTCGAAGCCCTCGGCGCCGAGCGCACGGCCGAGCACCGAGCGCAGCTCCGCGTCGTCCTCGCACACACCGACGGTGATCGCGTCCATCCGCCCATGATGAAACGCCCCCGTTCAGGTTGCGTTCAGGTCGCCTGCTTCAGGTTTCGGCGACCGCGATGGCTCCGATCTCCTACGTCCAGGCGCTCGTGCTCGGTCTCGTCCAGGGCTGCTCCGAGCTGTTCCCGATCTCGAGCCTCGGCCACAGCGTCGTGCTCCCACGGCTGCTCGGCTGGGACATCCACCAGAACGACGACTACTTCCTCACCTTCCTGATCGCCACCCACCTCGCGACGGCGCTCGTCCTGGTGGGCTTCTTCGCCCGTGACTGGAGCCGCATCGTCGCCGGCATCGCGCGGTCCCTGCGCGATCGGCGGATCGCACCAGGAGACACCGATGCGAAGCTCGGCTGGCTGCTGGTCGTCGGGTCGATCCCGGCCGGGATCCTCGGGCTCGCCCTCGAGCACGCGCTGCGCAAGGCCTTCGCATCGCCGACGTCGGCGGCCGCCTTCATCGCGCTCAACGGCGTCATGCTGCTCGGTGCCGAACGGCTTCGCCGCGGCGCCCCCGTGGAGCAGGCCGCGGGGCCCGAGGGCGATGGCCGCATCGCGCGCCGCCTGCGCTTTCGCGAGGCGCTCGGCATCGGCACGGCGCAGGCGCTCGCCCTGGTCCCGGGGTTCTCGCGCTCGGGCGCGGCGATGGGCGGCGGCCTGTTGGTCGGTCTCTCCAACGAGGACGCGGCGCGCTTCTCCTTCCTCCTGGCGACGCCGATCATCCTCGCGGCCGCCGGCCTGAAGCTGCCGGACCTGATCGGCGCCCAGGGCGACCACGTGCGCGGCCAGGCGCTCGTCGGCGCGCTTGCCGCCGCGGTGAGCGCATACCTGGCGGTCCGCTTCCTCCTGCGCTTCTTCGAGACGAACCGGCTCACGCCGTTCGGGATCTACTGCCTTGTCGTCGGCGTCGCCCTCACGATCGGATTCGCCCTCACCTGAGCCAGTCGAGCCGTCGATACTCCCGGGCTCATGGACGCCGACCGACGCAGACGAAGCCGTTCGGGCCGGATCCTGGACTCGCTGATCTGGGGGACCGCACTGGGTGCGGCGTCCGGCGCAGTGCTCGGCGATGCGATCGACGGAGTCGGGGCGGGTGCGGGCGCCGTGCTGTGCGCGGCGCTCTACGCGCCGAGGCGATCACGAGCATCCGCCAGGGCGCCGCCGAGCCCAAGCCGCTGTGGCAGCGCATCGTCTCGAGCGCGCTGCTGATGGCGTTGGTCGGCTCGCTGCTCGGGCTGGTGCTCGGCCGGGACGCGACGCTGCTTACGGCGCTCATCACCGGTGCCATCCTCGGCCTGTTCGGCCTACGCCCGTCCAAGGCGGCGCTCGGCCTGGCGGTCGGCGCCGCGGTGGGGCTCGTGCTGCAAGCGGTCGACCCCCGCCCCGAGCCGCCGCTGGTCGCCGCAGCGGTGACGATCGTGTATCGCACGATCGCGGCGTTCGCCTATCGCAACCGACCGCTTGTCCGCGTGATGGCGGAGGAAGTCCCGGCGGCGGAGCTGCGCTACGTCGTGCCCTTCGAGGCACGCTCGCGGTACGTCGGCGCCGACTACGTCGAGCAACTGGCGAAGGTGCGCGGCGGGACCTTCCGCCGCAATCCGCCCGACGTGGGGATCGTCGCCTCGCTCGACGCCCTGGACGGACCGACCTTCGACGCTCGCCTCGTGCACCCCCTCATCCGGGAGTTCTACGAGCACACGAGCCGCTTCCGCCTCTCGATCGTCCCCGAGTGGAAGCCCTGGATGAAGCCCGCATACGAGCTGTTCAAGCGGTTCGTCGCGCAGCCGCTCGGGCAGGCCGCGATCCCGTCCAACATCGAAGAGGCCCAGCGCGGGATGGTCAGCACGATCGACACGGTCGCGCTCGACGATGACGAGGAGATCGACATCCGCGGATGGATCCGCACGTTCGCCGACACGGGCACGCCGATCTACGTCGGCATCTACACGACCTTCCGGCATGAGGATCGCGGCTACGTGAGCGTCGGGTTCCCGATTCCCAGCGCCAACTTCACCGCGACGCTCCTCCCGCGCAATGCGGGCGAGCACGACGTCTTGCTGTCGTCGCGAAGCGAGCTGCCCTTCCCGGGCCACTACCTCAGCTCGATCGACAGCGAGCGAGACGCCCTCACCGTGCTGAAGCTGATCTCCTTCCAGGAGCAGATCCACGTCTTCGTCGTCGACGGCGAGCTCAGGACCGACCACTCGTTCGCCCTCGCGGGCCGGCGGTTCCTCACCCTTCGCTACGAGATCGAACGACTCTCGACCGAGACGCCATGACCCACGGCGTCGGCGCACCCGGCGC
>Ga0081539_10001955_pt1 | contig 31430 bp, 31 predicted proteins | sample TabmetS4T2R2_FD_71023 | JGI IMG/M metagenome (GOLD analysis project Ga0081539, IMG submission 71023) | Tabebuia heterophylla rhizosphere microbial communities from the University of Puerto Rico - S4T2R2 | ecosystem: Host-associated > Plants > Roots > Rhizosphere ... | reverse complement strand
CGCGGCGGTCGTTGCGGCCGGCATAGAGAAGATAGATCGCCTCGGCGATCATGATCCCGGTCAGTGCTGCGCCCGCGTAGATCAGATAGATCATCCCGCAGCTACTCCTGCGGCCTGCCCGGCTCGAAATAGCGGCCCGGGAATTCGATCCCCATCGCCCTCATATCTTCGAGGAAACGAGGACGCAAGCCCGTCGCCTCGAAGTGGCCGATGATCTTGCCATCCGCTTCCATGCCGGTGCGCACGAAGCGGAATATCTCCTGCATCTGGATCACATCGCCTTCCATGCCGGTCACCTCCGCGACGCTGGTCACCTTGCGCTTGCCGTCGGACAGGCGGGTGAGCTGCACGATGATGTCGATGGCGCTTGCGATCTGGCTCCTGATCGACTGCACGGTCATCGGCATTCCGGTCATGCCGAGCATCTGCTCCAGGCGGCTGATGGCGTCACGCGGCGTGTTGGCGTGGATCGTGGCCATCGAGCCTTCGTGTCCGGTGTTCATCGCCTGCAGCATGTCGAAGGCTTCCTCGCCGCGGCACTCACCAAGGATGACACGGTCGGGCCGCATGCGCAGCGCATTCTTGACGAGATCGCGCTGCTTCAGCTCACCATGACCTTCGATATTGGCCGGCCGCGTCTCCATGCGCGCGACGTGTGGCTGCTGCAACTGCAGCTCTGCCGCGTCCTCGATGGTGATCAGCCGTTCGTCCTCGGGAATGAAGGCCGACAGCGCGTTGAGCATCGTCGTCTTGCCGGTGCCCGTGCCGCCGGAAATGATGGTCGTCTTGCGGGCATGCACGGCGGCGGCCAGCACCTCCGCCATGTTCTGCGTGATCGCACCGAATTCCACCAGCCTGTGCAGCGCCAGTTTGTTCTTGGAGAACTTGCGGATCGACACCAGCGGACCGTCGACGCCGACCGGGCGAATGGCAGCGTTGAAGCGCGAGCCGTCGAGCATGCGCGCGTCGACCATCGGCTGGGATTCGTCGACGCGGCGGCCAACGGCGGCGACGATCTTGTTGATGATCCTGAGCAGATGCGCTTCGTCCTTGAAGGGGATGTGCACCTTCTGCAGCTTGCCCTTGCGCTCCACGAAGCAGTTTTCGTGGCCGTTGATCAGAATGTCGTTGATCTCGGGATCCTTGAGCAGCGGCTCCAGCGGGCCGAGGCCGACCATCTCGTCGACGATGTCGTCGACCAGCGCGTCGAGCTCGGCGACGTTGATCGCCATGCGCTCCTCGCGCGTCTTTTCCGACACGAATTCATGCACCTGCCGGCGCATCTCGTCCTTGGGCAGGCGCTCCAGCGCCACCAGGTTGATCTCGTCCAAGAGCATGCGGTGGATGCGCATGCGCGCTTCCAGCACGCGATTGCTTGTCTTCTGCGCAGCGGGGGGCTCCGGCGCAGGTGCTGCGGCCACCTTGCGGGCATTGGGAATGAAAACGCCGTGATCGGCGGAGCGGGGAACCTCGGACGGCTTTGCCGGCGTCTCGGCGCGTTTCTGCAGGATAGAGAAGCGGCTGGTCACGACGCTTTCCTCCTGAAGCCCAGCGAGAACAGCGAACGTGCTTTGTTTTTCGAAGCGATCACTTCCTCGGGGAGGATGACCTTTTTCAGATCTGCGATCACATTGGCACTCGGGTCGATCTCGTGGAGCGGCACGCCGCGATCGACCGCCTGCCGCACCAGCTTATAGTTATTGGCGATGCCACCGGCGAAATGGTCGCCCAGGATTTCGGCGACATCCGCCTCCCTGACGCCACTCTCGAAAGCGCGCTGCTCGAAGCGGTTGACGATGACGTTTGGCTTCACCTCCCTGCCGACCGTCTCGTAAATCGCCTGGATGAGCCGCTGCGTGTGGCGCAAACAGGGCACCGTCATCTCCGAGACGATGTACAGCTTGTTGGAGCCGAGCAGCACCGTCTCGGTCCACGGAAACCAGGTGCGCGGCATATCGATGACGACGTTGTCGAAATAAGCCGAGACAAGGTCGAGCATACGCACGACCAGATCGGTGTTGAAGGAACGCATTTCCGATGGCTTCACAGGCGCCGCCAGCACGCAGAGCCCGCTCGCGTGCTTCGACAGCATCACGTCGAGCAGTTGCCGGTCGAGGCGTTCAGGCTGGCTCTCGATTTCGGTGATGTCGAAGCGGGGCTCGAGATCGAGATATTCCGCGCAGGAACCCTGCTGGAAGTTCAAGTCCACGACGCAGGTGGAGGCTCCGCGCGTCACCGAATTGTGCAGCTCGAACGCCGTCTGCAAGGCGAGCGTCGTCGTGCCGACCCCGCCCGCGGCCGGGATGAAGGTATAGATCTGCGATTCCGTGTTGTCCTCGCGTCCGGGACCTTGCAGCGCGCGAATGCATGAACGCACAAGGTCCGCCGTGGTCAGCGGTTTCACCAGGAAATCGGCGACCTTGAGCTGGACCAGGATGCGCACTGCGGCCGCGTTGAACTCCTGCGTGACCACGACGATCGGCGCCTTGCCCTCGAGCCGGCGGGTGATGCGCTGCAGCGCCTCCATCTCCGCAAGCTTCGCCGCATCCATGTCGATGATGACAGCGCCGCAATCGGCCTCCTGGATTTCACCGCGCAACTCGGCGACGTTTTTCTCGACGGTGAGAAGCTCGATCACGTCAGACGCGGCAAAGGCCGAGCGTGTGTCCTGGACGAACGCCTTGTCCGCCGAGACCAGCATGATCCTTTTGGAGTTACCTGTGGCGGCCATTGCCCCGATTCCGTCAGTTGGCCGAGCCGGTGGTCTTCGTCCCGCCATCCGATGCGCTGGCATCGCTGTCGGACGGGTTCGACGCAGTCGAAACCGCCGTGGCGGTGGCGCGGTCCGCCGGAACGTTCAGGTCCGTGTCCTGAACGCCGTACTGCCACGGGTCGACCATCTGCATGACGGTGTTGGCGGCAAGCGCATTGCCCACGCCTGGCGTTATTCCTTCCACCCGCTGCGTCTCCTGGGCGACACAGCCAGCCGAAAGAAGCCCGATGGCAGCAAGGGTTATCAGTGCCCCAGGACGCATGGATCAGTTCTCCGGAAGATCAAGGAAATGGCCCACCGTGACCGGGCTGGCGGCACCCGTCACGGAGGCAAGCGCCGTCTTGACCTTCTTCGGCTCGTCCACACCGCCGAGGAAATAGTCGACATTGCTTGCGGCGTAGGTTCCGTCGGTCGGCAATGCCGGCTTTTTCGTCGGATCCATCGGCTTGACCAGATAGGGCGTCACGATGATGACGAGCTCCGTTTCGCGGCGCTGATAGGCCTTGGAGCTGAACAGCGTGCCGAGCACGGGCAGGTTGCCGAGGCCAGGGATGCCCTGCGAGTTGAGCTTGTTCTCGGTCTGCAGCAGTCCGGCGATCATGAAGCTCTGGCCGCTCTTCAGATCGACCGAGGTGCTTGCCCGACGCACGATGAAGCCAGGGATGGAGATGTTGCCAAGGCTGTAGGACGACGAAGTGTCCACCGATGACACCTCGGGCTCGATCTGCAGGCTGATCAGACCGTCGTCCAGCACGGTCGGCGTGAAGTCGAGGCTGACGCCGTATTTCTTGTAGTCGACGGTAATCGTGTCATTGTCCTCGGAGACGGGAATAGGAAACTCACCGCCGGCAAGGAAGCTCGCCTTCTCGCCGGAACGCGCGACGAGGTTGGGCTGCGCCAGCAGCCGCGCGACCCCACGGTCCTCCAGCATATTGAGGATGGCGTCGATCGAGAAATTGCCGGAGGTCAACGAGCCGAACAGCGACGCGGCCGGGAGCTCCGTCGAAGCAGCCGGCACCGAATTGAACGTGATCTCGCCGGCCGGGGTCACGTAGCTAGCCGCGATCTTGGTTCCGAGCTCGCGGCCGGTCTGGCGGTTGATCTCGACCACGCGGACGTTGAGCTGGACCTGCTGCGACGACGAGATCTTCACCGAGTTGATGACCTTCTCCTCGCCGGAGAACTCGGTCGCGATCTTGGTCGCCTTCTCGGCGGCGACCGCATCCTGGGCCGAGCCGGAGAGCACCAACCGCCCGTTCGCAGACTTCACCTCGATGTCGGCACCGGGGACCGTGTCGCGGATCGTGCTCGCCAGCCTGTCCGCATCGAGCGTCACCTCGATGTCGACGCTGCCGACGAGCTGCTTGTTCTCGTCGAACAGCGCGATGCCAGTGGTGCCGAGATTGTTGCCGAGCACGTAGAAGGAGCTATCCGTCAGCGGGTTGACGTTGGCGATCTCGGGATCGCCGATGACGATCTCGTAGAACGGCACGTTGGTCTTGATGGTCTTCGGCTTGCCTTTGGCAATCTTCAGCGAGGTCGTCTTGCTCGAGGATATCTGGATGACGTTCGAGTCGGCGTTCGCTGCCGTCGCCGGGGCAAATGCCAGCACCGCCGCCGCCAGCATGGCGAACAACCGGCCCGGCCATCCGCGAAACCCCTCACGCGCACCCATACATTCGTCCCCTCGCCGGCTTCGCCGGCCCCCTTATTCTTTCGTCCCAGCTACGTCCCGTGCCGGCACCTGGTAGCTCTTCGGTTCCAGCCCGCGCGTCACAATGACTGTCTTGAACTTCGGTCCTTCCGGCTCTCTGGCAATGGCATCCACCACCGTGTTCGCGGCATCGGCCACTGCTTCGGTGACTGAGCCGCCGAACGAGGAAATCGTCGTCAGCCCGTCGCCCGAGGCGATATCCTCCCCTGCCGCACGAAGCTGCAGCGACAGCGTACCGATATTGCGCGCCAACGCGATCTTGCCAGCCCCCTCGACGGTCACCTCGATCGTCACCGAGTTCACGACCTGCGGTTCGGTCTTGCGCTCGTCGGCGCCCTGTCCGACCGACAGAACCTTGGCGTTCTCGACGACGATCTCTGTGGCAATCGTCGAGCCTGCCGCGCCTTGAGCGTTCTTCTTTACCTCGTCGATCTCGCCGGCATCGCGGGTCAGCACGATATCGACGCGATCGCCCGGCGTGATGAAGCCGCCAACGCCCGCAATCTCGTCGGTCTTGATCGTGACCGCCCGCATGCCGGGCTCAAGCAAATTGGAGAGTGAGGCCCGGCCATTCGGACCGGAAAGTTTTGCCAGAAGCACCGGCTCATTCGCCTCGATGGGCGAGAGAACGACCCTACCGCCCGCGGCCATCAGCGCATCAATCGTCGTGAACGCACCCTGCGGCAACGCATCCTGCGGCCATGGGATCTCGGCAAGCTGCGCGCGGTCGAGCGGCATGCCGTAACGGAGCGGCTGCGAAGCGACGACGATGGTCTTGAATTCGACCTTGGGAGCGGCCGGGCCGGCGATTTCGATCGTTCGCGTCTGGACCTGCGCTTCACTTTTCAGCCAAAAATCTGCGGCAAAGATCGACACTGCGCCGAACACGGCGGCAATGCCGATCATGGTGATTACCCTGTTACGCACGCCCCCGGCCCCCGTCGGCCATCTTCTTGTTGTCTTGCGAAACTACCCGGGAATCCTGAAAATTCCGGGTGCAGGACTGGGTTAATTCGTCGTAAGCCGGTAATCTCCTGTTAAGCATGCGACCGCTACGAAATCCGCGCTGCCGGAAGGCTTCAGCGTCGAAGGAGTTAGACGCAATGATCACCGGTGGATGCCTCTGCCGCGCGGTGCGTTATGAGATTGACGCCGAGCCCATCATCGCCCGGCTCTGCTGGTGCCGGCTGTGCCAATATCTGGCGGCGGGCAATGCCGCGGTGAGCGTTTGTTTTCCGGTGGCGGGAATGTCGATCGCGGGTGAAACACGCGATTTCGTGAGCATCGCGGACAGCGCCAACAGAATGCACCGGCGTTTCTGCCCGACATGTGGCACGCAGCTCTTCAGCGAAGCCGAAGCGCGTCCGCACTTGATCTTCGTGCGCGCGGGCACTTTGGACGATCCGGAGATCGCCCGGCCGGCAGCGACGATCTGGACGGCCAGCGCACCCTCATGGGCCTGTATCGACGCAAGCCTCCCGTCCTGGGAAGGACAACCTCCCCCGCCGGTCACGGTCAATCCATGATCCGGCCTTCCTGGCTTGCCATGACGAACGATACGTGGTCTGTGCCTGCTGCATGAACGGAACGGGAACCTCTGTCCGGATGGCAGCAAGGCATGGCAATATCAGATGTGATTCGCAGGAGCGGTGAGCGCGCCGATGGACGACAGCAACGACCTCTTTTCGAGACTGGACAAGACAGCACCGGCGCGCGGCTCGTCGCGGCCGGCCGACCCCATTGTCCAGGCCGCCCGCCGCGCCACGGCCGTGAAGGATGGCAGCGAGAGCTACAGCGCAGCCGATATCGAGGTGCTGGAAGGGCTGGAGCCGGTACGCCGCAGGCCGGGCATGTATATCGGCGGCACCGACGAGAACGCGCTGCACCACCTCTTCGCCGAAGTGATCGACAATTCGATGGACGAAGCGGTTGCGGGCCATGCGACCTTCATCGACGTGGAGCTTACAGCTGACGGCTTCCTGACCGTCACCGACAACGGCCGCGGCATTCCGGTCGACCCGCATCCGAAATTTCCGAAGAAGTCGGCGCTCGAAGTAATCATGACAACGCTGCATTCGGGCGGCAAATTCGATTCGAAGGTCTACGAGACTTCCGGTGGCCTGCACGGCGTCGGCGTATCGGTGGTCAACGCGCTCTCCGACCATCTGGAAGTGGAAGTAGCGCGCGGCCGGCAGCTTTACAGACAGCGCTTCTCGCGCGGCATCCCTCAAGGCAAGCTGGAACAACTCGGCGAGGTGCATAACCGGCGTGGCACGAAGACACGCTTCCACCCCGACGAGCAGATTTTCGGCAAGGGCGCCACCTTCGACCCGGCGCGCCTCTACCGGATGACGCGCTCAAAGGCGTATCTGTTCGGCGGCGTGCAAATCCGCTGGTCCTGTGATCCCGCACTCATCAAGGACAAGACCCCGACAAAGGCAGAGTTTCATTTTCCTGGCGGGCTCAAAGACTATCTCGCCGCGACCATCGGCGATGAATTTCAGGTCACGCGCGAGATTTTCGCGGGCAAGAGCGAAAAGCAGGGCGGCCACGGCTCGATGGAATGGGCCGTCACCTGGTATGGCGGCGACGGCTTCGTCAATTCCTACTGCAACACGATTCCGACCGGCGAAGGCGGCACCCACGAGACCGGTTTCCGCAACGTGCTGACGCGTGGGCTCAAGGCCTATGCAGAACTCACCGGCAACAAGCGGGCTTCGATCGTCGCCTCCGAGGACGTGATGATCTCGGCGGCTGGCATGCTGTCGGTGTTCATCCGCGAGCCGGAATTCGTCGGCCAGACCAAGGACCGGCTTGCGACGGTCGAGGCGCAGCGCATCGTCGAAACGGCCATCCGCGACTCGTTCGACCATTGGCTCGCCGACAACCCGCAGGAAGCCGACAAGCTGCTCGAATGGGTCATCGCGCGCGCCGACGAACGCGTGCGCCGCCGGCAGGAAAAGGAAATCAGCCGCAAGAGCGCCGTGCGCAAGCTCAGGCTGCCCGGCAAGCTCGCCGACTGCACGCAGAACGCCGCCGCCGGCGCCGAAATCTTCATCGTGGAGGGCGACTCGGCAGGCGGCTCAGCAAAGCAGGCGCGCGACCGTGCCATGCAGGCCGTGCTGCCATTGCGCGGCAAGATCCTAAACGTCGCCAGCGCCGGCCATGATAAGCTCACCGCCAACCAGCAGATCGCCGATCTGATCCAGGCGCTGGGCTGCGGCACGCGCTCGAAATATCGCGAGGACGACCTGCGCTATGACCGCGTCATCATAATGACCGATGCCGACGTCGACGGCGCGCACATCGCCTCGCTGCTCATCACCTTCTTCTTTCAGGAGATGCCGCAACTCATCACCGGCGGTCATCTCTACCTTGCCGTGCCGCCGCTGTTCCGTATCAGCCAAGGGGGCAAGGTGGCCTACGCCCGCGACCCCGCCCACAAGGACGAGTTGCTCAGAACCGAGTTTACGGGCCGCGGCAAGATCGAGATCGGCCGTTTCAAGGGTCTCGGCGAGATGATGGCCGCCCAGCTCAAGGAAACCACCATGGACCCGAAGAAGCGTACGCTGCTCCGGGTCGAGGTGCGGGACAACGAGGCGGCCGTCACTAAATCCTCGGTCGAAAATCTGATGGGAACCAAGCCGGAAGCCCGCTTCCGCTTCATCCAGGAACGCGCCGAGTTCGCCGAGGCCGAAGAGCTGGATATTTGAGGCGGCCCGGTAGCCGCCGCTCCTGACATGATGCTGGCAGGAGCCTGTGCTACGAACTGACGATCCACCCTATCTTCCAGACCATGGCATTCAGGCTCTCCAGCGATACCAACCACGTTCTGGGCATCCTGCTCATCGCGGCGTCGACGATCTTCTTTGCGCTGGCCGGCATCTTCACCAAGGCGACCTCCGCCGACCCATGGACGATTGCCTGCTGGCGCGGCCTGTTCGGCGCGCTGGCCATCGGCATCTATGTCTATGTGAGGCGTGACCGCATGGCTCCTCGTAGCAGCTTCGCCCTCGGCTGGCGCGGCTGGGCGCTGGCCCTGGTCGGCGGCGGCTCGTCGGTCCTCTTCATCGTTTCGTTCAAATACACTTACGTCGCCAATGTCGCCGTCATTTATGCCACGGTGCCATTCATGGCGGCCGGCATCGAATGGCTGGTGCTGCGCCAGCCGGCGCGATCTCAGACCGTCGTGACGGCTGTGGTCTGCCTGCTGGGCGTGCTGGTCATCGTCGGCGGCAACCTCGGCGGCGGGCATCTGTTCGGCGACGCGCTGGCGCTGGTCATGACCTTCGGCTGCTCGATCTATCTCATCATGGTCCGCGCCTATCGCGAGACGCCCGTGGTGTGGGCGGCTGCGGTCGGCGCATTTCTGCTTTTCGTGGCCGGCTGGGTCGTCACCGATCCGCTGGCGATCTCGGCCTGCGATTTCATGATCGTCGCCGGCTTCGGACTGTCTTTCGCCGCGGCTTCGATTCTCTGGACCGAGGGCGGACGGCTACTGCCTGCATCGGAAGCCGGCCTGCTCGGTGCTGCCGAAGTGCCCCTTGCCATCCTTTTTGGCTGGCTGATCCTTACGGAAGCACCGCCGCTGCAGAGCGTCATCGGTGGCGCGATCGTGCTCTGCGCTGTCTTCGCACACGCCGGCCGGGATGTGCTCAGGCAGAGGAACGGCGTAGCAATGGTCGAGGAATCGAGCCGCTAAGCTGCCGCGATCGCCAAGGCGTGGCTGCGGGCGTTCTCACGCAAGGTGTCGAGGTGGACCGACCTGATCAGCGCAGCAAGCTCGCGGTCTGCCGGCGGATCGCCGAGTTCGCTCAGCATTAGCCAGGTGACTTCCTGCGCGCCAGCGACGCGCTTGCCGTTTGCCACTTCTCGCCAGACCTTCAGCGCCTGCAGGACGACACTGTGTATGCCGGCCGGAAGTCTCGCGGAGCGCAGCAGCGCCACAACAGCAACATCGCGCCCCCCGGCGAGGACGGCCGTCACGCGTGTTGCACTCTGCCCTGAAAGCACGGCGAGGACAGAGCCGAAGAAGTCGATCTTGCCATAGGCCACCGTCCTCACCAGAAAGGACGGCGTCAATTCACCCGAAAGCCTGAGATGCTCGACCAGCGCCGGGTATTCTTCAATGTGTGTGCCGTCGATCAGGGTGATGCTCGCCTTTGCGCAAGCTTCACGCGTGACGCGCTCGGCGCGGGCGCGCCCCATCAGCGCAACGACGAGCGGCGCCGCGCTCAGCGCCTCGCCGACTTTGACGACCAGCATATGCCGGCAATCGGCTGGCAGAAGCGGACAGGCCATCATCGCTTCGCGTACATGTGGGACATCGCCATGGCGCTCAGCAATGCGTTTCATGCTGATGGAGGCGATCGCAGCGCCAGTGTTGCCGAGCAGATCTGCGCAAACATCGGCGTCGCCGATCTCGGCAATCACGGCCGCGAGTTGGACTGATACGTTCGGGCGTCCTGCTATCACCTTCCGCAGCGAAGGCTCGCAGGAAACGAAGCGGTCCGTCAGGTCCGCGTCCGTCAGAAGCGGTGAGCGCGCAAGCACCAGCGCCGCCACTTCCGCCTGATCCGACGCCAGGGCGTTGATGATCTGCGGCGGCGCATGATGGCTCATCGACAGGGCATCGGCGAGCGTCAGCCTCACCTTCGAGGATGGGTCATCGAGCAGTAATGTCAGCGCGGCCTCGGCAGCGCAACGGTCCTCGAACGGCAGGTCGTGATTGACGTAGGCGCGGGCAAGTGCAGCAGCCGCGGCAGATCGCTGTGCGACCTTCGCCGTATGAACCCATTTCAGGAAATGGTTGACCACCATCACGTGAAGCTCCCCACAGCCGGACGTTAGAGGAGAATTGGTTTATGAAACGTTCACCATATCCGTTAACCGACTTGCCGCGTGCCCATCGAGCCCCTATCACTCCGCAACTGACCCGGAGATCAACGATGACAGGGCTTTATCTCGACGAATTCAAGGTCGGGCAGGTCGTGAAGCACGCGATCAGGCGCACGGTGACAGAGAACGACAACGTGCTTTTCTCGGTCATGACCATGAACCCGCAGCCCCTGCACATCGACTTCGACTTCGCGGCAAAAACCGAATGGGGCAAGCCGCTGGTCAACTCGCTCTTCACGCTCGGCCTGATGATCGGTATTTCCGTACACGAGACGACAATGGGAACCATCGTCGCCAATCTCGGCATGACGGAGACCGTCTTTCCGCATCCGCTCTTCCACGGCGACACGATTCGTGTCGAGACCGAAGTGATCAACGTGCGCGACTCGAAGTCCAAGCCGGACCGCGGCATTGCCGAATTCGAGCACCGCGCCTTCAACCAGAACGATGCGTTGGTGGCCAAATGCCGCCGGCAAGTGATGGTGCTGAAGAGGCCGGCCTGACATGCGCTCCCTGCTTTTCGTACCAGGCGATTCGGAACGGAAACTCGCAAAAGGGGTAGCGTCCGGCGCCGACGTGCTCATCATCGACCTCGAGGATTCTGTGGCGGCGGCCAACAAGCCTGTTGCGCGCGCCATGGCGAGAGACTTCATCAAGGCGCTGCCGCGCGGTTCCGCGCCGAAAATTTACGTCCGCGTCAACGACCTGTCGACCGGCCTTAGCGAGGACGATCTTGCGGCGGTGATCGGCGCCAGGCCGGACGGCATCATGTTGCCCAAATGCAATTCGGCCTCCGACCTCTCGCAGCTTTCAGCGATGCTGCGCGTGCACGAAGCCGAAGGCAACCTCGACGACGGCGCTACGAAGATCATCGCGATCATGACCGAGACTGCGGCAGGCGTACTATCGGCATCGACATATCGCGATCCCAATCCGCGCCTTGCGGGACTGACCTGGGGCGCGGAGGACCTGTCCGCCTCGGTCGGGGCCACTACGGCTCGCGACGAGAACGGCCGCTATACGGACGTCTTTCGCCTCGCCCGGGCGGTAACGATCCTCGCCGCCTCGGCCGTCGAGGTTGCAGCCGTAGACACAGTTTTCGTCAATTTCCGCGATGGGGACGGCCTGCGGCGGGAATGCGTGGAGGCCGCGCGCGACGGCTTTACGGCCAAGATGGCCATCCATCCGGACCAGGTGCCGGTGATCAACGAGACTTTCACGCCCTCAAAGGATGCTGTCGCACACGCCAAGATGCTCATGCAGGCATTCGCTGAGGCCGGCAATCCTGGCGTCGTCGGCATTGGCGGACAGATGTTCGACCGGCCCCATCTCCGCCGTGCAGAGCGCCTGCTTGCGCGGGCGGCGGCAGCCGGCGTCGCTTGAGCAGCTCAGTCCACTTCCCAGCGCGGCCGGTGCATGGAGAAGATGTCGGTAATCGTCGAATAATCCATATAGCCGAGCCGCGAGACGTTTCCCGCTTTCACCACGTCGAACAGGCCCTCGGTCAGCATGGCATCATCGATATAGATGCCGATCACCTCGCCGGCCACCACGTTGGTACCGGAGCGCGCACCCTTCAAGTCTTTAGGCTCGAAGATCTCCGTCACCTTGCACTCGAGCGCGGCGGGGGTTCCGGCGACGCGCGGCGCTTTCACCAGCACCGACGGCGCAGTTTCGAGCCCGGCAAAGTCGAACTCACTGGCGCCGCGCGGCGCGCTGACCGAACTCGCGTTCATCTTCATTGCCAATGCGCTGCCAACCAGGTTGACGACAAACTCGCCACTGTCACGCGCGAAGGCGACACTGTCCTTCACGCCGCCGGACGCGAACCAGACCAGAAAAGGATGGGTCGAAAAAGCGTTGAAGAAGGAATAAGGCGCGAGGTTGAGCTCGCCCGCCGGACTGCGCGTCGATATCCAGCCAATCGGCCGCGGCGCTACGATCGCCTTAAACGGATCGTGCGGCAGGCCGTGCCCCTTCTCCGGCTCGTAGAACAAGCGCTCAGCCCTCCCAGGGCCCACCATAGTCCGAAATCAGCTTATCGACGTCGGGGCGCGGCCGGTCAGGCGGTGTCCCTTCGTAGGTGCCTATGTGCACGAAGCCGATCACCCTCTCGTGCGGCGCGAGACCGAGGATGCGCCGGCCCTCTTCCGTATCGGAGTACCAGTTGGTGATCCACTGCGCGGCATAACCCAACGCGCCGGCCGCATGCACAAGATTCATGGCCGCGGCGCCGCCTGACAGGAACATCTCCCATTGCGGAATCTTCGGGTGATCCTTGGGGCTGGAGATCACACCGATCACCAAAGGGGCGCGGGAAAAACGCGTCAGTTCCTTGCGCCTTGCGCCCTCGCGCAGAGGACCTTCGTTTTTTTCCGCCAGATCCGCGAGCATCTCGCCGATTCTCACCCGGGAATCGCCGCGATAGAGGATAAAGCGCCACGGCTCCAGCCGGCCGTGATCCGGAACGCGCGTGGCGATGCGAATCATTTCCCTGATCTCGGCATCGCCGGGCGCGGGCTCTTTGAGCTCGTGAATTGGCGGCGAGATACGGCTTGAAAGAAAATCGACGATTGCGGACGTCATGTCTTGCATTTCCTCGGGTTGCTGGCTGAAGCGGACCCGGAAACAAAGTGTGGCACGCTCAGGCTGAAAGGGCTTGCGCCGCTGGTGGGCCTTGAAATTGCCACCAGCTTGGGGTTGATGGCAAGCGATGAGAGGGGTTGCCAGACTGTTCATCGGGGGCGTTTTCGCTGCCGCGGCGTTTTTCGCTGCCGGTTATGCATGGGCACAAGATGCCGGCCCGGCCGCAGCCAACGATCTGGCTCTGCCCCTCGTCAACAGCTACGCGCCGGCGTTGGACGGCAAACCAGTGGCCCAGGCGGCAAGTGGACTGGGCGAAATAACGCTCGCCGCGCAACTCATACCGAACGGCGCCGAAATCGGTCACGGGCTGGTCTGGCGTGTCTTCAGCCCGAAGCCCGGACCCGACGGCAAATTGTCGCTGGTCGCATCCGCACAAGGCGGATCGAGCGTCTTCCAGCTCGAACCCGGCAGCTATCTGGTCCACGCCTCGTTCGGACGTGCGGGCGCGACAAAACGCATCACGGTCGGCCGTGAAAGCAAGCATGAGAATGTCGTGCTTGACGCTGGCGGGCTGAAGCTGAACGCCGTTCTTGTTGGCGGTGGGAAAATTCGATCCTCGCTGCTCAAGTTCGAGATTCGGGACGCCCAGCCCGACGCCAAGGGCGATCATCCTTTAATCGCCCAGGATGTAGGCCCCAACACCGTAGTCCGCCTCAACTCAGGCAACTACCAGGTCGTTTCCAAGTATGGCGACCGCAATGCTGTGATCCGGTCCGACATCAAGGTCGAAGCCGGCAAACTCATTGAAGCCACCCTTGAGCACCATGCGGCCGAACTGACCATGAAGCTTGTGCGGGAGCCGGGCGGGGAAGCGATCGCCGATACTTCCTGGTCGATCATCACCAGTTCCGGCGATCCCGTGCGCGAAGTGGTTGTCGGCGCCTATGCATCGATGGTGCTCGCCGAAGGCGAGTACACGATCATCGCCAAGAACCGCGACCGGCTCTATCAGAAGGATTTCAAGGTGGAGTCGGGACGCAACGAAGAGGTCGAGGTCATTGCCAGCGAAGACGCTGCCAATCAGGCCGACGAAGCGGACTGATCTTCGATCAATAGGCTAATCCGGCCCGGCCGGCGCCCTCCCTGCGGAGACGCCGACGCGTAGCCCGCCGGCGCCCAGGCTGCTGGGGGGCCAGCGAAAAGACGGCGCGGTAAAGGTGCGCGATCAAATCCTTGCGATCGCGCAGGGTCTGCAGTTCGGACCACGGGATGACCTTGCCGACGCGTACGCTGATCGATTTGCCGGAAAGCCTGATGAATTCGCGGATGAGCAGCGAGGTCCGCAAGGTGAGCGACACCTGCCCCACCATGCGCTTCAGCTTGTTTTCCTCGTCGACCATGTTCATCGGGCCGCTGACGATGTGGAACAACCGGCCATTCTGACCCGAGAAGTGAACAGGAACGACGGAAGCCTTCGCTTCCTGGATGAGGCGGGCCGGAAACATCTTCCAGGGGAGGTCTTCCGCCTTGCCAAAGCCTTTGGGCGCCGTGGCAACGCCTCCGCCCGGGAAGACGACGATCGTGACGCCCTGTTTCAGGAGCTGCACCGCTTCCTTGCGGACCGCGAGATTGTTCTTCAACGCTTCCTTCGTCTCGTTGAAGTCGATCGACAGCGAATAGGGCTTCATCTCCTCGATCTTGAGGAGTTCGGAATTGATCATCACGCGGAACGGCCGACCGAGTTGCTCGGCGAGCGACAAGATCGCGATGCCGTCGCCAATGCCGAAAGGATGGTTGGCAATGATGACGACCGGTCCGGCGGGCAGATCGGCCGGCGGCCAAGCGTCCTGCATATGCACCGACACCTCGATCAGGTCGAGCATCCTGCCGAAAATGCGGTCGCCGCCAGGCGCGATTTCGCGACGCCAGATGTCGTAGAGCCGAGCGTAGCGATCGCGGCCGGAGAGGCCTTCCACGGAGCGGATGAACCAACGCTTAAGGCGCGTATGATCCGAGTTCGCATAGGAAAGCTCGGGAAAGAGTATTTCCTTGCGGCGCATGACGTTCAGCATCCCCGATCAATGGAGGGTGATTGTAACAGGCCTATGAAAATGGGCGGGAAATCGCCTTTCCCGCCCCACAATAGTCAAGCGGCAGCCGCAAGTGCCCTGCGTCGCATGTCCGGCGGCGTCGCCTCGCCGGCAAGCCGGGCCACGGCGACATCGAGCGGCAGCGATTCTTGGTCACGCGACCCGAGCCGGCGCAGATTCACGGTCTCGTCCTCCGCCTCGCGCTTGCCGCAGACCAGAATCACGGGAACCTTGGCAAGCGAGTGTTCACGGACCTTGTAGTTGATCTTCTCGTTGCGCAAGTCGAGCTCGGCAGAGAGTCCGGCAGCTCGCAACCGGGCGGCTACCTTGGTGGCATATTCGTCGGCGTCCGAAGTGATTGTCGTCACCGCGACCTGCACCGGCGCGAACCACAGCGGGAAGTGGCCCGAATAGTTCTCGATAAGAATGCCGAGGAAGCGCTCCATCGAGCCGCAGATCGCGCGGTGCACCATCACCGGCTGCTTCTTCTCCGAATCCGGGCCGATGTAGAAGGCGCCGAACCGCTCGGGCAGATTGAAGTCGACCTGGGTCGTGCCGCACTGCCATTCGCGGCCGATCGCATCCTTGAGCGTGTATTCGAACTTCGGTCCGTAGAATGTGCCTTCGCCTTCGTTGATCCCGGTCTTGATGCGGTTGTCCTCACGGGCCATGCGCGCCAGCGCACGCCTCAGAATGTCCTCGGCATGGTCCCACATGGCGTCACTGCCGACGCGCTTCTCGGGGCGCGTGGCGAGCTTCACCACCACCTCGTCGAAGCCAAAATCTTTATAGACCGACATCATCAGGTCATTGATCTTCAGGATCTCCGCCTCGAGTTGCTCCTCGGTGCAAAACACATGCGCGTCGTCCTGCGTGAAGCCGCGTACGCGCATCAGCCCGTGCAGCGCCCCCGATGCCTCGTATCGATGCACGTTGCCGAATTCGGCAAAACGGATCGGCAGATCGCGGTAGGACTTCAAGCCGTGCTTGAATATCTGCACGTGACCCGGGCAGTTCATCGGCTTCAGGGCAAAGATGCGCTGGTCGGCTTCCGGATCGTCCGGGTGGGTGAAGGCATGCGCGGATTTCACCGCGAACATGTTCTCCTGATACCAGCCCCAGTGGCCCGAGGTCTCCCACAGCGACTTGTCGAGCACCTGCGGGGCATTGACCTCCTGGTAGTCGTCGCCGAGTCGGCGGCGCATATAGGCGATCAGCTTCTGGAACAGCTTCCAGCCTTTGGCGTGCCAGAACACGACGCCCGGCCCCTCCTCCTGGAAGTGAAACAGGTCCATCTCGCGGCCGAGGCGACGGTGGTCGCGCCGTTCCGCCTCCTCCAGCATATGCAGGTAGGCATCGAGCTGGACCTGGTCGGCCCAGGCCGTCCCGTAGATGCGCGTCAGCATCGGGTTGTTGGAATCGCCGCGCCAATAGGCGCCCGCCACCTTCATCAGCTTGAAGGCGCTGCCGACATAACCGGTCGAGGGCATATGCGGGCCACGGCAGAGATCCTGCCATTCGCCCTGCGCGTAGATCCTGATCTCCTGATCCTCGGGGATCGCGTCGACCAGTTCGACCTTGTACGCCTCGCCCTTGTCGCGGAAGAATTTTCTCGCCTTCTCGCGCGGCCATACCTCTTTGGTGAACGGCTTGTTGCGCGTCATGATCTCGCGCATCTTCTTCTCGATCGCCGGGAAATCTTCCGGCGTGAAGGGCTCGTTGCGGGCGAAATCGTAGTAGAAACCGTTCTCGATCACGGGGCCGATGGTGACCTGCGTTCCCGGCCAGAGTTCCTGCACGGCCTCTGCGAGCACATGCGCGGCGTCATGGCGGATCAATTCCAGTGCGCGCGAGTCGTCGCGCGTGACGATCTCGACCTTGCCCGACCGGCCGATCGGGTCCGTAAGGTCACGCAGGGCTCCGTCGAGCGCGTAGGCAACGGCCTTCTTGGCCAGCGACTTCGAGATCGATTCAGCGAGCGCAGCGCCGGTCGTCGCGGCGTCGTAGTCGCGAACAGAACCATCGGGAAATGTGAGGGAGATGCTGGACATCGCCTGCTCCTATCCAGTCCCGCAAACGAGCGCGGGTGGTGAAATCGCCGGATGCGTCCGGCAGCAGGGCGGACTTTTAGTGGCTGAAGGTCGCGGCGTAAAGCACAATGCGAAACCCGATTCTCGCGAGGGCTCCATGTATTTTCCCAGACGGAATGTGAAGCGCATCCCCGAATTGCAATGGGCTCTGCCCGACCGCATCTTCTTTGCCTGCGGGGCCTGCCACATTCTGGCCTACGCCTTCGTGGAGAAGTTTCCCGAAAGCGGTTTCCGGGCGGTCTGGATCAAACCCCACCAGAGCTTCACGGGCAATCACATCGTGGCGACGGACGGCATTCTCACCTTCGACTTCCACGGCTATTCGAAATGGGACAAGCTGCTTGCGCATGCCAAGCGCAAGAACGGCCAACGAATGCCGGGCTGGGACTGCACGCTGATCGAGCTTCCTCGGGATATCCTGATTTCGGAGACAAAGTCGATGACCTATGAGGGGCTGCGGCTACGCGGACCGGAGCAGTACCTGCATGACGCACTGCCGCGCGCACGTGCTTTCCTCAATTGCTTCAAGCCTCACGCGTTGCTTGGTGTTTCCCAACTAGCCAGTACCGCCACGGGGTAAACCAGCGATAGCGCTCCGCGAGACGCTCCGGCACGTTGTCGATGCCGTGTGTGCCGCCCGGGCCGCAGCGCATCACCCGGAACAGCCCCATCCAGCCGCCGGCCCAGAGCCCGTGGCGGGCGATCGCCTCATAGGCGTATTCCGAGCAGGTCGGAAGATGACGGCAGGAATTGCCGATGAAACTCGAAAGCGTGAGCTGATAGAGACGCACGAACGCCGTGCCGAAAATGCGCCCGGGCGTCTTCGGCCAGGATCCGCTCCAATTGCGGCCGGCGGGTCGCGATGTCCTTCCAAGTCGGTGTTCGCGGCTCATCGCTATCCGGAGCAAATTGGCCTCTCCCCTCATAGATGTCGCTTGCCCGAGCGTTTCGCAAGCGCCGGCTCAGCCGAAGAACCTTTCGTCGCCTCGACGTTCGCAACGATGTCGGCTTGGCGCTCCGTCCAGCCACTGGCTCTGGCGCTCGCCGCCACGATAAGGCTTCGACGGCTGGAGCGTCACGATACGAAGCACATCCTGCAGAATATCGAGGAAACCAAACATGGCTTTTCTCCTTCTCGAGGAGAATTAGACCGCTGCTGGTCAGGCTCTTCAAACGAGTATAAGGTCTGCCTCACATAACATGAGGTTATGGAAAATGAAGCGCGGACGCTTGCCACTGACGGCCTTGCGAAGCTTCGAAGCCGCCGGCCGGCTGCTGAGCTTCAGCCGGGCAGCAGAGGAGCTTTTCGTGTCTCAGGCTGCCATCAGCCGTCAGGTCCGCGAGCTGGAAGAACTCACTGGCAAGCCACTATTCGAGCGGCTGCATCGTCGTGTCGAGCTTACCGATGCCGGCCGCAAGCTTCTCGAACAGTTGACAGCGAGCTTCGATGAGATCGACCGGCGACTGTCGGAGATCATGACTGCTCCCGTTCAGAGCCTTCTGAAGGTCAGCGTCGAGCCGTTCTTCGCAGCCGGCTGGCTACTGCCCCGCCTCGTCCGCTTCCGCGAACGGCGACCCGATGTCGACGTTTTGGTCGATGTAAACGGACGGCTGACTGAGTTCCGCAACCACGACGCGGAACTCGCAATACGCTTTAGCTTCGCCTGGACCTCCTGGCCGCGTGTTCAGGCCGAGCGTCTAATCGATTCGACGATGGTGCCGGTCCTGTCGCCTTCCCTTCTGGCGTCCGGGCCACCTTTACGGCAACCTGCCGACCTGCTGCGTTACACGCTGCTGCACGACGACAACCGAAACGCCTGGTCGCGCTGGTTCGAGTCAGCTGGCGTTGCTGCCGATCCAGGGACACAACGCGGCCCGATGTTTCCGGATGGCGCGCTCGGCGTCCAGGCGGCAATTCTCGGCCACGGGGTGGTACTCGGCGACATGGTTGTGAACAGCGAAGACCTGCGGCTGGGCAGACTGGTCAAGCCGTTCGACCTTGTGATGCCCTACGGTGCATATTGGCTCGTCGCGCCGGACCTCGAAGCCCTCACCGAACCAGCGCGAGCCTTTGCGGACTGGCTGCGCAAGGAAATCAAAGCGGACGGTGGAGACTAGACGGCCGCCTCAGCCTGTTTCGCCTCGATCTGGCCGATCGCGTCGACCACGGCATCGAACGTGAGCATGGTCGAGGCGTGGCGCGCCTTGTAGTCGCGCACCGGCTCCAGATATTTCAGATCGGCGAAGCGGCCATTCGGCGGAGAGCCATTCTCCTTGAGCATCTTCAGAACGGTCTCGCGAACGGCCCGCAATTCATCGGCGCTGGCGCCAACCACATGCTGCGCCATGATCGACGAGGACGCCTGGCCGAGCGCGCAGGCCTTCACCTGGTGGGCAAAATCGGTGACAACACCGTCCCGCATCTTGAGGTCTATCGTGACTGTGGAGCCGCAAAGCTTCGAATGGGCAGTCGCCGTGGCGTCAGGATTAGCAAGCCGGCCAATCCTGCCGATATTGCCGGCAAAACCCAGAATTTTGGCATTGTAGACGTCGTCGATCATAATTTTGCGCTCCATCGGCGCAGTTTGAATACCGTGTTCCGTCAGCACGACTTTCAATGCCCGACCTCGTCCCTATATAGTGGTGGTCGTCCGCGACCGGCAAGGCAGCATGCCCCTTGCACAGCGCCGGGCGTGAAACACGCCGCTTTCGGGCCGGAACCGATCCTCGGCCGATACCGGAAAAAGGCCTGTGTCCGTTCAACTCGTCTCTCCATCGAGAGAGACTACTGGAGACGCCTTTCATGGATGCCGTCATCAAGAAAATCTTGCCGCCCGCAGCCTATCTCGACAGGCCGGTCACCGATCGGCCTAGTCAGGCCGAGGCCGAGGCCGCAGTGCGCACGTTGATCCGCTGGGCGGGCGACAACCCCGACCGCGAGGGACTGAAGGAAACGCCGGAACGCGTTGTGAAGGCCTATCAGGAGCTCTTCAGCGGCTATGATCTATGCCCCAAGGACGAGCTCAGCCGCACCTTCGAGGAAGTGGCCGGCTATGACGACCTCGTCTTGGTCAAGGACATCGAGTTCTTCTCACATTGCGAGCATCACATGGTGCCAATCCGGGGCAAGGCGCATGTCGCGTATCTGCCGGAGGGCCGCGTGGTCGGCCTTTCGAAGATTATCCGGGTCGTCGAGATCTTCGGGCATCGCCTGCAGACGCAGGAAGCAATGACCGCGCAGATTGCCTCATCCATTCAGGACATCCTCAACCCGCGTGGCGTTGCCGTGCTGATCGAGGCCGAGCACATGTGCATCGCCATGCGTGGCATTCGCAAGCAGGGCTCGACCACGCTGACCTCGACTTTCACCGGATCGTTCAAGGACAATCCCGAGGAGCAGCTGCGGTTTCTGTCCATGGTGCGGAATGGTGGCCGCGGCTGAATTTCTGCTGATCTCCGAACCTCTTTCCCAAGCATCGTCGATCCGATAACGGTTCGCGTTTCGCGACGATGCCTCGACGGGAGCAGGCTGTGCCCAGCATTACATTTGCCAAGCCGACGCAAGACAGATTGATCCTCGAAGCGGGCGCCGTGTTTTCACCCCGCTTCGACGAGAACGGGCTGGTCACCGCCGTCGTCACCGATGCGCGTGACGGGGCGGTCCTCATGGTCGCTCATATGAATGCCGAGGCGCTAAGGCTCACGATCGAGACCGGGCTTGCCCATTATTGGTCGCGTTCGCGCAAATCGCTCTGGAAGAAAGGCGAAACCTCAGGGAACCTGCAGAATGTCGTCGAAATTCTCACGGATTGTGACCAGGACGTGATCCTGCTTCGCGTAAACGTGTCCGGCCACGATGCAACTTGCCATACCGGCCGACGTTCCTGCTTCTATCGGAAAGTCGTCTGGGCGGGCGGCACGGTCGGTCTCGAAGCCGATGACAGTCCTCGCCTTTTCGATCCAGCCGATGCCTATCGCAAGCCCGGATGAATGTTTGCGATTTGAAAACCACTTCCCTTCATCCTTTCGAGACGGCCCACCTATATAAAGGAAAACGGGACCAAGGGGACAGGAGATGCTCGACTGGGCGTCCATTCGCAACCGGCCGGAAGTGCGTGAGATCGACCAACTCTCGTCGGTGTCCGGCACTCCAACCACCGTTCCCACATTACAGCCGACAAAGAAATCGGGCATAGCGCTTGCGCTGGGCGGCGGCGCCGCCCGCGGCTGGGCGCATATCGGCGTGCTGCGCGCGCTCGACGAGGCCGGCATCGAGGTAGGCATGATTGCCGGCACCTCGATCGGCGCGCTGGTTGGCGGCTGCTATCTCGCCGGCAAGCTAGACGCATTGGAGGAATTCGCGAGAAGCCTCACCAAGCGCCGCCTGTTCGGCCTGCTCGACCTGCATATTGGCGGCAACGGCCTGCTCGGCGGGCTGAAGCTGACACAGCGATTGCAGGAACACATAAACGGGCTGACTTTCGAGGATTTGGGCAAGCCGTTCGTCTGCGTAGCCGCGGAAATCCGTACCGGCCACGAGATATGGTTGTCGAGCGGCTCGCTGATCACCGCAATGCGCGCTTCCTATGCACTGCCCGGCGTGTTCGAGCCGGTCGCAGCCAACGGCCGTGTGCTGGTCGATGGCGCGTTGGTCAATCCGGTGCCGGTTTCTGTCTGCCGCGCCTACGAGCAGCAGCTCGTCGTGGCGGTGAACCTGCACTACGACCTCTACGGCCGCGCCGCCGTCATCAAGCACAGCGCCGGCGAGTTGGTCGTCGAGCGCGACGCCACGCCCGGGCGGGCGCCCGATCCGAATGCGCGGGAAACACGGCTGGGCATTACCGGCGTTATGGTGGAAGCCTTCAACATCATCCAGGACCGCATATCGCGCGCGCGGCTTGCCGGTGATCCGCCGGACCTCGCCTTGCAGCCGAAGCTCGGCCATATCGGCCTGTCAGAGTTCCACCGCGCCGACGAGGCGATCCGCGCCGGCTACGAGTCGACCAAGGCCCTGCTGCCGGAGATTTCACGACTGCAGACGGTGCTGGCTTAGGGTGCGTTGAGATTCAGGTGAGGGCGGCCTGCAATGGCGGTTTTCTGCGCTTCCGGTGCTCACGGACCTGAATGTACGCTCTGCTTCGGTTCTCGAGACCCACCATTTCGGGCTCGCTCTCACCTGAATCTCAACACACCGTAGTTCAAGTGTCCGCCAAAGCCGCGTCGGCGATACGGAATTGGACGCTGCGGCTGCCATTCCAATAATTGCCCGCGAGCGAGCCCGCGACATGAATTGTCGAGCCGCGATTCCTGATGAGGAAATCGCCCAAATCCGTATTTTCGGCGCGAAAGGCCATCGCCTGCAGTCGGACGCCGGTCGCCGATTGCAGTTCGACCCGGACATGACCCGTTCCCACGAGACGCACATCGACGAGCCGATGCCGCGGCAAGGCGAGGAGAGGCGCAGCGTGGCCGGAGCCATAGGGGCCTGCCGCTTCCAGAGCGTCGAGCAGCACAAGTGTTGCGCCGTCGGCTGAAAGCGCGGCATCGATCTCCAGACTCTCCTCGTCGCGCAGCCGCGCAACCTCGATTGCCGAGCGCTCCTCGAAAAAGGCGCGCAGCAGCCCGAGTTTCGCACGCTCGACGGTGATGCCGGCTGCCATGGCGTGGCCGCCCCCTTTGACGATGAGGCCTTCCGCCGCCGCGGCGCGCACCAGCCGGCCGAGATCGAAACCGGAGACCGAACGGCCCGACCCGGTGCCGACGCCGTTCGGATTGAAGGCAATCGCGAAAGCCGGCCGCCGCGCATGTTCTTTCAGCCGTGCGGCGATAAGCCCGACAATGCCCGGGTGCCAGGCGTCGCTGGCGGTGACGACCACCGCCGGGCCGTCGCCTGCTGCAAGTTCCAGGTCGGCTTCGGCGCGGGCCGCGGCCAGCATCTCCTGCTCCATCGTCTGCCGCTCCTGGTTAAGGCGGTCGAGCGTTTCGGCGATGGCGTTGGCTTCCACGGGGTCATCAGTCGCGAGCAGCCGGCTGCCGAGCGCCGCGTCGCCGATTCGTCCGCCGGCATTGATGCGCGGGCCGATCAGGAAGCTGAGATGGAAGGTGTTGACCGGCTCGCCGACGCGCGACACGCGGGTCAACGCGGCAAGTCCGGCATTCTCCTGCCTGCGGATTGCGAGCAGGCCCTTGACCACGAAGGCCCGGTTCACACCCTTTAGCGGCACCACATCGCAAATCGTCGCCAAGGCGACCAGGTCGAGGAAACCGAGCAGCTCCGGCCTGTCGATCCTGCCAAAAGGAGCCAGCTCGAGAGTGGTCTGAACGGCAGCGAGGAACGTCACACCCGCAGCGCAGAGGTGACCTTGGCCGGAAAGATCGTCCTCGCGGTTCGGGTTGACAACGGCGACGGCATTAGGAAGCGCACCACCCACCTGGTGATGGTCGAGCACGACCACCTCGGCGCCGGCTTCGTTCGCAGCATCGATTGCCGCGGCGCTGTTGGTGCCGCAGTCGACCGTGATGATCAGCCTGGCGCCCCGCCGCACCAATTCGCGCATCGCCTCCGGGTTAGGCCCATATCCCTCGAAAATGCGGTCCGGGATGTAGATTTCGGCAGGAACCTCGTAATAGGCGAGAAACCGTTTGAGCAGCGCCGATGACGCCGCGCCGTCGACATCGTAGTCGCCGAATATCGCCACCCTTTCCTGCCGCAGGATGGCCGAGGCAATGCGCGTTGCGGCTTTCTCCATGTCTGTCAGCAAGGCCGGTTTCGGCAGAAGACTGCGGATCGTCGGATTGAGAAACTGCTCGGCGTCGTCGGCGGTTACGCCCCGCGCAGCCAGCACCCGCGCCACGATTTCCGGAACGCCATGGCCCTGTGCGATGGCGAGCGCCACGGCCTGCTGGCGCTCGGAGAGCCGATGCCGCCAGGCCATGCCGCGCACCGACTGGCGCACGCCCAGAAAGAGGCGATCTTCACCGTTCAATCCCACCTCCCCGCACGGCAATGGACAGCAGCATAGATCCGCTTCGGAACGCCGGTCAGAACTTGCGGAGATCCTGGTGTCGAGCTCTGATCTCGCGCACGGTCTTCGACGAGGAGCGCATGACGATCGTGTCGGTCTCGATCGAATCGCGCTTGAAGCGGACGCCCGAAAGCAGATTGCCGTTGGTTACGCCTGTTGCGGCAAAGAGTACGTCGCCGCGCGCCATCTCGTCGGCGCGATAGACCTTCTTCGGGTCGGTTATCCCCATCTTTTCGGCGCGGGCGAGCTTTTCTGCACCGTTGAGAAGCAGCCGGCCCTGCATTTGGCCGCCGATGCAACGCAATGCCGCAGCAGCCAGCACGCCTTCGGGCGCACCGCCGGAGCCGAGATAGATGTCGATGCCGGTCTCGTCGGGGTCGGTCGTGTCGATGACGCCCGCAACGTCGCCGTCGCCGATCAGCCGGATGGCGGCGCCTGCCGCGCGCACCTCTTCGATCAGCTTCGCATGGCGCGGCCGATCGAGGATGCAGGCGCTGATCTCGGAAACCGGTACGCCCTTGGCTTTGGCCAGCTGGCTCAGATTTTCAGCTACCGACGCGTCGAGATCGACCAGGCCGGCCGGATAGCCCGGCCCAATGGCAATCTTTTCCATATAGACATCGGGCGCGAAAAGCAGGCTGCCCTTCTCGGCAATGGCAATGACCGACATCGAATTGCGAAGGTTCTTTGCGCAGATCGTCGCGCCCTCCAGCGGATCGAGAGCGATGTCGACCTCGGGTCCCTCTCCTCTCCCGACCTTCTCACCGATATAGAGCATCGGAGCCGCGTCGCGCTCGCCCTCGCCAATCACCACCGTGCCGACGATCGGCAGCTTGGCGAGTTCGGCGCGCATCGCGTCCACCGCCACCTGATCGGCCGCCCGCTCATCGCCGCGGCCGCGCAACCGCGCTGCAGCGACGGCGGCGCGCTCGGTGACGCGCACTACTTCGAGGGTCAGGATTCGGGTAAGTGCTGAATCGCCGGCTTTGGCCATCTGTTGAGCATCCACACGGCTAATGGAAGGCCGTTTCTTCTGTCAAACCGCGACAATGAGAGCGAGACTTGGAATTTGTTAGTCCGCCCGCTCGATCCTGATCACCTGCGCCTTGTCGATCAGGTGGCCGTCCTTGGTGATGCCATCGACCGCTTTGCGCACGGCCGCTTCCGTGGTCTCGTGGGTGACGAGGACCACAGTCTTTCGATCCGCGGCGTCAGCGGCATGCTGGACGATCGATTCCAGCGAAATGTCGTTGTCGGCCATGCGCTTGGCGATCGCCGCGAAGACGCCGATGCGGTCATACACCGTGAGCCTGATGAAATAGCCTCCGGCGTGGCTGCGCATCTGGGCTTTCTTATAAGGTTTCAGCTCCTTCGCCGGCCAGCCGAATACGGGCCCGTGCTGGAAGCCGGGCCTCGCCTTGGCGATATCGGCGATATCGCCGACAACCGCCGAAGCCGTGGCGCTGCCCCCTGCTCCCGGGCCGGACAGCAGCAGCTCGCCTAGAATGTCGGTTTCGATGGCCACGGCATTAGTGACGCCGTGCACCTGCGCGATCACCGACGCGGTCGGCACCATGGTCGGGTGGACACGCTGCTCGATGCCGCTTTCGGTTTTTTGCGCTACGCCGAGCAGCTTGATGCGATAGCCTAGCTCGCTCGCCGCTCGGATGTCGGCCTGGCTGATGTTGGAAATGCCTTCCATATAGATGTCGTCGGCGGCGATCCGGCTGCCGAAGGCAAGGCTGGTCAGGATCGACAGCTTGTGCGCGGTATCATAGCCCTCGATGTCGAAGGTCGGGTCGGCCTCGGCGTAGCCCAGCCGCTGCGCATCCTTCAGACATTCGTCGAAGGACAGCCCTTCCGCCTCCATGCGCGTCAGTATGTAGTTGCAGGTGCCGTTCAATATTCCGAACACGCGGGAGATCGCGTTGCCGGCCATTGCCTCGCGCATCGTCTTTATGACCGGGATGCCGCCCGCCACCGCCGCCTCGTAGTTGAGCAGCACGCCCTTCTTCTCGGCGATCTCGGCCAGCCCGACGCCATGCCTCGAAAGCAGCGCCTTGTTGGCGGTGACGACATGGCGGCCGGCTTCCAGCGCCGCCTTGACCCCCGCGCGTGACGCGCCTTCGGCGCCGCCGATCAGCTCGACGAACACGTCGATATCTGCCGTCCTTGCAAGATCGACCGGGTCGTCGAACCATTTCGCCGATCCGAGGTCCACACCGCGGTCGCGGCTGCGGTCGCGTGCAGAGACCGAGGTCAACACGAGTTCGCGGCCGCACTGCCGGGTGAGCTCGGCGGCCTTGCCGGCGAGCACGCGCACCACAGAGGCGCCGACCGTGCCGAGCCCGGCGATCCCGATGCGCAACGCTTCCGCCATGACCGCGACGCCCCTCGAATGCTGGTGGAAAATCGGTCAGCGCCGCGCGGCGAGCGGCACGACGTTGTTCGGCTGCTTGGCGGACGAAGCGAGGAAGCGCTTGATGTTGCGCGCCGCCTGGCGGATTCGGTGTTCGTTCTCCACCAGGGCGATGCGGACGTAGTCGTCGCCATGTTCGCCGAAGCCGATACCCGGCGCGACCGCGACGTCGGCATGCTCGATCAGCAGCTTGGAGAACTCCAGAGAGCCGAGCTGCCGGAACTGTTCCGGCACGGGCGCCCAGGCGAACATGGTCGCCGCCGGCGCCGGCACGTGCCAGCCAGCGCGTGCGAAGCTCTCCACCATCACATCGCGTCGCTTGCGGTACACGTCGCGCACCTCGGCAATGTCGGCGCCGTCGCCGTTGAGGGCCGCGGTCGCCGCCACCTGGATCGGCGTGAAAGCGCCATAATCGAGATAGGATTTCACCCGCGTCAGCGCCGCGATCAGCCGCTCGTTGCCGACGGCAAACCCCATGCGCCAGCCGGGCATGGAGAAGGTTTTCGACATCGAAGTGAACTCGACGGCGATGTCGATCGCGCCCGGCACCTGCAGGATTGACGGCGGAGGGTTTCCGTCGAAATAAATCTCGGCATAGGCGAGATCGGACAGGATGATAATGTCGTTCTTCTTCGCATAGGCGACGACCTCCTTGTAGAAGTCGAGGCTCGCAACATGCGCCGTCGGGTTCGACGGATAGTTGAGAATCAGCGCCAACGGCCTGGGTATGGAGTGGCGCACGCCGCGCTCCATGGCCGGGATGAAGCTGGAATCCGGCTCGACCTGCAGCGAGCGGATCACGCCGCCCGACATGATGAAGCCGAAGGCGTGGATCGGATAAGTCGGGTTGGGGCAGAGCACGACGTCGCCCGGCGCCGTGATCGCCTGCGCCATGTTGGCGAAGCCTTCCTTGGAGCCGAGCGTGGCGACGACCTGCGTGTCGGGATTGAGCTTCACGCCGAAGCGGCGCTGATAGTAATTTGCCTGTGCGCGGCGCAGGCCAGGAATACCGCGCGACGACGAATAGCGATGCGTGCGCGGATCGCGCACGACCTCGCAGAGCTTGTCGACGATCGCCTTAGGCGTCGGCAGGTCGGGATTGCCCATGCCGAGGTCGATGATGTCGGCGCCACGCGACCGTGCGGATGCCTTCAGCCGGTTAACCTGCTCGAAAACGTAAGGCGGCAGCCTACGGACCTTGTGAAACTCTTCCATGGACGACGATTCCGGCGCTCGGTTACGGCGTGTTGGGCGGTGGCGCGATATACACGCATTCGACCCGATGGTCGATAGGCGCAGACTGCGGCATTGCTGCGGACTAACGTGTTCGAAAGTTCAACCGCCAGACCACTGCCGTGCGGCTCGCGGCTACTGCCCCTCGATCTGCTTCAGAGCGTCGTCGGCATGTGTCTCGGCGAGCTTGCGCAGCAGTTCCGGGTCCGTCGTCTCGCCGCCGGTTCCCCTCGCAGCTTGCGCCGACTGCGCCGACTGCAGCCCCTGGATCTCGCTGGCTTTCTGCTCGGGGGTGATTTGCTCGTGGGCGGCCTGCGGCTTGACGTTGAGGTTGGGATAGGTGCCGGTATCCTTCGGCCCGCCACTGCTCAATGCGGTTTCGACAGGCTCCGCTACGCCCGGGGCCGGCGCGGCTTGCGGCGTCGCCGCCATCGGCACGGCATCCTCGATTGTCGCGGAGGCGCAGCCCGAAAGCACTCCCGCCCCGATCAGCGCAAAGGCGACCGCAGAGGGAAAAAACGGAAGCCGGTCAAGGCATTGCTTCATTCGATCTGGTCTGCCCGGCTGCATCGATGTTGCACCGTCAAGCACGTCTCATGATAATGTGTCAACAAAACGCCCCTGGGAGAAACGCAGCGGCATGACGAAGTCAACCGAAGGAGCCGCCAAGGACAAGCCCGAGCCGTCCTCTGTCGACCAATATCTGATCAAGGACCCGGAGCGCTTCGCCTTGAACCTGGCCCGCATGATCGAAGAGGCCGGCAAGGCGGCGGCGGCCTGGGCGGCGCCGCGCGAAAAAGGCGAAATGCGCGACAGCGTCGCCGAGCCGGTCGCCGACATGATCAAGACCTTCTCCAAGCTCTCGGAATATTGGCTTTCCGATCCGGGCCGGGCGCTCGAGGCGCAGACGCGCCTCTTTTCCGGCTATCTCAACGTGTGGGCAAATACGATCAGGCGCGTCGGAACGGAGGAACAGATTCCCGACGTCATCGCGCCCGAGCGTGGCGACAAGCGTTTCCAGGATCCCGAATGGGGCCGCAACGCCTTCTTCGACTTTCTAAAGCAGACCTACCTCGTGACGACGCGATGGGCCAACGACCTCGTCGAGCATGCCGAGGGGCTGGATGCGCGCACCAAGCACAAGGCGAGCTTCTACGTGAAACAGATCGCAAACGCGATCTCGCCCTCGAACTTCATCCTCACCAATCCCGAGCTTTTCCGCGAGACAGTCGCCACCAGCGGCGAGAATCTGGTGCGCGGCATGAGAATGCTCGCCGAGGACATTCAGGCCGGCAAGGGCGATCTCAAGCTGCGCCAGGTCGACTATTCGCGCTTCGAGGTGGGCAAGAACCTGGCCACCACGCCTGGCAAGGTGATCGGCCGCAGCGAGCTTGCCGAGGTCATCCAGTACGAGCCGACCACCGAGAAGGTCCTCAAGCGGCCACTGCTGATCTGCCCGCCCTGGATCAACAAGTTCTACATTCTCGACCTCAATCCGGAGAAATCCTTCATCCGCTGGGCAGTCGAGCAGGGTCACACCGTGTTCGTGATCTCATGGGTCAACCCGGACGAGCGGCACGGCAGCAAGGGCTGGGAAGCTTATGTTCACGAAGGCATCGAGTTCGGGCTCGACACGATCGAGAAGGCGACTGGCGAGCATGAGGTGAACGCCATCGGCTATTGCGTCGGCGGCACCCTGCTTGCAGCCGCGCTCGCGCTGATGGGCAAGGAAGGCGATGAACGGATCCGCTCCGCCACCCTTTTCACCACGCAGGTCGATTTCACCCATGCCGGCGACCTCAAAGTGTTCGTCGACGAGGACCAGGTCACAGCGCTCGAGCAGGCCATGAAGGGCAAGGGTTTCCTCGAAGGCAACAAGATGGCCACCGCCTTCAACATGCTGCGCTCGGGCGATCTGATCTGGCCATATGTCGTCAACAACTATATGCGCGGCAAGGAGCCTGTTCCGTTTGACCTGCTCTATTGGAACGCCGATTCGACGCGCATGAGCGCGGCCAACCACTCCTTCTATCTGCGCAACTGCTATCTGGAAAACAAGCTTTCGGGCGGTAAGATGAGGCTCGCCGGCCGCACCGTCTCCCTCGCCGACGTCAAGGTTCCCATCTACAACCTCGCATCCAGAGACGACCACATTGCCCCGTCGCGCTCGGTCTTTCTGGGCTCACGTTTCTTTGGCGGCGCGGTAGAATTCGTGATGGCTGGCTCGGGCCACATTGCCGGCGTGGTGAACCCGCCGGCTTCGAAGAAATACCAGTTCTGGACGGGCGGCAGACCCGAGGGCGACTTCGAGGATTGGATCGCAAAGGCGCAGGAGCATCCCGGCTCGTGGTGGCCACACTGGCAGAAATGGATCGAGGACAAGGATAACCGCCTCGTTGCGGCGAGAAAACCCGGCAGGAAAACACGCGTTTTCGGAGAGGCGCCGGGCGATTACGTCAGGGTCCGCGTCTGAGATCAGCGCAGCAAACCGCCCTTTGGTAAGGCTGAGGCGACCTTAGGGAAGCGGGCGGAATGGTGGCAGCCACCATTTTCTCGCCTCATTTCGTACCTAGCCCGGGGTGGTTGCGAGGCGTTCACGAATAGGTTACGTCTCGTTATCCGGCGCCAAGACTTGAGGGGCCCGCCACAGAAGCCGCTGTGCCGCGCCTCCCGGCGCGGGAGTGAGAAGGGGAAGCGGATTGCCGAAAGCGCGATCGCGAAAAGCGACCGGGGGATGGCGCCTCGTCTGCGTGGCGACGCTCTCCGCTGCTGTCGCGTCGTGCACTGCGGCCGGCGACCCTAATTTCAATCTTGCCAGTCCTTCTTTCACCAACGGGGATGCCGGCACAGACATTACGGTCGCCTCCGAGACCGCGCAGACGAGCGACGATGGCCAGAATCTCGTCATGTCGACCGAGGGGACGACGGAGCTTCCCGAAACCGTTGCTTACGTGCCGATCGTCAAGCCCGGCGGGGCTTTCCCGGAGGTTCAGGCGACGGCAACCACCGAAGCCGCAGCGACCGGCGCCGTAGCGTCGACCGACAGCACAACCAATCCCACCTCTCAGGCAGCGCAAGCGGCGGCCTCTGACGCGCAAGCGCAGAGCGCCGTCGCGGCGGTGGGGGATGACCAGCAGCAGGCTGCCGCCAAGACACAGCCAGCAGCCGTACCTGCCGACTATCCCGTCTACGTGACGGCGACCGATCCCAATCAAGCCACGGCACCGGCGTCCCAGCAAAAGAAGCGCAGTTTCTTCTCATCGCTGTTCGGCACCACGCCGGCGAATGCCTCCCCGTTCAACACCCTGGAGCCTCAGACGGCAGCCACAGCGGAGACCACGCCGATGATCGCGCCGGAGCCGGACCCGAAGCCCGTCGCCACGCTTGCCTCGACCGACGACAAGAAGGCCGAGGTGAAAGTGGCTTCGCTTTACAGCGACGAGGGCCAGACGGAGCACCTCGATGCACTGCCTGGCGTGCGCCAGTCCGCGCTTTTCGAGATCAAGCGCAAGTCCGGCATCGATGATGACAGCGACGTCGACCTGCATGAGGAGGATGACTACGGCGGGGCGGCCGGTTAGGGGGGGGCCGCGGGAGGGCCC
>Ga0081539_10001954_pt1 | contig 31470 bp, 28 predicted proteins | sample TabmetS4T2R2_FD_71023 | JGI IMG/M metagenome (GOLD analysis project Ga0081539, IMG submission 71023) | Tabebuia heterophylla rhizosphere microbial communities from the University of Puerto Rico - S4T2R2 | ecosystem: Host-associated > Plants > Roots > Rhizosphere ... | reverse complement strand
TGCTCCCAAAGGTGATTCGCCCTGCCTCCGGCCCTGTGCCGCTTCCCTGCGGATGGTCTTCCCCGATTTGCTGCGCCGTGAGCGTGCCGCAGAGCAATGCGCTGCAAACCGACAGACCAATTTTGCTCAACCATCTCCCGTCCATAAGCTTCATCACCTCAGTTCCCAGACTATCTGTCAATCGGCGCGTCTTCTCCAGTGAGCAGCACCCCGGGCACCGACGGCGCGGATGCCCTCCAAGTCACGCTGCGGCTGGATCGCGATGCCCAAACCACAGGCGATGACGAGTGAGGCAATCATAGGCGAGTCAGATCATAAACCGGCATTCATTGGAGGGAAGCGCGCCGTCGCTTCCGCGAGCCCGACCTTGGAGGGAAGCGCGCCGTCGCTTCCGCGAGCGTCTCTGGCAGCCGGCTGATGCTAACGTCCGGCAAATAACATTTTCAGCCAATTGTAGGGCGTCTGTGGCAGACGCCTCGCATAGAACATTGGGTGGCGTTTCACAGAAATGCCCTACAATTCTATTTCTGAAACCGCTTCCAGCCGTTCAACCCGCCGCCCGGGATGCGAGCACGACCCTCCTGCGCTATGATCGCCAAATGCACCTGTCCACCGTCGAACTTGTGATCGCGGGCTTCATCGTGCTCTTGCTCAGCGGTCTGCGTATCGCACAGGAATACGAGCGCGGCGTTATTTTTCGTCTCGGCCGTTACGCCGGTGTTCGCGGGCCCGGTCTTTACTGGATAATCCCGCTCGCAATTGAACGTAGCCGGGTGGTGGACATTCGGGTGCGGACGATTGCCGCCGAGCAGCAGGAAACGATCACGCGCGATAGTGTTACCATCAAGGTTAACGCCGTTCTGTGGTACAAGGTGATCCAGGCGGAGAAATCAATTATCGCGGTCACCAACGCGGAATCTGCCATTTACCAGCTGGCCCTCACCAGTCTGCGCAACATCATCGGGCAGCACGATCTCGACGAGGTGTTGCAGGAACGCGACAAGATCAACAACCTCCTGCGCGAAGGGATCGCGCACTCGACCGTCGCCTGGGGTCTCGCAGTTGAGCGCTTCGAAATGAAAGACGTCGAATTACCGGAAGCAATGCAGGAAGTGATGGCGATGCAGGCGCAGGCAATTCGGGAGAAACGGGCGCGGTTGATCAAGGCCGACGCGGAATTGGAAGCCTCGGTGAAACTCAAGCAGGCGTCGGAGAACATCGCGGGAAATCCGGCCGCTCTCGAACTGCGGCGGATGCAAATGATTGCCGAAGTGGGTGCGGAGAATAACAGCACCACTGTGCTCATGATTCCCTCGGATTTTGCAAATCTCGCCCGCACCTTGAGCGATTATTTTCATGCTCATCGCGATCGCACGGCGACCTGATGCGGCCGGTGCCGCTTCCCTGACCGGCGCGCCTCACAGAGGCGCGGCTACACTTCGCGAGCGGTGGAGTGGACCGGCCGCTCCTGCTACTCTCGCGCATGCCCGCCTCCTTCGCTCTCGTTCTCCACGCCCACCTCCCGTTCGTCCGGCATCCCGAACACGACGATTTTCTCGAGGAAGACTGGCTCTTTGAGGCGCTGACCGAGAGTTACCTCCCGCTCCTGCGCATGCTGCGACGATTGGCGGAGGAGCAGGTGCCGTTTCGTTTGGCCCTCTCGCTCACCCCGACCCTGGGCACGATGCTCTCCGACGAGCTGCTTCGGCAGCGTTACCTGCGTCATCTTGAGCGCCTCGCCGGGCTGGCGCGGCAGGAAATCGAACGCAACCGACTCGATCCCCAACTGAACGCATTGTCGCGCTTCTATTGCGACCTTTTTGATGCGACGCGCATTTTCTACGACGAAGTCGTGCGACGCGATGTCGTTAGGGCGTTTCGCGAGCTTCAGGAGGCCGGTTATCTCGAAATCGTCGCCAGCGCCGCGACCCACGCTTTCCTGCCGTTGTTCAACGATTTTCCCGAGGCGCAAAAGGCGCAGGTCCAAATTGGTTGCGACAGCTACCGCGAGATGTTCGCGCGCGAACCTGTCGGGTTCTGGCTCCCCGAGTGCGGCTACAGCGAAGGGCTGGATGCAATGCTTCAGGCGGCGAATCTTCGTTGGTTCGTGCTCGATTCCCACGGACTGCTATTCGCTCGACCACGGCCGCAGCATGCGATTTTCGCCCCCTGTTATACCCCCGCCGGCCCGGCCGCGTTTGCCCGCGATCTCGAATCGAATCGGCAGGTCTGGAACGCGCAGCTTGGCTATCCCGGCGATCCGCTCTACCGCGATTTCTATCGCGACATCGGTTTTGATCGCTCGGCAGAGGAACTGGCTCGCTTCCTTCGCCCTACTGGAGTGCGCAAGTTCAGCGGCATCAAGTACCATCGGGTGAGCGAGGGTAAACCGAAGCAGCTCTACGATCCGGCGGCGGCGCTCGCCCGCGCCGATCATCATGCCGGCGACTTCTTTCTTAAATGCGCGACCCGTTTCCGCACTCTCGAAGAACTGAATTTCGCTCCGGTCATAGTTAATCCCTTCGATGCCGAGCTTTTCGGGCACTGGTGGTTCGAAGGTCCGCGATTTCTTGAAAGCTTCATCCGGCGCGCGGCAATCGAACGGAACGGCTTTTGCCTGACGACTCCAGGCGAGTTTCTCGCCCGGTATCCGGCGCAGCAGGTTGCCCGGCCCAATCCTTCCAGTTGGGGTGAGGGCGGCTTCAGCAGCGTTTGGCTCGATGAAAAGAATGCCTGGATCTATCCCGATCTCCACGCCGCGACGGGCCGAATGATCGCGCTGGCGCGAGAGCATCGCGCTACTCACGACCCGATGGTCGAGCGCGCTCTTCGCCAGGCCGCCCGCGAACTCCTCCTCGCCCAGGCAAGCGACTGGGCTTTTCTTATCAAAACAAACGGCGCTCCGGAGTACGCCACCCGGCGGACGAAGGACCACCTTGCGCGTTTCCATCGCCTTCAGGATGGGATCAGCAAGCGGCAGATCGATTGCGCGTTTCTTGGCGAATGCGAAGCGCGGAGTAATCTTTTTCCCAACTTGAACTGGCGATATTTCGCCTGATTCGTTCTGGCCGAGATCGCCGATCCCGTTTACAGCTTCGCCAAAATGCGTATTGCCCTTTTTCTTTGCCTGCTTGGCCTAACGAGTGGGCTCGCCCAGGAATCGCTCGCGCCTTCACCCTCGCCCGCGCCAGTCTCGCCAACCGTTGCCCCGAGTGCATCTCCCCGCGAAAAGATCCTTCGTTTTGCTCTCCCGCCGATCGCCGGCACGATCAGCCTCGGCATTTACAATCACGACGGCAAACTCGTGCGGGTTCTGCACCGCGAAGATAAAATCTCGGCGTTTACCCAGGGGCACGACGCGCCGGAGACGAGCTGGGACGGCACCGACGACGAAGGCAAACCGTTGCCCGAGGGGAAGTATCACGCCCGCGGCTACGTCGTGGGCGAGGAGGTCACGGTCGAAGGCATGGCTTATTTTTTTAACGACTGGGTGACGGATGACAAGTCGCCGCATGTCCGGTCGTTAGGCCAGCTCTGGATGGAAAGCGGCGTCCTCCAGCTCGGCGCGGAGCTGGCCGGCGGCCGGCAGACCACCCTGGTCTGCAATCGGGACACTGGCGCAATCGAAGGACAATTACCGCCCCGGGCGGGCCCGCATTGCCCCAGCGTGCCGAGCCTGCTCAACCTGGTCTCGCCGATCGATTGCGCGCCGGGCCGGGAAAATACCACCTGGTTTGTCGATTCCCTCGACGGCTCCGGCCCTCGGGAAGTGAAACAGATTTCCGCCGACGACAAGCTGCTGCGTGGTCTTCCCTATGCCGCCTCCGATCCCCAGCCGGAGCGGATCGAAGCCTCGCCTAACGAAGAGAAAATCTTCCTTGTCGAGCGCAACGCAAAGGTGCAGCAACTCCGCGCGCTCGCCCTGGTGCGAACTCTTCTCGAGGGGTCGAACCCACCGGTCTCCGATTGGAAAACCGTTTTCGAGAAGAAGATTATCGCCCACGAAACTTTCGGGCTCGAGAACGGCAAACCGGTCGCGAGCGGGGCTGGGTCGCCGGCTCCGCCGGAAAAAATCGACCAGAAATTGCGGCCAAATCCCCTCGAGCACGAAGAGCCGGGCCGGGTCGAACTGGCGGTCGGGCTGGATGATGACGGCAGCTTCCTGCGCACCGGGGATGGCTTGCCGCTTCGGACGATCAGCGACACTTCACATCTCACCCGGGTATTGATCGCCCGGCCTAACGACAAGACAATCGAAGTTTTTCAGGATGACGGAGCGGTCGTGGAGCAGTATCGCGCCTCCAATCTGACCGAGATGGTGGCGTTCGATTGTGGCGACGTGGAGCTGAAATAGGAAAGCGTCCTGGCGGTTCTGGACATGCAGAAAGCATGTCACGCCGAAGGGACGCGCTTCCGCGCGTCCAGGAAACAGACCACTAGGCGCCCTAATGAATCTCCACCGCGACCGGCAATCAATGCCGCTCCGTCTCCAATCTGGCTGAGATGGTGCCCTTCGATTGTGGCGAGATTGAGCTGAAATAAGAAACCGCCCGCGCGTCCAAGAAGCAGCGCACCAGCCGGCCTAACGGCTCTTATTCGCAGTCTGCTTACTGCCTCGTATCGTTGATCACGAGGATGGTCACCGTGTTTGCGGGAAGCGTGAGGCCGCCTGGGCTTGTTAGTGTCCCATACGTCACCGAGCCGTATAAAGCTCCGTAGGCATAGACCTGCTTGAGAGCAAAGAGAGAATCCTGATTAATGCCGGAGCTGAATCCGGAGAACGAGAGCTGGACTGACTGTTCCGCCTCGGAGCGATTGATCAGGCAAATTTTATCGTAGGTGTCGTTCTTAACCCCCTGAATAGCCACTTTTGAGTCATCACTCGAAGTACTGACCATGTAAGGGCCGCTCATGTCTTCGTTGTAAAACTGAAATAGATACGATGCCGGGCGACGGTTATAAGCGCTGTCCAGCTTGCCATACCAACCATCGGCCTCGTTCCATGCTAAAGCGCCAGTCGCACCCGCCTTAGCTATCGATAGCAGCGTAAGCCCGTCATACACCGCGCCGATTTCGTTAGTCATGCGATCATCCGGCGGACAATAACTGATGTTGAATTCGTCATGGAAATACTCGATCAATCGGCTGGAGTATTTCGCGAACTCGGCTTTTACTCCGGCCGTGTAGCTCCCTAAAGTAGCGGCGTTATCAAAAACCTGCTGGTTAGTCGGATTAAAACCACAGCTCGTCCCGGCGTAGTAGGAATGATAGGATACGAAGTCGAGAGACGACGCGGCGGTAGAAAAGAAACCGTCAACCTGAGCGAGAACATCTTCGCGAGCGAATGCTGGTCCTCCCACGAGGATCGTTGGATCGACCGCTTTCATTGCCGCCGCCACTCTATTGAAAATTCGCCCGACCGCGGCCAGACCATCGAAACCTTCGTAGATCCCGTGCGTATTTACCCCATCGCCGTTGTCCAGCTCGTTAAATACTTCCCAGCGCTGGACATGCCGGTCGGGATGCTGCGGGTCTTTGTTGATAATACGAACCAGGCTGGCACAAAAATTCGCGTAATCCGCGTAGTGACTCGAACTAAGCTGATAGTTAGAGGAAGAAATGGCCAGATAGGTCGGCCAGTTCGCGATATTCATGATAATCTCAGGCCCGTACTCGTAAGACCCGAGCAAGGCGTTGTTGATTTTCTTTCGGTCCCATTTGTAACGGGCGGTCGCTGGGGAGGTAACCCAGGCACGGGAATCGACCCGCGAGTCCTGGGTGGTTTGGCCGCCATAGTGATAGCGAATAATGCCGGCTTTCATCGCTGCGACATTAGTCTTGTAAGTCGCGTTACCAGGCGTGCCGGCAACGTCAGGGTCAAACCCATCATAGACATTCAGACTATAGCTGAAGACGGTCGGCGTCACGCCGGTTTGAATGTTCCAGTCGATGCTGCCGCTGACCGTCGCTGCCGTGCTGCTTTCGGCTGTCGCGCAGATCAGGCCAAGTAGACTCAGGCAAGCGGTCGTAAATAGTGATGTAAATGTGGCGTTAGGCATCATTCAAAATACAACTCCAGGATCAAGACGTTCCCCAGCCTAACGAATCTCCACCTCGACCGGCAGACAATGATTGATCATGTAAGTGCCCCGATCAGGATCGCGATCCATCGGCTGGGTTCGCCCGCGCGAGTCAGTCGCGCGCGCCAGCAAAACGCAACGACCCGGCGTGGCGGGAACGTTCCAGTTCCATTCCCAAAGCCGCCAGCAATTCGGCGCTTGCTCGCAGGCCAGGGTAGCTTCCTCCCAGGAGTCGCCGTGGTTGGAGCTCAACTCGACCTTGACGATCTCCGCCTCAGCAGACCAGGCCGCGCCTGCCACCACGTAGGCAGAGCCGGCGGCGATCACTTCATTGAATCCTGGACGCGCGATCGCCGCCTTCACCTGCATCTCGGTGATCGGCACGAGCTGCTTCCCGCCTTCGCCAGGTTCCCAGTAGGCGTAATCCACCGTCTGATAATAGCCGTGAAACCTCTGCTCGGTGACCATGATCCGCTGGAGCCATTTCACCGCCGCCATCCCATACCACCCTGGAACGATCGCCCGCAGGGGAAAACCGTGCGCCGGCGTGAGAGGTTGGCCGTTCATCCGCAGCGCGAGGAAAACACCATCGCGGGCTTTGCCTAACGACACGCTGCGCGCGTAATGAATTTTTCCCGCCGGCCGCGGGGGCTCGGCGATCGTGCCGCTGTCGGCGCCTTCCAAGATCACTTCGCAGGCGTTGGCCGAGCAGCCGGCTTCTTCGAGCAGTTCGCCTAACGACAGCCCGGTCCATTCCCCTGTGCCGATTGCTCCCATGGCCCATTGCACCCCTTTGACTTTGGGCTGCAGAAAAATCCGGCTGTTCCCCGCGCATTCCATCGTGGCGGGGATGGTCGTGCTGGGACGAGCCCGCAGCTCGTCGTAAGTCAACTCGAGCGGCCGTTCCACCGCCCCTTCAATCCGCAGCCGCCAGGTCGCGAGATCGATCTCCGGGACCGGGAAATGGGAGCGAACATAGAACTTGTCGTTTGGGGTAATGAAACCGTCGAGCGACTCGAAGGGCATCTCGAGGTTGGCCGGTTCTTTTTCGCGGATGATCATCGGCAATTCTCCGCCACCCATTCGAGATACTGGGGCAAACCATCGGCGATACGAAAGGCAATAATCTCCGGCACTTCGTAAGGATGAAGCTCCCGGAGTGTTGTCTGGAGCAGCTCGAGCTTGTTCGCGGAAGTTTTGAACAACGCCAGCGTCTCCTTCGCCTCTTCGATCTGCCCCTGCCACCGGTAGATGGATTCAACCGCGGGCAAAAGGTTGACGCAGGCGGCACACTTCTTTTCCACCACCTCAAGCGCAATGCGTCGCGCTGTCGCGGCGTCAGGAAAGGTGCTGAGGACAAGGAATGCTTCTTCCGGCATGAGCGCTTAGGTGAGGGCGACTGCGGCGTGGCGGCAAATCCAGCCACCCGCGACGACCACATCGCCTTCGTAAAAGACCGCTGCCTGACCGGGGGTGACCGCTTTTTGCGCCTGGCTCAGCCTAACGATTGCGCGATTATCCTCTAGAGGATGGAGCATCGCCTTCGTCCCCGGATGGCTGTAACGAATTTTCACCGTCACTTCGAGCGGCTCCGAGGTGGGCGCTCGGCTGCTCCAGTTCAGGCGCTCGACTTCGAATTCCTCGACGAGCAAATCCTCGGCCTCGCCGACAAAGACGCGATTGGTGCGCGGGTCGATGTCAACGACGTAACGCGGCCGGGGGAAACCTCCGGGCAGGCCTTTGCGCTGGCCGATCGTGAACATTTCCACGCCTGCGTGTTCGCCGAGGAAGTTGCCGGAAAGATCGAAGATGCCGCCGCGATGAAACTCTGCTTTGCCGAGATGGGAACGGAGGAATGCCTTGTAGTCGTTGCCTGGAACGAAACAGATTTCCTGGCTGTCCACCTTGTCCGCGACTTTCAAGCCTAACGATCGCGCAATCGTGCGAATCTCGGGCTTCGACATTTTCCCAAGCGGAGTGAGGGCGCGGCGCAGCTGCGCCTGGCGGAGGCTGAAAAGGAAATAGGACTGGTCCTTGCGCGGGTCGATTCCCTTGCGCAGGATGGCTCTGTAGCCGGGGGCGTTGACCCGGGCGGAACCAGCAACGATCGAAATCCTGCCGGGGTCACCGCGCCCGACTACAACCGGAGCATCGCGCTCGGGGTGCTCGATGATCGCATAATGTCCGGTCGCAATGTAAGCGCAGCCTAACGACTCCGCCTTTTGCCAGAGGCTCCCGAACTTCAGCTTTTCATTGCACATCACACACGGGTTCGGAGTCCGTCCCGCCTGGTACTCGCTCGAAAAATAGTCGATCACGACCCGCTCGAACCGGTCGGCCTCGTCCACCACGTAATGCGGAATGCCTAACGAATGGGCGACCGCCCGAGCGTCCGCGATCGCCTGTGGGCCGCAGCATTTGTCCTCCGCCCGCGAGAGGCAATCCTGCGGCCAGACCTTCATCGTCACCCCGACGACCTCGTAACCCTGCTCGCGGAGCAAATAGCCTGCGACGCTGGAATCGACCCCGCCGCTCATCCCGAGAAGGACCCGCTCTCTCTTACCATTCATGGGACGCGTAAGGTCGGTGCGAAGAAGAGGGTGGTCAACGACGGAGCGGTCGCGCTCTCTTCTCTCTTGTCATCCTGAGCCGCGCAGACGGTGAAGGATCTCGCAGTTGGAGTTGAGCGCTCTCAGTCACGTGAAAGCACGGATTGCATCAGCGACGTCCCTCGCCGCGCTTCGCCGACTCGGGATGACAGCTTTGGGGAACGCACCGGCACGCTTACAAATTCACTGCCGCGCAGGGTGAAACGCCAGGGAAAATCCTTCGCCCGGCTGATGCCAATGCGCGGATCAGCCACCACCGTTACGTTCTCGTTAGGCCGAGGATGAAAGCTGTGCGCCGGATCCGCGCAAAGATCGATCTCGTGATGTCGCCTGGTGATGTCGAGCGCCTGGGTCAGCTTGCCCGGACCGGAACAAAGCCGCCTCACCTCCTCGACGCCGCGCCGCTTGCGCATGAGCTCGAGTCCGCGCCGCGGTTCGAGGGCGCGGATGAGGATGAGTCCATCACGCGGTCCGCCTTTTACCAGCACATTGAGCATCCAGTGCACCCCGTAGTTGAAATAAATGTAGGCTGTCCCGGGCCGGTTCCGCCTAACGAATTCGCGGGCGCTCGGCCGTTTGAAGGTGTGACACGCCTCGTCGCCCTCGACCAGATAGGCTTCGACCTCGACCACGATCCCGCCACAACGGCCCCAGACCAACTCCGTGCCGACGACATCCGCGGCGCATTTAAGTGGATCCCGGGCGAAGAATGAAGCAGGCAGCACGAGCCCAAATTAGCACCGCCGATCAGCGAAAACTAACCGCACCCCGGTAGCGGCCAAAGGGCGAAACGTAGTCTCGAAGGTGCAGGCGACCGGTGTGCCGTTGCGAAAACCGGGAACGAAACGCGCGGTTCTAAAGGATCTGAGAACGGCCGCGCCAAAACCAAGATTTGGAGGGTCCTCTGAGACAACCTTCGACCCGAGCAACTCTCCTTTCTCGCTCACCCGCAAGGAGAGCACCACCACTCCGTTCTTCTTCATTCGGCGAGCCGTCTCAAGCGCGGGGTCCTTCGGGTCAAATTTTGTCGAACCGCCAATCACTTGCGGGGAAACAAAATCTGCCAGACGAGCCAGTTCCACCCGATCTTGATTGGCAAATACTCGGAGGTTGGGCTTTTTTTGGGAGAAGAAGATGACCGTCCCGTGGAAGTCGACGGCGGTGACCTTGTGATTCGCAATCGCCGGGATAAACTCGGCGCCGTCGAGCGCCTTCAAAACTGCTTTCTGCAAGAACTGCGACCCTGGCGTGCCGGGATAGACGGTGCCGTAAGCGCCTTTGACGGTGAATGGAAAAACCATTTCATCAAACATCACGACGGCGTCGCCCTGCCCGGCCTGGATCAGCTTTTGGGTGTCGATCCGGTTGACCAGTGACTTTGGGCCGTTTCCCACCAGAGCCGGTCGAAATTCCGGGTTGGTTTCTGCGCTCGCCGGATCGATTCCGCCTAACGAAAAGAGGAGAAGCGCGATCGGAAGCAGAGGCGGTCTCACCATCGCCGGTAGCGGTACCCTCGCACGGCCCAATTTTCCTGAAAAGTGCACGTGACCGGTTTTCCATCACGAAAGCCAGGGATGAACCTGGCCGCCGCATAGGCTTTCATGGCGGCGGCGCCGATATTCAGCCCGGCCGGATCCTCCCGGAGCAAATGCCGCTCCCGAAGTCTGCCATCGGCGTCGACCGTGATCGAGAGGATGGCGTGCCCGGTTCTGGTGTGGCGTCGCACGACTTCGAGGAGCGGCTTGGCGGCATCCCAGTCGTATGAACCGTAGATCAATTGCGGTTGGATGTAGTCGGCCTGCTTTGCCAACTCGTCCGGGTCTTGATTAGCGAAAACTTGCAGATAAGGACGGCCGTTGCGCACCGCGAAAATGGCAGCTCCATGAAAAACGACGCTGACTCGTTCGCGATCGATCATGGCAGGGACAAACGAGGCATGGAGCAGTGCGTTCTGCACCTCCGCTTTGAGCACCTTGACCTCGGGCGGGCCATGACACCAAACCAGGCTGACGCTACCTTGAGCATCGTCCTCGATGGTAGCGTCGAACATTACCACGCCGTCTTGCTGACCTCTCTGGAGCAGCTTCTCCTTGTCGATCAGGTTGACGACTGACTTCGGGCCCTTCCCTATCAGCGCCGGCCGATACCGGTGTTCCGCTGCGGCGGGGTGGCTGAGGGCAATAGAGATCAGAAGGAGCGGCGCGACCAATCGCAGGTTGCGCGGCTCCAGGAGTGAACTCATGGCGCAAGAATATCGAGGTCTCATTTCCGGATCAAGCCGCTTGCCCAACGACTGGCTCGAGGAGAGATCGCCGGATGATCCGATGTCGCCGAAAATAGGCGATCAGAGCCTCGCGAGTTTGCACGGGGTGAAAGGTGAGTCGCGCTTCCGGACGTTGCACAATCTGCCGCAACTTCATGAAACGATGGCCGGCGCTGCTTGCATCGAAGGAATTCATGGCGATGCGATAGCGGCGGGCCGGATCGAGCGGGCGGCCGTCGGCCAGTCGCAGGTTGGTCAGGCGGCGATGGGTGCGCTCGCCGGCGAGCTGAAAGCGAAATCCGCAAAGGGAACGCGCTTCGCGGCTTTCGAAGGTTTCGTTCATCATCACCCGCAGGGCGAGCGGATCGAGCTCGGCCGTGACGAGAAAATTTTCATAGGGCAACACCGTCCAGAGGTCACCGATCGTTTTGGTTCCTTTTTTTAAAGCCTGATCGTGGAACAAGCCGTGGAAGACGCCGTCGATCGACAGGCCGTGTTCGCCCAGCGATTCGGTGATGGCAGCGGCGATGAGCAGTTCGATCGCGCTCGGTTCGCCGACGGGCGCGCTTGCGCTCAATGTTTCGCCCAACTCGCCGACCGGTTCGGCGAGCAATTGATCGGCTTTCGCGCGCTGCGCCCGGGTGCGGCTGAGAATCAGCGGGTCGAGCGCAATCCGATTATCCATCAACTCGATCTGCGCTTCCCGATGAAGCAACTTTTTCGAGTACCGATCGAAGAGAAGATCGACCCGCCCGAGGTGAATGCCAAAGTGATCAGCCTGGGTGAGAATGACGCCGTTCGTTAGGCGACTTTCGATCGGTTGATGAGTGTGACCAGCGATGAAGACCGCCGCGTCGGGAAACTCGGCCGTGAGCGACATGGCGCGATTGGCAAAATCGTCGCCGCCGGTGCGATCTTTCAACCCCATATGACCGGCAAGAACAATCGCGTCGGCGCCGGATGACTTGGCCTGGCGCACGGCGCGGCGGGCAGCGTCGACCGGATCCTCAAAGGTAAACCCTTCGATGAATCGGGGCTGAAACCAGTACGGCATCCCCGGCGTTGTCAGGCCAACGATCGCGATCCGGATCCCGGCAATTTCCTTGAAAAGAAAGGGTCGGAGATGTTCGCCGGGCGTCATGTTGGCTGCCAGAACCGGCATTTTAGAGCGGGCGACCGCGTCGAGGAAGGGCTCAATCTTCCAATCGAATTCGTGATTTCCCACGATCCAGGCGTCGTAACGGAGGAGGTTGAAGAGATCGATCATCGAGGCGCCGAGATCGTTGAGGGCGAACTGGGTTCCCTGGTAAACATCGCCGATGTCGATCAGGAGAGAGTTTGGATTTTCCTCCCGCCAGCGCGCGATCTGCGTGGCGCAGCGGGCGAGGCCGCCGAGATCGGAGCGGCCGTTGTAGTCGTTGGTCGGCATAATGTGACCGTGCAGATCGGTTGTGTGCAGGATCGAAAGCCGAACTACATCGGAGGGCAACGGCGCGGCCGCGCGCATCCAGCGTGGAAGGAGCAAGGCGCCGGTTGTTGCGCCCAGCAGGCGGAGAAATCGCCGGCGATCGGGAGGTCGGGTCTGCACGACTACCGATCTTTGACCGCTACGCCGCTGAGGACAATCTTTTTCCGCGATGAATCTGGAGGGAATTGATCATGTCGCGATCGCGGTGCCAGATATCGAGAAGACAATCGCCTGGTATTGCGATGTGCTTGGATTCGAACGGCGTTATGGCGAGAAATGGGGCGGCGTCCCGGCCTTCATCGGACTGGGGACGACAGCGCTGGCCCTCTTTCCGTGGGCGGACAGTTCGGCAGCGCAATCGAGCAAGGGCGGAGCGGTGCTGCATTTGGCGTTTCGCGCGAACCGAGCGGAGTACCAGCGGGCAAAGGCGGAGCTGACTCAGCGGGCAATCCCTTTTCATTTCGAAGACCACGGGATTGCGCACTCGATCTATTTCCGCGACCTGAACGATTTGCCGCTGGAGATCACGACCTACGAAGTCGGCTGAAGCGGCATGCCAGCAAATAAACGCAACGCATCGGAAAGATGGCTTGCTCGGCCATGGCTCGCAGCGCGGGGCGGTGGTGCCTCGCTGAGACTCCGGAAAACTTGCTTCGCGCTCCGAAAGCTTTCGGGGCCCGAGCGGGTGACGAGGCTCGAACTCGCGACGTCCTCCTTGGCAAGGAGGTGCTCTACCACTGAGCTACACCCGCGTGGCCGCCGGTTCGGCGGAGTGCAAATAATTGTCCAGCGCTCCGATCGGTGCAAGGGCATTGTTCGATCTCTTCGCAGTGCCGGGAACAACCCAACCGAAGCGCGGATCGGCTTTTTGCTTGTTATTCTTCGGGACCGGACGTTATTTTATCGGCTCCACAATCGGCGCTCTTACCTGAAGCAAAGGCTGAGCGCGACCCGTAAGATTACCCGCCGACTGTTAAACGATTTACCCGGAAGGGAGAAAAAGAATCTATGAAACCCCAAAAGTTGTTCGTCTGTATTCTCGCGGTGCTGATCACTGGACCGCTGGTGGGAAAGGTTGCCCGCGCGGTCACGATCGAGATCGTGCAAACAATCGATTTCCCTGGCGAGGGCAACGCAACGTTGCCACAGAAAGTGAGCGATCAGGGAGACGTGGTCGGCACGGTGATTTACCCCACCGGCGTTGGGCAGGGCTTTTTCTTCCGCTTGCGCGATAGCAAATTCAGCGACGTGTTTTATGAGCCTAACGACACCGGGCACTTCACCCATGGCCGGGGGATCAACAACAAACGCCACGCCTGTGGCGAATACCTGAAGGAGGATGGCACCTTTCACGGTTATTTGCTGCAGCATCCCACTTTTAATGAGGTCGACATCCGCAATAGTTTGCAAACCATCCCGCTCGGAATCAACAATGTTGGCGATTACGTTGGGTCGGTCGTTTTGAATGACGGGACACAGCCGGCCTTCATCAGATTGGACAAAACCGTGACGACTTTCGCCGTGCCGGATGCCATCGCCACCTTTGCCTATCAATTAAATACCTCGAATCAGATCGTCGGTTACTACGTAGATGCCGGTGGGGTTGCCCACGGGTATATGCGCGATAGTCTGGGCAACCTCACCTATCCAATCGATGTCGCCGGGGCCACCGGAACGCTTCTCCTTGGCAATAACGACATGAATTGGGTGGTAGGCAGATACACGGATGTCTCAGGCGTAACTCACGGGTTGTTCTTCGTCACCCCGGATACTATGATCACCTTTGACTATCCCGATGCGAGCTTCACCTCGCTCAATGGAATTAATAAGAACGGCTTCATCGTTGGGAGTTACCTTGACGCAAGCGGCTTTTTCCACGGCTTCCAGGCCAGGGTAAAGTTCCGCGGCACGGGCAATCCTGGTCCCTTCACGCCGGTGACCCCGGTCCAGCCGGCTAATCCATGGATCGAGCGGTGGAGAAACACCGCCCCAGCCTTTTAGCCGTTTCGGATGCCTAACGACGGGCCCGCCAGGGCCGGGGCTGAGGTGCGCGAGGAGAGATTGACGCGCTGATTACAATCCAGGCAAATGTCCATACTTCATCCTTCCTTTGGCGCGGTTTTCGTTTTGCAACTTCTCATCTCGGCCTTTTTTGCCATTCTTTTCCTGCAATCGGGGATCGACAAGATTAGCGATCGCAAGGGCAATCTTGAATGGCTGACCGGCCATTTTGCCAGAAGCCCGCTCGCTGGAATGGTTCCGCTTCTCCTTGGCGTGATCACGGTGCTCGAGATGGGCGCAGGGGCGCTGAGTGCGATTGGTTTCTTCTTCCTTCTCGTCAGGCACGATTCCGCGATTGCTTTTTACGGTACAGCCTTGAGCGGGGTGGCGCTGCTTTGCCTTTTCTTCGGACAACGCATGGCCAAGGACTACCCCGGCGCGGCCACCCTCGTGCCTTATTTCCTGGTCGTGATCGCGGGCCTCATCTGGCTCGGCCAGAGTTGAGATTCGCCGGCCTGGGCCGATGCTGGCTCATGGTCCAGATCTCGATTGATTATACCGGGCAACTGCATTGCAGCGCAGAGCACGGCCCCTCTGGAAGCAAACTCGCGACCGACGCGCCAACCGATAACCTCGGCAAGGGGGAAGCTTTTTCTCCCACCGATCTGGTGGCGACCGCCCTCGGCACCTGCATTGCCACGACAATGGGAATCGTTGCGGAGCAACACGGCATTGATCTCAAAGGCATGACCGTGCAGGTGAAGAAGGAGATGGTGAACAACCCGCGCCGGATCGGATGCCTGACGACCGAAGTGCACCTGCCGCTTCCCCCCGATCATCCGCAGCGTGAGTTGCTCGAACAGACCGGACTCGGTTGTCCGGTCCATCGCAGTCTGCCGCCGGAAATGGAACGGCCGACCAGGTTTTTCTGGGACGGCTAAGGGCGTAACGCAGCAGGCGCGCTCGGAGCACAGGCATTCTCCGTCGCACCTTCCTGCCTGCGGGGGCGGCCGTTCTACAGAGGGCCCCTCGGAGACGGTTGAAATACCAACGCCTTCTCGCGCGGGACGCATCGGTATTTCAACCGTCTCCTAGGGGTAGAGCCAGCGCATGTAATCGGCCACGCCCTTTTCGAGAGAAAACTGCGGCTCGTAGCCTAACGACTTGCGCGCATTGGTCAGGTCGGCCTCGGTATGATTCTGGTAATGAGCGTGCGGGTTGTCGAAATATTCCGGCTCGAAACTTGTGCCTAACGATTTGTTGAGCACCTCGATCAGCTCGTTGAAGGACCGCGCCTGGCCGGAGCCGAGGTTGTAAATCCCGCTTTCTTTTGCCTCCAGCGCCCGGAGCGTCCCCTCGACAATGTCCTTCACGTAAACGAAATCGCGCTTCTGCTCGCCGTATTTGAAAATGCGCGGATTCTTGCCGGCTTTCATTTGCCGCGAGAGGTGCAGCACCATGCTCGCCGGCACGCCTTTGTGCGCTTCGCGCGGGCCGTAGACATTGAAATAACGCAGACCGACGATCTTCCAATTCGGATCGTCCGCCGCCGCGCGCCGGGCCAGATTGTCCATGATCACTTTTGAGAAGGCATAAACATTCGCCGGCACAACCGGATCGGCTTCCCGGCTCGCGCCACTCACCGCGCCATAAATCGAGGCGGAGGAAGCGTAAACGACGCGCGTGCGATGGGGTTGCGCAAACTGGAGCAGGCGGCGGAAGCTCTCGACGTTGTCGTGCACCTGGGGGAACTGGTCGTGCAGAGTGGTATCGGTGATCGAAGCGAGATGAAAAATCGCCTCGAATTTTTCCTCCCCAAATTGCCGCTTCCAATCCAACCGGGCGAGATCGGCGGCGACAAAATCGCCGCGATAGCCGAGCAGGTTCTTGAAATCGCCGGATCGAAAATCGTCGATCACCGTGAGGCGCGACTCGGGCCATTTTTCCTGGAGGGCCAGGGTGAGATTCGAGCCGATAAAGCCGGCGCCGCCGGTAATGAGATAACCTGGTGAATTTGCCTGCACGAGTTCGCGAACTGGGAGGCTGACAAATAAATCTTGAGCCGGGAAGCGCAAGCCGCTACTTCTCGACTCAGTTCTTTGCGAGTTTTGCCCCGAAGACTTTCGGGGTTGGAAACGTGGAGCGAGCGCGAGAAATCCCGTGTGAATCGGGAGCAGTTGCGCTGCTGTAACTGGATACGACTTCCCCTTGGCGGTCTCGATGTTTTTCGGGGTCGCGATGAGAGCCAATCGGCGAGCCGCGGGTGCGGCGTGATCGGTGAAGGCGGGAAGAAGGATGGCGGATCTGAAATTTCAAATTTGAAATTTCAAATCTACCGAAAGCCAGGAGCCAGAATATTCGTCCGCCTCCACCTCATTCGTGCGACGTCCTGTAGCGGCGGTTTGTGACCGCCGATCTTCTGCGGGCGCGGCGCGAAAAAACTTCTTCGTAAAAAAGAAGAATGAGAGACGAAAGCGCCGCGCGAGCGACGAGTCCGCCTCTCACAACTTGGGGAGCGATTCGTTATGTTTGGTGAAAAGGAATTCTGGGCAGCGGCGGGACAAACTCCGGGGAGCGCGGGCTGGCAGCCGGTCCGTGTTTTGCTGGTAGCAAAACGACCTCGGACAAAATGTGGCTTGTTAGGGAGAATAGGAAGTCGAATCCGCGGCGCTACGTTCGGGAAGTCCGCCGGTGCAAACTGCACCGGCCAACGGGCTGGCAGCCCGTGCTACCCAGGTCGATGGCTGATTCTTTTCCTCGCTTTCGCATGCTGCGGAATCGCCTGGGCACAGGATGCAATCACCCCGCCGGAGACGCAGGAAATCGTCGTCAGCGCCACCCGGGTGCCGATTGCGGAAGAGGAGGTGCCCGCCAGCGTTACCGTCCTCACCGAGGACGACTTCGAAATACATCAGGATGTGCGCGCGGCCGACGCGTTGCGTGCAGTGCCGGGCTTATCGGTTGTGCAAACCGGCACCGCCGGCCAGCTCACCTCGGTTTTCACCCGCGGGCTGCGGAGCGAACACACCCAGGTGCTGATCGACGGCGTGCCGATCAACCAGGGGTTACAGGGCGCGTTTAACTTCGCCGATCTCACCCTCGATAACATCGCGCGGATCGAAGTGGTCCGCGGTCCGCAGAGTACGGTTTATGGCCCGCGCGCGCTCGCCGGGGTGATCCAGTTGTTCACCAGGGAAGGCGGCGAAATCCCGGAGTCCACGGTCGAAGCTGAGGGCGGAAGTTACGGAAGTTATCGGGCGGAGATTGAAACCTCGGGGAAAATTGGCCGGTTCGATTACTCGTTAGGCGGCTCCCGCTTCGAAACCGACAACGCGCGGTCGAACAATCAATACCGGCTCTGGAATTTTTTCGGCAACGTTGGCTGGTCGCCTAACGATGACCTGCGAATCAGCAGTCTCTTCACCTACTCGCTCGCCGACACGGGTAACCCCAACACGATCTTCGATCCCAAACCGGTCGATAATTTCCTCACCGAACGCTGGCTCATCGCGCCGCATCTCGACTGGAAAACGTCCGAGGAATGGGAGCACAAACTGATCGTTGCCTACGATGAGGAACGCCAGGTGAACGATCCAAACGAGGACGGATTCGTCGGCCCGACCCGCGCGCTCTTCACCCGCCTGACGATCGATTATCAGAACAATTTCAGGCCGGCGAAATGGCTCACCCTCACTTCTGGCTTCTTTTACAGCCAGGTGAACGCGGGACAGGAAAGACCGTTCGTCTCACAACTTTTCGGGCCGCAGCCCACTTTCATCAGTGACTCTACCGAGGAGCGGGCGGTCTTTCTCGAAGCGAGCGCGCGGCCTTTCCCCGGGCTCAACCTGGTCGCCGGCGGTCGTTACGATCACTTCAATCAATTTGGCGGGATCTGGACTTATCGCTTTGCGGGCAGCTACACGTTCTTGCCGAGCGACACGACGATGCACGCCAGCGTCGCGACCGGGTTCAGTCCGCCGAGCAGTCAGGACAAAATCTTCGGGAACAACTTCGGACTCGAGCCGGAAAAAGATCTCGGCTGGGAGATCGGGGTGGAACAAAGACTTTGGGACGGCCGGGCGCGGATCGGCGCCACCTATTTTTACAACGACCTCTCAAACCTGATCGGGTTTAACGGGCTCTTCGAGACACTGAATCTCGGCGCAGCGCGGACGCAGGGCGTTGAAGCCGAGATCGCGCTGCGGCCGTTGCCGGGGCTGATTTTCTCCGGCAGCTATACCTATCTCGACGCGGAGAATACCTCAGCGAATGACATTACCCAGTTGCCGGGGGCGCGTCTGCCGCGCCGGCCGCGGCATGAAGTTTATCTGTCCGGCTCCTATCTTTGGTTTGGCAAACTGCGCACCACGGCCGAGGCGAAGTTTGTCAATGCGCGGGAGGAGCTGCATTTCGGCGGCCCAAATTTTGACATTGAAGATTATTCCTTTGCCAACTTCGCCGCGGAATATGTGGTCAATCCACACCTGAGCATTTACGGTCGAATCGATAACCTGACGAACGAGCATTACGCCGAAGTTTTCGGCTTCCCCTCTCTCGGGCGCGCGGTTTACGGCGGGTTTCGACTCGGCTTCTAGATGTAGCTGGGGCGGTGACCCCGGACCCGCTTGAAGAGCAACCGCCTTTCCCGTAACAGAGAAAGGTGCAGCCGGAATTTTATCCGCTCATCGCAATGCTCGCCCTCTTCGTCGGGGGAGCGATCGGCTGGGTGCTGCTCTCGCGCGGCAACCGCGCCCGCGACATCGCCGAAGAGGCTCTCCGGGAGCAACTTCTCGCGCGGCTGGAGCAACTCGATCGCGCCCAGGAACGCGACGCCAGATTTTCGCGCGAGGAATTTTCCCGCAATCGCGAGGAAGCGAGCCGCGAGGCCAAAGCGCAGCGTGAAGAACTGAGCGCGGCTTTGAAAAACGTGAGCGACTCGACCCTGAAGTCGTTAGGCGAAATTTCCGCCATCCTGGGCGCCCAGCTCGAGCAGGTCATCAATCAATCGGGCAAACTGACGGACAAAGTCGACCTCCGGCTCAAGGAACTCCAACAGGATAACGCCCAGCAGATCGACAAGATGCGCGCCACGGTGGACGAAAAACTCCAGGGGACGCTGGAGAAAAGGCTCGGCGAATCGTTCCAGCTCGTAAGCGAGCGCCTCGAGCGCGTCCATCAGGGCCTGGGTCAGATGCAGCAATTGGCGAGCGACGTGGGCGGTTTGCAGCGCGTGCTGACGAACGTGAAGACGCGCGGCGGCTGGGGCGAAGTGCAGCTCGGCGCGCTCCTCGAACAGTTGCTTACCCCGGATCAGTTTGCACGCAACGTCAAAACCCGCGAGAACAGCGGCGAGATGGTGGATTTCGCCATCAAACTGCCGGGTGACGAAAATGGCGCGCCGGTCTGGCTCCCGATCGACGCCAAGTTTCCCGTCGAAGATTACCAGCGTCTGCTCGCCGCCCAGGAGTGCGCCGACCCAGTCGCGACCGAAGAGGCGATCAAGAACCTCGAGACTCAGCTGCGCAAAAGCGCGAAGGAGATTTGCGGCAAATACATCAACCCGCCGCGCACGACCGATTTCGCTTTCATGTTTTTGCCGACGGAGGGCCTTTACGCGGAAGCGATCCGGCGGGTGGGCCTGGCCGAACAGGTGCAGCGCGAATGCAAAGTGGTCTTCGCCGGGCCGACCACGCTCTGGGCGCTGCTCAACAGTTTGCAGATGGGTTTCCGCACCCTCGCAATCCAGAAACGCTCGAGTGAAGTCTGGCACCTGCTTGCGGCGGTCAAAACGGAGTTCGGGAAATTTGGCGGCCTGCTTGAAGGAGTGAAAAAGAAACTCGAGCAGGCTTCGAATCAGATCGAAGACGTGGCGCGCAAATCGCGCACGATCGAGCGGCGGCTTAACCGGGTGGAGGAACTACCCTCCAACCCGACGCCGTTGTTGCCGGATCTTTTGCCTAACGAAGAGGACGAGGCGGAAGAGGAATCTTGACCGGCGAAACTCGACGCGCGGAGCGCGTCCCTGGGGAGGGTCATGCTTCCGCATGACCAGGTTCATCAGGGGCGCTACGGCCAAAAAAGAAAGGCTAGAGAATGACGTCCCACTGGCTCTTTTCCTTGAGCAAAATCTCGCGCAGGAGCCGAATGGGCGGGGCACCGTGATTGAGCAGTTCGTTGTGAAACTTCTCGAGCGAAAAAATTTTGCCCTCCTGTGCCTTGTAATCGTCGCGCAACTTGAGGAAGGCGAGCTTGCCTAGCGTGTAGTTGAGATAACCGGGGTCGTAGGTTCCGCGCATCGCCTCCGCCATCGACGGTTTTGCCTCGTAGTAACAGTTTTCCTGAAAGAATCTCGCCGCCTCTGCGACCGACATCCCCTGGGTGTGCATCTTGATCGAAACGCAGAGCCGGCAGAGACGGAGCAGCGCTTCGTCGGCTTGCGCCAGGCGATACTTCGCAGCCCGCATCTTTTCTTCCGGTGCGGGTTTCGAGGCGCGGCCGAAGCCTTCCTCGAGCATCATCTGCTCGGCGTAATGCGCCCAGCCTTCAACAAACGAATAGGAGTTGAAAATTTTCTGCACCAGGGTGGCAGGCGAAGCGTTGAGATGGAGAAATTGCACGTAATGCCCGGGGTAAGCCTCATGGATCGAGGTCACATCACTGGTGTAATAATTGAATGAAGTGAGCCATTCCTTCTTTTGCTGCTCGCTCCATTCCGGCTCGGTCGGCGTGACATAGTAATAAGCTTCGGTCGACTTTTTCTCGAACGGCCCAGGTGTGTCCATCGAGGCAAAGGAGGTCGCGCGCTCGAACGGCGGCGTCGGTTTGACGCTCGCCCGCACCTCCGACGGAATCGCGACTACGTGGTGGTCGAGAACGAATTGCCGAATCTTCTCAAGGTCCTTCGCCACCTCGCTCACCAGCTGGTCCGGCTTCGGATGCTCCTGCTGGATCGCCTTGAAAACCTCAACCGGCTTTTTCTTCGGGTCGATCACCCGCGCGGCCTCGGCAAAAACTCTCTTTTCCTCCTCCAACTTCCGCAGTCCGAGCGCGAGAAGTTTGTCCGGCGCCAGATCGACCATTTCGGCCCCGGCAAGCATCCGGCGGTATTTTTCCGTACCGAGAGCGTAGGCGGCATTGGCTTTGGGCAGGCGCTCCTTCGCCAGCCAGGTAGCGTAATCGCGCAGGGCGGCGGCGGCTTTCTTGTTCGCGTCCTGGAAAGCGGCCATAAGCTGCTCGTCGCTCACTTCCTTGACTGCGGCCACCACGTCCTTTTCGAGAAACCCGGCCAACGCGTTGGCGATCTGGATCGCCAACTCGACATACGGTTTCGGCAAAACCTCCACCAGATTGGTCTTGGCCGCGGTCATAATATTGGCTGCCTGGTCTTCGATCATGACAATGTCGCGGAGCCGGTCTTCGAGCGGCTTAAAATCGCGTTTGATGTAAATGTCGAACTCGATGGCATGCGCGTAGGTCATCGGATTGCGCTCAAAAATCCCCATGTCCTCAATCTCGAACAGCTCGCGCGCGATCGCGGCGAGGAGGATGCGTCGGTCGCGCTCGGCCTCCGCGCCAAGTTTGGCCGGGTCAAATTTTTGAAGCTGGCCCTGGAAACGCTTGAGCCGCTCGACCTCGGCATCGATCGCCAGCCGGCTGTAATCGCCGATCTTGCCGTCGTATTGATGAAACCCCAGGGCGACGCCCTGGAGCGGGCGCGCCGAGAGATAGCCGCTGATGAAATCGGTCGCCTGCCGGTTGAGCTCGTCATCCGGACTCAAGGTCGGCGTCGGCGTCGGTTTTGGGGAGGGGCTTGGCTTCGATTTTGCTTTCCCATTGAGAGTGCCTAACGAGACAAGAAAAACGAGCAGGATACGTCCAGGCAGCTTCACGGGCGCAATCCTAGGGCGGAATCAGACCCTTGTCATGCCGCCCCTACTGGCAAAACCAGCAGAATGAACGAGTGTCATCCCACTCAGTCGAAGCTTCCATTATGCTCAAGGGTCCTTTCTCTCTGCGCCTCCTCGTAGCGCCGGTCCTCTTTGCAGGTCTGCTCCTTTTTACCTCCGCTCTGCGCGCGGCCGACCCCGAATCGGCCACTTCGCGACCCAATGACGACTCGGGCTATTCCGAAATCGCGACCTTTGCTCGGGCAGTCGAGCTGATCCGGCAGGATTACGTCGATGGGCAAAAGGTGAGCTACCACGACCTCATCTACGCGGCAATGAAAGGGATGCTCAACTCGCTCGATCCCCACAGCCAGTTCATGGACCCGAGTGATTTCAAGGACATGCAGGACGACACCCGCAGCCGTTTCAACGGCCTCGGCGTCGAAGTCGCAATCAAGGAGGGTGTCCTCACCGTTGTAACTCCGATGGAAGATACCCCCGCGGCCAAGGCCGGCATCCAGGCCGGCGATGAGATTCTCAAGATCAACGGTGTCTCGACCGAAAAGATGAATCTCCAGGGTGCGGTCGATACCCTCCGCGGCGAACCCGGCCAGAAAATCAACCTCACCATCCTGCGGCCTTCGACCAAGGAGATCAAAGAGTACGCCCTCGAGCGCAAGGAGATCAAAGTCGCGAGCGTTAAAGGCGGAAAGCTGCTCGATTCGGCGCTCACCGGGCCGTTCAAGGTCGGCTACGTGCGGATCGTGCAGTTCAACGAGCCGACCGCGGAGGATTTCGCCAGAGTGCTCGACGATTTGCAAAAACAGGGCATGCAGGCGCTCGTCCTCGACCTGCGCAACAATCCCGGCGGGCTGCTTAACAGCGCCGTTGATGTCCTGGGCCAATTCCTCCCGCCCAACACCAGGGTCGTCTCCACCCAGGGCCGCGCTTCCTCGCAGAAGCATGATTATTCGACCCCGGTCGGGCTGAAAGAGCGGTCGCGTTTTCCGCTCGTCGTTCTGGTCAACGAGGGCAGCGCGAGCGGCGCTGAGATCGTGGCCGGGGCTCTGAAGGACTTGCGCCGGGCAGTCGTTGTCGGGGAAACCACCTTCGGCAAAGGCTCGGTCCAAAACGTCATGCAATTGCCCGACGGCTCGGCCCTTCGTTTTACGACCGCAAAATATTATACCCCGAGCATGACCGTGATTCAGGGCAACGGCGTCGTCCCCAACATCCTCGTCCCGCTCACGCCGGACCAGGACCGGGCGGTGAGCGCGCTGCGGAACAACGATAAGGTGGAAGCGCCCGAATCGGTCGAGACCGTCAAGTCGAAGGACCTGCAACTGGTCCGCGCGCTTGACGCGCTCAAAGGCGTGATGATTTATGCCCAGCAAACCGCGCCGCAGCTGAACGCGGTGAAAAAGTAAACTCGAAATATTCGAGCTTGTTTCGGATTTCGATATTCGAATTTCGGATTTTTCGCCCATGACCATCCTCGCCCTCGAAACTTCGTGCGATGAAACCGCTGTCGCCGTCCTGCGCGGCGGCGAACTGCTCGCGAGCGAAATTTCTTCCCAGGTCGCCGCCCATCAGCCCTACGGCGGGGTTGTTCCGGAGGTCGCGTCGCGGCATCACCTGCAAAACGCCCCGAAATTACTCGAGGGCGCGATCTCGCGCGCCGGGATCTCGTTAGGTGAAGTGGACGCTTTCGCCGCCACGAGCGGCCCGGGCCTGGCCAGTTCGCTCATGATCGGCGCCTCGTTTGCCAAAGGGCTCGCCCTCGGTTTTGCCAGGCCTTACCTCGCGATCAATCATCTCGAAGGTCACCTTCTTTCGCCCTTCTTCGGCGAGGTTGTAGCCGGCGGCGGTGACCCAGGCCGCTCTGATGTATCCATCGAACCCCATATCGCCCTGGTCGTGAGCGGCGGACACACTCTCCTCGTCGAGGTGCGTGCTCTGGGTGATTACAAAATCCTCGGTCGCACCCGCGACGACGCGGCAGGCGAAGCCTTCGACAAAGTCGCAAAAATGCTCGGCCTCGGTTATCCCGGTGGTCCGGAAATCGAGCGCGTCGCCCGCGGCGGAAATCCTGACCGCTTCGATCTGCCCCGCAGCATGCTCCACTCCGGTGACGCCAATTTTAGTTTCAGCGGATTGAAAACCGCAGTCCGCTATCTTCTGCCGAAGGTCGACCTCACCGCCGATCGCTCCGACCTGTGCGCATCTTTTCAACGGGCGGTGGTAGATGTGCTGGTGGCAAAAACGATCGGCGCGGCGGCGAGCACGGACCGGCAACTCGTCACGGTCAGCGGCGGAGTAAGTCGCAATCGCGATCTGCGCGAGCAAATGTCGTTAGGCTGCAAGGCCACCGGACTGGACTTGCGTTTTGCCGCGCCCGAGCTCTGTACCGACAACGCGGCCATGATCGCCTTTGCCGCCCAGTTGCGCCTGACCCGTGGCGAAACTACTTCCCTAACGACGGAAATTGATCCCAACCTCGCGCTCGCGTGAAGTTGCCGCCTGGGTAGCGCACACGTCTCGTGTGCTGGTCGCGATGTCTCATCGCGACGAATTTTGGGAGCAACCAGCATCTAGTATTCGCGTTCGAGAAGATAATTCGCGAGCGCGTGCAACGTTTCCGCCCTCTTGCCTAACGACCCCAAGGCGCCATGCGCCTGTCTCGTCAGGCGAGCCGCTTCCCGGCGCGATGTTTCCAGCCCCAGGACTGACGGATAAGTCGCCTTGTGCGAGGCCACGTCCTTCCCCGCACTTTTCCCCAGCTTTTCGCTCGTCTGGGTGACGTCCAGAATGTCGTCGATTATCTGAAAGGCCAGTCCAAGCGAGTAACCGAAGTCGCTGATCGAGTTCAATTGGGTCGGCGTCGCGTTTGCGCTCATCGCACCCAGACGGACTGAGGTCGTGAGCAAGGCGGCGGTCTTGTTCTCATGGATGTAACGCAGTTGGGTGCGGGTGATCCGCTTCCCCTCGCCTTCCAAATCGGCCACCTGACCGGCAATCAGCTTTCGGCTTCCGGCCGCGACCGCGATTTCGCGCAGAATCGTGCGGGTGTCATAGCGCGCGGTCGCCCCAGCCTGCGCCGCAATTTCAAACGCGATCGTGAGCAAGGCATCGCCAGCCAGGACTGCGATCCCTTCGCCGAAAACCTTGTGACAGGTGGGCCGGCCGCGGCGGAAATCATCGTCATCCATGCTCGGGAGATCATCGTGAATGAGGGAATAGGTGTGGATGCACTCGAGCGCACAAGCGAGCGGCAGCGCGTTCTTCGTCAGGCCGCCACAGGCTTCTGCCGCTGCGAGACAGAGGATGGGACGCAACCGTTTGCCGCCGGCGAAAAGTGAGTAGCGCATCGCCTTGTGGATGGTCGCCGGCTTGGCCGAAGCCTTAGGCAAAAAGCGATCGATCGAGCGAGCGACCTCCCGTTGGCGGGCAGTGAGATACTTTCGCAAATCCACCACCCGCCGAATCTCGGAAAACTGCGGTGGCGGCGCAATCGAAAATCGGCCAACTGCCCGAGCTGAAAACCGGGATCGCGCGGGTGAGGGGCGCTCCAGCAGATGAGCCCTTTTTGAGTGCTCTCACCGAATGAAGCTTGACTCCCGGAACGGTCTTTTATTTGAATCGCAAAATGCGTTCCGGGAAAGCGGGCCCGCTGGCGGCGACCAACGACAAAGTGGATCACAACGTGTGGGCCTTCATGACAACGCAATGGAGCGTCGTCTTGGAAGCGCAAGGCGAATCACCCGCGGCACAGGAGGCACTGGAGAAGCTTTGTCGCACCTACTGGCGGCCCATCTTTAGCTTCGTGCGCAGGCAAGGCTTGGGGCGAGACGATGCGGAGGACCTTACGCAGGGGTTCTTCGCTTTGCTGCTGGAGCGCAAGGATCTGAATTCTGTCCGCAGGGAAAAGGGACGGCTTCGCTCCTATCTGCTCACGGCATTGAAGCACTATCTGGCCGATGAATCGCGCCACGCGAGGGCGGTCAAGCGCGGCAACGGACAGCGCTTAATCCCATTGGAGGAGCTTCGCGACTGGGTGTGCCTCGATCTTGAGCGGAGTGACCGGTTGACCGCCGAGCAGATTTACGAACGCCGTTGGGCGTTCACGATTCTGGAACAAGTGATCGCTCGGCTGTGCGAGGAATATCGCAGCACCGGGAATCTGCGGTTCTTTGAGCAAATGAAGAAAATGCTCATGAGCGACCCGGACCGGCGATCGCAAGCAGACGTCGCCCGGGAATTCGACATGACGGAGAACGCAGTGAAACAGGCGTTTCATCGATTTCGTCAGCATTACCAACGCTTGTTACGAGAGGAGATAGCCCACACCGTTGCGCTGCCAAACGAGATTGAAGAGGAGTTACGCCATCTTATTGCGGTAGTCCGGGCGTAACCTCTGATCGCAGTCTTACGCAGTAAAGGAGTGGGGCGAGGATCAAACCTCCGACAATGACTGACTCATCGAGATTTTGCATAAGTTGTGGCGCCCAAATCCCCGACGGCGCGCCGGAAGGAGCTTGCCCTGGTTGTCTTCTCGAAGCCGGTCTCCCTTTTCCTCCGGATGAACATGTCATCGCGGGGGACCTCGCTGAAGACGTCGGTGCGGGCGGCGAAGATACGCTTCGTATTCGGCACGCCCCGCGGGGCGCGGCATTCGTTGGGCAGTTGGGCGATTACGAACTACTGGAAGAGGTCGGCCGGGGCGCTCAGGGCGCGGTTTTTCGTGCACGGCAAAAAAGTCTCAATCGCATCGTCGCGCTGAAAATAATCAGCCTGGGCCAGTGGGCGAGTAAGGCCCACCTGAAGCGCTTCCGCCGGGAAGCCGAAGCCGCCGCCCGGCTTGATCATCCGAACATCGTCCCGATCTACGAAGTGGGCGAGCGCGACGGCTGCTGCTACTTCAGCATGAAATTCGTTGATGGCGGACGGTTAGACGACGTAACAAATCGGAGGCCGTTTTCCATCCGCCAGGCTACGGAACTCTTGGCAAAGGTTGCGCGCACTGTGCACTACGCGCACGAGCACGGCATCCTGCATCGAGATATCAAGCCGGGCAACATCCTCCTGGACGCCAAAGGGGAGCACCACCTGACCGATTTCGGGCTGGCACGATTGGTTGAGACAGATAGCACCGTGACGCACACCCGCGAGTTAATGGGAACGCCGAGCTACATGGCACCGGAGCAGGCAGTCGCCAATCATGACCCCCTAACAAGTGCAACGGATGTGTATGGACTCGGCGCCATTCTTTATCAATTGCTAACTGGCCGGCCTCCATTTGCGGCTGGAACCGCCTACGAAACGATTAAGCTGCTCCTTGAAAGCGATCCGCGGCCGCCGCGGTCGTTCAATCCGAAAATCGGCCGGGATCTCGCCACGATCTGTCTTCATTGCCTGGAGAAGAATCCCAAACTCCGTTATCCCTCCGCTCGGGCTCTCGCGGAAGACTTGGAACGGTGGCTCCGGCACGAGCCAATCCAGGCGCGGCACACGCCGATCTTGGCCCGAGGCGCCAAGTGGGTGCGACGCAATCCGACGCGGGTGCTCCTTGCCGCCTCCCTCCTCGCGCTGACCACCGCTGCTGGATGGATCGTTGCCAAGAGTGACCTCGTCGGTCATCCGATGACAAACGGAATCGCCGTCTTGCCCTTGGATAATCTAAATCGTGAGGCTGACAGCGCCTATTTTGTCGATGGGATTCAAGATGAGATCCTGACGCGGCTGACCAAAATCTCAGAGTTACAGGTAATTTCGCGCAGTTCCACCGAGCGGTATCAGAAGAAGCCCAGAAATCTCGCCCAGATCGCAAAGCAGCTTGGGGTAGCCAATTTCCTCGAGGGCACCGTGTTCAGAGCGGCCGATCAGGTCAGGATTAGCGTGCAGTTGATCAACGCCCATACTGGCAGACAGCTGTGGGCCGAAACCTACGACCGCAAGTTGAACGACCTCTTTCAGGTAGAAACCGAGATCGCAACAGCAGTCGCTGACATCCTCAAGGCAAAGCTGACTCGGTCGCAAGAGCAAGCCATGGCAGGCCAGCGTGCCACCAGTCCCGAGGCTTACGAGCTTTATCTTAGGGGCAGATTCTTTTGGAACAAGCGCACGGGCGCGGATCTCCGCAAAGCCATCGATTTTTTCAATCTGGCGATTGCGAACGATCCAAATTATGCCCTGGCCCACGCGGGATTAGCCGATTGTTACGATTTGCTCAGCGAGTACGGCGAAGTCGCACCAAAGGCAGGTTATCCCAAAGCCAAGGCCGAAGCGGTCAAAGCATTAAGCCTGGATGACAAATTGGCCGAAGCTCATGCTTCGCTCGGATACAGCCTGATCAATTACGATTGGGATTGGCGCAAGGCAGAGAAAGAATATCAGCGTGCGATTCAACTTAATCCCAATTACGCCACGGCCCACCAGTGGTATGCTGAATGTTTGATGACGCAAGCCCGGCATACGGAAGCGATTGCTGAGGCCAGGCAGGCAGAGCGTCTTGATCCCTTGTCGCTCATCATCAGTCAAGGCGTGGGCGGAAAGTACTTCTACGCACGCCGCTACGACGAAGCGATAGAACAATTTCGCAGAACACTTGAGCTCTACCCGAATTTTCCGATGACCCATCAGCGCCTCGGACGGTGTTATGCCCAAAAGCGCATGTACGAAGAGGCTATCGCCGCTACGCAAAGGGCAGTCGAGCTTTCCGGGAACAGCACACAAATGATTGCTGCACTCGGATACATCTATGCCGCTGCCGGCCGGAGAGATGCAGCGCAGGGCGTAATTTCCGAATTAGAACGGCGCTCAAAAGAGAGCTACGTCGATGCCTATTTTGTGGCAACGATCTTTGCTGCCCTTGGAGAAAAGGATAAGGCATTTGCCTGCTTGAACAAAGCTCTTGCCGAGCGCTCTAAGTGGTTGTCCTACCTCCACGTCGATTTCCAACTCGACAACCTCCGCTCCGATCGACGCTTCGATGCCTTGGTCCGGCGCGTCTTCGGCCCGTAATAAAGGTATTTCTCCGCTTCGAGTCGCGGAACGAGGCGGCTATCCTCGTCTCTCACAGCACGGCCGCCGCCGCCGCACCGGCTCGCGGCATTTGACATCGAATCTATTCCATCGTTTCAGCGTTCAGCGGCTGCGGCCTATCGCCGTCGCGCGAGATTGTGATACAATTCGATTGATGGAAACTGCAACGAACTATCGCTACAGCGTGAAGACCGAAGGTGTTCGGATGCAAACCCGCGAATCGAAGGCACGAATCGGTGTGCACGATGTCGTTGCCTACCCTCTTCTCGGTCGGGAGGTGGACGGAATTCGTGCCGCATTTCCTAATCTGAGCCGCGCGCAAATCTTCGAGTTCCTCGCTTACTACCAGGATCACCAAGCTGAAAGCGACTGTCCCTTCGAAGAACTCTCGCAGTGGAATTCCTTCTCGACCACGACGTGCCCTCCGCGGTCAAGGATGCTCTGGAGCGGCACGAACACTATGTTGTTCGGCAGACTGACCTTCTCCCGGGCAGCGCTCCAGATGCAGACGCTTTCGCGACCGCGCAGAGTAACCAATGCGTGACGATCACTTGTAATCGCAAGCACGTTGTGAAGCTCGCCGCCTGAGGACCTCATCTCGGACTGATCATTCTTATTCGCCGCCGCAGTCCGCACGCCGAATGCACAAGTCTTCTCCGCCTCATGGGCAAAGCCGGCGAGCAAGGGGTTGAAGAGCAATATTGATTTTGTCCAGAGGAGTACCACCACCGGCTGTAGGACCGCGCATCTTCACCCCTTTTGCAATCTCACCGCGCGGAATTTTTTTAAAACTTCGGTTTTTTTCCCAGTAGCGGCGTGTCCGTGGTCGGCAAATTCTGCTCCCATCCGTTGCGTTCGCTCCCTCCGCATGATCCGCAGTTGCTTCGCTTCAGCGTTTTCAACGTTTAACCCTTCAACGCATTCCTGGCCCGCCGAAGGATTGGCGAAAACGGCAACAATGTAACCCGCCTTTGCAAGTTTTCGCGTAACCTGGCGCGGATTTTTACGCATCGCCTCTGTGGACGGCCTGAAATGACCTCCCAGAAATGGGAAGCCAAACAAGGCCAAACAATGAAAAGAGCAGGCCGAGGTCGGCACGGCTCATCTGATCATCACTAAAACTATTAACAAACGATCAACCATCATGAAAAAACTACATGCACTAATATTGACCACTGTTGCGCTTCTCGCTGCTCCTGTCGCGAGCTTCGCGCAAACAGGCCACTGGACTTCAGTCGGCTCAGCGGGAGTAACCATCGATGAAGCCGCTCTGCGCACCTATGCGGTGGATGGAGGAGACCTCTCCTTTGCTGCTGGAAAGACAGGCACGATCAACGCCCGGTACAATGTCGTTAATACCGCCAACGTAAATCTCGAGATGCCCGTGTGGAATACCTTGGAAATAGGCTACACGGACTTATCACTAGCGGGCTCCGTTAGAGCCTTCCTCTGGAAGGTCGATCCTTGCACCGGAAACAGAGTGCTCCTCTGCTCAGTAACAAGCGACGACAACGGACCCGCTTGTAAAACCTGCCAATTTCCCAACAATTCGTTTGACTTCCTAACAAACCTCTACTTCGTCGGTGTAGTAATGACTAGGACTGACGAAGCCGCAAATCCGATACTCCATACGTTGAGGATTTTCTAAGGCAGAAGGTGGAGCACTCCGCGCCGGGTGCTGCGGAAACAGCACCCGGCGAAATAACTCTTGGGTTCTCCATTCGGTGGCGGAAGAATCGCTCCCAGCTTGTTTCTTTTGATTTGCTAGAGGAAGAGCAATTTGTTGTTGCGCAAGTCGACCCGCTTATCTTGCGCCGGAGGATCGAATGCAAAAGCCCTGTATAGGGCGGATCCGTTGTCTCCCCGATTTAACGCTTAACGATTTAACCTACCGAAGGCAACTTTCCGCGTAACCTCCCGCCGGATTTTACGCACTACCTCTGTGGACGGCCGGAAATGACCTCCGAGAAATGGGAAGCCAAACAATGGCCAAACAAGGCCAAACAATGAAAAGAGCAGGCCGAGGTCGGCACGGCTCATCTGATCATCACTAAAACTATTAAGCAAACGATCAACCATCATGAGAAAACTACATCTACTAACTCTAACCGCTGTCGCGTTT